>ENA-OQIE01000101-OQIE01000101.1-human-gut-metagenome-genome-assembly--contig:-NODE-101-length-68866-cov-13.998415_pt1 | contig 68866 bp, 61 predicted proteins | sample MGYA00242569_ERZ504731 | MGnify/ENA primary metagenome ERZ504731 (study PRJEB26092, sample SAMD00036208) | human gut metagenome | host: Homo sapiens | study: EMG produced TPA metagenomics assembly of...
TATTTCAGTATCTCAAAGATCTCTTTCTTCAGTGCTCAGGGAGCGTCAGCTCTCAAAAGCGGATGCAAAAGTACGGGGTTTTGGCCAAACCGCCAAATCTTTTCTGAAAAAAGTTTTAATTTTAGACTGATTTTAACAGACGTTCACATATTAAGTGTAATTCTTACGCCATTCACATTATTATATTTTACTAAAGAAATAAGCAGACTTGTGACACAGGAACGGGAGATAAAACCGGCAAAGATGGATGATAATCATACGCTAATGGCAAAAACCAAAGACCGATGGCAGAATTTAAAGGCAAAACTGAAATCAGGAAGCATGAAGATTGACAAAAAGCGAAAACACAAACAACACATTCATGCAAAAAATCGGACAGGACAAAAGTAAAATATTGTATATATGATTTAAAATCCCATTCTGACTGAGAAAAAGGCATGAAAGACAAACTTCTCCAAGAGGACAGGAATAAAAACCATTAAGAGCATTGCCACGAAAAAGGAGAAATCATGAAAATAATATTAAAGTGTATGATGCAGCCAATCTGCCATTAGGATGCAGACGCGTTAAATTCCGCAACCGGACAGACGCTCTCAGGCGCCTTATTATTTTATCTTGAGAGTATAGCCGTCTGCTTTTCGTTGACATAGCCTTACACATGATGGCGAAAAAGCAAACGGAAACACGGGCGAATACAAGACGACAGATTTAGAATAATGAATAAAAATAGAGGAAAAGGTTGTATGATTAAAAAATATTTCGATACATTTGCAAAATTCATAATACAAGTATTTACAAACAGAAGATTTGTCTAAATTTAAAAAACCTGCATTAAGAAAGACATGAGAAAATTTTTTATCGCGGCCATAACAACGGCCATGCTGACGGCAACAGCCGCAATAGCACAGATTCCGCAAAACTATTACAGTTCGCTGAAAGGCAAGAAGGGAGCCGAACTGAAAACGGCAGTGCATAACATAATAAAGAATGCCACCGTGCTAAAATACGGCTCAGGCTCAGGACGCACATGGGAAGGCTTCTACACGACAGACCGCCTGGACGACGGACAGGTGGTTGACCGCTACAGCAACGACAAAAGATACTTCGGCAACAAAGGTCAGGCTGTAAGCGGCATGAACATAGAGCACTCTTTCCCGAAAAGCTGGTGGGGCGGAAGCGAAAACCAGGCATACAAAGACCTGTATAACCTGATGCCGTCGGAACAGAAGATAAACTCGGCAAAATCGAACTACCCTATGGGAAAGGTTAACAACGCCAGCACCGACAACGGATGCACCAAGGTGGGCACGGGCAGCAACGGATATAAGCTGTGGGAGCCGGCAGACAAATGGAAAGGCGACTTTGCGCGAGGATATATGTATATGGCTACGGCATACCAGGACTTTACATGGTCGGGCACGCAGGCCCTGCAGATACTTCAGCAAGGAGACTACCCCACCCTGCGCGAATGGGCATACACCTTATATATAGAATGGGCCAAGACCGACGGCGTTGACCAGACTGAAGTGGAGCGCAACAACGAAGTGTACAAGATTCAGGGCAACCGCAATCCGTTTGTAGACTTTCCAAACCTCATGGAATATATATGGGGCGACAGCATAGACTATGCCTTCGACCCGGAAAACACCGTAACGACATCTGACTATACTGACAATCCGGACGTTCCTACGGAAGAAACAATATATCAGGCAACATTCACATCAGAAGCCGGCAGCTTCACGGCAAAGAACATAAGCGAACCATACAGCGGATTTGAGGTGTGGATAAGAGACACGAAATATGGATGGAAAGGCACAGGATATGCCAACAACAGGGCATACGCGGCAGAAGCAACGCTGACTTCTCCTGAAATAGACCTTACAGGATTCAGCGAGGCAACACTGACATTTAACCATGCAATAAACTTCTGCAAGTCGCCCGAAAGCACATTCAGCGTAGAAGTAATATGCGACGGAACGACAAACACACTCGACGGAATAACATGGCCGGCAGGCAACAACTGGACGTTTATCGACTCGGGCGAGATATCGCTAAACAGCTATGCCGGAAAGAAAATCAGCATAGTGTTCCACTACAAGAGCAACGACTCGGAGGCCGGAACATGGGAAATAAAAAGAATGACGATAACAGGCAAAAGGACGACAACGGGAATAGACGGCACTACGGCTGACTGCACGCCGGACATGCAGAAGCCATACAAGGCATACACCGCTGACGGACAGAGAATAGCTTCGCCAAAAGACTATAAAGGAATAATGATTATCGTACAGGACGGAAAGACCTGGAAGGTGATGAACAGATAATACTGAAGAAAAAGGCTTCCGGCCTGCGCAGCGTTGACTGTATCTTTTGTCTACGCGTGCGCAGGCCGGAAGAACAATAACGGACATCTGAACAGAAGTCCGAAAAAGCATAACGACAAGGACAAGACAAAGCAGCAAAAAGAAAGGCACGAAAAAGTGTAAGGAAACTGATCTAATTTTATTTCAACCAGGCAAAACTAAACGTCAAAAGCGCAAACAATGAAAGTAAAACCGCATGAATAAGTTTTAAATCATTAACCTATTGTTTTCACCCCGAAAACGGGCCACTTTTGAAGCAAAAACGGCTGCTTTTTTGAATGAAAACCAATGAGTTTTCAGCAACATCCGCACCACATACTCCAACGCAAGCAATAAACGACAAGGAAAGAAATGAGAAACTTAACACGAAAACGGCAGCAAGAGCACAAAAATAACATGAAAACATATTGAGATGATGCAGAGACACGTAGGCATACTGCACAGCAATCCCCCAAAAGCAAAAACACATACTATAGGAAAAAGACAAAAGGCAGAAAGCCTAGGGCATTTATGAAAAGGATATAAAAAAGAAAAAGGCCGGACAAACGGCGCCTGCCGTATGTCCGACCTTATGATTATATTATCTAAGTTCTAATGTTCTGATTATTCAGCACTCTCGGGAGCCTTGTCGATAAGGTCCATGAACTGGTCGAGTTTCGGAGTGATGATAATCTGAGTGCGGCGGTTGCGCTGCTTGCCAACCTCAGTATCGTTAGATGTAACAGGGTTGAACTCGCCACGTCCACCGGCAGTTAGACGCTTCGGCTCTACGCCATACTGATTGATAAGAGCCTGAACAACGCTTGATGCACGGAGACAAGACAAATCCCAGTTGTTGCGGATGTTCTTCATCGCAGCTGAAGATGTGTTTACAGGCACATTGTCAGTGTTACCCTCGATGAGCACATCATAGTCCTTATAGTCCTTGATGATCTTTGCAATCTTGCTCAGAGTCTCGGCTGCACGATCGTTGATCTCATAGCTTCCGCTCTTGTAGAGCATGTTGTCGGCAAGAGAGATGTAAACAACACCCTTGAGCACCTGAACGTCAACCTCTTTCAGCTCTTCCTTGCTGAGCGAGCGTGTAAGGTTATTTGTGAGGATAAGGTTCAGAGAGTCGCTCTTGCTCTTAACCTCAACGAGGTGACGGATGTACTGGTTTGACTCATTGATCTGGTCAACCAGCTTAGAGATGTTCACAGTTGTCTGGTTGCTTGCAGTAAGACTCTTGTCGAGCGAGCTCTGCAGTGCCTCATATGCGCTCTTAGTCTGAGCGAGCTGCTCCTCAAGACTTGTAACGCGCACCTTGCTTGCAGCAAGTTCAGAGTTAGCGTCAGAGAGTTTGCCTTGTGTTTCCTGATATTTATTTGTCAGTTCCTTGTTCTCAAGCTGGCAGTTTTCCAAGTCCTTTTTACTTACGCAGCTGCTCACCATGAAGCATCCTGCAACCAATGATACAATCAATAAATTCTTCTTCATCATAAATTTTCGTTTATTTTTAGGTTATAATTTGTTGCAAATTTACGTATAAGACGGATAAGTTGCGCTAAAGTTGAATGTCATTAGCATTATTTAACGCCAATAAGCGTGTAAAGTAAACAACCGTTAAACCGAAACAGGCATAAGACATATATAAATTCAATGCACTCCACAGCCTTTTTACATGCCATGAGGTGCATTGAAAATCAGTTATTTAATCTCTTCCGGCAAGCCTGCAGCTGCTGACTTTCAGCAATACTGAAACTGGTTGACAAGCGGACATTTGGCTATCGTCGTAGACAGCCGGATAACCCATGTTCCGTATATCTGCCTAATATTCTGAGGCAAAAGATTAGCATCTCTCAAATCGGCGAGCAGGAGCCTTAATGGCTTGCCCGGATTTGGAAGAGAATCGTCTAACAAACCGGCACGGGCCAACTCACGGTTGGCTTCCATGTCGTTAATTTCATTCTTGCCTGCAAGCGACATATACTCGTCGAGACAAGTCTGAATAGCTGAGAAATTTTTAAAATCTATCATGATAACAAACTATAAATTGAGACTTCACAAATATAGTTCTTTATTTTCAGAAACAAAAATACGAGGCATTAAAAAAGCGTTACAATTTCATTTTTTAATTATTTTCAAGATAAAAATTACTTTTATTAACCAAATAAATAATATTTTATACTTTTTGCAATACATATTATTAAAAACAAAAACAATTTGTCATCAGAAAAGAAACAAAAAGAACATGAAGAATATATGGGAATAAAATCAGTTTCAATGTGAAACACGAAGAAAGCCGTCGGCATCAACAAGATAAAAGGAATAAAATAAAACAAAGCAAAATCAGCAGGCAAGATATGTTCTAAATGTTATATAAGCATATCGGTGTATTCTGCCGTCTTCTTGTTTTCTATTGTAGTATTGTTGTCTTTCCATTAACAGTCCGCTATGACCAAGAAAACAAAAGCGGAAATACAATCAACATAAAAACTACAGCCTGCTGAATACAGATTACGGCTGGAGTTAAATGAATCATGACGTCATGGCATGGATGCCGGAAAGGCACAAGCCATGACGTCATGCATCAGAAGTCAAGTTCACGTGTAAGTATGCTCTCAAGCTGTTCGGCCGACAAGCGCAGGTGGAACTGTCCCTTTATGGCCACAGAAATGCGCCCGGTTTCTTCTGACACGACAATGGCTATGGCATCGCTGTCCTGCGATATGCCCATTGCAGCACGGTGGCGCAGTCCGAGTTCCTTCGGGATATCTATGCTGTGGCTCACAGGAAGGATACATCCCGCAGCCCTGATACGCTTCTTTGATATGACCATCGCACCGTCGTGCAGAGGCGAATTCTTGAAGAAGATATTCTCTATAAGTCGCTGGTTTATGTTTGCGTCTATGATGTCGCCGGTTTCAACAATATCGTCGAGCGACGATATGCGCTCGATGACAATGAGCGCTCCGATGCGCGCCTTGCCCATGTTCATGCAGGCCATCACGACAGGCATTATCGACTCCATGTCCACCTTATCCTTATTGTCGCCCGAGACAAAGAGCCTTATTATTCCGTTCACGCGGCGGTGTGCACCAAGATTATACAAGAACTTGCGTATTTCTTCCTGAAACAATATTATTATGGCAATGACACCCACGCTTACCAGCTTGTCCATAATGCTTCCGAGCAGGCGCATCTCAAGAATCTGACTTACAAACAGCCAGACAACGATGAACACCATGATGCCGATAAACACGTTGAGCGAGCGCGACTCCTTCATCAGTCTGTAAATATAATACAGCATCAGGGCCACGCAAAATATATCGACAAAATCTTTTATGCCAAATTCAAACATACTTAAATACTTCTTTTACAATAGTAACAGCCTCAACACACGGCTTTACGTCGTGTACTCTCAGAATTGACGCACCCGAATTAATCATGGCAATGGTGTTGACAACCGATGTGCCGTTGAGCGAATGATCGGCATCAGTGCCGAGCAGGCGCGCAATCATCGACTTGCGCGACACGCCGACAAGCAGCGGAAGATTAAACTCGCGCAACTTTCCCAAAGAGGCAAGCAGTTCATAGTTCTGCTCAAGCGTCTTGCCGAAGCCGAAGCCAGGGTCGAGAATCACGTCCTTAACACCAAGAGAATGGAGCGTCTGCACTTCATGAGCAAAAGCCTTCATCATGCTCATTATGTCGGGCTTGACCGACATGAGTATGTAAGGCACGCCAAGACGGGCCACCATCTTGAACATCTCTGGACACTCACATCCGCCTTCACCGACCTCATCTCCTGCCGTATAAGCCTCGCTTCCGCCGAAAGCACCGTTGACGTTGCCTTCAGATACATCATTTATTATGCCAGCCCCAAACTCTTCAACAGCCATACGGGCCACTTCGGGCCTGAATGTGTCGACAGAAACGGGGGCATCGGGCTGCACGCTCCTTACGGCTTTCAATGCCATGCGCATGCGTTCCATTTCTTCTTCCTCAGTAACATGAGCCGCACCGGGACGCGTAGAGAAAGCCCCTACGTCGATAATCTTGCCGCCTTCGGCTATTATCTGGTCGGCCCTTGCAGCAATCTCTGCTTCAGTCTGCTTACGGCTGCCGGCATAAAAAGAATCGGGAGTGGCATTGAGAATGCCCATAACACAAGGCTCTGACAAATCAATCAGTTGCCCGTTAACGTTCAATATATATGGAATAAAGCTTTTCACAATATAAATTAAAGAATAAAATTAATCTCAACAGATGGCAAAAATACTCATAAATATTGAGACTCTTTATATTTTTGACGTTTTTTATAAAGAATAAAAACAAGTCGGAAAATATATTTATATCCAAGACGCCTGATTTGGGCTTAAACCTCAATGAGCCGACGGAACAGCCTTACACTTGCCGCTGAACTCAATTATGTCAAGACGTATTATGCCTACACGATGAAACGATTTTTCAGCGGCCTTAATTCCGGCTTCTTTATATTCAGGCGCCAACTTGTCTATCAGCAGTTGCAGTGCGTGCCTCTTTTCTTCATCATCAAGCGCCGTTACAGCGTGACATTTCATCACCACACTTTCATATTCGGTAGTGAAGCGAGACGGCAACAGATTAGTATGCCCAACTATGCAGAACGACGCATTCTGATTGTGCTCCAAGGCCCTGAGTTTCTTTCCTTCAGGAGCGCAATGTATATACAGGCTGTGCTCGCCGTCCCAAACATAATTCAGCGGCAAACCATAGGCTCCACCGTCAGCAGCAACCATCGACAACACTCCATATTCGCTGTCTCTAATAAGCTGCAAGGCACGCTCTTCGTCGAGCAGACGGTCCTGGCGGCGCACCGTTTCGTTTACGTATTTCATTTTATCCAAAAAGTTTCAGATTAACAGTGATATAAATAAAGAAATAAGATGTCATGCTTTGTTTTACAATACACCTTACACAATGTCAAAAGGAATTATGCACAAGGCCATCTCAACATCTTATAACATCAGACATCAGTTTCTTCCTTTGAACGTTAAAGGCATGGTTATCCTTATCTTCTTTCCTGAGTCACCATTCTTGGCCGGCAGCCATTTAGGCATTTTCTTGATAGTCCTAAATCCTTCCCTTGCAAACTCGCGGGCCAATTCTTTCTTCAGCACCTGCTGTTCATTTTGCGTCAGCACGCCGAACTTATTAGCATCAAATCGGGTTATAACGCAATCATCAGCGTATATTTTGAGTATATCTCCGCTTTGGGCTAATATCACGCGCATCTTAACCTTACCCTCAACGCCATATTTAGCGGCTATTGACGGATAATTCAGGTTTTTGCTCAAGAACTTTATCAGAGCCTCCTGCCCTCCGGGATATGTCGGTTTTTCATCATCATCAATCATTTCGCAGCTGTCGGCAACACATTCTTGGCCGCACTTTCCCGGATTGTCCGCCTGAGCGAAGCAACATGTACGTCCCAAACAAAGCAACAATGCCGCCATTATCATAATCTTTTTCATAGTCTGATGTCTATGTTTCATCTGGTTCAACAAAAAAGAAATTTATTTCGTTAATGATTTTCGTTCTTAACATAAGGACAAAGGTAAGAAAATATGTGCAGAACAGATTATTATTTGGCCGCAAAATTGTCATGGTACGATTTTTTGATGTACTTTTGCACCCAATAAAACTATCACACATGGACATATCAGAATTATACAGAATCTTCACCGAGCAGCCGCAGGTTACCACCGACAGCCGCGACTGCCCCAAAGGTTCTATTTTCTTTGCGCTGAAAGGCGAATCGTTCAACGGCAACGCCTTTGCAGCCAAGGCTCTCGAACAGGGCTGTTCGTATGCCGTTATCGACGAAAAAGAGTTTGCCGTTGAAGGCGACAACAGGTATATTCTTACTGACGACTGTCTGACCACGCTGCAGCAGCTGGCCAACTACCACCGCCGCAAACTAGGAACTAAAATCATTGGAATAACCGGCACCAACGGTAAAACCACGACAAAGGAACTCGTGGCAACCGTATTGGCCGAAAAATATAACGTGCTCTACACTCAGGGCAACTTTAACAACCACATCGGCGTGCCTAAGACGCTGCTACGACTCACGGCCGAAAACGATATTGCCGTGATAGAGATGGGAGCCAACCATCCGGGCGAAATCAAGACTTTGGTCAACATCGTCGAGCCTGACTACGGCATGATAACCAACGTAGGCAAGGCACACCTTAAAGGTTTCGGCTCATTTGAAGGTGTGATACGCACCAAGGGCGAACTCTACGACTATCTGCGCGAGCACAACGGCAAGGTGTTTATACACAACGACAACGAACATCTGCTGAAGATTGCCGGCGGACTTAAACTTGTTAAATATGGCACTGTGGACAGCGATGAACTTAGCGTATGCGGAGAGTTTATGTCATGCGATCCGTTCCTCAACTTCAGATGGCGCCACGGCAAAGGTCAGTGGAACGAGGTTAGGACTCACATGATTGGCAGCTACAACATATACAACATGCTCGCAGCAGCATGCATCGGTCTTTATTTTGATGTTACCGAAGAGCAGATATGCCATGCGCTTGCCAACTATGTGCCTACCAACAACCGCTCGGAACTGGAGGTTACGGCAAGCAACAAACTGATTATCGACGCATACAACGCCAACCCGACAAGCATGGAGGCCGCACTGAAGAACTTCAAAGAGATTAAGGCCGATCACAAGATGGCCATAATAGGCGCAATGAAGGAACTTGGCGAAGTGAGCGACGAGGAACATCAAAAGGTTGCAGACATGCTGAAAGCCTTAGATATCGAGCAGGTGTGGCTCGTAGGAGATGAGTTTAAATCTACTGACTGCCCGTTCCGCAAGTTCAACAACGTTGAAGAGGTTAAGCAAGCCATTGACGAGAACAAGCCAGAAGGCTTCTGCATACTCATCAAAGGCAGCAACTCTACAAAACTTTACGAGCTGAAGACGAAACTCTAAGAAGTGAAAAGATAAAAGTGAAAAGTGAAGAATCCATTAGCCATTGTATTAAAGCAAGATAGCTAATGGATTTTTCACTTTTAATTTAATTCAGCATCAGGTTCATTTCCGCCCCTACGCCATCAAACAGAAATTCTGCCAGGCCGTTTATTGTCAGCTTCAAGGCATCTGCGTAAGGCTCATCCGTCTGACGCACCTTCCCGTTCTTTATTACATAGTAGGCATTATTCATCGGAATGTCGCCATCGCCTTCAACCCTCAGCACCATATCTTTGTCAGGATTCAGTTCGGCATACAATTCCAGAGCCTTCTTGGCGTTTATCACGCGCAACATGGCCTGAATGTTTTTGACCTGCGGACGATATTCATCACCTGCCAGGCGTATGTCTTCGCGTATAACCTCATAGCCATCTTCATCATGCAGAAGCACACAACGCTTTGCGCGCTGAATGCGGTCGAACTCTTCAAACGACGTAGCCATGGCATCTGCCGGCGGAGGCGTGCATGTCATCACGCGGGCATATCCGCACTTCTCATACCATTCATATAGCCAGTCTTCGGCAGGAATAAGAGAAGCAAACACTATTTCCCTGTAATATACGCGGAAATGTGCCTGCCGCATAAGGTTGTTGCCTATGTCCTGACGGCGATATTCCGGCCGCGTGCTCACTCCGCTTACATATACGGTCTTCACCTCGTGTCCGTCATAAAGCATGGTGTAAGGCAATGTCTGCAACGCAGCCACCACCTTTCCGTCTATCTGGCAGCACACGTTATACTCGCTGCGGTAGACACGCGAGAAATAAAGGTCGATAAACTTGTCTGGATCGTTGAACACCTGTTTCCATATCTCGCGCGTTTCTTCCTTTATGCGGTCCTGGTCTTCAAATGCCGCCAGCGGATGTTTCTCCATTATCACGTTCTTCTCAAGCAGTATGTCGGGCTTATACGACAGCTTGGCGCGCCGCAGTCCTTCGTCGCCCATATCTTCCTCACGGTTGATGTAATAATACTGCTCGGGCAGATGCTTCACAAACTCCTGGTTTATTATCGTGAACGCTCCTTCATAGTTTACGTCGGCCTTCTCAACACACACGTCAAACGTACACTGGTTTATCGGGCAGCCGAAGGTGAAGGCCACAAGCTTGTCGCCTACAAATATTGTTCCGCCAACAAGTCCCAGCCTATCCCATCTGTTAAACGCACGCGTCATAGAGCGCAGTTCCTCTGATAGGTCTTCATCAGGCACATCTCCGTTGTCGTCTTTGGATGTGCGGCGCCACTGCCGTTCCAGTTCGAGGCATTGCGGAATAAGTTCTGGCGTAAGCTCGCGATATCTGTAGTCAGGATAAAGGTTCTTAAACTTGTTTATGTGGTTACGCTTGCTCTGCAGTTTCTTTCCCGAAAGGTTTATCAGTTTGTCGCGTGTGTAGATATAGTCGCTGAAGTCGCGGTCGGGCTTTATGTCGAACGTGTCGGGAAAATGCTCCTCAATGATGTCACGCATATAGTTGCACACGCCAAGCATCAGAAACGGATGCCCCATGGCTATCGAGTCGTCGCGTATGGCACGTATCACGCTAACCGAACATTCGTCACACGGCTCCACTTTAAACGTACCGTCTTCTTGCCGCTCCGGCCGTGGTACAGGCATCATGTAGGCCAGATGATGTCCCATGTAGAAACGGAACACAAGATAGTCGTCCACTATCGCAAACTGTGTGTTGTAAAGGAAGCGCCAGCTTATCAGGTTCGAGAACGACAGGTCGCAGTTTTGTCTTTCGCCCCAAAGCGTAAAACTCTGTATCAGTTCCTTGTCGTCTTCTGTTATATCCTTAAACTTTATCATAAAAATTGTCTGTGTTTCAATTGGCAAATTTATAAAAAATAGATGTAAACAACATCAATGCACCGATAAAAAATTCAGGCGCACAAACAGTCCTGAGCAGCCAAGGCAGGAGCTAAATGTCTGACTGTCATAAGATATACTTCACAACATGCTTCCGTTTTATTAACAAAGTTGACAGACATCAGCCAGCTTAAATCTGCATGACCAATGCCCGTCAACGTTATAAAACCCAAATCATCATCAGACCGCATATAGTTTTGTCTATTTTATGTATTTCTGCTTCCATCCGTCTTTTTGTTTCTTTTGGCGCAAGGTGCTAAGCGCAAACGAAGTTCAGCGCCAGCTAATTGTTAATTATGAATTATAAAAGTGCCTACGAAAAATCTAACGAAAGTCAGTTCAATACAAGGCAGAAATACAGGCAGAATCATAACTCCAGATTTGGGTTAACACAATGAAAGTAAGCTTCTTAATGTTTATGGCAGCTTCACTCTACTGCATTATGGCATCTCTACTTCGCTGCCCTCGCCTACCGTATATTGTGAGAACTGCTTGGTCTTTGCCTCGCGTGTCAGCACTGATGAGCGGAACACTCCTGTTGAGCGCGCTCTCAGACGGACGCTGTCGATGTTGGCAGAGGCGGTGAACTCTTCGGGACTGTTGGCCGGCAATGTTCTCAGACCTGCCGAGAATATGGCCAAGTCGTCCAGCTTAACGTTCTTGCCGTCCATCACGAGTTCCTTGATACATGCTATCATGTCTTTCAACACGCCGTGGATAACACCGGCTGAGAACGGCGAACTGTGTGATGACATATGAGACGCCAGTTTCTCTGTGTCGTAAGTTTCCTCGCACACCGCGCGTGCATACCATTTACCGTTTGTGTTACTGTTTGAATTGCGGTTCTGATAAAGTTTATACCTAATCATGTTTCTTTCCTTTCTTTTTGGTTGTTATACATTATTTGTTTATTATCTCTCATGCCTTCCAGAACTGCCGCTACGTTCATTTCCGCCTGCCGGCTGTGGCTTTAATGTCCGTGCCGCCTTGTTCCTTTCGACATTGCAAAGATACAACAACCAAATTCGCATTTGCAGATTGCTGCAGGTTACGAAAGGTTTAAGAGGATTGTTGGTTGTAAAGGATAAGAAAGCATGTAAATGTTTATAAAAAACTGACGTTCATACTAAGAATTTTCGATTTTCAGCTAATACCTATTATAAATATTTCAGCCGTCCGCCTGCTCGTAATACGACACGCCACTTGCTATACTTTCACAAAAGTATAAAGCCCGAATAACATCATTACAGGAAAATACACTATATTTGCAGTAGCGAAACAGCCATTTCGGAAACGGCTGTTTCGGAAGTTGAAGGAAGTTGAAACAAGAGGAATAAAAAATGAAATTGACATTGTGGCCGAGAACGAACTGAACAATGAAGCTACTTTTTTCGAAGTAAAACGTAAAGCCGCAAACAATTGACATAGAGGTGCTGAAACAAAAATCAGCAGCTTTTCTGCGTGCCACTGGCGAGTTCAAGGAGTATGACATATCCTACAAAGCACTGTCAGTGGATGATATGTAGTATAAATTCATAAGCAGCATGAAATTTTTTCCAATGTTTAAAATTGATTATTTTTATGCAGCTTCTGAAAAAGCATTTTTTAAATTCTCATATGCCACAGATATATCATTGTTCGCTTCAATAACAGACTCAACTATCTCATTTGAATTATCTTGTGGAATTATCCTACGTTCTGCTAATTCTTTGAGAATTTTTGTTGTCGTTCGAAGCAAACATAATACTTCAACAGGAATCTTTGCAATATCATTCTGGTACTTCTGAGAGATGAGTTCTAAAATGTCATTAATAACCGGAATAAATTTCGAATTAATCTCGGTATAAATTTTGGCAATATTGTCCAATGACAATGATAAATTCTTTATTTTTTGATTGTCACTTCTCATCTTTTCAAAAACAAATTCTGTTTGTTTTTTTATTTGTTGAAAATTGTTTTCAACTTCTTTTAATTTTTTAATTACCAATATTGGTACTATTAAATTTATGGGAAACATAGGCATAATTGGGAAATTTTCCAATATGTGTGCATATTGACTATTCTTTAATTTTTTAAATTGCTCATTAATATAGTCAAACTCATGATTTAAATTAAAAACTCTATAATCTATAAATTCCATTGGATAATCATCTATCAGACAGTCTATTCCGAGCTCATGAAGTTTAGTAACAACTTTTTTAAGAATATAATCTTTCATAAGAGGTTTACATTTGTTGATTCTATCTATCTGAGCCTGAACCTCTTTAATAGACGATTCATGATTTTGAACATAAAGATCATATTCTTTCTTAGCCGTATCAATATATTCTTGGATTTTTTCTATAGCTTTTTTAATTTTTTTACCGGGAAAAATGAAGTCAGAAAAAAAGCTCCAAAATGAATCTAAAATTCGATAATGAATATTAATGGTTTCTGCATTTACATAATGACTTGTGACCATAGAAGTCAATATCCAATTTTGCACATAAAAAGGGCATGATAAGAATTCCTTGTCTTTTGTCAAATCATTTACACAATCACGATACTTTGATATCAATTCAATGTTTTTACTATCCAATACAATTGTTGATACATATGATGTTTCAACGGCTTTTTGGATAAGATTTCTTATATCTGAATCTTGTATTTTCATTACATATCCCAATTTAAAGTTCCTTTATGTAATTGTTCTTCAAATTCTGTAAAACTATTATAGCTCATATCAATTTTGAAAAATTCTGTCAAGGCTAATGCTTCATTGCTTGCACTTGTGTAATCTGAATTTTCAATAGCTTTTGAAAATCTATTGAGTATTTGATGCGACTCAAGAGCATATTGCTTTAATTTTGCAATGACGGCTTCATTCATGTTTTTTGTAGCCAAACTAATATCATTAATCCTTGCATCAAATATTTCTCTAATCCTTGCATTTCTTCTGGTAGCCTTAACATTGAATATATCAGCTTTATCTAAAAGATAAAATACCAGCATGGATGCTAATCCTGAAAGTAAAGTTGAAACAACCCCTCGTAAACTTTCAGGGATAAAAGGTGCTTTCTCTAACATAGAGTCAATCCAAATACCGCATAAAGCAGTGGCACTAGCTCCAAAGATTTTAATTATGGCATCCCCTTTCTCTGCAGGTGTAGTGTTTTTAGCATTTTTCCCAAATAGGACATCAAAAGATTGTGTCATAATCTTCACTCCTTCTTTGACAAGTCTAAAAGCCTGTTTGAAAATTCCTACAAACATTCCTAATATTCCTTCAAGAATCGCAGAAATTAAGTTTTTCAAGTTGCTCATCACAGAAGAGAACACATTATCTAAATCTGAAATTTGTTTCCACACATAATCTTTTACTCGTCCAAATCGAATTGAAAATGCTTCTTTATAAGAATGTGCGTTTATACCTTCCTTGAAACCGTATAAAAATGAATCCTTCATTTCAAAATAAAGAGGCTTTATAATGAAAAGAATCGCAGATCCCATCGCATACATTAATGTTTGCTTGCCAGCATTATTCAGATTTTTCTTATATATTTCTGAAGCTTTATCAAACCCCAATTTTTTGTCTAAGACCTCTCTCTCGTCCTGTGTTAATTTGCGCCCCAATTCCTTCTCTTTTTTATTATAAGCTTCTTTGCGAATAGCTCTGTCAGCTTCTCCTTGGCCTAAAAGATTTTTGATTACTGTCTTATTTACACTATTTTCTAAAGAATGCTGGGCTTCATCTTCCATGCGCAACATGTTTTCTTTCTGTTCAGGTGTCAACTCGACATATTCTTTACCTTGAGCTTTTAGTCTTTCTTGCTCCTTAATAAATTCTCTGTTGCTCATGTCTCGCTTTGGATTATTTATCCTCCTTCCTGTTAATGCAAGATTATCATCTGAATTGGCTATACGCTTTATATCACCATCACTAAGCCCCATATTATTCTGAAGCTGACTAAAAATTTTTTTTAGTGGGATAATATGGTCTGTTTCCGCATTATACAAATTTTTTGGATCATTTCTTCTTAAATCAGGATTATCTTTTCTGGCAGTAATATTATCTTCACCGGTATATTCGTCGTAGAGATTTTTCCTCGTTCCAACTTCTTTAATTCGTTTTTGCTTATACCTCCCCATCGCACTTTCATTTTGATAAGTAGAACGATTATACTCTTTCCTATTTTCGATTCCCCATTCTTTGTTAAATTCGTCTTGATTTACAGATTCAATAAACGAATCTGGTTGGAGATAAATTACCTGTCCATCATAATTAAAAGAGCTGCATTCTACCATAATTCTATTTGCATTCAAACCTAATTTACGTGCAAATCCCTTAAAAATAGGTAACATTAATAAAGAGTCAACAATAGTTGTCATAACAGGGGTAACTACATTGCTGACCATATCCTCTTTTTGAAAATTTTTATTTATTCGTTCAAATATTTCTTGCGCAGATTCACAATCATATTGCTCAAGCTGCATCAATAAGAAAGGAACTTCAAGTGGAGAAGCTTCTTTTATCTTTTTCTGAAAATCATTTATGTCTAAACTCATATAAAAAGTATTTGACTACAAAATTACTTATTATCTTCAAGATAACAAGTTCATATTGCGGTAATTTAAATTTTCAAAAATATTTCAGTTTATTCGTTTTGTACACTTCTCTATCACCATCGGGAGATGGATGTGTTTTACCATGTCTTCCGCAATATCAAGAAAGCTGTTGACGATATATCCCATTGTCTTCAATTTATTTTCATTGATAGTTGTTAAGTAATTCTTAACAACTGAATTTTCCTGTAACTCATTATCTTTCAATATATTAGATATATGCATACTTATATTTGAAACAGAGGTGGCAAAAAGTTCAGCCAACTGATTTTGGCTCATCCAAACGTTTCCGTCTTTAGCATACAAAATCACCTTTGCTTTACCATCTTCTGTATTATATATAATGATATTGTCTTTTTCCATAAAATTGAATTTTACGATTCTCATTAAAAACTGATTGAATCAGATTTTATATTACCTTATTATAATATAAGGTTGAATTTATCGCAAAGTTATTTTTTTTATTGCAGATTATAAAACATTTCCTTAAAAAGTTGTTTCTAATGGCAAAGAAAACATATCAGACGAGCCACACATCAATAAAACACAGAATGTGTTATTGCAATGCGGTAACTTTATATGGCACCTTATTCTTTTACGGCTCCCCCAGCGCCTCAACAATCTCTTTTACCTCGGCGGGTGTCCATGTGCGCGACTTGCCGCTGCCTAGCGTCTCGAGGCGGGCGGTGAGGCCGGGACTTAGGGCTATCCACTGACGGAGCTTGCGGTAGGCGGCACCGGGAGTCAGTGTGGGACAATAAAGCTGGGCTAGTTCTGTGCGGCCATAGGCGCGAATCCTGAATTCAATCTGTGTCTGTGTATCTTTCATGATATTTATGTTTTTGTTTGTTATCCTAATTTATTTTGCTTACGCCGTCCGGCTTAATCATAAAGCAACTCTTGCTGACATTATATATTATACAGCCGGGCACTTATCTTGTGCAGAGATAATGCAAATCGAGAGCAAAAACATCAAGCTTGCTTGAATGTTATGCCGAGATGCAGATTATCTTATGCAAAGATAACGCAAATCGAGAGCAGAAGCATCAAGCTTGCTTGAATGTTATGCCGAGATGCAGATTATCTTATGCAAAGATAACGCAAATCGAGAGCAGAAGCATCAAGCTTGCTTGAATGTTATGCCGAGATGCAGATTATCTTGTACAAAGATAACACATCTTGAAAGGGAATGCAAATTTTAACACGCTAGACATCACGCTAGATGTTTACAACAAACTGATTTTCAAATCATTACAAAGCCTGTAAATCAGCACAATGTAAAGATTTAAGAACATTGACATGGTGAGTCAGCTAAGGTCAAATCAAATTTGGCGACATCAAAAAGTAGAATAAATTTTGACAAGTCCCAAAAACTGAAAGGAAAATCGTGGATTATGATTAACATAAACGCAAAAAGAATACAGATTAAAGAATAACTGTAAGCAAAATCATGCGTATTGGTTTCAAATCATTAACCTATCGTTTACGGGTCGTAAATGGGCCACTTTTGATGCAAAAGTGGGCCGTTTTTTAGTCGTAAACCAATATGTTTTCTGACGAAAGTGAAAAAAAGAAAAGCGAAAAGTGAAAAATCCAATTGCTGAGTTGTCTTATAGCAACAAGGCATTTGACTTTAACTCCTAGCCAACTTGTTGGCGATAACTACTCTAACTCCTTTAACTCCAGCATGAAATACAGCACTGTTTTATTTCAACAAAAAAGGGCGGCCGAAAATGTCGGCTGCCCTAGGATGAAGCATTTATTACTATAATGATTAACCATAAATCCACATTAAGCCTAAATCTCGGCGAACGCCTTTTTGAGACGTCCGATGAAATCATCGGCCATGGATTTGGTGAAGCACAGGGGCGGAAGAAGACGGAGAATGTTTGTTGAGGCACAGCCCGTGAAGCAGTGCTGAGTGTAAACAAGATTCTGACGCAGCGCCTTGTGAGGCATGTCGAGGTCGATGCCTATCATGAGGCCGCAGCCACGCACCTCCTTGATGTGAGGCTCCTCGGCCTGAAGTTCCTTCAGTTTAGCCATGAGATATTCGCCTGCCTCATGCGCATTGTCTACAAGATGCTCGCTCTCCATAACATCGAGCACGGCAAGAGCTGCTGCACATGCCAGATGGTTGCCGCCAAATGTTGTGCCGAGCTGTCCGTATTCGGGCTTGAAGTCGGGCGAGATGAGCACGGCACCCATGGGGAAGCCGTTGCCTATGCCTTTGGCCACGGTGATAAGGTCGGGACGTATACCGAGCCACTGATGCGCGAAGAACTTGCCCGAACGGCCGTAGCCGCACTGTATCTCGTCGCATATCAGCACGGCACCATACTTGCGGCAGGCAGCCTGAAGTCCCTTGGCAAACTCCTCTGTGGCGAGCTTTATGCCGCCCACACCCTGTATGCACTCAATGATGCAGGCGCAGACATCGCCCTTAGCCAGTTCGCGCTCCCATGCCTCAAGGTCGTTAAGAGGCAGATAAGTTACGTGATTGTTAGCATTGATGGGCGCGATAATCTTAGGATTGTCTGTCGCCTCAACGGCAAGCGAGGTGCGTCCGTGGAACGCCTTTGCGGCAGACAGCACACGCGTGCGTCCCGTCTTAAACGAAGCCAGCTTCAGCGCGTTCTCGTTAGCCTCGGCTCCGCTGTTGATCAGGAACAGCTGATAGTCGTCGTAGCCGCAAGCCTTGCCAAGCCTTTCGGCAAGCTGACGCTGAAGGTCGTTGATTACAGAGTTGCTGTAAAAGCCGAGGGCATTGAGCTGCTCATTGAGTTTCTCTACATAATGCGGATGGCAGTGGCCAATGCTTATAACGGCATGACCGCCGTAAAGGTCGAGATACTCCTGTCCCTTGTCGTCCCAAACAGAACAGCCACGACCTTTTACTATGTTAATGTCGAATAATGGATAAACGTCGAATAGGGTCATTTTATTTAAGTTAAGAGTGAAGAACGAAGAGTGAAGAATTCAATTGCTTTGTTATGATTGATTCACCTCGTTTTTTCACCATATCATTTATTATTTCTTTGTTTTGCCGTTTTTACTGATGCCACCAATATGGCAGTCAGTTCGTTACAGTCTTGCAACATACTTTCGGCTTCCTTGTCATTGATAAAATCAGTATCTCTAAGAAGATTTAACCAATAAAAAGTTTCGTTACATTCTTTCAATGCTACTGACAGTTTATTTATGAAGTCTGAAGAACTTTGAGCGAATTCAGCTTCCCTTACCAACGCTCCTATGGCAGTACCAGAGCGAAGCACCTGGTTGGTAAGCGCATATTCCTTTGCAGAACATTTTATATACTTCACCATATTGACAATACGTATCGAGAATTCATAACTTTTCCGATGTAAAGGTGAATCGCTACGATTATATTCGCTTATTATTTTATTTCCCATGCCATTATGTGAATTAAGCTATTGAATTTTTCACTCTTCGTTCTTCACTCTTCACTTAAAAAGCCGTTGGCTTTAATCTTAGTCCTTCTGTCTCGTCAATGCCGAACATGATGTTCATGTTCTGAACGGCCTGACCTACGGCACCTTTAAGGAGATTGTCTATGCATGAAGTGATGAGAAGCTTGTTGCCGAACTTGTCGCAGTGAACGAGGCACTTGTTGGTGTTTACTACCTGCTTCAGGTCGATGGCCTTGTCGACATAATGAGTGAAGGGGGCATCCTTGTAGAACGACTTGTAGCCCTCTATTATCTCATCTGCCGGAGCGTCGGTCTTCACTACGCAAGTGGCGAAGATGCCACGGGCGAAGTCGCCGCGATAAGGAATAAAGTCGATGTCGGCATCGAGCGAGCCTTGCACCTGCGTGAGGCTCTGCCTAATCTCGGGCACGTGCTGATGACTGAACGCCTTGTATATGCTCAGGTTGTTGTTGCGCCAGCTGAAATGCGTTGTCGCGCCGGGCTTCTGTCCTGCACCCGTACTGCCCGTAATGGCATTAACAGCCACGTCGTCGTTGATAAGTTTCATGGCGGCGGCAGGCAACAGACCGAGCTGTATGCAGGTGGCAAAGCATCCCGGGTTAGCCACATGATTGGCCTTGGCTATCTTGTCGCGGTTGATTTCTGGCAGGCCATAAACATAGTCGTTGCCCGGCTCAGCCAGACGGAAGTCCTGCGCGAGGTCTATTATCTTGACGTTGGCCGGTATGTCGTGTTCCTGAAGGAACTGACGGCTCTTGCCGTGACCGAAACAGAAGAACACAACATCCACCTTATCAAACGGCATATCCGACGTGAAGCACATATCCGTGTCGCCGTAAAGTCCTTCGTGAACATCCGTAACAGGATTGCCGGCGTTGCTCTCGCTGTTGGCAAACACAATCTCTGCCTGCGGATGATTTATCAATAATCTTATAAGTTCTCCGCCGGTGTATCCGGCGGCACCAAGTATTCCGATTTTTATCATTTTAAAGTAGTTAAAGGAGTTAGAGGGAGTTAAGGAGTTAAGACAAATGATTTTTTTATTTAGGAGTTAAAGGAGTTAGAGGAGTTATCGCCAACAAGTTGGCTAGGAGTTAAAGTCAAATGCTTTGTTGCTATAAACCAGTTCTGCAATTGGATTTTTCTCTTTTCACTTTTCTTTTTTCACTTTCGCGATACGGGAGTTAAAGTCAAATGCCTTGTTGCTATAAATAAAGAGCCAACAATCTGTGAAGCTAAATTCAATTTGCCTACTTCCTATTTTTTATTAATAGGTATGAGTTTCGGATCACAGATCCTGATACTTTATACTGTCGGATTACAAATCCGACAGAACAATAGCTTTGTAGTTTTATTGTCGTTATAGAGCAACTCAGCATTTGAATTGTTCACTTTTCACTCTATCTAAATTCACTCAACCCTGATCATTGCAGTTTTCAAGGAAGTATATTTTTTTCTCGTGGAACGATAAGCCAAAAGACGAGATAAAGAATGAAGCCTGTGCCATAACTCACCATTACGGCCAAAGCCCATAATATACGTACAATGGTAGAATCTATTCCGAAATATTCGGCCAGGCCGCCACATACGCCCGCAATCTTACGGTCTTTATCCGACAAATATAATTTTCGGCCTATCATACCGTTATCTTTCCTCGTCCTCGTGTATTCCGTAATAAACTCTCAGCGGAGTGCTCAACACCTTTATGAAGCCCTTGGCCTCTTCTGCTGTCCAGCCGTGCTGCATCTCGCCGTACTCGCCTAACTTCGACTTGAGCAGATCGTCGGGCGAATCAACGCCTACGCACTCGAAACCTAACGGACGGAGCTTCAGTATGGCCGTACCGTTTACGTTGCGCTGGCTGCTGGTGAGCATAGCCTCGATGTCGGGCATTACAGGCTCAAGATACTGACTCTCGTGCAGGAACATTCCGTACCAGTTGGCAACCTGGTCTTTCCAATACTGCTGCCATTTGCTCAACGTATATTTCTCGAGCATGCGGTGAGCCTCTATTATCAGTTTCGGAGCGGCAGCCTCAAAGCCTACACGGCCCTTTATGCCGATGATAGTGTCGCCAACATTGCAGTCGCGGCCTATGCCGTAAGCAGCGCCTATCTCCTCAATCTTCTGTATGGCCTTAACCTTGTCGTCGTATTTCTCACCGTTGACGGCAACTATTTCTCCCTTCTTGAACTCTATGCGCAGCTCGCTCTCGTCGTTGCGTGTAACGTGCTTCAGGTAAGCCTCCTCGGGCAGTCCCTGTGCCGAGTCAAGAATCTCGCCACCACAGATGCTCGTGCCCCAGATGCCAACATTGTAAGAGTATTTCAATTTGGTGAAGTCGGCAAAATATCCGTGAGCGTTAAGATAGTCGACCTCCTCCTTGCGCGACAGAGCCTTGTCGCGTGTAAGCGTGATAATCTCAACGCCAGGAGCCATAACGAGGAACGTCATGTCGAAACGTATCTGGTCGTTGCCTGCTCCCGTTGAGCCGTGAGCAATGGCGTCGGCACCGATCTGCTTTGCGTAGCGCGCAATGGCTATGGCCTGGAAGATGCGTTCTGACGACACTGAAATGGGATAACAGTTGTTGCGGAGCACATTGCCGAAAATCATATATTTCAGACTTTTCTCATAATATTCGTGTGTAACGTCGAGCGTGACATACTCCTTTGCGCCCAGTTTGTAGGCGTTTTCCTCGTTCTGCTTGAGCTGCTCGTTGCTGAATCCGCCAGTGTTGGCGCATGCAGCATAGACCTCATAGCCCATGTCGTGCGATAGTTTCATCACTGTGTAAGAGGTGTCGAGTCCACCTGAGAATGCCACAACTACTTTTTTCTTGTCTGCCATAACAAATATGTTTTTTAATCAGTTTCCAATTCTTTTAATTCTCTCAATAACGTTTGCGGGCAACTCTATCGGAGTTTTGTCGCCCTCATGCTCGGCCGGGTCGTAAAGCATGCCTGTGCAGATGCAGTAGCGGCGGCCCGTGCGCTTCAGCACGTCTACGTTGATGCAGCCCTCGCATCCGCGCCAGAATGCCTCGTCGTCTGTAAGGTCGGCAAAGGTTACGGGCAGATAGCCCAGCTGCGTGTTCATGCGCATCACGGCCGAACCGCTCGTCAAGCTGAATATCTTTGCCTTAGGCCAGCGTGTGCGGGCCAGCGTGAAGGTCATGTCCTTTATGCGTTTCGACACGCCCATGCCCCTGTAGTCGGGATGAACGATAAGTCCCGAAGTGGTTACATAATGCTTGTTGCCCCATGTCTCAATATAGCTGAAGCCGACAAACCTTCCGTCACACAGGGCTATAACGGCCTTGGTTTCTCTCATCTTGGTTGCCAGATACTCATGGCTACGGCTGGCAATACCCGTTCCGCGCACTTTGGCGGCTGCCGCCATTGTATCGAGAATGGTGTCAACATATTTCTCATGTGACGCATCAGCCACCATTACTTCAATTTCTTTCATCATTGTAACGTTTCTGCCGTAAAGGACGTCAAGCCCCTGCCCGAACCAAATGAGGCACGGGAAAGACCGGACGAAACCGGCATTGATACATTGTTTATATTAAAAAGTTTCTGTTATTTATTATCTATTGCCACCTTTATTTTATGTCAGGAATGACGTTGCGCAGCTCGGCCACAATGTCTCCGTGCCTCACACCGTCCTTTATGACAATAAAAATAGTGTCATCGCCGGCAATAGTGCCCAATATCAATGGTATGCCACTGTTGTCGATGTTGTAAGCCAGACTGCTGGCATAGCCCGGACGTGTCCTTATAACGCCCATGTTGCCAGAAAAGTTGATAGACATAAATCCCGACGTAAGCAGCATCTCGGCAGCCGTCTTAGGGCTCGACACGCGCTTATACATCGTCTCGTTGGGCAGCACATAGAAGTATTTGCCGCTCAAACTTGTAGCCTTTGCCACCTTAAGCTGTTTCATGTCGCGGCTCAACGTGGCCTGCGTAACCTTGTAGCCTTCTTTCTCAAGAGCCTTGAGCACCTCGTCCTGACAACAAAGCTCCTGGCTCGAGATAAGCATACGCAAAGTCTGTAATCTACCGTTCTTTGATTTCATTTGCCTGTATATTTATTCATTTATGTTTGCAAATATACAACCATTCACGTATATATGCAAACATTTTTGTATAAAAATACACCAATAGAACTATTTTTCACATATTTCTGAATATATATTCAACAAAAAAGCAGGATGCACAACTGCATCCTGCTTCAACACTTATAATTTGCACCGTCAAAAGGCGCAACTGATGAATCTTTTATTCTCTGCTGTTTCCGAATATCCTGAGCAGATAAAGGAAGAGGTTGATAAAGTCGAGATAGAGCGAAAGCGAGCCTAAGAGGGCTATCTTTTGTGTCTCCTCGTTAACATCGTCTGCCATAATCAGCATCTGCTTTATCTTCTGAGTGTCGTAGGCTGTAAGACCGACAAAGATCAGTACGCCAACGTAGCTAAGTATAAGACTGAAGCCGCCGCTCTTAAGCAGGAAGGCGTTGACCACAGTGGCGATGATCAGACCGATAAGGGCCATCATAAGTATCTTGCCCAATGAAGACAGGTCGGCCTTGGTGAAATAGCCTATGGCTGCCATAACGGCAAACGTGCCGGCCGTGATAAAGAATACGCTGGCAATAGACTGCATTGTATATACGAGCAGAATAAGCGACAGCGTGGCTCCGTTGAGGGCAGAATAAAGGATAAACAGCAGTGTGGCTGTGGTGAGCGACAGGCGGTTGATGCGTGCCGAAACAGTCCATACCAAAGCCAGCTCGGCTATGAACAAGCCCCAGAACAGCAGTTTGTTAGACACCAGGGCTGTTATTATGCCGGGACTTGAGGCCACGCCATAAGCCACAAAGCCTGTTATGACAAGGGCCAGAGTCATCCACACGTAAACCTTGCGCATAAGCGACGGGAAGGCTACCGACGCGATGTTTTCTTTCTCGCGTATGAGATCATACAATCTTTCTTCGTTCATTTTTTCTTTTCGGTTTTGTTGTTTTTATGATTTCTTTTTTATCTCCTAACTCTTAAATGCCCGGCAAAGCAGGCATAATATGTTATGCAAACATAAGCAAAAAAAGCGACAAATGCCTTTGTTTTAATAAAAATCATTGATTATTCACAAATATTCCGTATATACAGACATTGTGACAGACGTAAATGTCGCTGTACATGACAGATAGGCCCCGTGTCAGGCCTCGGCAGGCCTCTCGGCAACACACTCTATCATCACCGGCAAGCAGCCGCCGGCTCCGTCGGCACATACAATGACGTGAGGCACATAAGGGAAAGCCATGGAGAGCAGACGGTCGACATCGGTATAGTCAGAAAAGTCACGACGATAAGCCACAAAGCAACTTACGTGGTTCATCGTCAGGCCGTAGCGCTTAAGCCTTACGCCCATGTCGCCAAGAATCTGTCCGGTATACTGGCGCACATCGAGCTGACTCATGTCGGCATCAGTCGCAGAAGGAAGTACGAACGGCGGGATGTCAACACGCAATCCGCTGCCTAAATCTACGCCAAGGTCTATACAGCCATAGCCTGCGGCAGACACATCTTTTGCCGAGCCTTCGTCAGAGCAAGGAGGAACGACAGCCTTGGCATCGCCACCAAACGACAGATAGTCGAGAGCCACCACGGCTCCGTCGGCATGTGTTACTCCGCCAACAACCGTAACCGCCATACGCAATTTGCCGGCATCAATGCCATGACGCCCAAACACGTCGTCGCGTGCCTTCTCAACGGCATCAAGACAGCCGTCAGTATCAGCCACATAAAGCCACACGCGCAGGCAGCCAACTCCTGAAGCGTCATCGGCAAGATGAGCCGAGCCGACAAACTTTTCGAACAGAGCCACAGCCTGCCCATAGGCATCCTTACCGGCCAGGTCGGTCCCGCAGAGCCTTAAACTGCAAAACGAAGAAGCCGACGAAGCATCTGACGTGCATACAAGAAGCGAAACCTTCGACCCGTCAAGCGGAGCCTGCCCTACCACGGAACACGGCACATGCGAAAGATAGTCGTGCCACAGCTGCGACTCGAGCAGAGCGGCATATTGGTTGCGGATGTCGCTAAGAAACACCTTAACATAAACGATATGGCGGTTTTCAAGATTCTCCATATCAACATAATCGCCCGTCTTCATGTAGATATGGCACAGCCGCTCCCAGAAATTTCCCCTGGCAACGGCCGACAGAACAGCATATTTTTCCATAAGCAGATATTCTTTTTAGGCGCAAAAATAATGCTTTAAAATTTAAAGCATACGCAAAAACAGCTTTTTTATCACAAAATTGACATCAAAGACATAATATTTCATTCACACCGGTCAACATCTGCGCATCAAAATATCAGCGTAAGCAAAGGTATGGTGACAACGGAAAGAATGGTAGTGATCAGCGTGCCCTCAACCATCTCGCTCTCATCGCGCCCGTATCTCAGGCAAAACATCGTGCCATAAGAGGCCACCGGCATGCCAATAAGCACGGTGTTGATGCGGTTAATTGTCTCGTCTACTCCGCAAAAGCGCAACAGGAAATATATGGCCACGGGGATTATCAAGAGACGGAAGGCCGACATGACATAGACCGACCTTGTGCCGAGTATATGGCGGGTATCCATCTGGGCCATCGAAGAACCGATAACAAGCAACGCTCCCGGAACGGTGATGCCTCCCAAAAGATGAAACGGCTCAGACACCACCCTCGGTATGGAATCAAGCCCAAGGGCCACTATAACTATCGAAACATAAGACGCCACCATTGGCGGACAATACAGCGTGCGGACATTAAACTTGTGTCCGTCTGTGCTTCCAAGGACAAACGACAGACCGACAATAAAGATGAAAAGTGTGTTGGGTATGTTGAGCAGACTGGCATAGAATACGGCCTGGCTGCCAAAGATTGACGCAACAACGGGATAGCCGATAAAACCAACGTTGGCAAACATAAGCATAAAACTATACATTCCGCGATAGTCGGCTTTGCGGACAAAATAGCGTGGAAGGAAATAGGCTATCAAAAACAGCAGTACATAAGTAATCATGCCTACGCCGAGCAATGGCAATATCATGCCCCGGTCGGGAAAAACGTCGCCCATCACTGACGATATGATAAGGCAGGGACACGACACGTTGATAATAAAACCTGACAACTTACGGTCGAAATCGCCGCCCATAAGTCCGCATCTGTTTGAAACAAATCCCGCCACTACAAGCAGCAGGAGTATGATCATCTGTATGACAATGTTATCCATTTTTATTTTTAATATATCCTTTTACTCAGTAAAATGAGTATTAATATATAAATGCCTGAACTATTTCCGGTTGTAGCCATAAAGAATGCAGACCCGACTTGTCATCATCGGCCTGCATTCTCCGTTAGCAAATATGATTTAAAATGTAGAATTCTATAATGACTCGAGCATTCGCTTGATTACCACAGAAGCTGAAATCTCACGATTGGCTGCTTCTGGAATGACGAGCGAATTAGGACTTTCTATCACATCGTCTGTTACGATAAGACCGCGGCGTACGGGCAGACAGTGCATAAACTTGCCGTTATCTGTAACAGCCATGTGTGCCGCATCTATTGTCCACGACATGTCCTTGCTTAATATCTTGCCGTAATCAGCCGGACTGGTCACGCCGGGACAGCTCCAGTTTTTGGCATAAACGAAGTCGGCTCCTTCAAGAGCTTTCATTTGGTCGTACTCAACACGGGCATTGCCAACAAACTTCGGATCGAGCTCATAGCCCTCGGGATGAGTGACAACAAAGTCTACGTCGGCAGCGTTCATCCACTGCGCAAACGAGTTTGGAACGGCCTGCGGCAATGCACGGCAATGAGGTGCCCATGACAGAACAACCTTCGGACGGGCTTTTGTCTTGTGCTCCTCAATGGTAATGAGGTCGGCAAAAGCCTGAAGAGGATGCACCGTTGCCGTTTCCATGGCAAACACAGGACGGCCACTGTACTTTATAAACTGATGGAGCACGGTTTCGGCATAATCATACTCGCGGTCGGTCAGGCCTGCAAACGAGCGCACACCGATAAGGTCGCAATAGCAACCCATCACCGGAATGGCTTCGAGCAGATGCTCGCTCTTGTCGCCGTCCATGATTACTCCGCGCTCTGTCTCCAGCTTCCACGCACCGGCATTTACGTCGAGCACTATCACGTTCATGCCAAGATTCATGGCTGCCTTCTGCGTGCTGAGTCGTGTGCGCAGACTGTTGTTGAAGAAAATCATCATCAGCGTCTTGTTCTTGCCAAGATGCTGATACTTAAAGCGGTCGTTCTTTATTTCTTGTGCTTCGGCAAGTGCCTGCTGCAGATTGCCGATATCTTCTACGTTTATAAATGTATTCATATATTTTTATTAAAAATTTCCCTAATACCTGAAAGTTCATAAAAACGTCTGACTTTCCGTCAGACAGTGTAGCATATTTGCAGTCCTGTATTCTGCGTAATGCGACAGGAGGCCTGCGCATCACGCATGGCAGATGCCGTATCGTCTTACACCTGCTCAACAAATCAGATTCTGTTGCCTTAAAATATTCAACGTTTACAGCCTCATCACCCACAAAGAGCAAACTGGCTGCATACTCACAAGGCTAAGCGACAAGTGCCTTTCGGCTAATCCCGACCGAGGCATTGGCATAGCTGCCGCCATGAGCATTTCTTATCTTCACCTTTGCACAGGCTCCAAATATAACTTGCCAAAAGTAACAATTAAATTTGAAAAATAAGAAACTTAAATAGCGAAATATTCTACAATCCGTAAATTACGGATAAAACTTGCATTATAATTTATCTAATATACAGGTTTCACTGTTATCAGAAATTCATTTTGAAGTTTCGGTCTTATTTCGACATTCCGGCTTTCAGCCCGCGTATCACAGAACTTGTAAATCCGGCATGCTCCATTTCGTTAAGTCCGCGTATCGTCATGCCTCCGGGCGTAGTAACTTTGTCTATCTCAACTTCAGGATGACTGCCGCTGGCCTGCAACAAGTCTACGGCTCCCTTCATCGTCTGCATCACTATCCGCTGCGCGTCATGCGCCTTAAATCCGAGTTCAACGCCGCCTTCTGTCGAAGCCCTGACATACCTCATGGCGTAGGCTATGCCGCACGATGCAAGCGTAGTGGCAGCTCCAAGCAGCCGCTCCTCCGTAACCATCTGCAATCCGGTTGAGTCAAACAAGGCAGCCATTGCAGCCGTGGCTTCTTCATCTGCATTAACCGGAACGATAAACGTCATCGAACTTTTCACGGCAATGGCAATGTTGGGTATCACGATAAACAGCCGGGGCAGCTTTCCGTCTGTTCCGCCAAGCCATTCCTTAAGCTGACTGCCGCTTACGCCGGCCATAACCGATACAATGGTCTGCCGGCTGTAGTCAACTGCCGGCCGTATTTCGCCTATAACCTGCTCTGCCAGCCATGGCTTCACCACGACAAACACCACATCGCCTGCAGCTGCCGCTGCTTTGTTGTCCGTAGTAACATTAACTCCGAGACTTTTAAAGCGCTCTAGCGTCGCTTCATGAGGAGCCGAAACAGTGATGTCGGCTGCCGCCAACATCCCGCACTTGACAAAGCCTTCCACCATGGCTCCACCCATGGCGCCGGCACCAATAACCGATATTTTCATAACCTGCAATATTATTTATAAATCTGTCAGCCCTGTTATGCCTGTCGCAGCAAACCGACTGCCGTCCGGGCAAAGACATACTTTATATTATAAAGACACCCACTCCACCGGCTTCAGCATTTTAATTATCATGCTTAAAGCACAAGCCATGCCCCCGTAATGATACAACGGGCATACAAATATACAAAATTATTGTGTCTTTCTGTCCAAATATCCAACTTTAATAAAGTTTCAAAAACCAAAAGAGGCCAACATGCTGTCTCCAACCTGTTGACCTCTTTTGGTCGGGATTACTGGACTCGAACCAGCGACCCCTACGTCCCGAACGTAGTGCGCTACCAACTGCGCTAAATCCCGATGCCTTAAAAGCGAGTGCAAAGGTAAAGCATTTTTTTGAAACTCGTGCATTTTTTTCAAAAAAAATGCTCAAAAATTTGTATGATTAACAAAAAAGGCATATCTTTGCACCCGCAATCAAGCAATAACGATGGTGCCATAGCTCAGTTGGTAGAGCAAAGGACTGAAAATCCTTGTGTCCCCGGTTCGATTCCTGGTGGTACCACTCTCAACAAACAGAATCCTGATTTCATTTCGAAATCAGGATTTTTTGTTTTCATTAAACACACAAAAAGCAGCAATAAAAAATACATAAACCCATGCCCGGCAATGTAAATATCCAATGAAAGACCAACAAGATACATTGCACAAACAGCAGATACAAATCACATTTTACATAACTAAATCATTAAAATCATCGTTCTTTGCGGACAATAAGCCGCAAAATATGCGGTTAAATGTCCGCAAAACTGTATATTTGCAAAAAACTGTAAAATACTCCACTTACCAATTCCTGCATAAGGCATTTGGTATAAAGTTTTTCTAGACAGTAGTATCAATCCTTCTGATTGCGCAATATAGTATGTATACAGGAATGAAAGTTGCCGTAAAAGTCACAAGGAATACGAAATTCTACTTACGGCCATTGTCGTAAGCAGAGCCGAAATAGTAGCAGTTTCCATCGTTTCTAGGGTTGGCGGTTAAAAACTCGTTACGTTCTGCAACCAACTTACTCTCTATCATGAGCTCAAAAATCCTGAAGACTGCTTTCTTTGGCTACATGCTTGCACATTAGATCAAGAAGTTATAACTTTATCAAATCTGTTTGTTTTTATTTTAAGTTTTATCACCAAAATTACAAACTTGTTCGAACAATTCTAAATTTTGGATGGTCTTTTTTTAGAATTTCTTCCAAACACACTTTTGGGAACACTATCAGGTCTTGAATATAAAGGCATTTTAGTTTTTCTATTTAGAATAAAACGTATATGCCACATTCAGATCATCAACTAATCCTTGCTTTTCCTATACATGAAACATTAACACATGCAGCATTTTATAGAAAAGAAGAACCAATATTAAACTTTACTTTATTTTTTATCTATATCTATTCGTGTTATTTCATGCGAATCTACTCTTACGCACTTTGCTACAGATTCGTCAAATAAGACATAATTACGTCCACCTTTACGCAAAGAACTTTCAAAAGTAATTCCATCTGCTGTAGATCCTTCCGAATCAACTATACGTCTACAATACTCACAAATAAGTTGTGTGGGAACATATTCTATTTCTGAATCATATCTACGAAGTGGCTTTGATAAATCTGAACTTATTGCTTCTATAACCTTTTTTTTAATAACTGTTTCCTTTAAAGAAAGACTCCCATCATTATATGACAAGAACAAATTTACATCATAAACAAAATCTATTAATTTTAATTCTCTTTCTATTCTAAATGTACCAACACTTAACTTATCCAAATATACTGCTCGAACTTCAAAATAAGTTGTTTTAGCAGAATCACTTAAATATAAATAGGGAATTCCTATTGGATTAGCACGACCTGCTGTAGCTAACTCTTTTGGAGGACATCCCATATTTTTACATTTAATTTTCTTTTGACCAAAAGGTGTTATTCTAGAACGAAACAATTCTTGACCTTTATGTAAACTTTTGCCTGCAGTAAGATAATTATACTGAGCAAACTCATCCATATTTGTAAAGAAACGAGATTTCTCTTTTACACTAATTTTTAATCTATTCCAAATAGCAATACGTTCTTGTATTTCAGAAATATATTCTACATTAGAATCTATAGAAAATACATAATTATGTTTTGATATAACATCATTCAATAATACCCTAGCTATATTTTTATCCCTAAATATATGCCATTCATCTTGAATTATATCTACAATTGTTTTATTTGCATTATCAGAAACAGCAAAAAGTGAAAGCAAGGCATCAAAAAAATCATAGAATTCAGAAAAATCAATCAATTTTCCAATACTTCCACAAACCATACAACACCCATCAATAATTGCATTAGATTCAACCTCCGAACGCAATTCTTCATCCTCAAAACAATCCTTACATATATACATATACACAATATTTTTATAATGAAAGGATTAGTTCTAAATGGTTTTTTATAGACAATTTTTTCAAATATCCAAGACCTGGATAGCCATTTGGATCTTCAGCTTTTTCTATTATCTCTTCAACAGCTTTGGTTCTATATTTATCCACATAGAATGGAGCTATTTTTTTTGCAGCTTCTCTAAATTTTCCACGAATATCACTATTAGTTTCATTTGTATCTGAAACAAAATGATGAACATATAATTGATCTTCGTTTTTTTTATATGAAAGATGTATAACTAAAGCATATGGCAACATACCACCTTCTGTATACTCAGATGGCAAAGTTGTGTAATCTGAATATCCATCCAAATCACTTTCAGAATCATAATAAAAAGGTTCTTCTGAAAAGAATTCATCTACTTCAAGTGCATAATCAGCATTACGACTTCTTGATTTGAAACAATCATCTAATCTAATAATATTTTTCCCTGTCTCATTTAATTTTTTCCTCAATCTTCTTAAAATATTAGATCCAAAATAATTAACAATATAATTAACTGATTCATTATTAACAATGCTCCATGCATTGCTATCATCAATATCCATACAATTACGAAAAATAATCATAACATTTCTAAGTTCATATTTAGAAATAATTGATGATATTTCATTGAAATTACGTTCTGAATAAATAAATGCCGGAATCCAAGCATCTTTATCTTCCATTAATTTTTCATGCCCAAGCCATGCATTAAAACGAACTGTTGGATGTTTAAAATCTCCATCATGGGGATTTAATATAAGTGCAAATTTTAAATTATTGTCCAACATATCATCTATTGCAACATTTAATGCATTAGGCTGTTGTTTTACGGGCTCTAAAATAGGTGTTATAATATTTTGTTCACTGTTCTCAACAGAAAATTCTCTTAAAGCCTTAAGCTCATATTGCTTTGCGCGAAGATATGGATAATACATAGTTATGTTTAATTTATATTAATATTCAATTGTTCCAATAACTTATTTGCCTTATCTTTTGACAAATTTAAACTTAGCATCATTTGTCTAATTGCCATAGGGTATTTTCTTAATAATGCAGTATTGTTTTTACGTTTTTTTATTTCACGCAAAAATAATTTTCTCAATATGTTTGAATCTGTATGAGAAATAATATTATAACAAAATTTATACATATCATAACCTGCCACTTTATCTAAAGAAGCGCCTAACGATAAGACTATATTTCTATACTCATTTGTCCTAAGACAAGACATTAATACTCTGGGGTCAAAATACTCATTCGGACATGCAGATCTAACATTTTTAAGTACAATATGCCCCTTTTCCAATGTCATTATTATAATACCTATTGTAGATTCTATTATATTATAATATTCGTTTAATCTGTTTTCAGGAATAACTATATAACATTTGTCAAAGAAACATTTATACGTTTCCATCTGTTTATCTAAACGACGAGAAGTATCATACTCCGTTTTTATTTCAAAGACTTTACTTTCACCATTAAAAATAGCCATGTCAGCAATAGAATTGCCAACCTTAAATTCACTAAAATAGACAGAATTTTTTGTACCATACTCTTTAAGAAGAAGTTTTATCAACTCATTCTTATATACATATTCACATCTATAATATCTTGAAATTAAAGAATAAGACTTTTTAAGTAAATCAAAATATGTAACACAATTAATTGTGTTATATTTTGACAACAACCAATTAAAATGCGAATAATCATTATAATTTAAGACATCAACAAATGCACTACGCGAAAATACTGAAGATAAATCTCTCAGTCTAATCAGTTCCTTATTTACACTTATTGTTGCCATATATTATACAATACACCTACTTTAATTATATTGCAAATATAGCAATATTTTTTATATAATATGAAATCCTACATAATAAACTGCAATTTACATTTCTTAAATTATTATAAAGTTACATTTATAGAAACTTCAGTAAAAGTATATAGAATCACAAAGTAGAAGTTATTTTATATTTTAGCGATTAAAACATTATAATGTACATATTTAATTTCACCAATCAATATTTCATAAAATAAATACAATTGTACATAATAATACCCTATACATATTATATGTAACGACCATCATAATGTACTGCATATATATTTGGGCATAACAAACATGTCTTGTAATAGCAAAATTGAACAACCTTTGCATCAACACAAAATTTCTTTCCATAAATATCGTGCACATTCTTATGAGACTTGCTTACAGCAATCTAAAGTCCAATTAATTTACGGTTATTTGGCGTTTTGTGCATAATGAGACATTTTAGTTTCATACGTGAAACAAAACTGAAAATTCATATTAAACCAACACATTTTCAAATATAATAAATATTCTTTCAAAATAAAATTATCATATAACTTTTCTATCACACTATATTTTTTCGTATATTTGCACCAATCCGAAAATATTCGGTAAATTTTAAATCGATATATCATAGCTCAATCGCCTCTGAATCACCACCTCGGATATGAACGAGCTATTGTAACACACGTTGAGGAGTCCGTTTTCGACGCAGACTTCTCGCTTAGTGTGTTGTGGCTTGTGGTGAGCCAAGAGGCGTAGGCGATTGTCTGCGTCTTATTGTTAATCGTATGACATTGCCGTATAGAAATATTCAAACATAAGTTTAACAATATGGAAGATCAAGAAGACAAATTGTATTGCCCTAATTGTGGCAGTTCTCAATTAGTAGCTAACAAAAAAGGATTTGGAGCAGGAAAGGCTTTAACTGGAGCTGTTCTTACTGGAGGCATTGGATTACTGGCAGGATTTATTGGAAGTGGAAAGGTAAAAGTTACTTGTTTAAAGTGTGGATGCAAATGGAATCCAGGTGAACTGCTAACAAAAGAACAAAAAGACGAGAAAGAAAATTATGTCAAAGAAAAAATAGCAAAAGAACAATATGAGGATAATTCAAACGGAAAATTATCTTCTATAATAACATGGATAATAATTATTGTATTTTTTGCTATTATTATCTTATTTAGTAAATAATATTTATATAAAATTCTATTCATCTGCAGTTTTTTCAGATAAACATAAAGGCATTAATATTCAGGCACATTAATTATTGACCATCAAGACTTATTAATTGATAAAACTAAATTTTACGATTATAAGACATACCCATTTTATTTGTGGGTATCTATAAATTTAAATCTTTTCAAAGAAAACTCAATAGTTCTGATTTTTTATTGCTTAAAATAAATCCAACAAAACTGCAGATGAATTGTAACCACCTCTTCATCCACTTCCCAGTAAATAATCATGACAAAATATTTTCTCAATCTAGAAAATTAAATTATAACGGAAGTTAAAACAGCAACCTTTACGCAATAAATATATTAACTTATATTTACTTTTACCCCATAAAACCAAGCTGAAACAGGCGTTTTTTGATGCAAAAACGGTTGCTTTTGATGCGAAAAGCGATGGGTAACGCATCGTAAATGGGGCACTTTTGAGTGGTAAACGGCCGAGTAATGTTTTTTAACTATTGATATTTTGGATGTATTTTCACGTAAATATCTGTAGGACAACGACTTAACAGAAATGGGCAAAATATGGCGATTTTCAAGGCAAAAAGTGGATTGAGGACGGACATCGCCATTCTGAGAGCGTCAAACGGACGGAAAATGTCATAAATGTTTACAAACTCCGTTTGATTTATTTATCAAAAACACCAAACACAGAACATTACAGGAGATGTATTTTTCAACGTTACCAAGCCACAATATTTCATTAAGCTAATGACGGTTTTATCTATTTCTATTCATGCTGCCGGTCGTCTTTTTGTTTCATTTTGTCGCCGTCTTATGTCTCACGTTGTTTGTTCCATATATCACATATTATCTACCAAACTTCTGTTTGCTTTCATTTTTGAGTTAATTTTAATTAAAGTATTTCATTTTGTAACCATACATAACGATTCTTTTACTATATTTATAATCTAAACATTTCATCAGGCCAACTTTCGTAAGGTTAAAGGGGGATCAGCCTTGCGGGCGTTCAGGCGTTATTTTCAAGTGAGCCCCAACATTATTATTATGAGGAAGATATCTACGTTTTTACTTTTCCTTATGCTGTCGGTTGTTTCTGCACATGCAGACGCAATCTATACAACAGCATTTGAGACGGTTGACGAGTTCAACGCATGGACCGTGGTTGATGCCAACAGCGACGGCGCCACATGGCTCTTCAACGAAGAAGGCACCCCGTCGAAAGTGGCTTATAAGTACGACTACTTCAACAACGGCGACGACTGGCTGATTTCGCCTGCCATAACGCCAAGCGAGACCGGCACGCTGATAGTGAAATACACATTCAGCGGAAGCATGTATGGCGAGAGCATGGAGGTGTACTCGGGCAAGGGCGGCACCGTGGAAGACATGACCAGCAAGGAGGCTACATACGACAATATAAAGAAAGACGAGCAGTCGGGCTATTTTCTCGTTGACGCCAAGGCCGGCGAGCCGTTCCACATAGCGTTCCGCGCCACATCTACGGCTTACAAGGACTATCTTTATCTCTGCTCGGTTACGGTTGGGCCGATTGCCAACCCGACAGACATAAAAGTCGCAGAGATACTGAGCCCTGCCACGGGCTACGGCCTCGGACAGGAGACTGTAAAGGTGGCGATAAAGAACAGCGGACGCACTAACCTGAGCGGATTTGACGTAGCGTTTGCCGTTGACGGCAAGGAGGTTGCCAACGAGACTGTGAGCGAGCCGCTCGCAGCCGGCGAGACACTTGAATATACGTTCAAGACAAAAGCCGACCTCTCTGCCCCGCTGACCACATACGAAATAAAGGCATGGGCCACTCATCCCGACGACTTCGACCACACGAACGATACATGCTACACCTCGGTAAGGCACAAAGCACCGCTGAATGCTCCTTACACAATGGGCTTCGAGGCTTCGGAGAACACACAGGACTTCACCTTCTACAACCTCAACAACGACGAGGGCACATGGGACGTAAGCATCGAATCAGGTTTCTTCAACATGGCGCACACAGGCAACGGCTGTCTGGCTTACGGCTATGACTCAAACAACAGCGGCGACGACTGGGCCATGCTCGACCCGATAAACGTTGAACCGGGCTATTACGTGCTGAAGTTCTGGTATTCGAACCTCGACTCTTATCCCGAGAAGATGGCCGTATACTGGGGCAACGAGGCCAAGCCTGAGGCCATGACCAACAAGATTGTGGAGTTCAACCCGATCCTGAACAACAAATACGAGGAGTCTGTCAACGTTGTTCATTTCGACAAGGCGCAGACCATCTATTTAGGCTTCTATGCGTTCAGCGACAAGAACCAGAACCTCATTCTCGTTGACGACGTTTCGTTCGAGAAGGTTGAAAGCAACCTCAACGACCTTGCCGTTTCCGACCTTCAGAGTCCTTACGACTTTGTGCGCGAGAGCAACCTCAAGGACGTGATATTCAACCTGGCCAACAGCGGCGTGGCTGACCTTGACGCCAAAGTAACAGTTAGCATCGACGACGTGGCCGTTAAAGACAGCACCATCGCCATGAAGGCTCAGAGCGCCACAACCGTTACGTTCAACGGCCTGCTGGCAGACCTGAGCGACGGCATCCACAAGCTGAAGGTGGAAGTTGCGAACGACAACGACGAGAACGCCGACAACAACGTGCTGACAAAAGACTTCACCGCGGTAAGCAAGCCAGTGAAATTCTGGGACTTTGAAAGCGGCAAACTCCCATCTGACTTCACATTCCGCGCCGAAGACAACGGCACCGTAGACCCGTCAGCCGGCGACGAGTTTAACGCAGACGGATGGGGTCTGTTCAACATCGTAGCGCATAACGTGTTCGGCGAATATATGCTGGCAGGAACATCATGGCTCGAAGGCACCGACCAGGCCGACCGCTGGCTCATAATGCCGAAGGTAAGCATCAAAGGCAAAGACAGCTATCTCGTGTGGGACGCAAACTCTTTCAATCAGCAGTTCCTTGAGGACTATCAGATAATGGTGTCTGCCACCGAAGACAACAGCGCAGCATACACAGAAGTGCTCAACGTTGAGGGCGAGACAGCAGAACCGAAGACACGAGGAATAAGTCTGGCCGACTATGACGGCAAGGACATCTATATAGCAATACGCCTCAGAACCAAAGGCGGCGACTGCCTGCTGCTCGACAACATAGGCATATACACCGGCTCTACAGGAACAGGCGTAACAGCCGTTACAGGCGAGAGCGAAGGCATCATGATATCGGGCAACGAACTGCGGGCCGCCGAAGGCACAAAGAGCATAGCTATCAGCGACACGGCAGGCCGCACCACACTGACTGCCGAAGGCAACGTTGTCAGCCTGTCATCGCTTCCGGCAGGAATATATATTGCCACTGTAAAATCAGCCGACGGCAACGTCAGAGGATATAAGTTTATGAAGAAGTAAAGACACCGCATCATGGCAGACCATATTACGGCCGGGGGAAATTTCTCTCCGGCCGTTATTATTTTTATAAACACAAGCCGGCACCGGCAGACGAGCATGGGAAAGACCTATCACAACAGGCTTTCAACATAGGCACGACGGAGCTATGATAACATCAAGCCCAAATCAACCGATTGAAGTTAAGACAATGCAATCCGCAAGCTTCTGCCGACATCGGCAGCCAGGCTTCAATCCAGCTTTTCAAAACAAATTTTAAAAAAAGTTCTTTTTTGATGTCACGTTTTTCCGCGTCATACGTTACCTTTATGAAACAATGATGAAACCGGAAGAATTTAACCGCATAATAATACCCATGCGCGACGAGCTGAAAGGGCTGGCACGCAAGCTTACGGGAGACGACTACAGCGCTGAGGACCTGGTGCAGGAGGTGATGCTCAAGCTCTGGAGCATGCGGGCTACGCTCGACCGGTATGAGAACAAAAGAGCACTGGCCATGACCATGCTGCGCAACAAATACAGCGACCAGTGGCGCCACGACCGGCTGGAAGACGGAAAGGCCTCAGCAACAGGCCTGACAGCCGACGACTGGCACAGGGCCGAAGCCAAAGACGAGGCCGACCTGATAAGACTTATCGTTGAACATCTGCCCGAACTGCAAAGACAGATATTCAAGATGAAAGAGATTGAGGGCTACGAAAGCTCTGAGATAATGAAAATCACGGGATGCACGGCCGAAAGCCTCCGGCAAAACCTGTCGAGGGCACGCCGCAAGATACGTGAGGACTTTATAAAACTTACGGCCATAAGGGCCAAGAGAAAAGATTTACTGACGCTTTGAACGATATTTATAGTGTGATGAAAAAGGAAGAATATATTAAGCAGCTGCTCGACAAATATCTCGACGGTGAGACCTCATCGGCTGAGGAAAGGGCTCTGCGCGGATATTTTACCAACAGGGACAACAACATTCCTGAGGAATGGATGCCATACAAGGCTTTGTTTGCCTACATTGCCGAAGAACGGGCCGACGCCGCCGAGACTGCCCCAACAGCCGACAGCACCCTCAACAAAGCAAGGAAGACCGGCCGCCACGGATGGATATACACGGCCATTACGGCAGCGGCAGCCATACTTATTGCGGTGGTGATGATCGCACTGCCGCGCCAGAGCGACAACTATGCCGTGATAGACGGCAAGGTGTACACCAACAAGAAGGTGGTTGAGGAGGAAGCCCTGAAGGCTCTCGAAATGGTATCCTCTGACGAGGAAGACAACTTTGGCGCGCTCGAACTGATGCGCCAATGACACTCTCTTACGGCTGAACGCCTCATGCAGGCACATGAAAGACGATAATATAGACAACAATATAAAAAACATTAACCCGAGATATGAAACAGCAATATTATAACCCGCAACTGCCGGCAACGCATGCTGACGCCATAGATGTTGTATGCGCGATAATGATAACGGCCATGACACGCCTTGCCGCGGCATGCAGACTGCCGGTCAACACATACTTCGGCAACAGCGAGGCCACACGACGCAACGCCAAAGGCACAAGCCGCGCACGGAGCGGCACTATGTGGCACGGGCTATGCCGCATCTTGCTCATAGCCGCACTGGCCCTTACGGCCGCAACGCCAGCCATGGCACAGGAGGGGCTTAACGTCAACAAGGTGTTTCAGCGGTTCGGACATGCCAAAGGCTGCAAGATGGTGGAGATGCACAACGCCAAGCTGAAGGGATATGAGCTGAAGGTGTACAAGAGCCTTACCTACAAGAACATCGGAGCAAGCATAGAGCCTTATCTGAAGGCCGACAGAAAGAACGCCAAGAAGATACGCGAGGTGGTCGAGAACGGCCAGATAGTGAGCGGATACTACATAATGCCGCCAAAGAGCAAGGGCATCAACCGCTACATACTGTTCAGCAAGGTGAAGCCCAACCGGGGAACGGTGATATACATAGAGGGCGAACTCTCGCCCGACGACATAATGAAACTGTGTTACGCATAATCAAAGAAACAAACAATAAATATGACAAATATGAAAAAGACACTACTTCTGGCGGCGCTGCTGCCCCTGACGGGCATGGCCGCCGAAACCGGCGACACTACATTCGTGGTGAACAACAAGAAGATTGTTGTAAACGATTCAGCAGGAAGCACAAAAATATCTGTCTACGGCAGCGACGGCAAGAAGTTTAACCGCACATACGAGACTAACTTTGTTGACGGACAGGAGATTGAGCGCGTATATGTAACGTCGCCCTTCATTCCGCAAAGCCTCAACCGCAAGAAGAGCAAGCCCAGAAGCCACTATCCGCTGTTCTTCATGGGCTTCAGCCAGCTTGCCGGAAACGTGATGGGCACGGGAGGCAACGCCGGCATGCACACACGCGACTCAAAGTCGTGGGAATATGGCTTCACGCTGACCAGTCTGGCCTTCAGAATAACCAATCCGCTGGCGCTTACATCGGCGTTTCAGATAGGTCAGGTGCATCATCACTTTCAGGACAACTACGTGCTGTCTACAACCGACGGCATAACCTCCATGAGGCAGATAGAGGGCGAGACGCTCAAGAAGAGCTACATAAGCTACACCTTCATCCGCATTCCGGTAATGTTAGAGTGGCAGAAGCGCACCGGCGGCGCTGATATGTTCGCTGCAATAGGTCCGTCTGTCGAACTGCGCTGGAACGACCACTCGCGCTACTTCATCGGAAAGAACAAGACCACCGAGACGGGCGACATAAACATGAATCCCGTAGGCCTCAACCTCGACATACGCGCCGGCTACGGCTGTCTGATGATCTACGCACGCACGGCTCTCACGCCGCTGCTCAAGACAAGCGTTGCACCCAAATGCTATCCCGTGTCGTTCGGGCTGGGCATACGTATATAACACAAACAATAACCCTAAAACACATTAATGATGAAACTGCTATTCTTATTTACGGCACTCATACTTTCTGCCACAGCATACGCCGAGGAGACCAACGACACTACGTTCAACGTGAAAGACAAGAAAATAGTTGTAGACGTGCAGGACAAGAAAACAATAGTGAAAGTTTACGACAAAAACGGCTATGAATTCACAAAGACGCGCGAAATGGAATATGTAGACGGACAGGAAGTGGAGCAAATATATGTCGGCTCACCTTTAGTTCCTACAGAAGTAATGCAGAACCTGAAATTCCGCCCTTACCTGCCGACAATATGGTATGGATACAATTTTATGGGCAATAAAAAATGCTCAGACAATGGTGACGGCATCTACAGCCGCAGAAGCAAATCGTTTGAAATAGGTATAACGCCGTGGTCGTTTGCCCTGCCATTCAATAAGAGCAACACGTTTGGACTAATAGGAGGCGTTCAACTCGCATGGGTACACATGTGCTTCGATAAGAACTACGCAGCAAGCATGCAGGGCGACATGCTTAACTTCACAAAACTTGATCAAAAAGCGTCAGGCAATAATATGAACTACGGAATACTGCGTATACCGGTCATGCTATCATACCAGCTCGATTATTCATCTTATTGCATCAACGTCGGATTCTCCGGCGAAATGCGCACAAATGGTTCATACCGTTTCTCACCTGCTGCAGGCAGCAGTGCGCCTAGTGTACCTGATGGTTTGAAGCTCAACCGTTTTGGCTTAAACTTCGATTTCTCTATGTGTATTGCAGGAATATATTTTGGAACGTCAATAGGTCTTACTCCTGTATATAAAACCACAACGGGTGCAAAAGCATTCTACACATCCACACATATTGGTATCAATCTTGCAGAATTTATCAACTTATGCAAGGGATGCAAAAAGAAGAAATGACAAACATCAGATATGACGTAACAATATAAAGACATTAAAGAGTTTTTCCGAAATACCACAAATCTAATTAAGCAGGCTTATAACAGGACAATGCTTCATGTTCCGGCAGACATTAAAAAATCTGCCGGAATTTTATTTTGTCGCTATATATTCATCCTGACTATCGGCACTTAACATCAATCATTAAGCATACGGCAACGCAAAAACAAATAACATACAATGGCGCATAAAGTCGACCGGCAACAGCGATAACACGGGCTATAGCCAACTAAAAACAGGTGTTGGCCTGCATGAAGTCAACCCAAAGCAGGAATATAAAGCGTAATTATTTTTCTTTAAAAGCTCATCACTCGTCACATCAGCACATAACCTTCTGATTTACAAAGCATTAGAGTGTGACGAGTTGAGATTCCAACTCGTCACGCAAGCCCTGCTGTCTCCGGCCGTGACGAGTTACAGGATCAACTCGTCACACCATAACATTCTGACAGACAGCGCATTAAACCATGATGTGACGAGTGACGAGTTTTTAACAAAAACTTTTTTGCTTATGCTCTCTGCCGCCATGTTACATGGCGCAAAAAGTATACTTTCATACTGCGAAACATGCCTTTTCATAATGCAAAAGGGCACCTTTGAGCATGTGAAAAGCTACCTTTTGCAATACAGTTGATGGCGTTTTGCGTAAAGCGGAATCTGTATTTACGGAAATTATGCAATAAAAAATCCCCTCAACTCACAACAACCGAAGAGCCAAGGGGATATTATCTCAAACTATGTTTATCAATATAATAGAATCAGTCCGGCAAAACCGCTGTAGCATATCATGCGTATCGGATTGATCTTGAAATGCCACGTGCCCACCATAGTTGCCACAAAGAGGAAGCAGCTAATCCAGAACTGCCAGGGATTGACAGACGGGGCACTGAAGTTCTCTGGCGTCATAAGCAGCAGAGTGGCAGCGCCGAGCAGTCCGACAACGGCAGGACGAAGGCCTGAGAATACGCTCTGAACTGTGGGCGTGTTCATATATTTCATGAACAGGCGCGATATCAGAATCATTAGTATTAGCGACGGCAACACCAGCGCAAAGGTGGCTGTTACGCTGCCGAGGATAGACATCCAGTAGCCGTAGCCGGCATTGTGGACGGCAGTATAGCCGCAGTAGGTGGCCGAGTTGATGCCGATAGGGCCCGGCGTCATCTGACTTATGGCCACGATGTCGGTAAACTCGCCCGTGGTGAGCCATCCGTGATTGTGCACCACCTCGCCCTGAATGAGCGAGAGCATGCCGTAGCCGCCACCGAAGCCGAACAGACCTATCTGAAAGAACGTTATGAACAAATACAGGTAAATCATAAGAATATGCTCTTTATTTGGTTCGTCATTTTTTTAGATTAATGTCACTCCGTAGGCTTTATATACTTGCCGTAGACATAGCCGCCGATGCCGGCAATGAGGATAACAAGTATGGGCGAGACGCCGAGCAGCCATATAGCCAGCGCACCGGCAATGGGTATCCAGCAGTTAGTAAGAGTGATCTTGGCACTCTGTCCCAGCTTGAACGTAGGCACGGCTATGAGAGCCACAACAGCCGGACGTATGCCGCGGAAGATGGCCGCAACCACCTTGTTGTCCTCAAACTGATGGAAGAACATGGCTATGGCCAGAATGATAAGAAACGAGGGCAAGGCTGTGCCCAGACTGGTACACACGGCGCCCTTCACCTTCTTCATCTTGTAGCCTATAAACACGCTCACGTTGATGGCGAGCACGCCCGGACAGCTCTGGGCTATGGCTATGATGTCGAGAAAGTCTTCCTTGCTCACCCATTTCTTCTTGTCGACCACCTCCGACTCTATTATAGGAATCATGGCGTAGCCGCCGCCCAGGGTGAACAGGCCTATCTTGAAAAAAGTCTTGAAGCTCTCTAAATAAAAGTTGCTCATCCTTGTTTTAGTTGTTTAAAAACGAAAAGTAAAAAGACACGCGCTCCGCCTTGTCCGGCCTTTGCCGCACCGCCTTACAGTAAAGGCGCCACGGGCTGTGCTGACGGCCGTCATGACAGGGCTCTTGTCTTTTTACTTTTCAGCTTGCCTGTTTATTATTTGTTCTCTTCAATCCACTTGCGCGCATTGACAAAGGCCTCAATCCACGGCGTAACGTCGTCGTTGCGGCGGTCGGCCGGATACCATGCGTTCTGCCACGGGAAGATGGCGCGCTCAAGGTGAGGCATCATTGCCAGATGGCGTCCGTCGGCTGAGCAGATACCTGCAACGGCATAGTCAGAGCCGTTGGGGTTGCCCGGATATTCGGCATAGTTGTATTTTGCAACAACATTATATTTGTCTTCGCCTTCGGGCAGATAGAACTTGCCTTCTCCGTGAGCCACCCATATGCCCAGCTTGTTGCCGCTCAGCGAGCCGAACATTACGCTGTTGTTCTGCTGTATGTCAAGGCTTAGGAAGCTGCCCTCAAACTTGTGTGAGTTGTTGTGCAGCATCTTGGCCTTCTTCTCGTGCTCAGGATTGATGAGGTTGAGCTCAACCATCAGCTGGCAGCCGTTGCAGATGCCGAGCGACAGGGTGTCCTTGCGGGCATAGAACTTGTCGAGAGCCTCCTTAGCCTTCGGGTTGAAGAGGAATGCTCCTGCCCATCCCTTGGCAGAGCCTAACACGTCAGAGTTAGAGAAACCGCCGCAGAACACAATCATGTTGATGTCCTCGAGAGTCTCGCGGCCGCTGATAAGGTCGGTCATCATCACGTCCTTAACGTCGAAGCCTGCAAGATAGAGCGAGTAAGCCATTTCGCGCTCGCCGTTGGTTCCCTTCTCACGTATGATGGCAGCCTTGATGCCTGTGCGCTCGCGGCGGTCGGCAGAAATGCCATACTGCTCGAGCTTGCCTGTGAACGAGTCGTTGAACTTCATCTCCAACGGCTGTTTCTTATAGTTGTCATGGCGTGCGTCGGCACATCCGTTCATGCTCTGGTCGCGGTCGAGCAGATATGAAGTCTTGTACCATACGTCACGCAGAGCGTCGATGTCAAATTCGTGGTTGAACGCACCCTTGGCAACCTTCAGCGTGCGTGTGCCTACAGCCGGCTTACCTATCATGGCGTAGCTTATGCTGTTGTTGTCCATTATGGTCTTGAACTCTTCAGCATCCTTGTCGGCAATCTGAACGATAACGCCGGGGTTCTCAGCCATAAGAATCTTAACCATGTCGTCGCCGCCAATCTCCTTCAGGTCGATGTCCATGCCGCCCTTTGTGTTGGCGAAGCACATCTCGAGAAGAGTGGTTATCATACCGCCGGCGCTGATGTCGTGACCTGCCATTACGAGGTCTTTCTTGATAAGCTCCTGAACGGTGTTGAACGCATCGCGGAAGTATTCGGGATTCTTCACAGTAGGAACGTCGTCGCCTACCTTGCCGAGGCTCTGCGCAAAGGCACTTCCGCCCAGGCGCTGCTCGTCGAACGAGAAGTCGATGTGATAGATGCTTGAGTTTGCATCGTTGACAACAACGGGAGAAACCACCTTGCGTATGTCTGAAACCTCACCGCCGCTGCTGACGATAACTGTTCCCGGGCTGATAATCTTTGTTCCGTCGGGATACTGCTGACTCATTGAGAGAGAGTCTTTACCCGTAGGAACGTTCACCTTGATGTCGCAGCAGAAGTCTGACAGAGCCTTGACTGCGCTGTAAAGACGTGCATCCTCGCCTTCCTGTGAGCGGCAGGGCCACATCCAGTTGGCAGAGAGGCTTACGCTGTCGAGACCGTCCTCGAGCGGAGCCCATACTATGTTGGTGAGCGACTCGGCCACTGACAGCACGCTGCCTGCCTCGGGCGAAGCCAGACCTGCCTGAGGAGCGTGTCCGAGGGCTGTGGCTATACCCTTGCGTCCGCGATAGTCGAGAGCTACGACGCCGCAGTCAGACAGAGGCAACTGTATTTCGCCCTGACACTGCTGGCGCGCAATCTTACCTGTAACGCTGCGGTCAACCTTATTTGTGAGCCAGTCTTTGCAGGCAACGGCCTCAAGCTGCAGCACGCGGCTGAGATACTCGTCGAGTTTGTCCTGGCTATAAGTTACGTCTTCATAATGGCGCTCTACGGTCTTGTCCACCATATATGTCTTTGGTGAATGACCGAACATCTGAGCAACGTCGAGGTCGAAAGGCTTAACGCCGTCGCCCTGAACGAACGAGAAGTGAGCGTCGCCTGTGGTCTCGCCTACCACATACAGCGGAGCACGCTCGCGCTCAGCTATCTTGCGCACGTGTTCAATATGTTTTTCGTCAATGAGCAGACCCATGCGCTCCTGACTTTCGTTTGCTATAATCTCCTTGCTCGACAGTGTCTTGTCGCCTATAGGCAGTTTGGTCATGTCTATCTGACCGCCGCACTCCTCAACGAGCTCTGACAGACAGTTGACGTGTCCTGCCGAACCGTGGTCGTGGATGCTGACAACCGGGTTTACATCTTCCTCGCACAAGGCACGTACAAGGTTGTAAGCACGCTTCTGCATCTCAGGGTTGGCACGCTGAACGGCGTTAAGCTCAATGCCGTTGCTGTAGCGGCCTGTGTCAACAGAAGAAACGCTTCCGCCGCCGAGACCGATGCGATAGTTGTCGCCACCTACAACGACAACCTTGTTGCCCTTCTGCGGCTCCTTCTTCAGGCAGTCGCGCTTTGTGCCGTAGCCTACGCCGCCGGCAAGCATGATAACCTTGTCGTAAGCATATTTCTCGTCGCCTTCCTTATGCTCGAACGTAAGCACAGAACCGGTGATCAGCGGCTGACCGAACTTGTTTCCGAAGTCTGACGCACCGTTAGAAGCCTTGATAAGAATCTGCTCAGGTGTCTGATACAGCCATTTGCGTACGGGCAGGATGTCCTCCCAGTCGCGTCCGCCGTTGATGCGCGGATAAGAAGTCATGTAAACGGCTGTTCCGGCGATAGGCCATGAACCTACGCCACCGCCCATACGGTCGCGGATCTCACCGCCTGTACCTGTAGCGGCACCGTTAAACGGCTCTACGGTTGTGGGGAAGTTGTGTGTCTCGGCCTTCAGAGAGATAACGCTCTCGATGTCCTTTACACGGAAATAGTCTGACGTCGACTGGTCTTCCGGGGCAAACTGCTCGATGACAGGGCCCTGAGAGAAAGCCACGTTATCCTTGTATGCACTCAGAATCTTGTGAGGATTCTCCTTTGTCGTCTTCTTGATCATGTTGAAGAGCGACGACTCCATCTCCTTGCCGTCGATGATGAACACACCGCCGAAAATCTTGTGGCGGCAGTGCTCTGAGTTGATCTGTGCGAAACCGAAAATCTCAGAGTCGGTCAGCGGGCGGCCGAGCTCTTTCTCAATCTTGTGCAGATACTCAATTTCTTCAGGCGACAGCGCCAGACCTTCCTGCTCGTTGTATTCCTCAAGGTTGTCAACGTGCTTGATAGGCTCCGGCTTGTGGTCAACAGTGAAGATGCTCTGGTCGAGTCCGTCGTACATGCGCTGCAGCATTGGGTCGTGGTCGGCATCCTTGCTGCTTACGGGGAAGTATTCCTCTATACGCGAAATGCCGTTCAGATTCATGTTTTGTGTAATCTCAACGGCATTTGTGCTCCAGGGTGTAATCATCTCGCGGCGCGGGCCCACGAAATATCCGCTGAGGCAGTTGTCTTCTACGAGTGTGGCATCGCCATAAAGCCAGCACAGTTCCTTTATTTCCTCGTTATTGAGCTGATGGTCAGCTTCGGTAGCAATAACGCTTTGTGATGGAGTTCTGAAAAAAAGAATCATATTTACGGTATATAATTGTTTGTTCTTGAAAGATATTCAGCTGCTCTCCTTGGCCGTCCGGCATAAAATATTTCGAGATGCAGCTTTTCTTGTGCAAAGAAAATGCAAATCGAGAGCAGAATCGTCAAGCTCGCTTGAACGTTATGCCGAGATGCAGCTTTTCTTCTGCAAAGATAATGCAAATCGAGAGCAGAATCGCCAAGCTTGCTTGAGCGGTATGCCGAGATGCAGCTTTTCTTGTGCAAAGATAATGCAAATCGGGGGCAAGACAAAATAAATTCATTGATTTTTAATGGTTTTGGCTGTTTAATCATAACGCCGGCATGCCTTTCATACTATTGTTGCCGGCAACTGCTTTGCACGCATCGGCTGGGCACCGGCTAAATGTAAGCTTCTTTCAGACGCAAAGCAACGCCCGACGATAAGTTATAAAGTGTTAACAATTTGTTGAAATTGCAATGCGAACGGTTTAAATTCATATATTTGCAGACAAATATGAACGACCGTTCTGTTTTATTTGCCGCATATGGTCAACACGGTAAAAACACTTTAGAGAAAGACAAAGTATATTTATTGTTTAATTAAAAAAATTGAGTTATTATGAAAAACTTACAGAGAGTGCTTATGCTGGCCCTCGCAGCCATAATGATTACGGCGTGCAGCAAGTCGGGGCTGAAAGATCTGACAGGGGTGAAAATGGACACGGAGAGCGCTGTTGAGAAAGCCAAGTCGATAGCAGCCGACAACATCAAGCCCGACCAGTGGAAGATAATCAGCGTGTCGTGGACCGAGGGCATGGGGCGCGACGAACTTTCTAACAACGTTTCTATTTTTACCTATGAGATGGTTGACAAAGACGGACGCGTGTGGAACCAGTCGTTCATGTCTGACCTGGGCTGGAAGGCAACAGAGCTTACTGACGCCGGATGGGAGAAATGGCACAAAAATCTCAACGCCAAAGACGTGCCTGCCATAGACATGGCCAACCTTAACCCTGCCGAAGTGATGAAGGACATTGAGGCTGCAAAGGCACTGATACCGGCCGAATTTGAGTTTAAGTCGATGGACAGCTACACGATGAACACATACGACGACCCGAAAGTTTCAATAAAACTCAACGTCATCGAGAAAGGTAAGGAGACCGTAAGCAATGCGGGACAGACCTCAACGGTGTTCTATGAACTCGACTTCAGAAAGAACGCCAAAGGAAAGATGGAGCTTGTAAAACCATAACAACACATACAGCCTTGCGGGAACTTGACAAAGGATATGCCGCAAGGCTGTATTTTTCCCGGCAGACCGCAATATAGAAAAAATTATACCTCACAAGAACAAAGCCCATAAATTGTTCCGGCACAATAAAGACATCTGCTGCAGGCACAGCTTCTGATTACATGTTTGCCTTTTATTAATCTATCTGCAAACCAATTTATTGCTGCATCTTGTCCGGTTGCACATCGTCCGGATAAACACGAAATATTATCGGTATGATGTATCTTACGTCAATGCATTTGCCGTTCCGCTTACCGGGATTCCAGCGCGGCATGCCTTTCACCACGTCAACGGCTACGCTGTCGAAAGCATCGTTAAGTTTCTTAACGACCTTAACATCGGCTATGGTGCCGTCTTTCATAACTGTAAACGAAACTACGCAACGGCCTGCCGACAGGGAGTCGACAGTCAGGTTGCGCTTAACCATAATAGAGTCTACCGACGACTTGACATAATCTGCCATGGCCTTGACGCCTCCCACAAACTGGGGCATCACTTCGTTTATCGCGCCAAACAATTGCCAGTCGTCTTTATCGGCAGACAAGCGCGGCTCTGCCTTGCCGCTGTTGTGCATAACCTTGATTGTGTCAACATTTTCCGCAGCCGGATTACGGCTTGACACTTCCGCCGGCTGACAACCTGAGTGGCATGAGCCGCAGCCTTGCCCTGCTCCGCCGCTGCTCTGTGCCGACGCCGTAAGCAGTCCGGCTGAAAGTCCTGCGAGCACCACTGCCCTGCCTGCGGCACGGCGCATGTCGAGCTGGCGCCATAGAGCAGCCGCCTCGGCCTCGCATCGCGGACAAGTGCCGCTGCAGTCGCCTTCATAGCGACATTCCTCAGCTACATATTCTATACCGTTCGCCTCGGCTATACGGCGGCGTATGTCTTTCAGTATTCCGCAAATTTCCTTTCCCCGTGTCATGGTATTTCATAATTAAATTTGTCAAAATGTTCAAAGCCCATATCCCTTAACCTGGCTTCTGAACTTGTGCGGTCGGCATCGGTGTTATATCCGGGTATGAGCGGAAGCCGTATCACGCACCGCCCTGCCCTGCCGCCACCGGCTATAAGCGAGAAATTATCTATTACCTGCGCATTGTCATGCCCCGTGTAGCGGCGGTAGATGTCGGCATCAAGGTCTTTCACGTCGATAAACCATGTGTCTACAACATCGGCTATGGCCTCAACATTGGCGGCTGCCACATTGAGCGAAGTCTCAACATTGATTTTCCACTGCGGTCCGCAAAGTTCTCTGAACCTTACGATAAAATCAGAATAAAGCAGCGGTTCGCCTCCGCCGAAAGTTATTCCGCCGCCTGTGGCGAGGAAATAAAGCTCGTCTGCCCTGACTTCTTCATACAGCGTTTCGGGCGTATGCCACAAACACGGACTATCGTCTGTGCGGCACTGCGGATTGAGACAATAGCTACAACCGAGCCGGCAGCCATGAAAGGCGGCAAGCGTGGTAACGCCGTTGCCGTCGGTCGCCATCCTGTGGCGCGACACACCGATAAACGGAACAAACTGCTCTTCGCTCATAACTTCACTTCTTTGTCTTAGGCAAGCGCCTGCACACACTTCTCGCCATAAATTCACCTTTCCGTATATGCGCCCTAAAGTATGACAGACACCAAGGATGACCATTATGCAAATATAATGATTTTGAAACAAACACGGCCACAAATCTGTCATAAATAATATTTACGCCTACGCATCAGCATACGGCTGCAAGCAACAAGAAGCTGCACCCAAAGCAAAGGAGCTAAAGGCACGGCAAAAGGAAAACTATTTACATTATCCGTGTACAGAGTTTTCTGTAAAATAGAAAATTGCAGTATAATTTATGTTAAGAAAGAATGAATAGACCGCAAATAATTAACTTTGGTTTACATTTACCACATCCCAATCATCTAAAATCATCGTTTTCGTGGCACAAAACAGCACTTTTCCGCCTTAAAACCCACCACTTTCAAGAGACAAACCTATGGTTAACCGACCGTAAGTGGCCGAGTTATGTTTTTTAACATTTGCACCTCCATTCACAAAAGCACGTATTTCACAATATATCAGCAACTTAACAAGAATATTCATTTTTGAGCATTTTTCGCATGAAAAGCCGAAAATGAGATGAGGACGGCAAGTCTGAGAGCGTCAAAACAAAAAAGTTTTCTGTCGCAACCGTGCCGTCATGATAAAATTTCCGAACATTAATCAGTTGGATTAATGAGATGCGGCAGCAAGCAAGACACAATAGCTTTGTTGCTACATACCGAATTGCAGAGAAACAGCAAGACTAATGTTCTGTCGGATATGCTATCCGACAGCATCGAATATCAGGATCTGCGATCCGAAAAACATACCTATTAATCAAAAAATAGGAAGTAAGCGGATTGAAAAATCCTTATATTATATTTCGGCAGATTACAAATCAGCCGGCACATTAGTCTTGTTGGTACATATCCGTCGGCACGGGAGTTGTTGGTATATATCAGGCGGCACATTTTTTTAAACTCCTCGTTGCCTGGGAGCCACAAGAGTAATGTTCTGGCGGATATGCTATCCGACAGCATCAAATATAAGGATCTGCGATCCGCGACTCATACCTATTAATCAAAAAAATAGGAAGTAATCGGATTGAAAAATCCTTATACTTAATTCCGGCAGATTGCAAATCAGCCGGCACAATAGTTTTGTTGGTATATGCCTATTGTAGGGAGATTAATTTTATTGATTGTCGGCTGCGCTCGGCATAACCAAATATAATTTGCTTCTGCTCTCACTTGCACGACAATTGCAAATCAGCCGGTACATTAGCTTTGTTGCTACATACCCGGCGGCACGAAAATCTGATGCATACATTATTCCACGGCAGTATCTCTTACGAAAATTTACTGACAAAAGAATAAAAAAGACAAGCCTGTGTCATGATTTGTCACAGGCTAAATTGTAACTTTGCAGCGTAACCTAAAAAAACAATAAATATATGGCAGCAAATATATTTGGACGGTATGTATGGCTGATAGACATCCTGCGCAGGTATAAGCGCCTGACATTTAATGAAATATGTTCGTTGTGGCAGAAAAGCGGACTAAGCTATGGCGAGGAACTGCCACTGAGGACATTCCATCGCCACCAGGATGCAATAAAGGACATCTTTGACGTGTATATAGAATGCGACAAGAAGGACGGATACAGATATTATATTGACGAGCCTGAAAGGCTTGAAAGCAACAACCTGTACAACTGGCTCATAAGTTCTTACTCTACGCTCAACCAGATAAAGGCCGACAGCAAGCTGGAGAACAGAATTATATTTGAGAACATACCGTCGGGACAGACATGGCTGACACATATCGCAGAAGCCATGCGCAACAACAGGGTGCTGAGCATAACATATCACGGATTCGGCAAGTCGGAGTCAACGACATTCGACATAGAGCCTTACTGCCTTAAAGTGGCTCACCGCCGCTGGTATGTGCTGGCGCGAAGTCCCTATTATTCTGAAAGGAACAAGGAGAAAGGCATTAAGCCATACGATGTTTTCCGGATATATGCCCTCGACAGGATAATGGATATACAGGACACGGACAAGACGTTCACAATGAACAAAGACTTCGACGCGGCGAAATACTTTGAAGGGTGCTGCGGAGTGATTACGTCTGATGAGCCTTTACAAAGGATTGTGGTGCGTGCATACGACAACTTCGTAGATTATCTGCGCACGCTGCCGCTGCATGAGTCGCAGCGCGAACTCAGCAGCGACGAAGAGTCTACGCTGTTTGAATATCACCTCAAGCCTACGTTCGACTTCTATCAGCTGATACTTGCGCAGGCAAACCAGCTGGAGATAATAGAACCTGAAGCGGTGAGAGAGGAGATGCGCGGCCTTGCCCTGCACATACTGAAATTTTACGACAAGCCTTAACAGCCTAAAATCTATGCGCGGCAGGAAAGGGACGTCAATAATATAGCATGAAAATGAGACGGGATATCCCGACTTACCGCAGACATGTCATATAGTTTCGGCAGGATTGCAGCCTTATATCAAGCAGACGGCAAGACTATGACAGGAAACTATAACTTAAATTTTCAGATGCCGGAACTTTAACTCAAGACCGGGCAGCAACCTACACAATAAACATTAAATATAAAAAATCAACAAAAAGAAACGGGGCGCCGGCAAGGCGTCCCGTCATTCACGTTATTAGAAAGAGTCCATTCAGATATTTGACCGGTTTCGTATCATTCCCATACAATAGGCACATTCTTCAGCTGAATATACTCGTTGATGGACGACGAGTTTCGGCCTCCGCCAAGATTCCACGGACCTTTAACAAGTACAAACGACGTAACCGTGGAAGGTACCTCACAGATAGTGGCAAACTTCAGTTTTACAGCCACATCAGGATTAAGGTTCTTCTTGTCGTCATAGTCGCAGCCAGCACCATACTCGTTGCCGTCGGCATCATAAGCCTTTGTAAGACCGGCTCCGCCTACAAGCGCATTCTGTATACTCAGGCTTACGGCCTTTACCTTAACATAAATGTCAACGCGGTTGGAGCCCTTGCTGCCCTTAGCCTCAACAAACTCCAGCGTGAAATACTTTGAGCCGGGATTGCCCACCAACACACCCGAGGCTGACGGAAGATAGCTTACAGAAGGAGCATTCTGAGGTGTCGTGGTAGTGGAGGCTGTACCGGTAGTAGTGGTTCCGGTAACTTCCTGCACGACGCCCTTGGCGGCTTCTTTCAGTTTCTTGAAAAACTGCGCATCGGCCTGCTGAGGTATTGCAAAGAGAGCTATTGCAGCAATGCAAACTGTTCTGATAATCTTTTTCATAACCAAAAAAATTTTTAATATTAAACAATCATTTCTATAAAATGCACTTATGCTCGTAACTTCTAACTTTCGCCGTTCCTGCGTTCGGCAATCTTCCGGTTAGCACTGTCGCGTGCCGCCGGATTATGGTGCAGATGTCCGTCGTCATCGCGAAACACCGGTCCGGGAGACTTATGGTTGGCAAACTCGTCAACCATCGAGCTGCCCTTGCCCATTCCGTTTGTAAGTATAAAGAATATCGCGCCACAGGCAGCCACGGTTATAAGCACCTGGAAGAACAGCGCAATAAGGGCTACAAGGAACACGAACACAGCAAGGCAGACGGCAACGACACAGACAGCCGAGAACACGGTGAAGACAACGCCGTGCTTTATACCGACAGACATTATGTTGCGTACAAGCGACCATGCAAGTCCGGCTATGACGAGAATCCAGAAGGCTGTGGTGCCGATGCTGTTCTTTGTTTCATCGGAAGCGCCGAAGATGTCTGCTCCGACAGATAGCACAAACACTACGGGAAACGTAAGCACAAAACAGATGAAAAGCAGTTTCATCGATAGCGACTTGCCCATCATTTCCTCAAGCACACCCTTAAACATGAATATCTGTCCTATCTGAAGCACCACAAACACTGCAAAGGGTATAATGCGGAACAGCTTTGACCAGAATCCATACTCCTTTGACAGGCACCACCACATACAGTTGTTGCCCACTATGGCATAAATAAGAACCTCGAGGATAGTGGCGGCAAGCATGCAGCCGGCAGCCGTGAGTATAGGCAGGTTGCTTTTACTGCCGTTTCGCCCCTGAAACAACAGGGCTACGAAGCCGCCCAATACCAGCAGGAAGACAAGCCAGTAAGGCAGAGTTGACGTTAACAGAATTTCTTTCATGGCATATAGATTATATTTAACTTATTACAGCGTGCAGGCACATCTGATGTCGTTTGCAACATTTACATAGACGAATGTATATTGTTTTTAATATTTTTTGCAAATATAACTACAAACATATATTTACACAATAACGGAAATCCGTGATTTTATGCACATAAAACCGTTATTCCGTCAACATTTAGCTAAGAATCAATACAAAAACAATATCAGGATATCATAAGCATGGCATAGTATGGTTTAAACCCCAATCGGCAATTAGGCCGCATATTACTTTATCAATATTGTGCATTGATTCTTTAAGCCTGTCTTATTGTTTCTATTGACGTCTTTTTGTCTGTCTTTTCTTGACATAGCCCACTATGCCTGCGAAAAATATAACTAAAACCCACTCAATATAAAGCAAAAATACATACCGAATCCTTATGACTGATTTGGGTTAAAAAACAAAAAACCTGCGCCAATCGAACAGAAACGGCATGGCGCAGGTTAAACGACAAGCATCTTCATGCTTGCAGCCCCTATAAAACTAACATCGGTATCAGACCGCTGTTAAACTGTTGTGGGCTTATGAAAAAACTAAGACATTTTCGGTCTTTTTCTCCAAACAGCCGTTATGTTCCAACGGCCAGGAGAGTTATCGCCGCACGGACTACAGCAGATTTGCCCGCTGAAGGCGGCCGGCTATATTGTTTAGAACTCGAGCACGAGCACCTGACGCGGAGTGAGCTTCAGGTCTTTGTCAAGAGCCACGCTGCTGCCGGTCAGCACGTCGCGTGCCTGCTTTGTCTGTCCGATAACCTCGGCATAGCGCTTAACAGAGAGAGCGGCATCCTTGCGTGTGCCGTTGATAACGGTCATTACGGTCTTGCCGTTATACTGACGTGCAATGACATATACGCCCTTATAAGGTATAAACTGCTTCTGGCTACCCTTGATTATCACGTCGTTGCCCTGACGCCAGTGGAGCAGATTGCTCAGCCATGTGAACATTGCGTTCTCGGCCTTTGTGCGTCCTTCAGCAGCAAAGGCATTGCGCTCGTCGCCCTTGAAACCGCCGGGGAAGTCCTTGCGCACGTTGCCGTCGGTAACTTCCTTTGTGCCGTTCATCAGGATTTCAGTGCCATAATAGAGCTGCGGTATGCGGTTTACGGTGAGCAGCAGCGCAAGAGCCTGCTTTAGTGCCGTTGTGTCCTTGCCGTTGCCGAGGAAGCGGTCGGTGTCGTGATTCTCAATGAAAGCCATGACGCTCGACGGGTTAGGATAAAGATAGTCGTAAACCAGACTGTTGTATATGCGGTTGTATCCGTTCCACCAGTCGTCGGTGTTCTCCTTCTTCGCCATGTTTATCTTGTCGTAGAAGCTGAAGTCCATCACCGTCTTCAGATAGCTGTTCTTCTTGGCTATCTTAGAGTCTTTCTGCCATGCGGCTGTATATGCCGGCTCGGTTACCCATGTCTCGCCTACAACGTTGAAGTTAGGATATTCCTCGTCGAGAGTCTTCATCCAGAGGGCCATGGCGTCGGCATCGGCATAAGGATAAGTGTCCATGCGTATGCCGTCGATACCAACGGTCTCTATCCACCACTCGCTGTTCTGGATAAGATATTTAATTACATGAGGATTCTTCTGGTTAAGGTCGGGCATAGACGGAACAAACCATCCGTCAACAGTCTCGTGCAGGTCGATGTCGCTCACGTATGGATCAACCACCGGAGTAAGCTTATAGCTTGTCTGCAGATAGAGGTCGTTAACCTTGCCGCTGCCGTCAACATAGCCTGTGGTTACGTCTCTTCCTGTCTTCTCTCCGGCTGAAAGCCATTCGGGAGTGTTGAGCCAGTCTTTAGAAGGCATATCCTTTATCCATGGATGCTCATAGCCGCAATGGTTGAAAATCATGTCCATAACCACCTTCAGCCCCTTCTGATGAGCCTCGTCGATGAGCTTGCGATACTCCTCGTTGGTGCCGAAGCGAGGGTCAACTTTGTAATAGTCGGTTGTGGCATAGCCGTGATAAGAGCTGTTGACGCCGTTGTCGGGTGAGTCGTTCTCAAGCACGGGAGTAAACCACAAAGCCGTAACGCCCAGCTCCTTGAAGTAGTCGAGGTGCTGACGTATGCCCTCGAGGTCGCCTCCATGGCGCAGGCTCGGCTGCGAGCGGTCTATCTTGTAGCTGTACTTTGTCTTCACGGCGTTGTTCTTCTGGCTGCCGTCGGCAAAGCGGTCGGGCATGAGCATGTAGAGCACGTCGGCGTTGGTGAAGCCCATGCGCTTGTCGCCGCTCATCTCGCGTGCCTTAAGCAGATACTTAACTTTCTTTGTCGAGCCGTTGTTCTTGAAGTTGAGCGTCATTGTTCCGGGCTGCGCTCCGTCAAGATTAAGGTAGACCAAGAGATAATTAGGACTGTCGAGGCGCACCAGGCTGTCCACCTTTACGCCGGGATAATCCGTTGTAACGTCTGCTGTCTTGATGCCTTCGCCGTAGACCATCAGCTGCAGTGACGTGTTCTTCATTCCCACAAACCAGTCTGTAGGTTCAATGCGGTCTATCTTTACCGCTGCTTTCATTGTCATAATGCTGAGCAATAAGCTTAAAGATAAAACTAATCTGTTCATGATTATTTGGTTATTTGTTTATGTTATTATTTTCAGTCGGGTGATGTCTTACATTCATCTACGCGGCATGTCAGTCGTGAATGATGAGTGCCGACTGCGCCGGAACGTTCACTTCGCTGCCGCTGACAATGCCGAGTCCGCTCTCGTTGATAACGCCGTCGCGGCAGACAACGGTGTAGCTGCCTTCAGGAACGGCTACGGTGCGTGCCTCCTTGGCAGAGTTGAGCACCACGATGATGTTCTTCCATGCGTCGCCTCCGGCATTGTCTTTCAGGCGGAAGGCCACGAGATTGTCCTGCACGGGCAGGAACTCAAGATGACGGCGCACCTTGTCGGCCGTGCCGAGGCGGAATGCCGGATGATTCTTACGCAGCGAGATGAGCTTGCTGTAATAGTCCATCACCTGCGGATACTTCTCAAGGTTTGTCCAGTCGATGCGGTTGATGCTGTCGGGCGAGTTAAAGCTGTTGTGCACGCCCTTCTTGTTGCGCAGCATCTCCTCGCCGCTCAGGATGAACGGCATGCCCTGCGATGTCATAACGGCAGTCTGTGCAAGCAGGTCGAGACGTATAAGCTCGTCCATGCCTATGCCCGGAATGCTTGTGCGCAGACGGTCAACGAGGCACATGTCGTCGTGGCAGCTCACGTAGCTGAGCATCTGCACAGGCTCTGCAGCCCATGCTTCCTTGCTGTAGTTTACCTTTGTCATGTCTACCTGCGGATGGCTGATTGCTCCGGCTATGCCGAACTTTATGCTCTCCTCGTTGCCGGGAACGGCTGCCAGGAAAGCACCCTTGTGGTCATCGTTGAACGGACCGCGCAGAGCATCGCGCAGCTCGTCGCCAAAGGCAGATATGCCGGGCATGCTGCTCATGTTGGCCTTCATGGCCAGCTTGTCCTGCGGATAGGCACACGGACCTGCCGACCAGCCTTCGCCGTATATTATTGTTGCAGGATATTCCTTATTGAGCGCTGCACGTATCTGGTTCATCGTCTCTATGTCATGAACGCCCATGAGGTCGAAGCGGAAACCGTCGATGTGATATTCCTTAACCCAATACAGCACCGACTCTATCATAAACTTGCGCATGGCAGGGCGTTCGCTTGCCGTCTCGTTGCCGCAGCCCGAGCCGTCAGACCAGCGTCCGTCGGCTGTCTTGCGGTAGAAGTAACCGGGATAGGTGCGCTCAAAGTTGCTTCCCTCTATGTTGAATGTATGGTTGTAGACCACGTCGAGTATAACGCGTATGCCTGCCTTATGCAGTGCCTGCACCATCTGCTTAAACTCCTTAATGCGTGTTGCGGGCGTATAGGGGTCGGTCGAGTAAGAACCTTCGGGCACGTTGTAGTTCACCGGGTCGTAGCCCCAGTTATACTGAGGTTCATTGAGGCGTGTCTCGTCTACCGAAGCGTAGTCGAACGACGGCAATATGTGTACGGCATTTACGCCCAGTTTCTTCAGATGCTCTATAGCCTTAGGCTCTGTCAGCGCCAAAAACTTACCTTTATTCACAAGGCCCGACGAAGAGTCGACAGAGAAGTCGCGGTGGTGCATCTCATATACAATGAGGTCTGCCGGACTTACAACCGTGGTTATGCGGTCGGTGTCCCATCCTTCGGGATCAGTGGCAGACATGTCTATGATGGCTGCTCTCTGTCCGTTTACTCCCACGGCCTTGGCAAACACTCCGGCGCACTCTCCTGCCCCGGTGTCAAAGGTGTAGAACTTGCCTTTCAGGTCGCCTTTAAGCTCGGCAGAATATGTCTCGGCTGCCGTGCGCTTCATCTTAACGGTCTTCACCGGCTTGCCGCCCTGTCCGTCGTCGTATATGCGCAGCGTAACCTGCTTTGCATTGTCGGGAGCAAAGAGCTGAAAACGGGTAAGCCCGGGAGTATAACAAGCCTCGCTGAAGGTCTGTGCACCGGCCTTTGGTGCCAGCAAGAAGGACAAGATGCCCATAACAAGAATCTTTTTAAATTTCATACTGTGGTATGCTTTATTGTTTTCTGGTATTTTTTTGTCGTTCATATAAAATATTACTACAGAAGGTATAACATCCTGTATGTCAGGGTATTATAAAAGGCCACCTTTCAGGCTCCAAAAGGTGGCCTTTTACATGCAGAAAGACGGCCTTTTGCACCCAGAAAGGATGCCTTTTGGAAAACGTCAGGTTTTCTTTCCTCTCCGCATTTCTGTATTTTGTATTGTTATTGAGCGATGAGCGACACGGCAAAGCCTCCGCCGGGAGCTTCCTGCAGCTTGAGCACGTCGCCCTTCTTAACAATCTTGTGTGTTATCTCGTATGCCTTAGGATTCTTCTCATAGTGAGCGTCCTTGGCATCGGCGTATATCGTGCAGTCATACTTGCGGCCCTTGTCGAGGAAGTCGAGCTTAACGACAGCCTTATGTCCGTTTTCGTCACACTTACCTCCGACAAACCAGTTGTCTGTTCCCTTTGCCTTGCGTGCAACGGTGATATAGTCGCCCGGCTCAGCCTCTAGATATTTTGAGTCGTCCCAGTCTACGGCAACGTCGCGTATGAACTGGAAGGCATCATAATACTTCATGTAGTTCTCGGGCAGGTCGGCAGCCATCTGCAGCGGACTGTACATAACGAGATAAAGCGACAGCTGGCCTACGAGCGTGGTGTGAACAAACGAAGTGTTCTCGCTCCATGTATTGAGCTGAGTTTCAAGAATACCCGGAGTGTAGTCCATCGGACCTCCCTGAAGGCGTGTGAACGGCAGCACGACAGTGTGGTCGGGACGGCTTCCGCCGAACGCCTCATACTCTGTTCCGCGTGCGCTCTCGTTGCCCACGAGGTTAGGATATGTGCGGCAAAGACCTGTCGGGCGTGTTGCCTCGTGTGCGTTGACCATGATATGATGCTTTGCAGCCTCCTTTACGGCACGCAGATAGTGGTTGTTCATCAGCTGACCGTAGTGGTACTCGCCGCGCGGAATGATGTCGCCAACATAGCCGCTCTTCACGGCGTCGTAGCCATACTTGTTCATCAGCTCATATGCTTTCTCCATCCAGCGCTCATAGTTCCATGCCGACGAAGATGTCTCATGGTGCATCATCAGCTTGACACCCTTAGAGTGGGCATACTCGTTGAGCATCTTGATGTCGAAGTCAGGATAAGGAGTGATGAAGTCGAAGACGTCGAGCTTTGAGTGTCCGAACCAGTCTTCCCATCCTTCGTTCCATCCTTCAACCAGCACCTCGTCGAGTCCGTTGTCGGCAGCGAAGTCGATGTATTTCTTCACGTTCTCGTTGTTGGCAGAGTGTGTGCCGTTGGGCTTGCACTTGCTGTAGTCGGTAACACCGAGATGAACCGACGGAAAGTCGTTGGTGTAGCTCCATGTGCCACGGCCAACAATCATATCCCACCACACACCGCAGTATTTTATAGGACGTATCCAGCTTACGTCGTCGAGCGCGCAAGGCTCGTTGAGGTTGAGTATGAGGTTGGAAGAGAGCATGTCGCGTGCGTCGTCACTCACGATAACCGTGCGCCACGGCGTGTTGAACGGAGTCTGTATATAGCCCTTGTAGCCCTGGGCGTCGGGTGTGAGCCACGACTCAAACACCATGTTCTTGTCGTCAAGGTTAAGGTGCATTGTGGCATAGTTTACGCAGGCTGCCTCATGAATGTTGATGTAAAGTCCGTCGTCGGTCTTCATCTGCAGCGATGTCTGCACGCCTGTCGGCGAGAATGTGGTCTGCGATGAGTTTGGTGTTATGGCACTCTTCATCAGTCCGCGTATCTCCGAGAGCTTCGACTCCACGGTCTCATACTCCTGCGTGTCGTAGTCGCCCGGTATCCAGAAGGCCTTGTGGTCGCCGGCCATGGCAAACTGTGTGTGCTCTTCCTTTATAACGAAATAGTTGAGCTCTTCCTGCTGCGGAAACTCGTAGCGCAGGCCCATTCCGTCGTCGTATACACGGAAACGGATAACGATGTTGCGCTTTGTTGCCGGCTGGTTGAGCGTAACGGCGAGCTCATTGTAGTGGTTGCGTATTGTGGCAGTCTCGCCCCACACCGGCTTCCATGTCTCGTCGAATGTTGAAGTGTCAGTCTTGGCAACTACGAAACCGTCCATCAGGCTGGTTTCTTCCATGCCCTTGCTGGCGTGCTTTGTCTTGGCCAGCTCAAGTCCCAGATAACTCGGCTTTACGACAGCCCGTTTTTTGTAGCTAACTTCATAAACAGGTCGCCCGTTGTCGAGCGAGAACTTCACCGACACATTGCCGTTGGGAGATTTTACGGTCTGCGCCATTGCCAGCATCGGCAGAAGCATCAATGCAAATAAAATCTTACGCATATTAGTTAAGTTAATATTGAATATAGGTTAGAAATTCATGTCTGGCATAAAAGACGGCAGGCCTGACTGCCTGGCCTGCACGTCTTCAGTGTATCATGATGAAAGAATTACATACGTCCGCTCTCTTTGATAAGGTCGGTTATGTTCTGGTTATAGTCGTGTGCCTCCATGAGGTCTTCAATGCACATATGCATCCTGTAGCGCCAGTAGTGACGCGGATTGGAAGGTATGTTTATGCGCTCTGCATTGGCGTCGGCCAGGCGTATGCTCTCGTCCACAGCCAGCCAGTCCTGCACGGTCAGTATGCACAGCATGGACGGGCACAGCAGATGGCGTGATATGATGTCGCGTGCAAGCCATCCGGGCAGCGGATGAGGCGCAGCGCCATATTTCTGAAGCACGTTGTTATAGTAGTCTTGCGTGCGGCTCGCATCCTCGTCCCACCACTGGCGCAGCGTCGGCGTGTCGTGGCTTGATATCGTGCACACCGAGCGGTAAGGATTGCGCGACAGCACACCGAAGCGCACGCTCGGATCTTTGGGCATCGACTGTAGCTCAAGACTGAGTATCTTAAGTTCGTTCATCACCCAATGAACACAGTCGGGCACCATGCCCAGGTCTTCGGCGCACACCAGCATGCGGGTGGCCTCAACCAGCTTGGGCAGCTTGTTCATCGCCTCACGATACCAGAACTGGTTGTTGCGGCGATAATAGTAGTCGTTGTATATCTTGTTGAACAGGAACTTGTCGCTGTCGTAGAGCGATTCGTAGATGAAGTCAAACTGCACTGATATGCGCGGATGGAACTTATTGGGGTCCCGATGGTCGCGCACAAAGAGCACGTCGCTTATCAGCGCATACAGGCCGTCGCGCAGGTCGGTGTCGGCCTTGTCGGTCTTGCCCTCAAAGGCAGCCTCAACCTTGCGCTGTGTGTCATATTCGGGCTTCATGCGGTAGCGGCCGTCGTGTGCAGGCTCAAGATAAGTGTCGCGCACCATTGCCGCCCTTTCGCCGAACATGCGGTCGAGCACCCAGTCGGTGATGAACGGTTCGGTGAACAGTTCTTCCTGGAAGTGCAGGCCATAGGCCTCAATCTCCTCGCGTGTCATTCCGAGTGCAGGCGAGAACTGGCCCAGCAGACCGTGTACGGCATTGTAAGGAATCTCCCATATACGGAAGAAACCGAGCACATGGTCTATGCGGTAGGCATCAAAGAATTTTGCCATGTTTGAGAAGCGGCGCACCCACCAGCGGCAGCCGTCCTTTATCATCTCTTCCCAGTTGTATGTCGGGAAGCCCCAGTTCTGACCGTTCACAGAGAAGTCATCTGGCGGAGCACCTGCCTGCCCGTTAAGGTTAAAGTAGCGCGGCTCCTGCCATACGTCGCAGCCATAGCGGTTTACGCCGATAGGAATGTCGCCCTTAAGTATCACGCCCTTTGAGCGTGCGTATTCATGGGCGTCAGCCATCTGTGAGTTAAGGATAAACTGCACAAAATAATAGTAGGCCACGTTCTTATAGGCTGCATTGCGCTGAACAGAAAGGGCATGACGCTCGCTTTCGTCGAACGCATGATGGTCGGGCCACCTGCTGAAGTCTGCCGTGCCGTATTTGTCGCGCAGATAGCAATACTGTCCGTAAGGCACCAGCCACGATTCTGCCTCCTTAAAGAAAGCCTTAAACTCGGCCGAAGCCATCACAGTCTTGCCTTCCTGCTCATATATTATGCGCAGATATTCGTTCTTGGCGTTGTTCACGCGCTCATAGTCGATCTGCGGCAGAGCGTTGAGTTCCTGGCGCAGGGCCTCAAACCTTTCGCGTTCGGCCTTGTCGGCAATAGGCGGCAGGGCGTTGAGGTCGGCATACTGAGGATGCAGCGCAAAGATGCTTATGCAGCTGTAGGGATAAGAGTCGGTCCATGTATGGGTGGTGGTTGAGTCGTTGATAGGCAGCACCTGCAGCACACGCTGCTGTGTCAGGGCAACCCAGTCAATCATCTTCTTCAGGTCGCCGAAGTCGCCCACGCCGAAACTGCTCCTCGATCTTAGCGAGAACACCGGCACCTGGGTTCCGGCGCAGCGTATATTGTATATCGGGAAGAAAGCGTCGTCGAGTTCATACACCATGATGTCGTCCTTTTCCATCACGGGCACATCGATGGTGCGGTTGAAGCGGTCTTCCCACAGTATCTCGGCAGTGTCGGCCACGTCGACGGCCACAAATTTAAACTCTATTGTCTTGCCTGAAATCTTCAGCGCATTGATGTCTGCCACCCACTCGTTGTAGTTGTGCTCATACATCTGCTGGCCCTTAAACACGTCCCATGTGCCCAGAGTAACCTCGTTGCCCACAAGCACAAGGCGCTCATGGCCGCGGAGCTGCGGGGCGCGCACCTTTATGCGCAGCGTAGCCACATGGTCTGAAGGCGGCAGGACCGACAGACGGCGGCGCTTTATGCAGTCGGTGAAGGCCGAACTGTAAAGATAAGAGTTGTCGGGTATGCCTATCCAGCGGTCGTAGGCAACGATGCGCCCCCCCTTTGCGGCGCCGAGTTCAAGCCTGTGGGGAGCCACAGTCCACTCCTTTCTCACAACATTGCTCTCGCCTCTCACCACGCTGTAGTAATAATCTATATATTCACCGGTCTTGGCGTCAAGTTTCAGACTGTAGGTCCACACCTTTCCGTCGGACGTGCTCATCCTGTATGGAGTAACAACGTCTGCCCCGTTCTCTCTGCCGTTGATGACATTCAACACGAGTTCTTCGCCAAAAGCCGTATTATAAGCTATGTTTAAAAGTATATTCATAGGTCACGAGTTATGGTTTTCATTGTAAAAGATACATAATGAAATCATGTCCTGCAGGCCACGCCATGGCCTTTGTTTCAAGACACGACTTATCTTACCTGCAAAGATAATAATAAAAAAAATAAATGATAATCTAAATTTATCTGTTATCTTTCAATTAATCATGCAATCGTTTACACAAACCTGTCTACATGCCCACACCATGCTCTATTTCAAAGATTTACAAGAAGCGTAAATCCGTTGGGCATAACAGCTACATCTACGTTTTTCTTTTTCTCTCCTGTTATCAGGTCGCCAAGCCTGTAGCCGGCTTCGACAGAGAGCACGCCTATGGCAGCACCTGCCACCACGTCGCCCCAGTGATGACGGTTGCGTCTAACGCGGTCTACGGCAGTAACGGTGGCCACGGTGAATCCTGCCACGCTTATCCACGGACTCACCTTGCCAAACTCCTTATGCAGTATGGCGGCCCCGCAGAAGGCTATCGACGTGTGGCCCGACGGAAACGAATGGTCGTCGGTACCGTCAGGGCGCGTAGAATGTATGGTATGCTTCAGCGCATAGGTTACGCCGGCGTTGATGACAAACGACGTGGCCGAATTGACAAGCAGACGCTTCCACGAACTCTGGGCGTCAACCCCTGCTGCCTTGAGCACATAGGTTGATGCCAGCGGTACATACTGCAGATATTCGTCGATGCCGTCGCCATGATAGCGCTCATACTGCTGCTGTGCGTTGCAGGCCGATGACATTAAGACTGCAAAAACAATTATTATCAGTTTGCGTAGCATGGGTGCAAAGATAATGAAAGGTGAGAGCAATACAAAATAAAACTTGCTTTATTTTTATTGCCGAACCGCATCCTATCTTATTCAAAGATAGTGAAAGGTGAGAGCAATACAAAATAAAATTTACTTTATTTTTATTGCCGAACCGCATCCTATCTTAAGTATCAGGGTCTGCAATCCGAAACTCATACTTATAAAGTATACATAGGAAGCAAGCGGATTGAAAATTAGCTTCGCTGACCGTTGGCTCCTTATACTTTATTACGGATTTTCACTATGCTCATCAACTTGCATAAATCCGTCGGAACAATAGCATTGTTGCCATATATCCGGCATAACGGATTTCCGGCATTATGAGTAAATAATTTTGTCAGGATTTTGTGATTACGTCTATTATGCTTATCTTTGTGAACAGTGATAAAGATAATGATGAAAACTGCGATTTGCCTGGCTCTTCTTACGGCAACGCTGATATCCTGCAACGACAAAAAAGACCTAACCATATTTCCGGCAGGATGCGAGCTAAAGACGGGAGACATTGTGTTTCGCCGGGGAGGAGGCATAAGCAGTCATGCGGTGATGATGGCCGACAGAAACGGACGCTACTCGCATGTGGGCATAGTGGTCGACTCGGCCGGCAAAAAGATGATTGTACATGCCGTGCCGGACGAACCCGACTTTGAGGGAGACCCGGACAGGGTGAAGATGGAGACGCCCGAGAAATTCTTCTCACCGATAAACGCCAACGCCGGCGAGGTGAAAAGACTGAAGGGCGACACCATTATACCGCTGAAGGCAGCAGAATATGCCATGCAGACCTACCGCCGCAACACACTCTTTGATCACGACTATGACGACAGCGACACCACGAAGATGTACTGCTGCGAACTCGTGGAGTTTGCCTACGCCAAGGCAGGACTGACGCTGGCCGGAACGGAGCGCCACGACATAAGTCTGCCGGGCATGAAAAGAATAAGGTGCATGCTGCCGTCTGACATCTGTAACAACAAGTCGCTAAAAAAGATTATTGCATTTTAAACCTATTATTAACAAACAAAAAAATTTTTGAACCATGAAAAAATTAATTGGAATTATGGCTCTTATGGCAGCCTTGTTTATCATGACATCGTGCGGTGGCGGCGGAAACACTCCTAAAGCCGTGGCAGAAAAGGCTGTTAAATGCTTGCAGGACAAAGACTACGACAAATTTGCCGACCTCGTTTATATGAAGGTTAAAGAGGGCGAAGACCCTGAAGCCGGAAAGAAGATGCTGTCGGGCATGATGCAGGGCAAGGCCGACAAGATGTATGAGAAAAAAGGCGGAATAAAGTCGTATGAGGCGCTGTCTGAACAAATAGACGAAAGCGGCGAGAGCGCTGTTGTTAAGATGAAGATTATGTATGGTGACGGCTCTGACAAAGAAGACGACATCAAGCTCAAGAAAGACGAACAGGGCAACTGGAAAATAGACATGGGCAAATAATAACAGAAGCTTAATCATAATAAAAGACAGGGGGCAAGATGCTGATTCATCTTGCCCCCTGTCTTTTATTATCCCCTATCGGTAATTATACCGTATATGGCTTTATTATCTTGCGTATACGTCTGAAATATAACGCCCGATAAGGATTTATCCTTGAATGTTATTCTGTGATGTCAAGCCGTTACTTCACCACAACCTTCTTGCCGTTAACGATGTAAAGGCCTTTGGCGAGTCCGCTTACAGCCTCGTCGGCCGTAGCACATCCCGACGTATGGCGCACAAGGCGTCCGTCTATGGTGTAGACACCTGCAGAGGTGCGTCCTTCGGCTTTGTCGGCCACGATACCGCCGATGCTTGTGGCATACTTGTCGGTAACATCGTCAACCTTATACTTGCCGCCCTCAGAGGTTGAAGAAATCTCGAAGTAGCTGTCTTTGCTGACGTTGTTCACGTCAACAGTCTGAGGCGAACCGCTCGCGGTGCTGAACACGAAGCACACGCAATCGTCTGACGAGTTCATCGTGTAGGTCTGATAATACCATGTCTTGCCGCCCACGGTCTTTGTAGTTGTAACGTTGTCGCCGGGCCATGAGCCGTTCACGGGCGAGTGTGTGCCGTCGCCGCCCCACGACCAGAAGTTTACGCGGCTCCAGCCTACGTTGTCGGCATTGACGCATACGGTTATCTCATGTGGCTGGAATGCCGTAACGGTGTAGTGGCGTGTTATCATGCCGCTCACTGCGCCGCCTGTCAGCAGGGCAGCCTTGAGGGTTGTGGTGGCGTCGATGCTCACTGTTGCGCCGCTGCTGACCTTCGTGCCGTTAGATGCCGTAGGCTCGCTGCCGTCCGTAGTGTAGACAATCTGTGCGCCGGCATCGGTTGCGAGTGCGCTGAGAGTTACGCTCACGCCGTTGTCGTAAGAGCCTGACGGAACATCGGCCCACACACTGCCGGCATTGCGCGAGATATAATATGCAAAGTTCTGTCCCTTATCAACGAGCTGATAATCAGCTTCCTTTACGGTTGACGAAGGCCATGAGGTTGAGCCCATAATAACAACCACCGACTTGCCGTCAGTGCCGTTCACCTTGATGGCATACTGCGAGGCGGTGCGGTTCATGGTCTCAAATGTGCTCTCGTTGTTTATGCCGGCCATATTGCGGGCATATATCATCTGCTTTATGTCCTGCTTATATTCCTTCCAGTGAGGCAAGAAGACGCACGGAGTGCCCGGCGCAGCCAGGATGAAGGCGTTGGCAGCCAGGATGTTGGCCTTCACCTCGCCGTCGTTGCCGCGGCCATAGGTGTCGTGGTTGTCAACGAAGGTTACGGCATAGCGGCGATAATACATGTCGTTGGCCAGACAGCTGCCGCCCAGCGTGCTCCAGTTTGAAGACGAGTTGCAGCAGTCGCGCAGCAGATATTTCAGCGGGAAGTCGAACGCGGCCGACTGCTTTGCGCCGTTGGCTGTGGTGCCGTCTATCCAGCTCTTTATCTGCGACACGCCGTCCCAATACTCGCCTACCGAATACTGCGGATTGGCGGCCGTGTTGTATATGCCCGTAAACTCAGGCGCATAGCCCTTCACCATGTCGTAGCGGAAGCCCGTATATCCCAGGTCGTTGAGCAGGAAGTCGAGATATGCCTTAACCATAGCCTGCACGTTGGCGCTGTTATGGTCGAGGTCGCGCGCTCCGTCGAAGTCGTCGCCCGTGTCGGTCTGTCCCGTAGGCTTAACCTCAGCCTGCGCAGCTGTCTTGCCTCCGTCGTCATTAGAGCAGATGTCGGCAGCCCCCATCGTGTAGGTTACGCCCTTGTAGGTCTCCTCGGGGAAGCTCATCCATGTGCCAGCCATCGACGAGCGGTGGTTGATAACCACGTCGGCTATAGTGCCTAGCCCCTTGCTCTTGAAGGTACTGATCATAGAGCGCAGCTGCTGCTCGTTGCCGAACGTGCTCGTGTAGTTGTTAAACCAGTAGAGGTCGTTGTATCCCATGGAGTTGCCCGAGCCGCAGTTGCCGCTCTGAGGTATCCATATCAGTTTGAAAAACTCAGACAGCTCGTCGGCCTGACTCTCGAGGTTGGTCCACTGTGTGTCTGAGAACGAGTCCCAATAAAAGCCTTGCAGCATCACGCCCTGCCAGCCCGACGGCCATCCCTGTGCCGAAACCGACAAAGCCATAAGTGACGATACGATTGTGGTAAATAATTTTCTCATGGTACCTTAATTCCGCAACACTATAGTTTAACATTATTTATAAGTGCCTGAGCAACAAAAAGTTGCCCAGGATTTTGCC
>ENA-OQIE01000108-OQIE01000108.1-human-gut-metagenome-genome-assembly--contig:-NODE-108-length-66300-cov-7.905939_pt1 | contig 66300 bp, 52 predicted proteins | sample MGYA00242569_ERZ504731 | MGnify/ENA primary metagenome ERZ504731 (study PRJEB26092, sample SAMD00036208) | human gut metagenome | host: Homo sapiens | study: EMG produced TPA metagenomics assembly of...
GAATCATGGAACTACATCGCTTTTTCCGTTATGCTATTGAGAAAATGTGCAAGGAAAAGAAAAGTTTAAATCACTTCAATATCAATGAGAATATACAGAATATTGAACTGGGTACAGGTGAATACATTTTCGATTATAAGAATCTTTCAATTGACGAATTGTATTATTTGCTACATCCGTCTTCAAAGACGCAAGTGCCAAAACTAATGGAAGCTATTAGATCTTTGAAGATGTCCAAACTTGACAATAATACAGAGTTATCTTTATATTATAAACAAAATCCACAAGGAAATCCAATCAAGGGGAACATATACAAAGCCAAGAAGATAAAGCGCGCATTTGAAGTTTTTTATTATAATCATATTGTACAGATAGAAGACAAATCATGTAATTTTGATTTCAATCTTCTTGCTGCACAGATTACTAATGAATGTAATTGGGATTCGGATAGAAATAATCCTTCAATGTGGGGAGATAGGAATGAAAACGATGTTTCAAATTGTATAAGTTTGATATCTCGAATTAACAATGTCATGTCAACATCTGAATACAATAAAATTTTCGGTTTTAGAAAAGACACTATTCCCGATGCAAAAGACTTAAGAGAAGGCATACAAGAATTCTTGAAGGGAGAGAATAGTGTTTTGCGATTGAATTTTTCAAAAGTAAGTTTCGATTACCAAGTAAGAGAAATATTAGTTAATGCAATAGGAAATTATCTGTTGAATGAAGCAAGAAAGGGACTTTATAAGGATAATCCAATAATTATATTCATGGACGAGGCTCATCAGTTCTTAAATAAAAGTATCGCAGATGAATATTTCTCGGCAAAACCTCTTGATGCCTTTGAACAAATTTCAAAAGAGGCACGCAAGTATGGACTATTTTTGTGTATAGCTACACAAATGCCACGAGATATTCCGTTAGGAACACTAAGTCAAATGGGTACGTTTGTTGTTCATAGATTGATAAATGAACAAGATAAAAAGGCAGTAGAAAATGCTGCATCTGCTGCAAATAGGAATAGTCTGTCTTTCTTGCCAAGTTTTGGAGAAGGAGAAGCACTTCTTGTCGGTGTAGATTTTCCAATGCCATTAACAATAAAAGTCAACGCTCCGCAAAAGGTACCAGATTCCCAAACGCCCAAATTAAAGCAAAAAGGTAAACATATATAAATTGACTATTGCTGTTTAGTGTATTGTTGCATGCATATGAGAAGCAATTTATGGCAAATCGAAGAGAAATAAGAAATAGCACTGCTGAGTTCTTGATATTCCAGATAGAAGGTAAGGAACAAGGCATTGAGGTCTATTATAAGGATAAGACTATTTGGTGTACTCAAAAAGCTATGAGTATGTTATTTAACTGTTCAACGGACAATATAGGGCTTCATCTAAAGAATATTTATGATAGTGGAGACTTGGACGAAAAAGCAACTACCGAGAAAATCTCGGTAGTTCGTCAAGAAGGTACCAGAGAGGTAAGCCGTTCGCTCCAATTTTACAATCTCAATGCAGTTATCAGCGTAGGTTATCGCGTGAACAGCGTCCGTGCAACACAGTTCCGCCAAAGGTTATGTGCAGCATAGTATTATGTAAAGTAAAAAAGGCCACATCTTTTTCAGATATGACCTTTTATCTGGATTCTGTTTTCAAAAATAAGGGCAGTTGTTCTTTACCTCCAAATGACTATTCCGTATCTTCAGTTAGTCTCATCCCTGTTTGTTCTATTAAGTACTGATGTTGTTCCTTCACCGCCCGATACATGGAATAATGCGCAAAAGATTCTTCCTTATATTTCAGACTACTAACTGAAGCAGCAACAGCCCACGTCAAAATAATTACTACAATAGCCACAACATATCGAAGTTTAATATGATGCCCACGTATAAACATCCCATTGATATTGGGTGGAATAACGGTTATTGGATGTTTCAGCTCATTGATTTTTGAAAGTATTTCATCCTGCTGTTTTAATATATTTTCTGTATTAATCTCAATATTAAGGCGATTGAGATTGTAATCACAAACGTGGCTATATATGTATTCAAGAAACTTAGATTTTTGCTTAAACAGTTCGACCAGTTTTGGAAACCATTGTGAAAATGGTAATGTATCAGGTTGTTGTTTCCAAACATGTTTCTTCACTACTGACAGTGCATCATTCCAGCAAGTACAGAAGCTTTTGGCAACTCCATTATAAATGGTCTTTTCATCCAAATCCACCTTTATATGTTGCTCCGGTTGGTTTGGAGTTACATTCTGCCTATTAACGCATTCCTTCAATTCATTGATACTTTGACGCAAATTTGCGAGATTTGCAGCTACTACATCTTCTTTCATTATCTTCTACGTTTTGAGGTTTTATAAAAAGGTTCGTTTCTTTGGTTATCCTTGCTTTTATCATCCCGCCATCCCTGTTCGTTATTAGTTCCTCCGCCAGCACTAGGAACAATTGCTTGATGAGGTTGCACTATAAGTTCTGTTGCCACATTACCCAATGTTGCGCAAAGACGGTTAAAACTTAGATCTGAATCAAGTTTAGAACCGGCAATGCTAAATTCATCCATACAAAAGGATATACCACGAATATTATCAGAGTTTTCTGCATGATTAAAACGTACATCTATTCCCTTCTCTTTGAGCATATGGAAGAAGTCATGCCATGAGCGAGATGCCGCCAACGCATCAAGAGTTGAGGAACGAAGATTATACTTACGTAATTGATGAGGACGTAAACGGCTTTTATTTCTGGCTTTGCTGTTTTTAGGAGCAAAGTAAAGTTTATACTCTTTGGTTAAAGCACGACAGACTTTTGCATTTCGTATCCTTTCGTTGCTGTCAGAAATGAGATTACCGTCATTGTCTATCCGGTTGAATACGATATGGCAATGTGGATGTTCCGTATCATGATGCCTGGTTATGATATATTGGGTATTGCGAATCCCCATTTGCTCCATCCATTTCTTGGCAATCTCCACCATAAGTGTATTTCCTTTTTCGTCATTGGGAAAACGGACGGTATCTTGCGGAGAGAAAGCAAGAGATACGTGTTTCACCGGACTTTTTACTTTCGGACGCATAGAGGTTTGTATCTGAAAAGAATCTGCTATGGTTTTGTTGTTGATAGCACAAACACCTTCATGTGCCAAAAGTGTAGCACTCTTTTTCTTGTTCTTTTGGTCATTGGCATAATTTACTATTCCTCTAAAATCGGCTCTTGTTTTAATCTTCGCTATCATGATTGTTATTTTTTACTTGGGTGATAATTCTGCTGACTTCTGATATAATAGAAAAGCATTGTTGTTTCACTGCTTCCAAACCATAGATGTGCATCTGATGGGCGATCTGCTTGACATTATTGGCTATACCGGAAAGGTCACGGATTGCCGACATCATTTCCGGACTGATGCGCTGACCGACTTCACAGCCCATTGCAGCCTGGTGGCAAAATTCATTGACAGACAATCCTGCCTGTTGGGCTTTGGATTGTATATAGATATAGTCGTTCTCGGTAAACATTACCCGGAAACATTTCGTACGTTTCTGGTAACTCGCCAACTTTGGGCGACCACCAAGTTTCTTTTCCTTCATACTTATATAAACTTTGATGTGCATAAATTGATTTTTTGAGAGTGGCAGTTCTATCCGCTTGCCACATAGGTTTTAGTGACACTAAAACACAAACTTGCCACTCAAAAAATCTTCCTATATTTACCTTGTTCTATTCGGCTTAGTTTTCCATCTTTGATAAAGGCTTCTATCCATTTGTTTGCCGTACTTCCATTTTCACCTAAAGCTAAAACAGTTGCGTCATAATCTTTTTTGGTGAATGTTCCTGGCAACATATTATAAAGGGTATTCCTTCGTGCGTAAATGCCCGTTTCTTGTGAAAGGGATTGTAAACGTTTGGGCTGATTTCCTGACAAGTTTCGATAGATGAACACTGCATGGCAAAGCAAGGTTTCACAGATACTCATGGCTATGGAATAGTCATACTTATGGCAAATCAATTGTATAGTCTTGTTAGAGGAAGATGATTCGTGAGTCATATTCTCCAAATGTCGGACAGCAGTCAACACCATCATTATACGATAGGCAATCAGCCCCATCCGTCGGACTACACCCTGCATCTTGTTATCTACTTCGTCACAACATTCCTCATTCACCCGACTGAGATATTCTATAAAGTGTTCCTGCAAATCAGAGGGAAGAGAAAAGGAATAATTGCCTTGTCTGACAAATTCTTCATGCAGATGGCAGAATTTATCCCCCATCAGTTTGAACATGGCATTCTTGGATTGGGAAATATCATTTGTGGCAAACACGTTTCTTATACCTCTCTTGAAACGAATGATATAAAAACAGAAACGGCTCATCAGACCGTTTTCCGCATCAGGTATCAATTTCCTTACCTGTTCGGGAGTTCCAGCCAAAGCGACTGACACTCTTGGATTGCTGACTTCGCAATATTCCCTGTCCTTGCGGCGGTTTAAACTGACTAACTCATGATGAAATGCCTTTCGTAATACATCTGAATAATTACCATAGTCCGACTTCAAAGTCTGGCTTAATGTGTCACCTTCCGATTCAAATAGCAGTCCGATTCCGTCATTATCTCCCAATATCTTCAGGAAAGAACTTGCGCTACTGTTGGCAGGAATGACAAGCATTCGCATAGGCGGTTCAGTTGGCATGGTCATTCCACCATCTTTCTTGCCTTTGATGTAAGCGTTCATTGCTTCCTTGTACTCCAGCTCCAATCGTTTTGAAAGTTCATGCAAATTGCGATTGATAGGTGCTACAAGTTCCCGGCATAAAGTCAATGCACCTTTCCCCATACCGGCATCTGCTACTACAAACAGATAAAGGTTCGGATAAACGATGCGTTCATCGTACACTCCACAAATATTGTGAAAGCAGACAGACAAACACACAATCGCCCCAATCAATATTGTATCACGGTCATCCAGCGATATAGAATTGTTGACAACCTCATTTAGAAAAGGGGGAAGATGCTCAAATACACACTCAGGAAATGCCGGAAGTTCTTCCTCTGACTTTATCCATTTACCCGTTTTTCCATTTTGGATATTTGGCAAAATGGATAAATGTTCTTTGTTGAATGGAGCCAGCGAAATTCCGGCTTGGTTTGCAAGATGGAAAAAAGAACGAATGGTAATACCTTGTCCTTTGGATTGCAGACAATGTGTATATTGTTTGTCGGTTTCTTCCCTTTGATAGTTAGGGTAAAACCTGCTAATGCGGTGATAATACTCTCGTCCATTTTCTCCCAATCCGTCCACAAGCGCAAAGCCCAATTCTACCCAATCTTTATAATTGGGTGTTATATCAATGGCACGCTGCTCTATTTCCCGGACAATATTTTCCACATCTTCCTCCACCTTATTATATAGTGGAGTAATACTTGGCATATCTGTTTGCTGTATTTCAGAAGGGACATTCTCCCAATCTTGGGCGAAAAATATTTTCTTTGACATCATCTTTGTATTTAGGGTTAATATATGCTTGTGGATCATGTGGCAAAAAACATGAACGAGCAACGTCACTTCCGGACATATCTACCAATGGCAAGCCTGTTGCTTTGATACAGTTGGTAACAGCCTTAAAGTACCGGGAATGTTCCCAGCCTTTCAAGTCAACGGGTATTATCCATTTTAATCCATTACCGGATGGACTGACAAATAATAGCTCTGTATCGAAATACTCATGGTTGAGTAACTTTTGCTTTAGTTCCATAATATTTTCCACATGATCAAAATCCAGACACATCAATCCGGAGTGCATTATCAGTTCCCTCTCATTCCGCTTACGGAATAGTCCAGAAAAGGTACAATAGTCAAAATGGGTGGCTTTGTACCTTTTGGCTTCAGGAGAAGTTGCCATCAGACGCAAGGCTTCGGTTTGTGGTTGTGCATAATGCCCAGTGATATAGCGGTACACATCCACAATACCTACAGCTCTTATCGGTTCGATGTTCTGGATGGGCTTGCGAAAGAATGAAAAACAATAATCAGCCGTTCCCATCATCTGATAATCTTTTTGGATTCAACAAATCGTCTGGCTTCCTCCATCAATTCATCCTGTGTCTTATGCGATTTGTTCTTCAACCAGTCATCAATTTCTGATTGTAGAAAAGCCAGAGCCTTATTTATTTTATGTACGGGGATTTGTTTGGCTGAAACCCATCCATAAACCGTTTGCTTGGCAGGATGCGATGGTAGGTAAGCACAGAGCTCGTCTATATCCATCCACTTGGGTGAATTACTTGCCTGCTTATTCTGCAGGGCATTTACTTTAGATTGTAGAGCCTCTACGGACTCAATCAGGTAGGACAATGCATTTGGCATCTCCTCCAACGAATTTACTTTATAAGCCATATATTTCGTATTTTAGAGTTAATGCCGCAAAAGTATATGTATGTTTATGGGTGCTAAATAGGTGCTTGAAAGCCACCAATTACCCACTCATTCACCACCGATAGATTTAATTTTCATTAACACAAAAGGATAATAAAAGAGGGAGCAAACTCTTTTTATAGTAAAATGCTCTCCATTGAGAGTATCTATGATGCAAAATACCCCTCAAAAAGCAGGTGCTTAATGAGGGGTAAATTATGATGTGTTTATGATGCGTTTATGATTCTTTGTTATAAGTCATTGATGCTCAAGGGTGGAAGTTTCCACTATGACCTACAAAGTCAAATTTTCGATGTGTAATGTATTAGCTGCTTTTTCTTTCTGTTCGTTTACGCTGGGCATATAAATCTGGGGGGCTAATGTTTGTATGCCACATTAAAGATTTAGCTATCCGGTAAAATTTTTTATAGTGAATCAAGTAAGTGGAAAAACCAAGTAGTTTTCTTTCTACTCAATTATAGGCTATATTGTATATAAATTATTATTATAGATTTATTTATCTATATTTTATTATTATAGATTATTTTACCTATAATCATTGGCGAAATAAAAGAAAATTCATACATTTGCCATCGAATCAATGAACCATAATATGTTTGCAACAATTTCAGCGGATATAGTAGCATCCACTTCCTTGTCTGTGAATGAAACTATAGGATTAAAGCAAAGGATAGAATCATTATTTGGCTTGTTAAAAGTGAGTTATCCTGATTTTGAAGGTCGCCAAATAAAAGGGGACTATATAGAGTGTGTAATGCAAAATGTATCAAACGTATTCCGGATAGCCTTTATAATCAAATCCTGCATCAAATCTTTTTCCACAGCTAAAAATGAAAAGACGAAAAATTTCCATACATACGGAATACGGATGGCCATTGGTATTGGAGATATGAGAATAGTGAATACCGAACAAGGCATTTGGGATGGTGAAGCCATATATCTGTCAGGACGTGCGCTTGAGGAAATGAGTTCCCTTAATAAGGGAACGATGTCTGTTCATACAAGTAAAAAGCAATTATCTGCCCCTTTACAAACTATAGCCCTATTGACCGATGCCATATTAAATGATATGACTGTGCGCCAAAGTGAAGTCGTTTACTATAAACTGCTTGGTTTCAAAGAGGCAGACATTGCCAAAAAACTGGGTATATCCCAAGCCAGTGTAAATAATGCTTCTACAGCTACAAAATGGTATTGTATAGAAGAATCCATAAAGTATTTTGAACAGATAAATTTTGAAGGATATGAATAGTTGGTTGTTTTTAAGTCTGATATTGGCACATGTTATAGGTGATTTTTACCTGCAGAATGATAAATACTGTGCACAGAAAGAGGAAAGGAAATTCAAAAGCTGGTTCCTGTATGTGCATTCGCTTATTATCGGCGTGGTATCATGGGTAGTTGTTCCTGTTTATGAATTCAGATTTTATGCCCTTGCCATTGCTTTTTCTCATCTGGTGATAGATGTTATCAAAACATATAGCCCCAAAGGATTATGGAATTTTGTGATTGATCAGGTTGCTCATTTGGCGATATTGATTATAGTGATATTTTCCTTTGACACTACAACAAAGTTGCCAATCCAATCGATGGATTGCAATGGCAGCTACTCTATACCTCTATTCATATTGGCTTTACTATTGTGCATCAAGCCTGCAAACATCCTGATTAAGTTGGTCTTAAAGAAATATCAAGTTGGAGAGACACAGTCTTGTGAAAATATCAAAAATGCAGGAGCGTTAATTGGAAATTTAGAACGTATTCTTACAATCATATTCGTTATCATTGGACAATATGAAGCAATTGGTTTTATAATAGCGGCAAAATCCATACTTCGATTCAAAGACACGGATACAGCAAAAACAGAATATGTCCTTGCCGGAACGTTTCTGAGTTTTGGAATTGCATTGCTGTGTGGTTTAATGGCAACAAAATAACAGATGGACAGTTTTCAAGAGAAATACAATGCGCTTGTCATTAAATACAATGCTCTGCTTGCCGAAAATGAAAAACTGAAGTCAATACTTTCACAGCATGGTATAGTGTATTCCTCCATTAAATGTGCTGATGAAAGTACAGCATTTTCTTCCATAACATATCCTCAAATCAAACTCTCTCTTGATGAGAAAATTGCATTGTTCCGTAACTTTTTCAAGGGACGAGATGATGTATTTGCACGACGATGGTTCAACAAAGCCACAGAAAAGGGTGGTTATCAACCTGTCTGCATCAACGAATGGCGCAGAGGAATATGCGATAAGAAAAAGCATAAATGTGCAGAGTGTCCCAACCGCAATTTTGCTACGTTAACCAATCAAGACATATACCGACATCTGGAAGGTAAAGATGAGAACGGATGCGATGTTATAGGTCTGTACGTTGTTACTTCTGATAATAAATGTTCTTTCCTATGTGCTGATTTTGATGACAAGAATTGCACTCATGGATATAAGAACGATGTGTTGGCATTTATTCCCATTTGCAGAGAGTGGAGAATCCCATTCAGTATAGAACGCTCACGCTCCGGCAATGGTGCACATGTATGGATTTTCTTTGATCAACCCATACCTGCCTACAAAGCAAGAAAATTAGGCAATATAATTCTTACGGAAGCCATGAAGCGTAATGGACGGATTACATTCGATTCATACGATCGTTTCTTTCCCAATCAGGATAAAGTACCGGAAGGCGGATTCGGCAATCTCATTGCGTTACCATTGCAGGGAAAAGCCAGGAAAGCAGGAAACAGCGTTTTTGTAGATGATCAGTTTCTTCCGTTCCAGGATCAATGGACATACCTATACAATGTAAGAAAAATAGATGAAGATACCGTAGATGCATTATTGACACAGCATCAGCAGGAAGATTTTGGAACATTGGCCACATCTTCGGAAAATAAACCGTGGGAAATACCAGTCGTACAAGATGTGAGCCAGGAAGACTTTAACGGCAGACTTATAATACATAAATCAGACAGGATATATATTCCTTTAAAGTCTATTTCAGATAAGGCTAGTAATCATTTGAAACATATTGCGGCGTTCAAAAATCCTGAATTTTACAGCAAACAAGCGATGCGTATTTCCACATATAACATTCCTCGTATTATCTGCCGTGCAGATTTTACCGATGAATATCTGGCAATGCCTCGGGGGTGCGAGGATGCCATTATCGACATGCTGTATTCCCTCAAAATTGATTATGAAATAGTTAATAATACAAATCATGGTAAACCTATTGGCGTAACATTCAAAGGAAAGGAACGCGATGAACAGTTGGATGCCATTAATGCCCTCATGCCATATTCCAACGGAGTGTTGTCTGCAACGACAGCCTTTGGAAAGACTGTTACAGCCGCAGTTCTGATTGCCCGAAGAAAGACAAATACACTTATTCTGGTACACTCCAAGGCATTGCTTATGCAATGGCATGAACGTCTGTCTGAATTTCTTGACATAGATTTTACAGAAGAGGAGATTTCCAAGAAGCGAGGCAGGAAGAAGGCTTTTTCTCCGGTCGGGTGTCTTGATTCTACCTCTAACACGTTGCATGGTGTTATTGATATAGCCCTTATGCAGTCGTGTTTTGAAAATGACGAAGTCAAGCCTTTTGTAAAAGAATACGGGATGGTCATTGTAGACGAGTGTCATCACGTATCTTCCATAACATTTGAGAATGTGTTAAAACACGTTACGGCACATTATGTCTATGGGCTTACTGCCACTCCAATCCGTAAAGATGGTTTGCAGCCTATTATCTTTATGCAATGCGGTCCGATTCGTTTTTTTGCCGATGCCAAGGCACAGATACAGAAGCAGTCGTTCCAGCGTTATCTTGTGCCGAGATTTACATCTTATAGACCTGTTACCGATGACAAACAATCGTTTACGGCACTATCACAATCTCTCGCTGAATCGGAAATACGGAATAATCTTATAATAGAGGATGTCCTTAATGTTGTGGCTGCAGGCCGAACGCCTATAATACTTACTGCCAGAACTTCTCATGTAGAATTGCTTGCCGAAATGTTGAAGCAGCATGTAGCCAACATCATACAACTCACAGGAGAAGGGACTGCAAAGAACAAGAGAGAAACGCTGCAAAAGTTACAGGATATACCCAAAGATGCCCCTCTTGTAATAGTAGCCACGGGAAAATATGTGGGAGAGGGATTTGACTATCCACGACTTGATACACTGTTTTTGGCACTACCAATCTCATGGAAAGGATTGGTGGCACAATATGCCGGACGTTTGCACCGTGAGAATGAGGGCAAGAAAGATGTTCGTATTTATGACTATATTGATATACACGAACCTGTTTGTGAGAATATGTATCGTAAACGCCTAAAAGGATACTCTGCCATCGGTTATCGTGTACTGTCAAAAGATACTCAGACACTGTTTGATAATACAGATGACTTACAAACATCATCATATGAAGGACAGATTTTCAATGGTAACACATTCCGTTTGGCATTTATGCAAAATTTGAAAAGTTCAAGACAATCTATTGTCATATCCTCTCCAAAACTCTATCGTACAGAACGAAACACATTTGTTAAAATGCTCAGAGAGTTTCATGTAAGTGGTGTTCAAATTGCAATTCTTACATCAGAGGAAAGCAGTCAGACGAATTATCTAAAAAGTTTAGGATTATATGTAAAGATTGTACCTAAACTATCTTTATCCTCGTGTATCATAGATAGGTCCACGGTCTGGTATGGCAGTATCAATATACTTGGCTATGTAACAGAAGAAGATAACATTATTAAAATCACAGATGGTAAACTTGCAAATGAGCTACTTGATATCATGTACGATGAACATATGAATCCACGTGGTTCTGACATTCGTATATCCCATTAAATATTTAATGGCATCCATTTTCCAGCAATAGTGAAGAAATACGATGGTGAAAGCTATGGAAAATTTTGGACAGTGTCTTATATTATGACGAATTCTTGGATGACACAGAAATAGAATAATAAACTACCCAAGGGACGAATAGAAAAACGCTATGTCTTCGTCATCTTTTATGTAAGATACTTGATTATTTTTCTCTGCTATTTGCTTTAATTGTTGTCTTTCTTTATCACTCCAGTTATTGAAAGCCTTCAATTTTGAAATAACAAAATGAGTCCGCGCAAAACTATTACTGTTTTCCAAATCCAATATGAGTTTTTCTTTTTCTTTAACTTCTTGAACCTCTACATTTATATTCTGATTGAGCTGCTCCTTTTGATTTTTATAATGAAAAGACACAAGTTTTTCATTTGAAGCCGTTTGTTCAATTATAGTTTTTACGAGAATATCCAATTCTGAATTTTCTGTATAATCTGCCGGAGCAAAATATTTAATCCTTTTATCTTCCATCATTTTGTACACTTTTCTCTTATCTTGAGTTTCCGGATTAAAAACTCCTATTGAATGGCCGGAATTGGTATTAATAAGTTTCATACATGGCATATCAGTATCGCTGTCACCTATATAAATCATGTTTCTAAAAGGAATACGAATATTCTCGGGCTCAAAATAATCATTGACGGCGAAATCATTTACATCCAATGTTCCTTTTTCTATTCTAAAAAGAAATTGTGTCTTGCTTGTATAATTTATAACTTGTGCAGGCCACTGAGCTACACCATCTTTATCATAATAAAATGAACTAGCATAGATTTTCTCAAATTCATCTGCAACCTTAGTTCCTTCAATCATTTCTTTCAGCCCAGAAGATATGATGTAATGTTCCACAATTACCCCCTTACTTTCTCCATATTCCCTGATTCTTTTAAACCACGTATCTACACCAGGAAATAACTTTACTTTCGCTCCATAATCCATTAAGGCCTCTCTGTTAAAAACAAACTTTCCATGAGCTTTTTGAATCATTGTAAACATATAGGCAAGGTTTTGGTCCATGTCGTTTTCTTCAGCCAATCCGTTCGATTCTTTCCAGAAAGACTCGACTTTATATCCAACCGATTGAATATACCCTTGAGCCTGCATATCATCAGGAGACAACGTTTTATCAAAGTCGTAACATATTGCTACTACTGGTTTATCCTCTTTTGACTTTCTTAAAAATTCCTTACTCATAAATGTCATATATATAAATAAAAAAATGAGGCATAATCCTTATAATCATGCCTCATTTCTATTATTTTATTCTTTATTTCACTTCCTCAAAGTCAGCATCCTGTACATTGTCATTGTTCTTGCTTGAACCCTGACTTGCATTGTTATTTGCCTGACCTGCGTTAGGACCAGCCTGAGCACCACCTGTCTGAGCGTACATTTCAGCACTTGCGGCCTGGAATGCAGCCTGAAGTTCTGCGCTTGCAGCATCGATACCAGCCAAATCCTGAGCCTTGTGAGCGTCTTTCAGTTTCTGAAGAGCAGCTTCGATAGGAGCTTTCTTGTCAGCCGGAATCTTATCGCCAAGGTCTTTCAACTGATTTTCTGTAGAGAAGATCAAGCTGTCTGCCTGGTTCAACTTGTCGATGCGTTCCTTTTCTTTCTTATCAGCTTCTGCATTAGCTTCAGCTTCAGCTTTCATACGGTCGATTTCTTCCTTGCTCAAACCAGATGAAGCTTCGATACGGATAGCTTGTTCCTTACCTGTAGCCTTATCCTTAGCAGAAACCTTCAAGATACCGTTGGCATCGATATCGAAAGTTACTTCAATCTGAGGTACACCACGACGAGCCGGAGCGATACCTGTCAGGTTAAACTGACCGATTGACTTGTTCTGAGCAGCCATCGGACGTTCACCCTGCAATACGTGGATGGTAACTTCTGTCTGGTTATCAGCTGCAGTAGAGAACACTTCGCTCTTCTTGCACGGAATGGTTGTGTTGGCATCAATCAACTTGGTCATTACACCACCCATTGTTTCGATACCCAGTGTCAACGGAGTGACATCCAGCAATACGATGTTACCTACACCAGCTTCCTTGTTCAATACGGCACCCTGGATACAAGCACCTACGGCTACTACTTCGTCCGGATTTACACCCTTAGAAGGAACTTTACCGAAGAAGTCTTCTACCAGTTTCTGTACAGCAGGGATACGTGAAGAACCACCTACCAGGATTACTTCGTCGATATCAGAGTTGCTCAAACCTGCATCGCTCATTGCTTTCTTACAAGGTTCAAGACAAGCCTGAATCAAGTTGTGAGCAAGCTGTTCGAATTTAGCACGAGTTAAAGTCTTAACCAAGTGTTTAGGCACACCAGCTACCGGCATGATGTAAGGCAAGTTGATTTCAGTAGAAGTTGAAGAAGACAATTCAATTTTTGCCTTTTCAGCAGCTTCCTTCAAACGTTGCATAGCCATCGGATCAGTAGTCAGGTCAGCACCTTCGTCGTTCTTGAATTCCTGAACCAACCAGTCGATGATAACCTGGTCGAAGTCATCACCACCCAGGTGAGTATCACCGTTAGTTGACAATACTTCGAATACACCGCCACCGAATTCCAGGATAGAGATATCGAATGTACCACCACCAAGGTCGAATACGGCAACCTTCATATCTTTGTTAGCCTTGTCTACACCGTAAGCCAATGCAGCTGCAGTCGGTTCGTTCACGATACGTTTTACATCCAGACCAGCAATCTGACCAGCTTCCTTCGTAGCCTGACGCTGAGAGTCAGAGAAGTATGCCGGAACGGTGATGACAGCTTCTGTTACTTCCTGTCCCAAATAATCTTCAGCAGTTTTCTTCATCTTCTGCAGAATCATTGCAGAGATTTCCTGCGGAGTGTACAGACGTCCGTCGATGTCTACACGCGGAGTGTTGTTGTCACCCTTTACTACTGAATAAGGTACACGAGAAATTTCTTTCTGAACCTGATCGTAAGTTTCACCCATGAAACGTTTGATAGAATATACTGTACGTTTCGGGTTTGTGATAGCCTGACGTTTAGCAGGGTCACCTACCTTACGTTCGCCGCCGTCTACGAAACCTACTACTGAAGGAGTGGTACGTTTACCTTCGCTGTTGGCAATTACCACCGGTTCGTTACCTTCAAATACTGCAACACATGAGTTTGTTGTTCCTAAGTCAATACCAATAATCTTTCCCATAATTGTATCTATTTTTATTATTTTCTAATTTGATTTATTCTGTAACGCCGAAACGTTACGCCCTTTAAAAGACAAATGCCATGCCAGAACAAAAAAAAGCCCGTGCCAGCATTTTTTTCTGACACGGACTGCCATTTTGGCTGTTTTATGTGACATTCTTGTCTCACACATTCAGGTGAGACTGACAAAATCAGAGAAACTCACCCCAGAAAGGATCTGACAAAAGTGGTTCTGTCAGGAAAGGAATCTGGAAGAACAACACAATTCCTATGGCCAGGGCAATCATCCACAACAATACCAGCACTACTTTCGTAGAGGTGCCCATGGGCTTCCAGCTACCGAACGACTGCATGACGGCCTGAATCAGTCCGGCTACCGGGATACCGACAATCAGCAGACCACATACGGTGAGCCCGACAATCATTCCCGGCATGGTGCACACACCACCCCAGTCTACCCAAGGCAATATATTATAGAAGAAGGCAGGCAGACTGACGATGACTCCCGTGGCGGCCATCAGCAGGGCAAACAAGACGATGAGTCCTACCAGTAGGAAAGGAGCGCAGCATATCAGCAACAACACCAGGCAAAGTTTCAGCAGGAAACCGACCACGGCTACCACCCCATTGCCAAACTTATGCAAGGCAGAGCGGGGCTGTTCTGAATGCACATATTCGTTCACCTTTTCAAAACCGTCGGTCACTGTCCGGCCGATGTTTTCCACATTGATGGGTTCTCCGCGCATCTGCAACTTTTCCGTAGCCGTATGTGCCAGCGGGATGATAATCCATGCCAACAGATAAGCCAGAATCAAACCATGAATAAAAAATCCGGCCAAAATAAAGACGATGCGGGTCCAAGTCACATCCCAGCCGAAATAAGCTGCAATGCCCGATACCACTCCACCCAGAATACGGTCGTCCGGATTACGGAACAAGCGGCGGCGAGTTTCCGTCGATTCGCTATCGAAAGTCTTGCTGTTCGATGCAGACGGGTTACCGTCTTCTTCGCCATTCAGTTCCTCCGGCTTTCCCATACGGGCAATTACCTCTTCCACTTCTTTGATAGTAATCACCTGTAATCCGCCACGCAATGCCTCATCAAACAGTTCGGCAATACGGGATTCTATGTCGCGCACAATCTCTTCCGCTCCTTCATCCTTACGGAAGTGATAGCGGAGGTTGTTCAAATAATTATCCAGCAGGATATAGGCATCTTCATCAATATGATATACGGTGCCACCTAAATTTACAGTCAGTGTCTTTTTCATGTCATGTGATTTTTAAATGTTTTGTCTTAAATGATTCACCGTGTCGGAAAGTCCGTCCCAGGCACTTTCCAGTTCTTTCAGAAATTCCTCCCCTTCCGGAGTCAGTCCATAATACTTGCGGGGCGGTCCTTGCGTGGACTCCACCCACTCGTACGACAGGAGTCCGTCGTTCTTCAGGCGGGTCAGCAACGGATAAAGCGTGCCTTCCACCACAATCAGCCGGGCCTCTTTCAGCTTCTGGATAATGTCGGAAGAATAGGCAGACTCCCGGTGCAACAGCAACAGAATGCAATACTCCAGCATTCCCTTGCGCATCTGCGATTTTACATTGTCTACATTCATTTCATCTCATTTATCTTGTATGACACAAATATAGGTTTTATATTGATACTATGTATTACAAGGTATTATAATTTCAAAACTTTTAACAAGTTTATGTTTCGATAAAAACCATACATACAAAAGATAAACTACTTTTGCAGAAAACACATTATAATAAGGAAACGCCTATGTTTACGATTAAAAAAGCTACTCTTGCAGACATTGAAGTCATCCGGACGCTGGCGGCACAGACCTTTCCGGCTACCTACCAGCATATTCTGACTCCGGAACAGATTGATTACATGATGGACTGGATGTATTCCAGCGAGAGCCTGAAAAACCAGATGGAGAAAGAGCATCACATTTACTACATCGCTTACGAAGAATGTGAGCCTGCGGGCTATGTGTCCATCCAGCAGGAGGATACGGATTTGTTCCACTTGCAGAAGATTTACGTACTCCCCTACTTCCAGAAATACAAACTCGGACGGCAACTGTTCCAGCAGGCCATAAAGGGTATCAAGGAACTTCATCCGGAACCTTGCCGCATGGAACTGAATGTGAACCGGCAGAATCCTGCACTTGGATTCTATGAGCACATGGGCATGAAAAAGGTTCGCGAAGGGGACTTCCCCATCGGCAACGGATATTACATGAACGATTACATCATGGGCATGGACATCTAAGCCTCCCCGTCGCCGTTTTCATCTCTTTGCTTTGCAGACGGGGATTTCTTTTACAGCTTGCAAAACAAAGAAATGAAAAACGGCACGGACATGTCGACCAGCAGCCCGTGGAAGATGGCAAGGGGTACCATTTCCTTTCCAGACACACGGATAATGGAGGGAAGGGCTACATCGACCGAAGTTACTCCGGCCACCGAAATAGGAGCCAGCTTCCCGAAGTATTTGCAAATGAAAGGAGCTCCCACCAGTGCCACCAGCTCGCGGATGACATTCGTCAGAAGTGCAATCGTGGCCAGTTCCGTAGCCAACTGTGCACCAAGGTCTGGGGTTTTGAGTTCCATAATCAGGATGGACGAAAGCGAATAATACCCCAGTCCGCTGCCCACAGCCAAACAGTCGAACACACTCCAGCGAGTCAGCAGCACACTGACCAATGCCGAAAACAGCAGGGTTCCTCCGATGGTGGCCAGCGGTATCAGCAGCATCTTGGGACGGAAACCACGAAGCAGTTCCTTGAAATCCTCTCCCCCGCCAATGCTGACGCCTACCTGAAACATCAGGGCATACAGAATATACATGGACAAGTGATGCGTATCTCCCAACTCCCATCCGGAAAAGTTCCACACGTAGCCTAGCACACAGCCTACAAAGAACATGGACAATACCAGCAAACTTCCTTTCATTTTTCACCTCCTTCCTTAAAGAACAACAGATATACCACGCGTGCCAGCAACACACTACCCGTAATGCCGGCCACACTAAGCAGCAGCGCCTGTCCACCGAAAGATCCTAAATTTCCTACAATCAACGGATTGTAACCCACGGAAAGTCCTAACACAAACAGCATCAGACAAATGGTACACGAGATAGTCAGATTCACTTTTTTCATAAAAGCACACATACGAAGGCTATATCCTGCCAGAATACCTGCCAGGACAATCAATAAAATAATCCACATAACAAAATTGAGAGTAAAAGTTTATAAGAAAGATTCACACCACGTCAGGAAGACGCAACTTCCCGTGTCTTACAAACTTTCATGAAGAAATCCGCTGAACCAATGCGCACGGGCATGGCATCTCCGGTAAAGCGCCGTACTGACCTTTATCCGAACGACCTTATGTTGCCTGCACATGTTCATACGCTGTATATTATATTCTAAATCTGTGTAAGTTCTAACCCTAGTATGTTTTTGTGAAAACGTAGAATAAGTTTTTACGTTTCCCTGACCGGAAACCTATGTTTCCCTTTGCGGAACCGTACGTTTCCCGGTCGGGAACCCTACGTTTCTCACGTGAGAAACCTACAAAAGTTCCTGAAAAAGCTACATCTTCTTCAGGACGTTTTTACTTTATCTGCTTCCCAATTGCGCTGCAAAGATAGCTCAAATCAAATTAATATGCAATTAATATGCAGAATTTATCACAAAGGGCCATCGGAAATACTTCCCGACAGCCCTTCACATCAAGAAAAAGTTGTTTTAACGACGCCCCGTAACTTGCAGATATTCTCTTTTTTTCAATTCATAATCCGTATAGCTTTCCACATACTTGTCACGACTCTGCTGATACAAAGTCTGTGCATCAAGCAAATCGCTCATCGTGCAGGTGCCTGCCTTGTAATAATCGGTATTCAGGCGGAGATTCTCGGTGGACTGCTCAATGGACAGACGGGCAATCTTCATCTGCTCGTATGCCTCGTTCACCCCGTTCCAGGCATTCTTCATACGGATAACCAGCAATTCTCCCTGGTCGGCCAACTGGTTTTCCGTGTTCTTCACCTGAAGCTTTTCTTTCTTAATGGCATGACTTCCTCCCCACCATCCGGTCAGGGGAACGGTCACCGTAGCAAATCCCACCCAAAAACGCTGGTCTTCCGGCAAGAAGTTATGGTATACATAGCCTCCGCCAATGGCCACCGTAGGCAGGTTCTTTCCTACCACCATCTTGTATTGCAGGCGACTGGCCTTTACGTTTTGTTGCAGCAGGGCATATTCGCTGGTAAGTCCCAATGCCGATTCCGGATCGCAATAAAGGCTGTCGGGACGTGCAGGCAGCTGAGTATCCACCGCAAAGGCCACGTCAAGGGTATCGGATGAAAGTCCGGTGTACTGTGCCAGCATATTCTGGGATACCGACAAGGCATTTTCCACCTGCAAACGAGTACTCTTTGTTTCATTCTGCCGCAATTGTACCTGAAGCAGATCATTCCGCGTCACGATTCCAGCCTGTACCGAAGCTTCCACATCACTCAGAATACGTGCCAGTTGGGCTTCAACCTTGGACAAGGTTTTCAGCTTTTCTTTCAGTATCACTACCCGCCAGAAATATTGTTCCGTGGTGAGACATACTTCATTGTCGGACAAGTTCCGTTGCAGGCGTTTCACTTCCACTCCTACCTTGGCCAGCTGGTTTCCGTTCACAATCTGTCCGCCGGTGAACAACGGCAGGGAGGCACCGACTCCCCCTGCTATTCCGTTCTTCAGCATGGACATGTTCATGTCCGGTCCCAAACTCATCTGCATCAATCCTTTATCTGCCATGAAACCGGTTCCAGCCGCGCTCACGCTCGGAAAATAATTGGTAAATGCCTTTTTCTTATCCTGCTTGGCCATTTCCAGTTCATTGTTTGCATTCTTCATTCGCACATTGTTTGTCAAGGCAGCCTGAATGCATTCATCCAGCGTATAGGCTTTCTGTCCGAAAGCCCCATTCATGCACGCCCCACCTATCAATAGAAAAGCTATTATTCTGTTTCGATTCGTTTTCATAATGATTCTTCTTTTGATTGATTCCTAATCACCTCATCAGGCTTTCTCCAATGCTTCCAGTTGGGCCCGCCTACGGCTGCTTCCCCTGAAAATCACCAGGTAAGCTACCGGAAGCACCGTCAAGAGGAAGAGCATGGTAATCAGCGTACCGTAACAAATCACCGTACCCATCGGCATCCAGAGTCCGCTCTTGCCCAATATCATCGGGATGACTCCCATAGAGGCAGCGGCCGAAGTCAGGAAGATGGGTCGCATACGTCGGCGGGCAGAATGATAAATGGCATCACGCACACAGAGTTTCTCCGTAGCCCGAAGTTCCTCGGCATAGTCAATCATGATAATGCCGTTACGCACGATAATTCCCATCAGGCTGATAATACCCAGTGTACAAGTCATACCGAAATCCACTCCTTGTATCAATACGCCCACTGCCGTACCGAACACACACAGCGTCATGCTGGCAAATATCAGCAGAGCAATGCTAATACGCTTGAAATGAGCCAGCAGAATGAAGAAGATGATGAAAGCCGCAATGGCCAGAGCTGCCATGATAGGCGGAAGGTTTTCATTGTCCTGTTCGTCGTCACCTCCGTAAGCCAGCGTCACTTTATCCGGCAGAGGGATAGCTGCCACTTTTTCCTTTATCACACTCGTCAGGGCGGTCACGTTCACGTCACGGCGCACATCGGCCATGACCGTAATGGTATAGATACCGTTCCGGCGTACCAGCTGTCCGTCTTTTACGGAAGGTACCACTTCTGCCACCTGCCGCAAGGGAACCTGCGTACCGCCCAATACCGGAATCAGTTCGTTTTCCAAGTCGGAGAAACCGGCACAATCTGCCCTCTCGCTTTTCAATGTCACGGGGATGTCATAATCTCCTTCCCACACACTGGCCACCTTTATACCGTCGCCATAGCGCATGGCCAGCGTGGTTTCCAGTTGCACATTCTGTATGCCCAGGCGAGAAGCCTCATCTTCTTTCAGCACCACCTTGGCCGAAGTCTGCGGCTCACTGAAGTTGGTCTGTGCCAACCGTATTTCCGGCATCTGGCGCAACATGCTCAGGTATTTCCCAGCTACAGTTTTCAGTGAATCCAGATTCTCTCCACTCAGACGGAGTTCTATCGGATAGACTGCCTGACTGAAACTGATTTGCTTGAACCTTACCCGCACATCCGGAAAAGCATCGGTATAACGCGGAGCATATTCATCCAACAGTTCCACAGTTTCCTTATTCCCCTTCGTATTCACAATCAGCTGGGCGTAGTTCGTTCCTCCCAATTGCGGAGCGTATGCCGTATGGAAACGAGGGGAAGAACAACCGATAAATGAAGTGACGGAAGTCACCCGCGGGTCTTTACGGAACACATGCTCCATGGTATCGGCAGCCCAGGCCGTCTTTTCTACAGCCGAACCCGTAGGCAGATAGATTTCTACGGCAAACTGGTTACGGTCGGCCACCGGCATCAGTTTCTGTGGCAGTTTCCCCATCAGGAAGATACCCACCAGCACGGAAGCGATTCCTCCTAACAGAGTAACATACGGATGGGCAAAACATTTGTCAAGCAACTTATTGTAATAGGTCTGCAGGAATTCCATGAACGAGAATCCTTTTTTATGCGAAGGTATCGGCTTACGAATAAACCAGAACTGCATGAACGGTACCAGCAGCATGGCTACCAGCAAAGAGATGCCCAGAATCAGCGTAATGGACCAGGGGAAACTCAGCAGGAAGTCGTGTATCATGCCGGGAATCACAATCAGGAAGGGGAAGAATGTGATACTGATGGCCAGTGTAGCCGAGAATATGGACTTGAAGAAATGCGTGGCACTGAAGATAGACGCATGCCAGCGCGACATTCCCTCGCCGATTTTCTCCAGATAACTGTCGATGATGACAATAGAATTGTCCACAATCATTCCCAGCGTCACAATCAAGGCAGCCAGCGTCACGGTGTTCAACTCAATGCCAAAGGCATAGAAAAGTCCCAGTGAGATAAAGATAGTAATCGGAATGGTGGAGGCAGCTACCAGTGCCACCCGCAACGGCAAAAGCAGCATCACCACAATCACTACGGCCACGATGGCAATCACCAGCTCACGCAAGAAAGCATTAACACTGTCGCCCACCACCTGTGCCTGGTCGGTAATGCGGAACATATTGACTTCCGACGGAAGTTCTGTCTTAAACTCTTCCAGTACGCGGTCGATGTCATTTCCCATCTGCACGATGTTCTTTCCTTTCTTCATTTCCACACTCAGCAGGATACATTTCGTCCCGTTATTCTTGATGTAGCTGTCGGCATGAGGATATTCCTTGACCACACGAGCCACATCCTGCAAGCGTACCACATTGCCCGAGGGGTCGCTGTACACAATCTGCTGCAGCACGTCGTACAGCGTATTGAATGTCTTCTCCACATGCACCGGCAATACATACTGAGGGGTCTGTATGCGTCCGCCCGTGGTCACGAATCCCTTGGCAAACAGCTGTCCGGCAATCAACTGCTCATTCAGTCCATAATGCGAGAGCCGTTCCGGGTCCAGGTAGATGGAAATCTGTTCAGCCCTTTCTCCACTCACGGTGAGTCGTCCCACACTGCTGATGCGACGCAAACGGTTCTTCAGTTCATCCATATAGTCGGACAGTTCCCGATACGTCTTGTCCTTGCTTTCCATGGTAATCAGCAGTGCCGATGTGTCGCCAAAATCATCCATCACCTGTATGGCAAGCACATTCGGCGGAAGCTGCGACTTGAAGGTAGCTACTCCATGCTTGAATTTGCTCCAGAACTCATCTTTGTTGTTCAGTTCGTCATTCAACTCCACTTGCACAAAGACAATCCCGTCGCGCGTAGTAGAGAATGTCTTCTCCTTCTTTACTTCCTTATATGAAAAGATGTAGTCTTCCAGAGGCTTCGTCACCTGTTCCACCATTTCATTGACCGTATTCCCCGGAGCCACGGCAATCACCATTCCCTGACGTATGGTAAAATCAGGAAATTCATTTTTCTGCATCTGCGGCAGACTGTATATTCCGAATGCCACCAGGCAGCACGTCACCAGAATCATAATCTGGCGATAGTGCATGGCCCATTCCACTATGTTCCTTTTCTTTTCCATTGTCTTACTTCATTTTTACAGTGTCAGAGGAGTTCCTTCGCACACTTTCTGCTGTCCTTCTACTATCACTTCATCCCCTTCATTCAGACCGTTCACCACCGTGACACCCGTCGCCGTGAACTTGCCGCACATCACCACACGCTTCGATGCTTTTCCATCCTCACCTTTCAGCCACACGAAGTAGTTGTTGTGTTCGTCCAGCTGAAGCACATTGGCCGGAAGTACGCACGCCTGACTTTTATCGGCATCCTGCAACCAGACTTCTGTCACCATGCCGGGCAGCAGTCCCGTATTCTTCGTCTGAATACCGACATTCACCTCATACGACCGTGACAGCGGATTGGCCTGTACACCTTTTTCCGTCACCACACCTTCTGCCTTTGTTCCATTCAGAACCGGTGCCTCTATCACGGCTTTCTGCCCTCTTGCCACGCGCGCGATTTCCGTCTCCGGCACGGAAATCCGTACCTTCAGCCGGTCGTCGGATACCAGTTTCAGCACCTGAACACCGGGCACGACGTTCTGCCCGACCTCCAGACTCTTCTCGGCAATGACTCCGGAAAACGGAGCGTACAGCTGACAGTCGGTCAGATTCTTCCGGGCCACTGCCTCCATAGACTGAGCCTGCTGCAACTTGCTCTGTACTTCCACCCACTTCATCTCGGCCAGACTTCCCTTTTCATGCAATTCTTTCATACGTTGGTAGGCATCTTCTGCCTGCTTCAAAGCAGCCTTTGCGGCCTGATACGTATTCTGCATCGAAACCTCATCCAGTGTAGCCAGCAATTGTCCCTGCCGCACCCGACTTCCTAAATCGACCTTTACTGACTTTACTCGTCCCATCAGCGGGAAACTTAATGAACTGCCGTTTTCCTCCTGCACCGTACCTGAAAAACGAACGGTTTCGTTACGCACGGATGATACTACGGTCATCACTTTGACCTTTACCGGTTCTGCCTGCTGCGGTGCCTGCTCTTTATTTCCACACCCTGACATCACAGTCAGAAACAAACAAACGGCCATCAGATAATTCTTTTTCATAAATTCTAAAATGTTTAGTATGTCTGCAATTTGTGAGCGCAAAGAAAAAGGCATTACACGAAATATGCGGCATACATATCACCTTGGAAGTGTTCTATTTTTCTATCCGCCTCCACTATCTTCCCTATGGAATACTCATCAGGAAAAATAGGACACTGAGAATTGAAAAACATTCTGTTCATTTGCAATCGAATAGATTAATCAAAGTTATGGAGAAAGAAATAGAACTCATCAGAATGTCCAGCACCGAAATCATGGAAAAGGTAGCTGCCTATAAAGACGAACAGATTATCATCTTGAATCAGGTAAATAAAGTAAGTGAAGCCGAACAATATTCCCCCATACGGGCTGACTTTTTTCTGGCTATCTTATGCCTGCGAGGAAAAGCGTCTTTATCTCTCAACAACAATTCCTACGAAATCGGTCGGAATGATTTGATGATTTGTCACCCACAAACGCTGCTCAAACACGGCATGATAGGAGATGATTTTGAGTGCTGCGGATTCTGCCTTTCACCAGAATATGCCAAACGTATTTTTGTGATGTCCACATCTGCAAACAACTGGTACTCACGCCTGTACCTGGAGCAGCACCCTATCATTTCTCTGAACGACGAAGAAAGCCAGCTTTTCTGCCAATACTATAATCTGCTGAATTCCAAACTGACCGGTACTCCTCACCGCCACCAGAAGGAACTGATCAATGCCCTCCTGCAGGCCTTCATCTATGAATTTCAGGACTCCATGGAGAAATACATCCAGTTAAAACCAGTCGCATTCAATTCGTCCAACAATCTGTTCAATGCCTTCATGGAACTGCTGATATCTTCCTACCCCAAGGAACGGTCGGTAAGCTACTATGCCAACCGGTTGTTTGTCACTTCCAAATACCTGTCGGCTGTATGTAAGGAAAATTCAGGTGAAACAGCTTCCGACCTCATCACCTGCTATGTCATGAAGGATATAGTGTGCCTGCTGAAGTCTCCCGATAAGAGCATCAAGGAAATTGCCAATGAACTCAATTTTGCTACTTTGTCATTTTTCGGTAAATATGTAAAAAGGAATTTAGGACTTTCCCCGAAAGAATACAGAGAGAAATTATCTCAACAAGAAGGAAATGTGCAATAACTTTCTTCATATATATAAAAAAGATGTCCGCCCATCTCACAAAGATGACAGGCGGACATTTTTATTTTTCCACTATCCGGAAATTACTGATGCTGTTCACGCAGCAAATCGTTCACAGTCTTTACCGGATTGAAAGTGCTCAAAGGAACTTCTACGAACACGGTATTCCAGTCGCTCATTGAACCGTTCCACAAGCCCGGCAATTCGAGTGCCTTCAAGTCTTTTCCATTCTTTGACTTGTAAGAAATAAAGCCGGTAGCCTTGTCCACATGTTTCAGCAAGTCGAACTTATTGCCCTTGTAGTCGCGAACGGCACATACCAGATCCACCGGATTGAAGTGTGTACCCTTTTCGAACATGGCTTTCTTTTCCGGGTCGTTCATATCAATCTGAGAACTTTCCAGAATCTGCAAGGAAATGGTTCCATCCGGATTATAGGCCAGGAACGGACCACCGCCCGGTTCACCCACATTCTTCACCATACCGCAAACACGCATCGGACGATTCAGTTTCTTACGCAGGTAGATGACCAAATCAGCATCTTCCAGCTCTTTCAAGTCCGTTCTGCGGCAACGCAACTGCTGCTGTACGAAGCGAATAATGGTTTCCAGCTGTTCGTGGCTGTAATGTCCACCATCCAGCAGTTCCAGGTATTCAAATGCCTGCTTCTGCAATGTAACCAATACACCGGCCAGCAATTTCTTGTAAGTCACGGTATCAGCTTTCAAGCGGTCGGGCACCACATTATCAATGTTCTTGATAAATACGATATCGGCATCCAAATCGTTCAGGTTCTCAATCAAGGCACCGTGCCCACCCGGACGGAACAACAATTTACCGTCCTTGTCGCGGAACGGTTTGTTTTCCATATCGGCCGCTACCGTATCTGTACTCGGTTTCTGTTCAGAGAAACTGATGTGATAAGTCGTACCATACTTAGCTTCGTATTCGGCAGCCTTGGCAGCCACCAGTTTTTCGAACAATGCACGATGTTCAGTAGAGACAGTGAAGTGTACATTCACTTCCCCAGTCTTTCCGGCAGCATACAATGCGCCTTCTACCAGATGCTCTTCCAGCGGTGTACGCACGCCATCTGCATAACGATGGAATTTGAGCAAACCTTTAGGCAACGCTCCATAATTCAGTCCGGCAGATTCCAGCAAGTTAGAAACCACCGCCTTGTAATTATGTTCAGACAACAGGGCATTGATGTTCTTTCCTGTATTATCCAAACAAGCCGCATTCAAGTCATTGTAGAATGCAAAATCATGAATGTGGTCGAAGAATTTCTTCTCAAAATCAGTAGTAGGTTTGTCATACTCAGCACCCAAGAATTCGAACATATTCTTAAACATACGGCTGGCAGCTCCTGAAGCCGGAACAAACTTGACGATTTTCTTATCGCCTGCCTTGTATGCATCCCATGCGGCAAGATACTGTTCGCATTCTTTCTCATCGGCTTTCATAATACCTCCGTTTTCTACGGAAGCAGCTGCTGAAAGCTTCAAGAATGGAAACCCCTTTTCAAAACAAGCCAACTGTTCGGCAATCTTTTCTTCCGAAATGCCCTTCTTGGCCAACAATTCTTTGTCTTCGTGTGTTAACATAATAGTTTTTTATTTAGGTAATGAATTTCTTTCTGTTTTCAGAATTACGTCCAAAAATATAAAAAATACGGGAAGAGTGCACCATATCAACAGAAAAAAAGTAACTTTACCCACAAACAGCAAAACGAGGAATTATGGAGAACAACGACTTTTTTACACAAGAGGAACACAAACAACTGATTCTACTCTACAAACGACTGCTGCGGTTGTCGAAAGATACATTACAAAAGGATGACTGCCACAAGCTGAAAACCCATCTGGTCAAGGCGATGGCAGAAGGTACCATTCCGCGAAATGTATTCCAGATGAATCCCATTATCAAGGATATGCAGACGGCTGTCATTGTGGCCGAAGAAATCGGCATGCGCCGCGCCTCGATTCTGGGAATTATGCTCCATGAATCCGTGAAATACAATCTTTGCAGTCTGGAATCGGTCAAGGAAGAATATGGAGAAGACGTGGCCGGCATCATACGGGGACTCGTCAAAATCAACGAGCTGTATTCCAAAAGCCCTATCATTGAATCGGAAAACTTCCGCAATCTGCTCCTGTCGTTTGCCGAAGACATGCGGGTCATCCTGATTATCATTGCCGACCGTGTGAACCTGATGCGGCAAATCAAGGACAGTCCCAACGAAGAAGCGCGTCTGGAAGTGGCCAACGAAGCTGCCTATCTGTATGCACCACTGGCCCACAAGCTAGGATTGTATAAATTGAAATCAGAACTGGAGGACTTGTCACTGAAATACACGCAGCACGACGTGTACTATCATATTAAAGAAAAGCTGAATGCCACCAAGCAGGCCCGCGACCGCTACATCGAGGCTTTTATCGAACCGATACGCAAAAAGCTGGAAGATGTCGGACTGAAGTTCCACATGAAGGGACGTACCAAGTCCATCCACTCCATCTACCAGAAGATGAAGAAGCAGGGATGTCCTTTCGAAGGCGTGTACGACCTGTTTGCCATCCGCATCATTCTTGATTCTCCGCTTGAAAAGGAGAAACAGGAGTGCTGGCAGGCTTATTCCATCGTGACGGATATGTATCTGCCCAATCCCAAACGTTTGCGCGACTGGCTGTCCGTGCCGAAAAGCAATGGATACGAGTCACTGCACATCACCGTGATGGGACCGGAAGGGAAATGGGTGGAAGTGCAGATTCGTACGGAACGCATGGACGAAATTGCCGAAAAAGGTCTGGCAGCCCACTGGAGATATAAAGGTATAAAGGGAGAAAGCGGTTTGGATGAATGGCTGAATTCCATCCGTGAAACGCTGGAGAACTCCGACAGCGACATGGAGGCCATGGACCAGTTCAAGCTGGATTTATATAAGGACGAAGTTTTCGTATTTACTCCCAAAGGTGACTTGTACAAACTGCCGCAAGGGGCTACCGTGCTCGACTTTGCCTTTTCTATCCACTCCAACCTGGGATGCCGGTGTACGGGTGCCCGCGTCAACGGGAAAAATGTACAGCTTCGCCAGAAACTGAACAGTGGCGACCAGGTGGAAATCATGACTTCGAACACGCAGACACCGAAGCGTGACTGGCTGAACTTTGTCACCACCTCAAAGGCACGGAATAAAATCCGGCTGGCCCTGAAGGAAATTGCAGCCCGTCAGACTCAGTTTGCCAAGGAAACGCTGGAACGTAAATTCAAGAACCGGAAGCTGGAATATGATGAGGCCATCCTGATGCGTCTGATTCGGAAACTGGGCTTCAAGACCGTAACCGACTTCTACCAGAGCATCGCCAACGAATCGATGGACGTGAACGACATCATCGACAAGTACCTTGACATGCAGAAACGGGAAACCGAGCAGCGCGAAGAAATCAGCTACCGCAGTGCGGAAGGCTTCAACATGCAGCAGCCCACCGACGCAAAGGATTACAAGGATGACGTGCTGGTCATCGACCGGAACTTGAAAGGACTCGACTTTACGCTGGCCAAATGCTGTAATCCGATTTACGGTGATGAAGTGTTCGGATTTGTCAGCATCAACGGCGGTATCAAGATTCACCGTTGTGACTGCCCGAATGCCAAGGAGATGCGTTCCCGCTTCCCTTACCGCATCGTGAAAGCCCGCTGGGCCGGAAAGAGCCAAGGCAAACAGTATCCGATTACCCTCCGCATTATCGGCCATGACGACATCGGTATCGTGACGAACATCACGTCCATTATTAATAAGGAGAACAACATCCTGCTGCGCTCCATCAGTATCGACTCACACGACGGACTGTTCTCGGGCATGCTGACAGTGACCGTAGACGACAATGCCAAACTGGAATCGCTGATAAAGAAGATCAAAACGGTGAAAGGCGTGAAGCAGGTAAACAGATAACAACACTTCAAGTTTGTTAATTAAACTACACAAAAGTAACAGTTTCACGCAAAAGTAGTATCTTTGCGAAGTTGTCAGAAGTAAGGATTAAAATCAAAGAAAATGAAGAAAATTTTATTTACAACCTTATTATGTGTCATGAATGTATTGTTTGTCATTGCTCAGGGAACGGCAGAAATTACATTCGAAAAGACCTCATACAACTTTGGCTCTTTCTCAGAAAGCAGTCCGAAAGTAACTTGCAAATTCAAATTTAAGAATACAGGCGACGGTCCATTAGTAATTCATCAGGCTATTGCTTCTTGCGGATGCACCGTACCTCAATATCCGAAAGAACCCATCAAACCGGGAGAAAGCGGTGAGGTGACAGTCACTTACAACGGTGCCGGCAAATTTCCGGGACATTTCCGCAAGACCATCACCCTTCGCACCAATTCCAAGAACGAAATCACTCGTCTGGTAGTAGAAGGTGACATGACTCCGGCATCAGCCGACATCAATCAGTAACAATTCATCATTTTTCATACTTGGCAGGAGGAACATTTTCAACGATGTTTCTCCTGTTTTTTTATGCCCGAAAATACACACGGAAAAACGTCTTTGAGCTTAGAAGAAAACGCAAGGACGTTTCAATTGAAACGCAAGGGCGTTTTAGTTAAAACGCAAGTGCGTTTGACTCCAAACGTAAGGGCGTTTTATTTCAAACGCAGGTGCGTTTTCCGAAGGCACAAAAATGAGCTCACTTTTGAATGAATATAAAGGATTTTTACTACTTTTGGACACCCTTAGGAATATTAATCAAATCAAAATGTAATATTATTCATGAAAGAGACACAAGAAAAACCGACGGGACTGCCCGAAAACGCATTCCGTCCGCTCAAACCGGGAGAGAAATACGAACCCCTCATGTCTCCCGGAAAAACGTATCCTGAAGTTAACTTCTGGTCAGTGACATGGGGACTCGTCATGGCCGTTATATTCTCGGCTGCCGCTGCCTATCTGGGACTGAAAGTGGGCCAGGTGTTCGAAGCAGCCATTCCAATTGCCATCATCGCTGTGGGTATTTCCAGCGCCACCAAACGCAAAGGCGCACTGGGTGAAAACGTCATGATTCAGTCCATCGGTGCCTGCTCGGGCGTCATCGTGGCAGGTGCCATCTTTACCCTGCCGGCCCTCTATATCCTGCAGGAAAAATATCCGGAAATGACGGTCAACTTCATGCAGATGTTCATCAGCTCCTTGCTGGGTGGTGTGCTGGGCATCCTGTTCCTGATTCCCTTCCGTAAATATTTCGTAAAAGACAAGCACGGCGAATATCCTTTCCCAGAAGCTACGGCCAGTACCCAGGTGCTCGTGTCGGGTGAAAAGGGAGGCGACCAGGCCAAACCGCTGCTCATGGCCGGACTGGTGGGCGGTCTATATGACTTCATCGTGGGAACCTTCGGCTGGTGGAACGAGAACTTCACAAGCCGCATCTGCGGATGGGGCGAGACCATTGCCGACAAGTTCAAACTGGTATTCAAGATTAACACGGGAGCTGCCGTACTGGGGCTCGGTTACATCGTCGGACTGAAATATGCGGCCATCATCTGTGCCGGTTCACTGGCCGTATGGTGGATTATCGTACCGGGCATTTCCTTGTTCTGGGGCGACCAGGTGCTGAATGCCTGGAATCCGGATATCACGACAGCCGTAAGAGACATGTCACCCGAACTTATCTTCAAGGAATATGCCAAGAGCATCGGTATCGGAGGTATCGCCATGGCCGGCATCATCGGTATCGTGCGTTCATGGGGCATCATCAAGAGTGCAGTCAGCCTGGCTGCCAGTGAAATGAAGGGCAAAAAGGCCGAAGAGAACGTAGAACGTACTCAGAAGGATTTGTCCATGAAAATCATCGCTTTCGGTTCGCTGTTCACCCTACTGCTCGTGGTACTCTTCTTCTATTTCGACGTAATGCAAGGCAACATTCTGCATACCGTGGTAGCCATTCTGCTGGTAGCAGGAATCTCCTTTCTGTTTACCACCGTAGCAGCCAATGCCATCGCCATTGTAGGAACGAACCCGGTATCGGGTATGACATTGATGACCTTGATTCTGGCCTCTGTCATCATGGTGGCAGTGGGACTGAAAGGTGCTACGGGTATGGTAGCTTCACTGGTAATGGGTGGCGTGGTCTGCACCGCATTGTCCATGGCCGGCGGTTTCATTACCGACCTGAAAATCGGTTACTGGCTGGGTAGCACACCCAAGAAGCAGGAAAGCTGGAAATTCCTCGGCACACTGGTATCCGCAGCTACCGTAGGCGGCGTGATTATGGTGCTGAATGATTCTTACGGATTCACCAGCGGACAGCTGGCTGCTCCGCAGGCTAACGCCATGGCGGCTGTCATCGACCCGCTAATGAACGGTGTAGGGGCTCCGTGGCTGCTCTACGGCATCGGTGCCGCACTGGCATTGGTACTGACATTCTGCAAGGTACCTGCCTTAGCTTTCGCATTAGGTATGTTCATCCCCCTGGAACTGAACCTTCCGTTGCTGGTGGGTGGTGCCATCAACTGGTACGTGACTTCACGCAGCAAGGACGAAGCTGTCAACAACGCACGTGGTGAGAAAGGTACGCTGCTGGCATCCGGATTCATTGCCGGAGGTGCCCTGATGGGTGTAGTGAGTGCCATCATGCGCTACTGCGACATCAACCTTATCCATGAAGAATGGCTGGCTAACCCGATGAGCGAACTGGTGTCACTGGTCGCTTATCTGCTGCTGATTACTTACTTGGTAAAAGCCAGCATGAAACTGAAAAAATAATCTTTAATTCATCACACACATGAAAACACTGCTACTAATGGGTCTGTTGCTTATGTCGGGCACACTCTTCTCACAACAGCCAATTGAAATTAAGGTATGGCCCAACGGCGCCCCTAATGACAACGGCATCACAGAAGAAAAAAACGGAGATACCGATTCTCCAAGTTATACAAAAGAAGCCATTCTCTACGTCTATCCTGCTAAAAAGGGGAACGGAATGGCCATCGTAGCCTGTCCGGGAGGAGGATACTCACATCTGGCCATGGCTCACGAAGGGAAAAGCATGGCCGACTGGTTCAACAGCCAGGGCATTACGTATGCTGTGCTCCGCTACCGCATGCCCAACGGACACAATGAAGTGCCTCTGAGCGATTCACAGCAGGCTCTGCGCATCATGCGCCAGCACGCTCAGGAATGGAATGTAAAAAAACTGGGTATCATGGGTTCTTCAGCCGGAGGACATCTGGCCAGCACCACCGCCACTCATTTCACCGATGCGGAAACCCGTCCGGACTTCCAGATTCTGTTCTACCCGGTCATCACCATGGACCCTGCTTACACTCACATGGGTTCTCACGACAACCTGCTGGGAAAGAATCCCTCGAAGGAACTGGAACAGAAATATTCCAATGAATTGCAGGTTACTCCGCAAACACCCCCTGCCTTCATTCTGCACAGCAGCGATGACACGGTAGTGCCGGTGGCCAACAGCGTGAACTACTATACAGCCCTAGTAAAAAACAAAGTTCCTGCCAGTCTGCACACTTATCCGGTGGGAGGACACGGCTGGGGATACCGCGACAGCTTCCCCTACAAACGCCAATGGACGGGCGAGCTGGAGAAATGGCTGCGCGAAATCAATAAATAATTTGCGCAACTCTTTGTAGAACAAAAGAAAAGTTGTACCTTTGCACCCGCTAATACGGGTTATTAGCATAATTCAAATCATTTACATTAAAAAACTAAATTAAAAAATGGCAACTAAAATCAGATTGCAAAGAAACGGACGCAAAGGATATGCGTTCTATTCAATTGTTATTGCAGATGCAAGAGCACCACGTGATGGTAGATTTACTGAAAAAATTGGTACTTACAATCCGAATACCAATCCTGCCACAGTAGATTTGAATTTTGAACGTGCATTACACTGGGTAATGGTAGGTGCACAGCCTACTGACACAGTACGCAACATCTTGTCTCGCGAAGGTGTTTACATGAAGAAACACTTGCTGGGCGGTGTAGCTAAAGGCGCATTCGATGAAGCACAGGCTGAAGCTAAATTCAACGCTTGGAAAGAAAACAAACAGTCAGGTCTGGCTGCTTTGAAGGCTAAAGAAGAAGAAGCTAAGAAAGCTGAAGCTAAAGCACGTCTGGAAGCTGAAAAGAAAGTAAACGAAGAAATCGCTAAGAAGGTAGCTGAAAAGAAAGCTGCTGAAGCTGCTGCTAAGGCTGAAGCTGAAGCTGCTGCAAACGCAGAAGAAGCTCCTGCGGCTGAAGCATAACTTTTCTTTCAGAAAAAGTACAAAAAAAGACTGTCCTTACCCCAAAGGATGGTCTTTTTTTATGCGGAATTGTCGTACCTTTGCATCCCCACAAATAAAAACAGTCTTTTATGCATACCAAATATACCAACAGAGAAATATGGAAGGTGGCCTACCCCATCCTTATCAGCCTGATTATGGAACAGCTTATCGGCATGACCGATACGGCCTTCATGGGGCGTGTGGGCGAAGTGGAGCTGGGCGCCTCGGCCATTGCAGGAGTGTACTATCTGGCCATCTTCATGCTGGGTTTCGGCTTCAGCATCGGCTCGCAGATTCTGATTGCCCGCCGTAATGGGGAGGGCAACTTCCGGATGATTGGCCCCATCTTCTATCAGGGAATTTATTTCCTGCTGGTCATGGCACTGGTCATGTTCACCCTTTCCCGGCTGTTCTCTCCCTGGATATTGTCGCACGTGGTAGCCTCTCCCCGCGTCTGCGAGGCAGCGGTGAGCTACATCAACTGGCGGGTGTTCGGCTTCTTCTTCTCGTTCGTGGCCATCATGTTCCGGGCGTTCTTTGTGGGAACCACACAGACCAAGACCCTTACGCTAAACTCCATCGTCATGGTGATGTCGAACGTAGTATTCAATTATATTCTGGTGTTCGGGAAACTGGGATTTCCGGCACTGGGCATTGCCGGAGCCGCCATCGGCTCTTCACTGGCGGAACTGGTATCGATGCTCTTTTTCATCATCTACACCACACGGCGGATAGACTGTGCCAGATACGGGCTGAACCAGCTGGTCTGTTTCCGGTGGACGGAGCTGAAACGCATCATGAACGTGTCGCTGTGGACTATGATACAGAACGCGATTTCCATCAGTACCTGGTTTCTGTTCTTTATCTTTATTGAGCATCTAGGCGAACGCTCACTGGCCATCACCAACATTGTACGTAACGTATCAAGCATCCCGTTCATGACCATCACGGCCTTTGCCTCCACCTGCAGTTCCCTGGTCAGCAACCTGATTGGCAGCGGAGAAGCCCGCTATGTCATGCCCACCATCCGGCAGCACGTACAGCTCTGCACCTGCATTGTCTGGCCCGTTATTCTGCTGATAGCCTGTCTGCCTACGTATGTGCTCCACATCTATACCGACATGCCCGATCTGGTAGAAGCTGCCGTCCCAACCCTCTGGGTACTCTGCTCCAGCTACCTCTTCCAATGTGCCGGATTCATTTTCTTCCAGTCCGTATCCGGCACGGGTGACACCCGCTCTGCCTTCCTGCTGGAGATAGTAGCCCTGACCTGCTACCTGATCTTCATCGTCACGGTCATCCTTCTTTTGAAAATGGATGTAGCCGTATGCTGGTTTGCCGAACACGTATATGCCGGAGCCATCGGCCTGCTGAGCTATCTCTATCTGAAAAAGGGAAGCTGGCAAAGGAAACAAATTTAAGGATATAAAAAAGGCAGGAGAGCGGTTCACTTTCCTGCCTTTTTCTATGTTTATATCTTATGTCTTCCTTAGAACTCACTGGTAAAATGAAACTTGATGTGCTTGAAGTCCATCTGTGCCATCTGAAGCACATAACCGCTATCGGCCAGGAACACATCGCGTCCGTCACGGTCTTTCGCCATATACTGATACTTACGTTTCTTGAAAGCTTCCAGTTCAGCCGGATCATCGCTTTCAATCCAGCAGGCTTTATACAAGCTCAACGGTTCCCAGCGGCACTTCGCATTGTATTCGTTCTCCAGACGGTACTGAATAACCTCAAACTGCAACTGGCCCACCGTACCGATAATCTTGCGTCCGTTGAACTGGTTGACAAACAGCTGTGCCACACCTTCGTCCATCAACTGGTCGATACCCTTGTTCAACTGCTTGGTCTTCATCGGATCGGCATTCTCGATGTACTTGAACATTTCCGGAGAGAAGCTCGGCAATCCCTTGAAGTGCAGCAGTTCACCTTCAGTCAGCGTATCGCCAATCTTGAACGTACCGTTATCCGGCAAACCAATAATATCGCCAGCCCAAGCCTCATCTACTGTGGTCTTGCGCTGTGCCATGAACTGCGTGGGTGAAGAAAAGCGCATGGTCTTGTTATGACGCACGTGCAGATACGGCGTGTTACGAGTAAACTTACCAGAACATACCTTACAGAAGGCTACACACGAACGGTGGTTCGGGTCGATGTTGGCCGTAATCTTGAATACGAAACCGGTAAACTTAGGTTCCTCAGGCTGCACCTCGCGTTCTTCTGCCTGTACCGGACGCGGACTTGGCGCAATTTCCACAAAACAGTCGAGCAATTCCTGCACACCGAAGTTGTTCAAAGCCGAACCAAAGAACACTGGAGCCAATTCTCCTTTCAGGTAATCATCTACGTTGAATTCCGGATATACTCCGTCAATCAGTTCCAGCTCACTGCGCAACTTTTCAGCCAGCGGTGTACCGATATGGTTGTCCAAATCCTCTGTATGGATGTCTACTTCCACCTTCTCCGTCACCACCTGCTTGGAAGGCTGAAAAAGGTTCAGTTTCTGCTCGTAGATGTTATACACCCCCTTGAAACGTGGACCACTCTCAATCGGCCACGTCAGCGGGCGCACGTTGATAACCAGTTCTTCCTCCAGTTCATCCAGCAAATCGAACGGGTCTTTAGCCTCACGGTCCATCTTGTTGACGAAGATAATCACCGGCGTGTTACGCATACGGCAGACTTCCATCAGCTTACGAGTCTGTGTTTCCACACCCTTCGCTCCGTCCACCACGATGATTACACTGTCCACTGCCGTCAAGGTACGATACGTATCTTCGGCAAAATCCTGGTGACCCGGTGTATCGAGGATATTAATCTTATAGTCATGGTAGTCAAATTCCATCACGGAGGTAGTGACCGAGATACCACGCTGCTTTTCGATGTCCATCCAGTCGGACGTGGCCGTTTTCCTTATCTTGTTTGATTTCACGGCTCCAGCCACCTGAATCTGTCCACCGAAAAGCAACAGCTTTTCCGTCAACGAGGTCTTACCGGCATCCGGATGCGCGATAATCGCAAATGTTCGTCTTCTTGCTATTTCCTGATTTGCCATATTTATTGTTTTAATTTTTCAATACATTCTGCCAGACTGTCCATCCAGTAAGGCACTTCCACGCCATAGGTTTTCTTCAGCTTAGTCTTGTCGAGCACAGAATAGTGCGGACGACAGGCTTTCGTAGGATAGTCCTCTGTGTGAAGCGGAGACACATGGCAAGTGGTGATACCCGCCAGACGATGGATAGCCTTGGTAAAATCATACCAGGAGCAAACTCCTTCGTTGCTGAAATGATAAATACCCGGCACGATACCCTTCTCCAGAGCCACAAAAATGGCCTGAGCCAAATCGCGTGCATAGGTCGGCGTACCAATCTGGTCGAAGATAACTCCCAAAGTCTCTTTCTCCTGCCCCAAGCGAATCATGGTCTTTACGAAGTTGTTGCCAAACGTAGAATACAGCCATGCTGTACGAATCACCATCGTATTAGGATACTGCTTCAGCGCTTCCTGCTCACCAGCCAGCTTGGTAGATCCATATACGGAATTCGGACACGGCGTATCTTCCTCCTTATAAGGAATATATGCTGTACCGTCGAACACATAATCCGTAGACACCTGCACCAGCCAGCCGTTACGGCTCTGTGCTGCCTTGGCCAGATAGCCCGGAGCCACATGATTCAGTTTGTCACAGAGTTCCACGTTGTCCTCTGCCTTGTCGACTGCCGTATACGCTGCACAGTTCACAATCACATCAATCTGATGAGTCGAAACGAAATCCATTACTGCCTGCTCGTCGCAGATGTCCAGTTCTGCCACGTCAGTAAAGAAATACTCAAAATTCTTGTGTTCTTCTGCCAGCAGACGCATTTCATTACCCAACTGTCCGTTGGCTCCCGTCACTAATATCTTTTTCATTTTCTGTGATGTTTTAATCCAATTCTAAATCGCCTTCCTTATCCTTAATATAATATCCAGCCAGCATCGCCAGCAAATCACTGATGGCCTTCACCGCCTTCATGGTTTCTTCACTGATTTCCTTCTTCTGCAGCTTCAGCATCAGCACCCCATACATGGCATCGAAGCAAGTTTCCAGTTCAGGCACATCCTTATCGCCACCCTTGGCACGCAGTTCCACAATAAAAGGAAGTACCTTGTAATACGCCGCACTGTAATACGGGAATTTAGGCGAACGCAACAAACGCAGGTGCAGGTCGGTCAGCCAGACGATGATGTTCTTGTTAATCTGCACGTGTCCCTTTTCCAGCACTCCTTCCTGCTGCATCATGTTAATCAAGTCTTCATACCAGCGGGCCAGTTCCTTCTTCTGCTCGTCGGTAGCCGGATAAGGCTCGATGATATTCTTACGGATGCGTTCCATGTCGCAGCCGTTGGCACGAATCAAGTCCTCCACCTGCCACATATACAGCAGGTATTCGGCGATATTCTTTTTTTTAAGTTGTTGAGAAATATACATATCCTATCAAGAAAAAGATTTGCCGGCAATGGCCAGGACGATTCCCACCACCGCCGCTATCATGACCACGACACCGATGATGCGATTGAGCACCCAGATGCCGCGCAAATTAAATCGTGAACGTACTTTATTGACAAAATAAGTAATGCTGAACCACCAGCCCAATGCGCCCAGGATAATGGCCAAATAGCCCACTAACTGAAATCCGATGGGACTGCCCGGCATGACAAACGAAAAACGGGCAAACAGACCGATGAACAGGAAAATAATCAAGGGATTGGACAGGGTAACAAAAAATGCCGTTACGAAATTGTGCAGATACGTTCCGCGCGTACCTGAAGACGGACGAAGTGACTTCACCGGATTACTGCGGAAGGTATAGATACCAAAAGCCAGCAACATGATGCTGCCCACCACCTGAAGAAAAATATGATGCTTCAGGATGAGTTCGTCCATGAAACTCATTCCGTATCCCGTAATCAACGCATAGCAAATATCACTTAATGCCGCCCCGACTCCTGTCACGAAACCAAACCAGCGCCCTTTGTTCAACGTACGCTGAATACAGAGCACACCGACCGGTCCCAAAGGAGCAGACACGACAATACCGATAATCAATCCCTTCAGCAACAAATCAAGTATAGTAACCTGTTCAATCCAATTCATACTGCAAAGATGCTACTTTTTTACGAAAGTACCTACATTTTTATACGATTATCATTAAGAGCATGTCTGAAAAAACAACAATTTAAGAAACCCTAAAGAGATAACAGGAAGACATTTCTACATTTTTTACGTCTCCCGGCACAAAAACGTATGTTTCCCTGTCGGGAAACGTAGGGTTCCGCCATGAGAAACATACGTTTCCAGTCAGGGAAACATAAAACAGGCAAGCCCGCTCTTTCCTCAATAAAGAGAGGTTTGCGAATTTCTATCACACAAAGAGTACAGCCAGAATGCCCAGCCCTACCGCCACAATGGTAGAAATCAGTCCTGGCATCATGAAAGAATGGTTCAGCACGTATTTTCCGATACGGGTGGTACCCGTGGTATCAAAATTGATGGCTGCCACCACCGTCGGATAGTTCGGAATGAAAAAATACCCGTTGACTGCCGGAAAGAGGGCTATCAGCATATAGGGCGAAATGCCCAGCGCCATCCCCAAAGGAAGCAAGGCACGGATGGTTGCCGCCTGACTGAACAGCAGGATGGACATGACAAAAAGCGCAATACCGAAAAGCCATGGCATATCGGTCACCAGACCGAATATATTTTCCTTGATGACGGCAATGTTGCCCGAGATAAAGGTATCGCCCATCCACGCAATACCGAAAATAGCCACTACTGCCTGCATACCCGCATTAAAGACCGAACTTTTGGCTGCCTTCATCCCACTGGTGCCGGTCAGCAGCAGAATCAGTGCAGCTACCGACAGCATGAGCACTTCAATGATGTGCGCCATCTGCATCACCACTACCCCCTCAGAGGTTTGGAATGACGGACGAAGACTATCGATGGAGCCAAACAGCACGATGCCGACCGTGGCACCTAAAAACAGCAGTACGGAGGTCAGCGCCTTGCCAGGATTGGCTACCTCAGCCGTACAATAATTGGCACCCGACAGTTCACCCGACTTCAAGCGTGCCTGATATACAGGATCATCTTTCAGCTCCTTGCCTACCCGCATAGAATAGAGTGCACCGACCAGTACGCCTACCAAGGTGCAGGGAATGGAAATCTTCAAAATATCAAACAAGGTAATGTCATATCCGGCCAGCATACTCAACAGGGCCACCGTAGCTGCAGAAATAGGGCTGGCAGTAATAGCCTGCTGGGAAGCAATGACGGCAATCCCCATCGGGCGTTCCGGACGAATCCCTGTTTCACGAGCCACTTCGGCAATGACCGGAAGTACGGAATAGGCCACATGCCCCGTTCCGGCAAAGAAGGTAAAAAGGTAAGTCACCAGCGGACTCAACAGCGTGATACGCTGAGGATGGCGACGCAAGATTTTCTCCGCCCATTTCACCATCAAATCCAGCCCTCCGGCAGCCTGCATGCAACCGGCAGCTGCAATCACTGCCACAATCATCAGCATCACATCAATAGGGGGAGTGGTGGGTTCAAGACCAAAGACAAAAGTAAGTACGGCCAGTCCCAAGCCTCCAAAGACTCCCAGACCGATGCCGCCTACACGCGCTCCGACAATAATTGCCAGTAACACAAACAGTAATTGTAACCACATAAACAGAAAGAGTTTTTTAATTTAAGGTGCAAAGATAGGCATATTCAGTGGAATGTAAAAATGCAATGGAACTTAGCCTAACCAGTTCGTAAAAATCAGAATACAATCAAAGACTCTCTCAACGAACCATTCGATTTTTCTTTTCACGCCTTTCCAGTAAATCTTTTTCATAAAAGGAGAATTTACTATTTACCGTTACTAAATTACAATAATAAACTGATATAACAAAAGAAGCTGTTTCAAAACCCCAATTAATTTTGAAACAGCTTCTTCACTCTTATTTTTTCTAATTATCGCATATTCTTTTTCGCTTCTTTCTTATCCTGGTAATTAAAATACGCCAAACTGATGAGCGCAATAACAATCACCATCACCGATACAATAATTGCTCCCATTATTTATCCTCCTCCTTATCTTTAAGCAACATAAGTCCTATTAAAACATTCCATAGTTTAAAGACAATATTAACATTCATAAAAGCACAGCAAGTTTTCATTACGACACAAAAGAACTAGAAATATCTTTTATTAAATAGTGCCTGCCCCTACGTAATGATTTAAAGCAGTCTCTTATTTTCTCCGGTAATAATTCTACCACACCATCAAACATAATCTGCAATTTCTTTTTCTTATCAATTCCAATACCCTCACGAACTCCTTTAGCATAATGGATGAGAAATTCCAAAAACTCGCCAAAACTATCAATTACATGATCAGACAACATCTTATCCAAATTAAAAATAAGGCTAGCAGAAAAATCCATATTGGAATTTAAAACTATAAATTCCGCTCCACCATTATACCTCCACATAGTTTCTTTTTCCACATCATCCACAAATTTTGCAAAAAAAGTTTGGCTAAATGCCCAAGGCATATCGCTGTGCACATCAACAAGTTCCATGTCTGGAGCATATTCTTTATTCCAACAAGCTCCATATCCAGCACAATAAAAATGAATATGCATTCCACTTCTACAATTTAAATACCCAAATCTTTCTATTATATCATTATAACCAATCTTATGAAATTTAGGCACAAAAGCAATACAACATAATACACCAGGGAACAACTCCTTATGTTTTTTCACATTGTCAAAACTTGGCGCTTCTATCATTCTCTTAAATTTTACAGATTTAAACCGACTCAAAAACAAATTAATCCACTATAGGAAATCTTACTCCCAAATATACAAATTAAACTATAATATATTATTAAAATCATTTCTATATTTTTCTTATCACCTTTTAATAATAAAATCATCATATTAATTGATTTTTTCAATCTATACTTTATATAGCACTTGAAAACAGGCAACTACATTTCGAGCATTCCATCCCCTTTTTAATGTAGTAAATTCATTACTTAGAAAAATTTGGTATATAAGAAATAAAGAGTATATTTGCAGCAGCAAACAAGAGTAAAATGATTACTAAGAAAAAAACATATCTAAGAAACCTTGCGGAAATTCTGTCTGGGGTATATGAGAAAACAGACCCTGATGGAGAGATAGCATATTTACAGACCAAAGATTGTACGGATGAGGTAATCATAAAATATGCTTCCCGAGTATTATTGACAGCTAAAATGCAGAAGAATTTATTGCAAGAAGGTGATATTCTTTTTGCCTCTAAGGGGGTAAACTACTTAAGTGTAGTATTTCGTGAGCAAGAAAAAGCGGTAGCTTCTACTTCTTTTTTCGTAATACGATTGAAATCGCCGGTAGTTACACCTGAGTACCTTTGTTGGTTCTTGCGTCAACCTTCTATAAAGGCATATTTCAAAAGCAATCAAGCCGGTAGTGCAACACCACTTATTCATAAACCTGCTGTGGAAAATTTAGAGATACCCGTCCCTTCGTTAGAAGAACAGAAAACTATTGTAGCCATAGCTCGTCTGTCAAAAAGAGCAATGGAGCTACAGCAGGCAATCATTGAAAAAAAACAGACCATTGTACAACAATTATTAATGAATAAAATAAAGTAATCAATATATGGAAATTCAACAAAAAACAGATCAGTCACAAATCAATCGTGTAGTTTGGAAAGCTTGTGACACTTTCCGTGGAGTGATAGATCCTAGTCAGTATAAAGATTATATTCTGACTATGCTTTTCCTGAAATATGTCAGCGATGTGTACAAAGCCAAATATTCAGAATATTTGAACAGATACGAAGGAGATAAAGAGAGGGCGGCCCGTTCCATGCGTCATGAACGTTTCCTTATTCCTGAAACCAGTTCATTTGATTATTTATATCAACACCGTACGGCGGACAATATCGGAGAGTTGATTGATATGGCATTGGCAGACATTGAGGATGCCAATCGTGAGAAAATGAGCAGTGAAGACGGTAGTAGTATTTTCCGTAATATCAGTTTCAATTCAGCTAATTTGGGTGAACCGAAAGAAAAGAATGCCCGATTGAAAAATCTATTGGTAGATTTCAGTGAATTGGAATTGGATGAATCTCATTTGGAAAATAATGATATCATTGGAGATGCTTATATGTATCTGGTCTCTACATTTGCCAGTGAGTCAGGGAAGAAAGCGGGAGAGTTCTTTACTCCGGCAGAAGTTTCAACTTTGTTGGCTAAACTGACAAAGAGCAAACCTGGTGCACGTATCTGTGATCCGACTTGTGGTTCCGGCTCTCTGCTAATTAAGGCCGGCAAGGAGGTGGGTAACAATAACTTCTCTCTTTACGGTCAGGAAGTAAATGGCAGCACTTGGGCGCTGGCCATGATGAACATGTTTCTGCATGGTTTTGACAATGCGGTGATTCGCTGGGGAGATACGTTACGTAACCCTAAGCTGAAAGAGGATGATAAACTGATGAAATTTGACACGGTGATTGCTAATCCTCCATTTTCATTAGACAAATGGGGAGCTGAAGAGGCTGCTCATGATTCCTACAACCGTTTTTGGAGAGGTGTTCCGCCAAAGAGCAAGGGAGACTGGGCCTTTATTTCCCACATGATAGAAGCAGCTCAGGAAGGCAGCGGCAAGGTCGGTGTAGTAATTCCGCACGGCGTATTGTTCCGCGGAGCAAGCGAAGGCAAAATCCGCAAGCAAATGATTGATGAGAATTTGTTGGAAGCAGTTATCGGTTTGCCGGCTAATCTGTTTTTCGGAACAGGTATTCCGGCAGCCATTGCCATTTTCAATAAAGGAAAGAAGACGGACAATGTATTGTTTATCGATGCCAGCAGAGAGTATGAAAACGGAAAGAACCAAAACAAACTGCGTCCGGAAGATATCAATCATATTGTTTCTGTCTACCAAAAATTTACCTCTGGACAGCTTGAACCAGGTGTAGCGGAAGAGAAATATGCTTTTGTAGCCACTCCTGCCGATATACAGGAAAATGATTATAATCTGAACATTCCCCGCTATGTGGACACTTTTGAGGAAGAAGCAGAAGTGGATATTCCGGCTGTACAAAAAGAAATTGAGACATTGGAGGCAGAATTGGCAGAAGTACAGGCTAAGATGAGAGATTATTTAAAGGAACTGGGATATTAAGACTTAGAAAATATGACTCACATTCATCAACTATATAATGAATGGCTGTCCTTACAGCCATTAAAGCCGGAAGATAAGAACAGGCTGGACCGAAAATTCATGTTGGAGTTCAATTATAACTCCAATCATATAGAAGGAAATACTTTGACTTATGGGCAGACTGAATTGTTGCTGCTTTTTGGAAAAGTTGTAGACGAGGCTAACATGAAGGATTTGGAAGAGATGAAAGCTCATAATGTCTGCCTGAAAATGATACAGGAAGAGGCAGCTGATAAAAATCTTCCTTTGACGGAAACTTTTATTCGTCAGCTGCATCATACCTTGCTTCGTGAAGATTATACCCTATATCGTCAGTTACCAGATGGAGCTACTACTTCCTATATTATTCATGCAGGAGTGTATAAAACCCGCCCCAATTCGGTGATAACGGTTACTGGCGAACGTTTTGAATATGCTTCACCCGAAGAGACACCGGCTTTGATGACCGACTTGGTGGAATGGTACAATATTGAAGAACAGAAAGCTGAGTTATCGCCCATTGAATTGGCAGCTGTCTTTCATTACCGTTATATTCGCATCCATCCCTTTGAGGATGGTAACGGCCGCATTGCCCGTTTGTTGGTGAATTACATTCTTACACGTCATGGTTATCCCATGCTTGTTGTTAAGAGTAAGGACAAATCAAATTATCTTACGGTGTTAAACCGATGCGATGTCGTTGTAGGACCAACTCCATCTGTTGGCGCCCATGCCGAGGTAAAGCAACTCGAACCGTTTATTGCGTATATGTCAAAATGTTTAGAACGTGCATTGATTATAAGTATAAAAGCTGCACATGGTGAAAGTATAGATGAAGCTGACGACTGGAGAAAGAGTCTAAAACTGAAATATCGTGATAAGTTGAACAAACCGGCACTTACAGATGAATTCTTAGATAATGTCCTCAACAAGGTATATCAGCCTTTACTTAATCACATCGACTCTGAACTATCAGAGTTTTATTCAATATTCTCGTCTTTTATATGGGACCCAGGTGTTGCGGAATTTGTATTTAACACAAGCAACAATACTTACACGTCAACAATGACGATAACTAAGCCTACTGCGGTTACTACGGCTACAAGAATAATTGTAGTCAGACTGATTATACAACAGTTTGTTTACAAGATTGATATTTCCTTGACAAATGGCTATTTATATTACGATAGCCTATATAATAAAGAATTTTCTTATCTTGAATCTTTGTCAGAACAAGATGAATCAACCATTATAAACGTAATAGGCCGTTTCTTAATGGCTTTCATAGAAAACAACAATCCTGTCTAATTTAATTATTACACAAAAATGAATGACAAATTAGATAATTACAATAAATTGGTTGACCTTATTGGTAACATTATTAAAGCGACAAGCAATACAAATGACCAAAAAGATCTCGACAAGGCATTAGATATAGCACACACCGTTGGTAATACACTAAAAGTCATTGTTAATAAAAATGACAATACAGTTTCACAGCATGAAAACAACCAATAATATACCACAAGGATATAAGAATTCACCACTTGGGATTATTCCACAAGAATGGGAGGTAAAAAAATTAGGAGACGTGGCTGAAAGTTTTAGTGGAGGAACACCTAAAGCAGGTAATAACGAATATTATGATGGCAATATACCTTTTATTCGCTCTGGAGAGATACATCAAAAAAATACTGCATTATTCCTTTCTGAGTTAGGATTAGCTAAATCATCTGCTAAAATAGTAGAAAAAGGCGATTTATTGATAGCCTTGTATGGTGCAAATAGCGGAGATTCTGCGATATCTCAAATAAATGGAGCTATCAATCAAGCTATCTTATGTATTCGTCCTTATAATTTGCTTACATCTTTTTTATGTTCGTTTTTAGAATTGAAAAAGAATATGTATGTTGCTAAGTATTTACAAGGAGGACAAGGTAACTTATCTGGAGATATTGTCAATAATTATATTATTCCCATTCCTCCACTTCCAGAGCAACAAAAAATATCAGAAATCCTTAATGCATGGGACAAAGCCATTAAGAAGCAAACGCAGCTCATTGAGAAACTTGAATTGCGTAAAAAAGGATTGATAAAACAATTGCTCACGGGGAAGAAACGCTTGCCGGGGTTTAGTGGAGAGTGGAAGAGAGCAAAATTAGGAGATGCAACTATCTTTTTGAGCACAAATTCATTTTCCCGTGAACAACTTAATAGTATAAAAGGAAATGTTCTCAATATTCATTATGGAGATGTATTAGTAAGATATTCATCGGTTTTAGATGCATCAAAAGAGGATATTCCATATATAAATGAACAAATTGAGTATAGCCCGAAAGATTATGTCAACAACGGAGATGTCATTATGGCAGACACAGCTGAAGATGAAATGGTAGGCCGTTGTTGTGAAGTTATTAATATTGATAACATAAAGGTCGTTTCTGGACTTCATACAATTTTGATTCATCCTATAATAAAATTTGCTCCTAAATATTTAGGATATTATTTAAATTCTGAGAGATACCATAAACAGATAATTTCAATAATGCAAGGTATAAAAGTATATTCTATAACTAAAGATGCTCTAAAGAATACAATTATTGATATTCCTAATATAGAAGAACAAGCTGCTATCGCAAATATCCTTTCCCTTTGTGATAATGAAATTCTCTTAGCCAAACAAAAGCTAAACGAATTTCACCAGCAGAAGAAAGGCTTGATGCAAGTATTATTAACTGGTAAAAAACGAGTAACACAATAATTATGACAAAGAAAAAACCTACTGTAGCGCTTATATACGATTTTGATGGGACGCTATCTCCCGGAAACATGCAGGAGTTTGGTTTTATACAAGCCATAGGTAAAGATAAAGCTGAATTTTGGGCAAAGAATAAAAAGTTATCTGAAGATAATGATGCTAATGGTATCCTGACTTATATGTATCTGATGATACAGGCCGCAAAGAACAATGGAATCTCTTTGCGTAGAGAGTCGTTTAAAAGATTTGGAGAAAATGTAGAACTGTTTGATGGGGTTAAAGAATGGTTTGCATTAGTTAACGAGTATGGAAAAAGTATTGGATTGGATATCAAGCATTACATCAATTCTTCAGGGCTGAAAGAGATGATTGAGGGAACCCCTATTGCGAAAGAATTTGAGAACATCTATGCTTGTTCGTTTCTTTACGATGTGGACGGCATTGCTTATTGGCCGGCTGTAGCTATTGACTACACGGCTAAAACTCAGTTCCTGTTTAAAATTAACAAGGGTATTAAAGAAGTAAGTGATAACAAAAAGATTAATCAATATATACTGGAAAAAGAACGCCCTATTCCCTTTAAACGTATGATTTATTTCGGAGACGGAGATACAGATATTCCTTGCATGAAGATGATTAAGGAACATGGGGGACATTCCATTGCGGTATATACTAATGGCAACAGTGCAAAGAAAGCAACTGCACTTCAACTTATAAAGGATAATCGTGTGAACTTTGTATGTCCGGCAGATTACCGTGCAGGGAAAGAAATCAATATGGTGGTTAAAAGAATCTTGGACAAGATAAAAGCAGATTATGAATTTCAACGTCTGTTGGACTGGCATCACAATAAAGCCCAAAAATAACCAAGCAAACAACATGTGTTATGGAACAATCTTCAAATTATTATTTGTATTTGGATGAGTGTGGAGATCAGAATCTGGCCAATTTTGATCCCTCATTTCCTATTTTTACATTGTGTGGTGTAATTGTTTCAGAGGAGAAACTGCACGAGCTTGAAAGACAGATTAATGATCTTAAGCAAAGAATCTGGAATAGCACTCATATTATTTTGCATTCAAGGGACATAAGGAAGTGCCAAAATGGATTTGAAAAGCTATTCGACCTTTCCGTAAAAGAAGATTTTTATGTATCGGTTAATCAAATTCTTGGTCAGGACATGTATGTCATTATCTGTTGTGGTATTTTGAAAGAGCCTTATATCAGACAATATGGAAAAATGAATGATGTTTATGGTTTGTCTCTATCGTTCATAATGGAGCGGACAATTTTTTATTTAGATGATTTGAAGGATAATAATATCTTTTTGACTACAATTATTGAGCGAAGAGGAAAGAAGGAAGATAAAGCTTTATTCGATTATTATAACAGAATACTTGATACAGGGACTTATTGGGTGAAATCAGAAAGGATAAAGAAGTATTTCAAACGATTTGAAATGAAATGGAAAAAAGAAAATATCGTAGGTCTTCAGATTGCTGACCTTATAGCTTATCCAATGACAAGACATATATTGAACAATGAAGGGGTAAATTATGCGTATGATGTGATAAAAGGCAATATCTATCAGAAGGATGGTAAGCTCTATGGATTAAAAGTCTTTCCTTTAAAATAAAAAAGAGTTATCCGTACGAATAACCCTTTTCCGACCGGGGACACCCCAATCCCAATCTGAATATGTCAGATTTCATTGCAAAGATAGTAATTTGTTAGGAAAAGAAAAAGAACGAAGTGATAATAAGAAAATAATTAACATTTTTATTCAGGGAGATGAATTCCTTTGGAGTTATAGTTTAAAAGTGAATCATGTATATGCAAGGAATATCATTCAAAGAAGACCATATCAGCCAAATACCCGCTTTGCAGCTATTGCAGAAGTTAGGATATACATATTTGACTCCTGACGAAGCATTGGCCATGCGCGGCGGGAAGACATCGAATGTACTGCTGGAAGATGTGCTTCGCAGTCAGTTACGTCGCATCAATTCCATTCGGGTGAACCGCAACAAGGAGGAACTGTTTTCAGAACAAAATATTGAAAACGGTGTATTGGCTATGCGCAATATTCCGATGGAAGGTGGGTACTTGAGTGGAAATGAAGCCGTTTACAATCTATTGACATTGGGTAAGGCATTTGAACAGAGTATTGATGGTGACAAAAAAAGCTATACCATGCGCTTTATCGACTGGGAGCGACCGGAAAGAAATGTGTTTCATGTGACGGAAGAGTTTGCAGTAACACGCACCGGAATGGCCGATACGTACCGTCCAGATATAGTTTTATTTGTCAACGGTATTCCGCTGGTAGTGATAGAGTGTAAGCGTCCGGATATCAAAGGGGCACTTGACCAGGCTATATCCCAGCATCTTCGTAATCAGAAGGATGACGGTATTCGCGGCCTTTACCTGTATAGTGCTTTGCTGCTCAGCATAGGAAACAGTTATGGAGCGTATGCCACTACCGGAACACCGGCCAAATTCTGGACCAAGTGGAAGGAGATGTTCGTTACAGAAAAAGAAGAGGCAGAATATATACAGCAGTTGGACTGTCTGGTCAATATGCCGCTGGATGGAAGACAGAAAGCCCATCTGTTCAGTGACCGTTTCCGTTATGTGCGGGCGTATTTCGATGCCATGGAACAGGAAAATGTGTTGCCTACCGAGCAAGATCGGTATCTGTTCGGACTTTGCCGTCCGGAAAGACTGCTTGACCTGATTCATAATTTTACAATTTACGACGGAGGAATCAAGAAACTGGCTCGCTATCAGCAATATTTTACAGTCAAAGAAATTACAGAAAGGGTAAAAACGTTGGAAAACGGCAAACGTCGTGGAGGTGTGGTATGGCATACGCAAGGCAGTGGAAAATCGCTTACAATGGTTTTGCTGGCGCAAGCTATTGCACAAGCCAAAGAAATACTGAATCCAAGAATTGTGATGGTAACTGACCGTACGGATTTGGACAGTCAGATTACCAATACATTCAAGAAATGTGGGCGAGAAGTAATGAATGCTACTACTGGAACTCATTTGGTGGAATTGTTGGATAGCAAGACAGATGCCATTATTACAACTGTCATCAACAAATTTGAAACGGCAGTAAAACGTATGAAACAACCGCTCAGTGACCCGAATATCTTTATCCTGATTGACGAGGCTCACCGCAGCCAATATAAGGAAATGGCCATAAAAATGGATAAGGTACTGCCAAATGCCTGCAAAATAGCTTTTACAGGTACACCATTGATGAAAAAGGAAAAGAATACAGCAAATACCTTTGGCGGCATCATCCGCCCTGTATATACTGTGCGTCAGGCTGTAGAAGACGGTGCCGTAGTTCCCTTGCTTTATGAAGGACGCATTGTACCTCAGCATGTACACGAAGGGCCTATTGACGATTTCTTTACTAAAGTATGCGAGGGACTAAATGAATATCAGACGACCGACTTAAAGAAAAAGTATTCGCGCACTGATTTTGTAAATCAGACCGACCAGCGAGTATATTCCATAGCCTGGAATATTTCCGAACACTTCCGTGATAACTGGCAGGGAACGAAATTCAAGGCTATGCTGGTAACACCTCGAAAAGCTATTGCTGTATTGTACAAAAAATATTTGGACGAGATTGGTCTGGTATCTTCAGAGGTGCTTATTACAGCTCCTGATATGCGAGAAGGTGAAGAATCGTCATACGGTGATACATCGGAAGAAGTAAAGGCGTATTGGAAAAAGATGATGGATGAGCACGGAACTCCTAAAAAATATCAAGATAATCTGATTTCCCGTTTCAAGAATCAGGAACAGCCTGAAATCATGATTGTAGTGGACAAATTGCTAACAGGATTTGATGAACCAAAGATCGTAGTGATGTATTTGGACCGTAAACTGAACGGACATACATTGTTACAAGCTGTAGCACGAGTCAACCGAGTTTGTGATGGCAAGGAGTTTGGTTATATCATTGATTATTATGGAGTATTAAAAGAGCTGGACGAAGCTCTGGAGTTGTATTCTAATTATGATGAAGAAGAACAAGCGGCTTTCCGTGAAACCATGGAATCAATTGATACTGAAATAGCAAAGTTACCACAAAAATATTCATATTTGTGGGATTTGTTCAAATCCATTCCAAATAAACGGGACTTAGAGGCCTATGCCCAGTCATTACGCGAGGAAGACAGACGACAGGAATTTTATGAGAGACTGACAGCTTATGCATCTTGCCTGAAAATAGCTCTTTCTACACGTGATTTCCATGCACAAACTCCAGAAGAAGAAATCAAGCGATATAAAGATGACTTGAATATGTTTGTTAAGCTAAGATCTGCGGTTCAATTACGGTATTCAGACACAATAGATTACAAGCAATATGAAGGTCAGATACAAAAACTGATTAATCGCCATGTAGAAAGTGGAGCTGTAAAGCCAATTACAGAATTAGTGAATATCTTTGATACGGAAGCCTTCGAACAGGAAGTGGAAAAGATTGTAGGAACAGCGGCAAAGGCAGATACAATAGCTTCCCGAACCAGCAAATTCATTACGGAAAACATGGATACAGACCCGGTTTTTTACAAAAAATTCTCTCAATTGCTGAAAGAGACTATTGCTGCTTATGAACAAGGTAGAATTGATGAACTGGAGTATTTGAAACGGGTCCTGAAATACAAAGAGGACATATTGGCTCATACTGACAATGAATTGCCGGAAGAGTTACAGCAAAATAATGCAGCAAAAGCTTATTACGGATTAGCATTAGAAACCTATCAGCGCATATTTGATGACGCGCAAGTTGACTTAAAGAAATTGGCATTAGAAACTGCTATGACTTTTGATGGAATCATAAACCGTACATTGATTGTGGACGGGAGTGTTTTGGTCGATTGGCAACAGAAATCGGATATTATTGGTCGTATGAAAATAGAATTGGAAGATTATTTGATAGATGACGTGAAACGAAAGTATGGACTTGACTTTTCTTTTGATGATATGGATACGATTATTGACGGCTGTGTAGATGTGGCAAAGTTATGGATCAAATAAAAGACTGCATAAAATATGGTTCTGTTGTTATGGAGTATGCAGTAGAATACAGAGCCAGAAAGACTTTGGGTATCTGTGTGCATCCGGATGGCAGTGTGGAAGTAAAGGCTCCAATGGAAGCACCACTGGAGCAAATCAGAAAACACGTTCACCGCCGTGCTCCATGGATTTACAAACAGCAACGATATTTTTCTTCTTTCGGTATACATACACCGGAGCGAAAATATGTCAGTGGAGAATCACATTTATATTTAGGCAGACAATATATGCTGCGTGTGGTTGACAGTGAACGTAATGAAGTACATTACAAAGGAAATATACTTGAAGTAGAGTGTAGGCGTCGTAAGGATGTACGCTCTTTACTTATGGCTTGGTATAGAAAACGTGCTGAAATAAAGTTCAAAGAATATGCGGACCCGTTGATAGCACGTTTCAGCCGCCATCAGGTCAAACCGTCTGGACTTAAACTAAAAGAAATGGAAACCCGCTGGGGAAGTTGTTCTTCTTCAGGACAAATCTTTCTCAATCCACGGTTAATCGGGGCTCCACGCATTTGTATAGAGTATGTTATCACACACGAACTTTGCCATCTTGTTCATCGTAACCATACCAAAGCCTTTTATGAGTTGTTGACTCAGGAAATGCCAGATTGGAAAAAGTGGAAAATGAAATTGGAACGATTAATGCTTTGAGGTACCTCAGAATTCCTCCCAATACACCGCACGCAATTACTTTTATTTTTCTTCGTAATTCCGAGGATTTTCTCTACCTTTGTACCACTTTTAAAGCGCATTGAATATTCATTATAACATACAAGTGCTATGATTCTATTTTTCAGAACACCCACAAACAGTGTGATTGCCACGGAATGCAATCAGGAACTGAATGCTGAAGACGTCAAGAAACTATGCTGGCTGTACAGCGATGCCACTGTGGAAAACGAAGACAACCTGAAAGGATGGTTCATCGGCCCACGCCGTGAAATGATTACTCCATGGAGTACAAATGCGGTTGAAATCACCCAGAACATGGGTCTCAACGGTATCCGTCGTATCGAGGAATACTTCCCGGTGAAAGATGAAAACGCCGACCACGACCCGATGTTGCAACGTATGTATCACGGACTGGATCAGGAAATTTTCACGGTAGACATCAAACCGCAGCCTATCATATACATCGAAAACCTGGAAGAATACAACGAAAAGGAAGGTCTGGCGCTGTCACGCGAAGAAATGGACTACCTGATGAAGGTGGAAAAGGACCTGGGCCGCAAACTGACTGACTCGGAAGTATTCGGTTTCGCACAGATTAACTCTGAACACTGCCGCCACAAAATCTTCGGTGGTACGTTCATCATCGACGGACAGGAAATGGAGTCTTCTCTGTTCCAGATGATCAAGAAAACTACACAGGAAAATCCTAACAAGATTATCTCGGCTTACAAAGACAACGTAGCCTTTGCCGAAGGTCCGGTGGTAGAACAATTCGCTCCGGCCGATCACTCTACTTCTGATTACTTCATTATTAAAGATATTAAGACCGTTATCTCACTGAAAGCGGAAACTCACAACTTCCCGACTACCGTAGAACCGTTCAACGGTGCGTCTACCGGTACAGGTGGTGAAATCCGCGACCGTATGGGGGGTGGTAAAGGTTCATGGCCGATTGCCGGAACTGCCGTGTACATGACTTCTTATCCGCGTACGGACGAAGGACGTGACTGGGAAAACATTCTGCCGGTGCGCAAATGGTTGTACCAGACTCCGGAACAGATTCTGATCAAGGCATCAAACGGTGCTTCTGACTTTGGTAACAAGTTCGGACAGCCGCTGATTTGTGGTTCTGTTCTGACTTTCGAACACGAAGAAAACAACGAAAAATATGCCTACGACAAGGTTATCATGCTGGCAGGTGGTGTGGGTTACGGCACACAGCGCGACTGCTTGAAGGGTAGCCCCGAAGCAGGAAACAAGGTCGTAGTTATGGGTGGTGACAACTACCGCATCGGTCTGGGTGGTGGTTCCGTTTCTTCTGTAGAAACAGGACGTTACTCTTCTGGTATCGAGCTGAACGCTATCCAGCGTGCCAATGCAGAAATGCAGAAACGTGCTTACAACGTGGTACGTGCATTGTGCGAAGAAGACGAAAACCCAATTGTATCTATCCACGACCACGGTTCTGCCGGACACGTAAACTGTCTGTCTGAGCTGGTGGAAGACTGCGGTGGTCTGATTCACATGGACAAGTTGCCTATCGGCGATGAAACACTTTCTGCCAAGGAAATCATCGCCAACGAATCACAGGAACGTATGGGCTTGCTGATTGACGAAAAAGCCATCGAACATGTACACAAGATTGCAGAACGCGAACGTGCACCGATGTACGTGGTAGGTGAAACTACCGGCGACCATCGTTTTGCCTTCGAACAGGCTGACGGCGTACGTCCGTTCGACCTGGCCGTAGACCAGATGTTCGGCTCTTCTCCGAAAACTTATATGGTGGACAAGACTGTAGAACGTCACTATGAAAACGTTTCTTACGATGTCACCAAACTGAATGAATATTTGCGCCGCGTACTGCAGCTGGAAGCTGTAGCCTGCAAGGATTGGTTGACCAACAAAGTAGACCGCTCCGTAACAGGTAAGATTGCCCGCCAGCAGTGTCAGGGTGAATTGCAGTTGCCGTTGAGCGATTGTGGTGTGGTTGCCCTCGACTACCGTGGTGAAAAAGGTATCGCTACTGCACTGGGACATGCTCCGCAGGCTGCCTTGGCTAATCCGGAAGCAGGTTCTGTTCTAGCCGTATCCGAAGCACTGACTAACCTGGTATGGGCTCCGCTGGCAGAAGGAATGGACAGCATTTCATTATCAGCCAACTGGATGTGGCCTTGTCGTGCACAGGAAGGTGAAGACGCCCGTCTGTACAAAGCAGTGAAAGCATTGTCAGACTTCTGCTGCGAACTGCAAATTAACGTGCCAACCGGTAAGGACTCTCTGTCAATGACACAGAAATATCCGAACGGCGAAAAAATTATCAGCCCGGGAACCGTTATCGTTTCTGCCGGCGGTGAAGTTTCCGACATCAAGAAAGTGGTTTCTCCGGTCATGGTCAACAAACCGAAATCTACCTTCTATCATATTGACTTCAGCTTCGACCAGCTCCGTCTGGGTGGTTCTGCTTTCGCACAGTCACTCAACAAGGTGGGCGATGACGTGCCGACTGTACAGAATCCGGAATACTTCCGCGATGCATTCCTGGCTGTTCAGGAACTGGTGAACAAAGGCTTGATTCTGGCCGGACACGATATTTCTGCCGGTGGTTTGATTACTACCCTTTTGGAAATGTGCTTTGCCAATACAGAAGGCGGTATGGAAATCAACCTCGACAAGATTAAGTGCGATGACATCGTGAAGATTCTGTTCGCCGAAAATCCGGGTGTAGTTATCCAGGTAGCCGACAAGCACAAGGCAGAAGTCAAGAAGATTCTGGAAGATGCAGGTGTAGGTTACGTGAAGATTGGTGTGCCGACCGAAGAACGTCACATCCTGGCAACTCTGCACGATGCAACTTACCAGTTCGGTATCGACTACTTGCGTGATGTATGGTATTCTACTTCTTACCTGCTCGACCGCAAGCAGAGCATGAACGGCTGTGCCAAGAAACGTTTCGAAAACTACAAGCAGCAACCGCTGGAATTTGTATTCGACAAGTCATTCACCGGTAAACTGTCGCAGTTCGGTCTCGATCCGAACCATCGCACACCAAGCGGCATCAAAGCAGCCATCATCCGTGAAAAGGGAACTAACGGTGAACGTGAAATGGCTTACATGCTGTATCTGGCAGGCTTCGACGTGAAAGACGTAACAATGACCGACCTGATTAGCGGACGTGAAACACTGGAAGACATCAACATGGTAGTTTACTGCGGTGGATTCTCTAACTCCGACGTACTGGGTTCTGCCAAAGGATGGGCCGGAAGCTTCCTGTTCAACCCAAAAGCAAAAGCTGCCCTCGACAACTTCTACGCTCGTGAAGACACATTGTCACTGGGTGTCTGCAACGGCTGCCAGCTGATGATGGAACTGGGACTGATTACTCCGGAAGACAAGAAGAAAGGCAAGATGCTGCATAACGACTCACATAAGTTTGAATCCAACTTCCTGGGTGTAACCGTACCGATGAACCGCAGCGTGATGTTCGGTTCACTGAGCGGCTCTAAACTGGGTATTTGGGTAGCTCACGGAGAAGGTAAGTTCTCATTGCCTTATCCAGAAGACCACTACAACGTAGTGCTGAAATATTCATACGATGAATATCCAGGCAACCCGAACGGTTCTGACTACAGCGTAGCCGGTATCGCCAGCCAGGACGGACGTCATCTGGCCATGATGCCTCATCTGGAACGTGCTTGCTTCCCATGGGAAAACGCATACTATCCGCTTGACCGCAAAGAAGAAGACCAGATCACTCCGTGGATGGAAGCCTTCGTTAATGCTCGTAAGTGGGTGGAAGCCAACCGTAAAAAATAATCCAGTACGACCGGAACACGATACAAAGTGGAGGTGCACCTCAAGCGCACCTCCACTTTTTTTATCTTTTCTTCCGCACAAAGTCCGGGATTTCCTTCCCTACATCTGAATGGATTCCTTTATTCATTCCATAAAAAAACGGTACACAAATCTGACTGTTCAGATTTATGCACCGCCTGTATTCGAAGTCCCCTTACACGGATTTTCGTATCATATTCCCGCTTCGTTCGACTCTTATTGAAAAAGTTCCTTCAATTTCTCAGCCAAAGCCTCACCTCGCAAATTTTCACCAACCATCACACCGTCTGCATTAATCAGATACATTGTAGGTACAAATTTCACCTTATAGAGTGCAGCGACTCCTGTTTCATCTAGGAAGTTCGGCCAGGGAAGTCCCTCTTCTTTCAAAGCTTTCTCCCAGTCAGCCTTCTTTTGATCGATAGAGATACTTACAATCTCAAAACCTTTTTCACTATATTGTGCATACAGCTTCTTCAGGTTCGGAATCTCTTTCCGACACGGGTTACACCAGGAAGCCCAAAAATCAATCAATACATATTTTTTTCCTTGTCGCAATGTGGAAAGGGCTACTTCCTTTCCTGATTTATCTTTAACCTTGAAATCGGGTACCACCGTACCTTCTTTACCTGCCGGATAAAGTTCTTCTTTTACCTTCTGCCCGTAGTACGACTCCTTGGCAGCAGAAGACAATGCTTCATACCAAGGTTTCATATCTTCACTCAAATAGCTGGTAAACGAAATCATCATCAATGGCCCCCAGAATGAATCCTTGTTTGCCATGACTACCTGATGATACAGTGAATCTACAGTACCAAAAAAGACTTTATCAGCTTCAGCCCTGGCTTTTCCATCCGCACTCTGCCGAAGCTCCTTAATTTTCGCCTGATCCTTTGATTTATAAGCAGCCATCATCAAGCTGTCAAAAGCAGCAAATTTACGGGCATTAAGTGCATACAATGAATCCAGGTAGGTACGCGCAGAAAGTAATGAGTCGTAGCGCGCACTCAGCGGAGAACCCTTTACCGACAAAGAAGACAGATTATAGGAAACTCCCCCGTCAGATTCCTTCTTGGCCACCAGCTTTCCCGTAACCTCCATCTGGGCATTTTCCAACATAAGATTACGTGAACCATACGCATCTTTCACCAATAAATGAAAAGCTCTCGGCTCTTCCATTTTTCCTGTAAACACAAATTGCCCGTTAACTACCGTCGTATCGGCAAAAGGCTGTTCACTGTCATGGCTTACCGGTACCAACTGCACATGCGTGCCGTCGGGCAAGCCTTCAATATTACCTTTCAACACATAGCCATCTACTTTCGGCTGACTGCCGCATGACAGCATCATCAAACCTAAAATGGCTAAACCAGAGATTTTCTTCATTTTCATAATAATGTTTATTTAGATACATTTTGTTCTATCGATCCGTTTCCAGGATTATTAAGAGCTCCTGCCGGGAAAGGCATGGTCCATAAATGAGACGTCGGACTCAAACTATATTCCTTCCCCTCATAAGTTTTGATTAAAGTACTAGCATACGTACCTTCCAGATTAAAACGACGGGCGTCTGCAAAAGGAACAATAGAGAATATCAACTCATTATCTTTGGTACGACGAATCAGAGAAAGAGCCTCCTCCAGTGTAGCAGCTGTAGCCGGCTGATACTTATCAGGACGAATACGGGTTATCCGCACGGAATTCAGAGTATTCATAGATTCAGCATAATCATTGTTCTGAGCTAACCGAGCCTGGCATTCCGCTTTAATAAGATACGCTTCACAAGTTGTCAAACCGCCATGATTGAAGAAGCCAGACTCCAAAGCCTTGTAATATGTATCATTATTGTCTACCTTCAATTTCCAGCGTGAAAGGAAACGAGCATCTCCTTCTTCAAAACGTTCAGCTCTTTCTACCGGTATGTTGTATTCATAACTATCAAAGTTTGACTGTACTCCATAACGCAAATAATAATTTTCCACGTAATCATATTGCATAGGGGTAACAATTTTGTCATAATTGTCCGGATCATCAATTGCCGCCTGATGTTCCTCATAAAATGCATTCCAGTCAAAAAGCTGATTATTCTGTTCCAATGCCAGGTTCGCATAGCGCAAAGCCTCGTCATAATTCTGCATCTGCAAGTACACACGAGCCAACAAAGCATAAGCAGCTCCCAAATTCGGATGAATAGCCGTCATGGATTGTGCTGGAATTCCCATCTCAATGGCTTCTTTCGTATCCTGTATGATAAAATCATACATTTCCTGAATAGAAACCTGCGTATAAGGAGCATCAATATCCGCACTGGCAATAAGAGGTACACTACGCTTCTCTGCTGCCGTAGCCTTGTCATACGTATCGGCATAATAATTAACCAGCACATCGTAACAAAGTGCACGTATCACTTTTGCATACGCCATCACTTCCTTTCGCTCTGCATCTGTAGCTTCTGTAGCTGTAGGTGCATTTGCGATAATCAGATTACAACTGGAAATAGCTCCATAAAGTACATAATAAGTCCCTTCATCCGCATTATTCAGCATAATACGGTCAGCCGATTCATCCCACATATAATTGGCCTGGCTCAAGCTCGGAGTATTCACCTTCGCATTTGTCAGATATACATCATTCAACAAATACAAGGCATTTTCTACAGGCGTTCTGCTGATGGTATACTGATCACGCAATAAAGCTTCAAAATCCGCCAAAGTCGTAGGTATCTTATTACCTTTCGGTGCAATATTCAGGTAATCATTACATGAGCTGCATAAAAAGCATGCCAATGTAATACAGAAATATATAATTCTATTCATAAGTTTCATATTACAAAAATCGAGGTTAAAAATTCAGATAAACGCCACACAGATAATTAGGTTTCGTATATCCACCAAGCAAATACTTGGCATTACTGCTCTTGGCTACCATAAATACATTTTCCATACCCAGCATGATACGTGCATTCTTCAAATATAGTTTATGACACACACTGGCAGGTATACGGTATGTCAATGACAAATTTCTTAGACGCCAGTTAGTAGCATCAATCACGTTAATGGACGAATTGGCATACATGCTTTGGTAGTTATAGTTGTACAATTCACTCTCAGATGAAATATAGCGCGGCACATCTGTGTAAGCCTCATCGCCCGGTTCACGCCAACGATTCTCAATGTCTTTACTCACTACTCCCATACCAGAAGAGATAAAAGCTACATTGGTATTACGCATCTTATGTCCTCCTTCAAACAAGAACTGAGCAGCCAGTTCCCAGTTCTTCCAACGCAAATTCGTATTAATAGAACCATTGTAAACCGGTACGGTAGTTCCCAAATAAACCAAATCTTCAATCTCAGGAGGAGTCATATCGGTGTATAGATTTCCTTTGGCATCGTACACCTGAGGAGTTCCCGTTTCACTCAGTCCGGCCCACTGGTATCCGTAAATCGCATTGTACGGATTTCCCACACGAGGATAAGCCGTCGGATAATCAATTACCAAATACGACACAGGAGCTTCTACATTAATATAAGTTACCTTATTCTTATTGTAGCCCAGCACACCGCTGATATTCCAATTCCAGTCGTTATTCCGAATTACATCTCCTGACAAGGTCAATTCAAATCCCTGATTCGTCATTTTCCCATTGTTTATAGAGTAGGTGCTATATCCCCATCCTTCTGTAGGAACTCCGTTCGTGTTAGCCAGCAAGTCTGTACCTCGTTTGTTATAATATTCAATAGAACCATTCAATCGATTTCCCAACAAGGCAAAATCCACTCCCACATTCAATGTAGTGGTCTTTTCCCAACGCAAGTTCGGATTTGGACGACTTGAAATAGTTCCCTGGATACCTCCTACCTGATTATTGTTGCTGTAGTAAGCAATCATATAAGGAGCAGAGTTCTTAGCAATATTACCTCCAATACCATAGCTTGCACGCAGTTTCAGCATATTTACCCACGATACATGGAAAAACTTTTCCCGATCCACATTCCATCCAGCTCCTACTGACCAAATAGGACGTTTCTGATATTTGGAACCTGTAGAAAACAGATTGGTTTTATCCCAGCGAATACTACCGCTTACCATATATTTTCCATCGTATGTATAAGCTGCGTTACTATACACAGACACATAGCGGTTAATCAGTTCACGGATATAAGCAAAATTCTGCTGTCCGAATGATGCATATCCCCATTGTCCACGGAAATTACTCAACGCTCCCGCATCAATCAAGCTATACGTAAGCAACTGAGGGTCATAATTATAAAGCGTACGATCATTATATTCCAGCTTATTTTCCCGTGTTTCAGTACCTAAAATCATAGTTACATCATGTACATCCGCAAATGTTTTATTGAAATCCAACTGCTGACGGAAATTATATGCATGTGTCGTATTGGAAGAAGTGAAAAAGATATTTCCATACGGCAAGGCAAAAGTGGATGTCCCATCATTATTGGAAGTAGAGAATGTATTCACTTTATTACGTACTTCGTAAGAGTCCTTGCTTTTCAGTTGTTCAGTCTTATATTCCGCATATTCATACTGAAAAGAAGCTGTATACTTCAGCCAGTCGGTAAATTTGAATGTCAAACGAGCAAATGTTCGGTTACTGAAATCACGGTTCTTAGTCTGGTTCATCTTTATTTCATCCAAAGGAGTAATATCCAGATTGTACAATCCGTTGTTATGCAGCAAATTCAAATTGTACAAGCTATAACGCTCCTCTTCTGTATTGGTGTAATACGTACCGTCACCATTTACCAGCCCGTTGTACGGCATATAAGTATATCCTGGTGAGAAAAGGTTAAATGACTGCGTAGTACCTTTCCCATAGTTCAAATATGTACCTACATCCAAGGTAAGCCAGGAAGTCATCTTCGTAGAATTCTGCAAATTGATGCCAATGGTTCTATTCTCTGAATACTTATCCTCCAGCTGATTGTTACGATAAGAAACAGACGCATTAAAAGTGTTCTTTTCGGTACCTTTACCAATATTCAGATTATATTGCTGTGAAAAAGGATTACGCTTACCGTATTTTTCTATATCCCGATAATACCGATAACCTTGTGAAGCCAAATTCGTCAGATTACTCTCCATCTGATCACGAGAGATGTGTCCCGCATAATAATTCAAGATATTCCGTATGCCAAGTGAAGAATAAGACATATTATCCAGCACCGTCTGGGCATAGCTTTGTACATTATCCCCACTCAAATGCGGATTCTGTCGGGCCCATTCACGCTCCAGCTCTACCATAGTAGAAGACCCGGCCAGATATTTGTCTGCATACGTGTCGTACGGCTGTAGTGTAAGAGTGGCCGAGAAAGAAACATTCAGTTCATCTTTCTTAGCCCGTTTGGTAGTAATCACCACTACTCCATTCGCTGCACGTGCTCCATAAATAGAAGTAGCTGCAGCATCCTTTAAGACAGTGATGCTTTCTATATCTTCCATATTCAAATCGGGCACACTCTCAATCCAGTTTCCATAACCGTCGTTCGTAGTCTTTTCCACAGGAAATCCGTCAATCACATACAACGGAGTAGTCAATCCATTCATGGACGTAACTCCACGAATCTTGCCATCACTGTATCCTGCCACACGTCCTTCGAGCATAGAACCCATATCGCTCAAACGCTGTGTTTCCAATTTCTTGGCATCTACTTTTGAAAATGCCCCTGTGGCACGCTCTTTTGAAATAGTCTGATAACCTGTCACTACTACCTCGTCAAGCAGTTCTGTAGAAGGTTGAAGAGCAATGTAATAATCATTAGTTGCCGTCAGCTTAATGCGTTGAGATGTATATCCCAAATAAGAAGCCTCAATTTCCTTCGTGCCATACGGAAGTGTCAAAGTGAAATGCCCTTGTATATCCGTAATGACCGCTGCAATTGATCCTTTAGGGTCATCATTCACCTGTTTGACATGAGCTGCAGGAAGTGGTTCCTTGTTTTCATCTACTACAATGCCATGAATGGTACGGTTTCTCTGAGCATAAGCTGGAGAGACAGACAAGACCAACATAGCACACAGTAGCAAAAATTCCATTTTGAGCCGAATGTCGTGCAATACGTTTTTTTCCATACTTACATCTTTTTTAGAGGTTATAGACTTATGTCCTCAGACATTTTTACGATTCTCTCATTGCAAAAATGTAAAAAAAGATATAACTTTAACAATAAAGACGTATCCAAGTTCGACAATTGTTACATTAGGACAACATTTTGTTATAAAAAGGCAGTATCATGCATTCTTATGCATAGACATTACCTTGTTACGGTATTGCTTGGGAGGAACTCCTACCGTGTTCTGGAATATTTTGTAAAACGTACTCATTGAATTAAACCCGACTTCTGCCGCTACAGCCTTAAGGGGAAGATCTGTTTCCGGATCACTCAATAAGCGAATAGCTTCATTAATTCGATAATTATTGATATATTGAGTAAAATTCTGTTGAGTTTGTTCATTGATGACTTGTGACAAATAAGTCCGGTTAGTACCTAATAAATCAGCCACCCGTTCCTTCGTCAAAAAATTCTCTTTATACACCGCATCTTCCTGCATAAGCTTTTCCAGACGCTGAAACAATGAATTCTTCTTCTCATTTGTCAGTGAAGAAGCAGCGTATTTTTCACTCATTGGAGACGATGCAGAAACACTCTCCTGTTGTGCTCGCAGTGAAGTAATGACTTCTCTTAACTGCTGTTCTTTTCGAATAGCTTCCTGATGCTGACAAACGATACGGGTATACAACTGATTTTGCCGTTTATAACGATACCACAAAGCAAACACTACCAGCAAAATAATGACCAAAGTACCCATTAAAGCCTGCTCCTTCTTTTCCTTTTGCAGCAAAGCCAGCTTACCCTTTTTAATCTCATTTGCCTGATGCTCCGTATCATATTTAATACGAAGTTCACTCAAGACTTTTTCTTTATCAGTATTAAAAATACTATCAGTTTCCTGCTGAAGCTTACGTTGCCAGGTCAATGCCTCCACATATTGACCCATATTCTCATAACAAGCCGATAAAGTGGTTATCACTTTATTACGATGAATTTCACAATTTTCCTCCTTAGTAAACGATAAAGCCTGAAAGAGCAAATCTATAGCTTCCTTGTTTCTCCCTTCTTCCGCCAGGGCTTTGGCATATTCATTCAACAACAATACCTTATAGGAGGTCTGATTAATATCATTTAAAGACAATCCCTTTTTATAATATTCTACGGCCTGCTTCCGATTGCCTTTTGCAAACTCAATCATCCCATAAATAGCATATACATTTCCTTGATTATAATATTCATTCTGCTTCATTATAAATTCAGCTTCTTGTATATAAGGTAAAGCCTTATCATATTCATGAAGCAAATAATACATATAAGAAGCATTTAACGCTCCTATAAAAATAAGGTAAGCAGAATTTAATTGATGCCCTAACTCATAAATCTGTAAAGAATAAGTAAGTCCAGTAGGGTCATCTTTCAAATAATAGATACTGGAAATATTACCAAGCAAAATAGCTTCCAGTTCTTGATACTGACATCGATGCGTAGCTTCTATCCCTTCAAAAAAATAATGTAATGCTGAATAGTAATCCCTATGAATATTGCTGGCATAAAGTCCCATTCCATTATATATAGAACATAAAGCAGAATCATTCTTCTCACTTTCGGCCAATAGTTTAGCTTGCCCAAGATGATTTATTGCAGTACTATCTCCCAACATAATATATGCCTGCCCCAATCCAATATGTGCATAAAGAATACCAAACTTATAATCTTGCTTTTCATATCCTATCTTAAACAGTCTTTCCCCATATTCTATGGCTTTATGATAATCGGCCTTATGCAAATAAAGAAAACATAATTCTTTCAAGGCTCTCATATCTTCAGGATTGCGCTTCAATATCTGTTCCTGCTGCTGAATGGCAGGAAGAATCGTTTCTTGTGCAGGAATCCGAACTTGTATTCCAATAATCAAAAAAATAATTAGTATGTATTTTAGTTTCAAATTCATCCAGTTATTCTCTCTCCTAATATAACACTTTTATCACACAAAGACATATTTCAGTTCATTTTGACACCCTACAAATAATTATAAAATCTTTTTGCAGTATTTATCTCTCTGTTTTATTCCATGCAAACTTACAGAAAATCTTTCTTTTTATACCCATATCAGCAGAAAAAATCAAGGCAAATACCCCAATGACTCTTTTACACTTCCCTCTTGAGTTGGATATAAAAACATTTAAGGAACAGAAACAAACGACTTTACCATAAAGATTTTTATTGCAAAAAGAGGAAGTATTCTTTCATCCCCTTTATTTATGTCAAAAAAGAATGCATTTATGTTGGATTTTGTAAATATAAACCGTACTTTTGCTTGCGTAGCTAAAAGAACATTCAAAAAACTTATAAAATAAGATAACCATGAAAGAAATAGACTGGTCGAATCTGTCTTTCGGATACATGCGGACAGATTACAATGTACGTTGCTACTATCGCGACGGGAAATGGGGAGAACTCGAACTCTGTTCAGAAGAAACCTTGAACATTCACATGGCTGCCACTTGTCTGCACTACGGACAGGAAGCTTTCGAAGGACTGAAAGCTTATCGCGGAAAAGATGGTAAAATCCGTATCTTCCGTCCTGAAGCTAATGCAGAACGTCTGCAAAGCACTTGCCGGGGTATCCTGATGCCAGAACTTCCGACTGAAAAATTCTGTGAAGCTGTGAAGAAGGTAGTAAAGGCCAACGAACGCTTCATTCCTCCATACGAAAGCGGTGCTTCTCTTTACATCCGTCCGCTGCTGATTGGTACAGGTGCACAAGTAGGTGTACATCCTGCCAGCGAATACATGTTTGTGATATTCGTCACTCCGGTAGGTCCGTACTTCAAAGGTGGATTTGCCACTAACCCCTACGTAATTATCCGCCAGTACGACCGTGCGGCACCACTCGGAACTGGTACGTTTAAAGTAGGTGGTAACTACGCTGCCAGCCTCCGCGCCAATAAAATGGCACACGATGCAGGATACGCCAGCGAATTCTATCTGGATGCAAAAGAAAAGAAATACATCGACGAATGTGGTGCAGCCAATTTCTTTGGTATCAAGAACAATACCTATGTCACTCCGCTGTCTACCTCTATCCTGCCCTCCATCACCAACCGCAGCCTGATGCAGCTGGCTGAAGACATGGGAATGAAAGTAGAACGCCGTCCAATTCCGGAAGAAGAACTGACTACCTTCGAGGAAGCAGGAGCTTGCGGTACAGCAGCCGTAATCAGCCCTATCGGCCGCATTGACGACCTGGAGAACCAGAAGTCATACGTCATTGCAAAAGATGGAAAACCAGGCCCTATTAGCGAGAAACTATATCACAAGTTGCGTGGTATCCAGTACGGCGACGAAGCTGATCCATACGGATGGGTAACTGTATTAGACTAATAATTATCCTTTTTACCATAAAAAAGTCCGAGACAAAACACGTTTCGGACTTTTTTATAGCATGTAACTCCTGACATAGACTATCTCTTCTCGAACGAACGGAAAAAGCGTAATAACTCTCCATTCGCCCGATTATCGATTTCCGTCTCTCGCATCTCTTCAAATAAATTCAGGGTAGAAGAACATTCCCCACAAATATCAATACCTATGACCCGCTCTTGCCGAAACACAACGGCCAACAACTGCTCCAGTTCTGATAAAGTCAGTGAACCTTGATCCCAGTTGGTTATCGCAGAAGAAGGGTCCAGCACATCCTTGTCGATAGAAATATAGACAGGTTCACTCACATGCTCAGAGGCAAACGCTTTCCAGCCTGCTTCCTGATCCAAAGAAGATTCATTATAAAAATGAATACGGTCGCCATATTCCTTTGGGACTTCCTGCAGCAAACGGTCTGAAGCACCGGCTATAATTACCTTCTTACAATTCGCATTCGTATCAAGCACATCTTTTACCCAGCTTCCACACGACAAGATATGCTCAAACAAAGGAGGCTGCATGTCAGGATGATGATCAAACACCAGTAAAGCAAATGGAGTAGCCAGCTTGTCAGTCCAGAATTTCGTCACATAATGATAGTTTCCTGAATCTATAAAATGAATTCCCTGCGGAGAATAATCTGCTATCATGCGCTGCAAGGCAGAAGCACCTTCTTCATCACAATAACATTCAGTTCCATTCAAATGCTGGCAGTCCAGCCACACAAACTGACAATTCCGGGCAAAAGACTCATAATTGTAGACTCCTGTAAAATTCATCACAACCACCGGCCTCGAATTCCGGCTAAATACTGCTTGAGATTGATGATTCATATACTTTCCTCCCATTCTTCAAAATACGCCTTAAAAACGAGGAAAAGAGACTGACATCGGAAACTCTTTTCCCATTGTCTATAGGCTATAAACAGAAAAAAGGGATCAACGTAATAATCTGAGGGGTAAATCCGATAAATTTATATCTTTGCCGGAAAGAAAATCAGCAAAAGTTATGGAAA
>ENA-OQIE01000109-OQIE01000109.1-human-gut-metagenome-genome-assembly--contig:-NODE-109-length-66206-cov-14.087102_pt1 | contig 66206 bp, 43 predicted proteins | sample MGYA00242569_ERZ504731 | MGnify/ENA primary metagenome ERZ504731 (study PRJEB26092, sample SAMD00036208) | human gut metagenome | host: Homo sapiens | study: EMG produced TPA metagenomics assembly of...
AAACAACCCCGCCCGCCGGCGAAATAACGCCCCGCGGGGGGGTGAGTTGTAGGGGTGGGGGAGCCGTTCTTTTTACCCGCCATAAGGCGCTATGATTAGGTCTGCATTTTGCTTTATATTGAGCTGTATTTCGTCTTGTTATCAGCATGAACGGCAGGCTATGTCAATATGAAACGGACGAAAGAAAGGGAACTGAAAACTGAAAGACGGCTGAACACAGGAATACACATAAAGGATAAAACCGTATGGGGCATAATTGCCTACATGGGTTTACGTCCGCCATTAGTCAGTGTCTCTTCTTCCTGCCGCGCGCCATCTCTGCCCTGATGCGGCTGAGCGACTGGGGCGTTATGAACAGATACGAGGCGATGTATTTCAGCGGCACGTGCTGCAGCAGTTCGGCCTTCTCGTCCAGCAGAGTCTCATATCGCTCGCGTGCCCTCGGCGCACCGCTGCTGAGCAGCCACCGCTCTATCTCGAAAATCTCCTTCTCATAGAGCCTGCGGCCTATGCGCGCAGCCTCAACCGACGACATGAAGAAGTCTTCGGCGTCGCTGCGGCTTATGCCATAGACAACGCCGTCGCTCATGGCCTCGAGCGTTATCATCGACGGCATGTTGCCCACAAAGCACCACGACGAGAAGAGCAGGTCGCCCTTTGACGCAAACCACAGGGTTATGTCGTTGCCGTCGGAATTGACATACGACGCGCGCCATATCCCGTCCACTATAATATATATGTCAGTGTTGCGCCCTCCCCTGCGCACAAGCGTGTCGCCCTTCAGTATCTCCATGCGTGTCATGTGCGCCTTGAGAGCCTCAACGTCGCTCATGCTGAGTCCGCTGCGCCGGCACAGACACTCCTCAAAAGTTTCCATAATCACACGTATTAAAATCGTTCGGCATGCCTTTTGCCCGAATATCCCACAGCCAACGGCCTGCACCGGGCATTCAGCCGTCGTGCGTGCAGCCGCCCGTTGCGCCGGCACCGCTGCCTGACAGCACGTCAGCACACCTGCACCTGCATTCATCCCGTACAAGTCGGCACGGACAGCGACAGGCCGCGGCAGCCGCCGCCATAAGGCCATAGGCAGCCGCAAAGGTAGCAAATCATTTCCGATTTCTCAAATACATCACAAAGATTAATACGCACGTAAGCAGCTCTGCCACGGGCACGGCAAGCCATATGCCGCTCACCCCGCACAGCTTGGGCATCAGCCAGAAGCACAGCAGCATGAGCACATAGCCGCGCATGGCCGTGATGAACATGGCGGCAGCGTCGCGCTCAACGCTCTGACAATAGCCTATGGCCACGATGTTGACGGCAAACGGCACGAAGCCCAGCGCAAACAGGGGCATGCCGCCCACGGCTATCGTGTTGGCAGGAAAGCCCGCCGGAATGAACAGCGACACTATGTCCGGCGCGAAGAAATACATTATCAGCAGAAACATCACGCCGCTGCCAAGGGCCGTAAACAGAGCCATGCGCAAGGCAGAGCTTACCCTCCGGGTGAGCCGCGCGCCGTAGTTGTAGCTCAGAATGGGCTGAGCCGACTGCGCTATGGCGTTATACACCATGAAGATTATCGGAAACACATAGCACGCTATGCTGTAGGCCGCCACGCCGTCCTCGCCGAGATAGGCTATGAACACATAGTTGCCGGCAAACATCATGGTGGCGATGGCAGCCTCGCAGAGCAGCGACGGGAAGCCCAGACGGCACATATAGCCCACATTGCGGCGCGTCATTCGCAGGCTGCGCAGATGGGTCTTAACGCGGCATAACTTTATGGTGCGCCCCATCATCAGCATATACCACAGCACCATGCCGGCACCGGCTATATAGCCAAGACTGGTGGCCACGGCCGCGCCTATCACGCCCCAGTGGAACACAAAGATAAAAAGATAGTCGAGAACAATGTTGAGCAGCGCCGGCACCACGTTGCACATCATGGCGTAGCGCGGCGAGGCGTCGAGCCTTATGTAGAACATTCCGGCACTGAGCATGGCGCTGAACACAAAGAACGGCACGGCGCCGTAGATATACTCGACGGCAGGCGCGAGCAGACGCTCAGAGCTGCCAAGCAGGCAGGCCACGCCGGGCGCACGCCACACGATGAGCGCACTGAACGCCGCCACCAGCATGCTGAGGGCTATCACGGCCTGAGTGACGTTTATGCGCGCCGTCTTCGGCTTGCCGTGTGACAAATGGATAGACGCCACCACCGACGCGCCCACGCCGAACATAAGTCCGATGCCGGTATTTATAAGAAACAGCGGCGCAACGATATTCACCGCCGCCAGAGCATCGCTGCCAAGGCCGCGGCCAACGAATATGCCGTCGGTAATAACGAAAAGGGCCGACGACACCATGCCGAGCAACGTGGGCATGAGCAGCTTGCTGAAAAGGCTTGACACCTTTGTTGTTCCGAAATCTATACTGTCCTTCATCATACTTTACGGTTATTTGTTGTTGATATCGGGGCGCAAAAGTAAGTGTTTAAAAACGAAAGGCAGTTAACAATTGGTAATTTCTGCGGCTGACGGGGGATTTAATGACTGAAAAAGCATGTTTTTCACACGAAAAACATTGCAGCAACGGCTGCCGGAAGGATAAACAGGGGCATAATAAATGCTGCTTGTGATGCCCGGAAATCATTGTGCCGACAGACGGAGACGCAGGCTGCGGGGCATAACAAACAGCATAATTTATGCAGAACAATATATTTATAAAGCTAAAAGTGCGGCACCATCAGGCGCATATCATGCCATGAGAATAACGAAGCGAGGCCATACTGCGCTGCCAACGGCAAGCTGTGCGGCAGCAAAACCCGGCCTTGCCGCACTGTCATGGCGTAGCGCTACACTGAGCGAGAGCACGCAAGGCATCACTCGGCCATGCGCTCCTCGTTGAGAGCCTCCCTGATATAGTCGTTGTCGAAGGTGAACACGTGGTTGAGAATGCCGAACGACACGGCTCTCGACTTGCCCTCGATGTTGATTGTACCTATGGAGAAGAGATAATAGTTGTCTACATCCAGAAACTGGCTTACGGCCATGTTGACCACGCCCGAAGCAAATATGTTGCTGAACATGCCCCAGAAGCCCGACGCGCCGCTGCTCTGGCTTATGGCCGCGCTTATCTCGCCTGCCACGGCTTCGCAGTGCTGTTCGCGCGTAGGACAGGTTACGGTGAGCGCAAAGGCTATGACAACAGCCACCACTATGCCTGCCACGCGGCCGCCGATGTGCCTGCGGCGAGGCTCATATATTATCTCTTCTACATCGCCGGCTCTGCCCGACGTGCCGCTGCCTCCGCCCTGCCCGGTCGAATATGCCGCGCTGCCGGATGCGTCTGTGCGGTAGTCGCGGCCGCCGTCAGCCTGCCCTGAAGCGCTCTCAGCACGTGCCGACGGCTCAGACGGCAGGGGCGGAGGCACGGGGCCGGGCTGCGCCTTGCCCTCCATGGCGTCCTTAAGTTCCCTCACCTGCCAGGCCGGAGTCCACTGCTCCATGCCCTCGGCCCACACAAGAGTCTCCGAAGAGAGGCCGCGCTCCATAAGTTCGCTTACGGAGAAAGGCCCCTGCTGCCGGTTGTCTGCATAAATAAAATATCTCATCAGTTACCCTCCGTCTTGTTCTTTCCGTATTTCTTGCTCCACTGCTCATACTTCTTAAACACCTTAAGAGCCTCAGAGTTGTACCAACTGTAGCCGTTGCGGCGCTCGTGGCCTATCTCGCTGACGTCGAACTTCATAACGCCGTCGCGGTCGCAGAAGAATGGGCGGTTGTCCTCGAGCGTATAGAAGCGTGCCCACAGAGGTTTCGTCACCTCGCCCTCGGCACACTTCACCAGGCGCCAGTCTTTCTTGCCGTCGCTGTTCTTGAAGTTCTCTATCTTGTATCCGTCTATCTCCGTCTGGCGGAACCACTCCACGGCAGCCTCAATGCTGTTGACCACCTCGGGCGAGGGCTTTGACAGCGACATGAGGAAGAGCACTATGTCGTCAGACTCCTGTCCGCTGAGCGACGCCAGCTCGAAGGCGCGTGCGTTGGCGGGCAGCAGGGTATTCTCGTCGTGCTGCGCACACCACACCGTAGGCTTGCCGTTCTGCACATACTGCGTCTTCAGTATGCAGCTGATGCCCTTGTCGAGAGCCGTCTTGGCCTTCATCTTCACGCTATCGGGGAAGAAGGCGAATGGAGCCTTGCCCAGACTTGCGTCGCGCATGATCTTCATCACGTTGATCATGGCGTCGTCGTTATATGTGATGTGCGTGTGATACTTCTTGTTGTAGGGATAAAACTGCGGCCAGCCGCCGTTGTCATACTGTGCCTCAAAGAGATACTGCATGCCCCTGAGCACGGCGTCCTTATACTTCTCTGTGCCCGTGGCGTTATACAGTTTCGACAGGTAGATTATCTCGGTAGAGGTGGCGCGGTTGTCTATCGTGCTGTACTTGGCAATGCTCTTGTCGGCCTCTGCCTTTTTCTTGTCGGCGTCGGTCATGTTTCTGGCCATGTCGATGTTCTTCGGCCATCCGCCCGTGTTCTGCTGATACAGCAGCACGTTGTCGCCTATGCGCACTGCCTCGGCCGTAGTGAAGAACTCAGGCTCGAGATGTGCAGCCCACGACGTCCACGTCTTATAGGTTTTCTGCTTGTTGTCTTTCTTGTCTGTTTTAGTCTGACTTGTTTTCTTTGTCTGGCCCTCAGCCGGCGTTACGGCAGTAAGCGCGAATGTAGCGGCAAGAGCCATCACGATGAATCCTTTTTTCATAATTTAGGTATAAATGTAACGTTTGTTGTTTGTAAATAGTTAGTCGTTGCCTCATGTTTGTCAGCAAACCTGACGGCATTCATTTTATTTAGATGCACGCAGACAGAAAAGGTTTAGTCATTACTTTGCATTTTAACCCAAATTAGCCGTCTGCCCCGTGTTCATCTGCCTGTCTGGCGTTGCGTGCGGAATGCCTTATCAACCATGACGGTCATCATACAGCACACAGCTTTATCTATTTTGCGCATTCATGCTTTCAGCCCGAAAGCATAACAGCCTATTGGGAGTTAAGGCTCACTTCATTCTGAGTATCATCTTGCGCTCGTCTTCGGGAAACTTCTCGATGGCATAGCGCAGCATGGTGCGCGGCATCTGTGCATGATGCTCCATGACGAAGGCTCTCAGTCTGCCCATGTCGCGCTTGCCTGCCTCGCGCAGCATCCAGCCCGTGGCCTTGTGCATAAGCTCATGCGGATGGCTGATGAAGCGCAATGCGAGGGCATAGGTGTCGTCGAGGTCGCCCTGCTTTATGAAGGCATAGGTGGCCACCATGGCTATGCGGTTGTCCCATAGCAGAGGGCTGCCGGCAAGGGTGTAGAGCAGGTCGCGCGGCTTGTCGAGCAGATAGGTCCCCACGATATGCGGCGCACTGAGGTCTACGAGGTCCCAGTTGTTTATGCGGTCTGTAACAGAGAGATACATGTCGGTAAGTTCGCGGCGCGCTCCGTCGTAGGCCTTCTTCATCTTCTCAACCATTATGAGCAGCGCGCAGAGCCTTATCTCGTGCCATTCCGACTGCATGAGCCGCCTTAACGTGTCGTTGTCAGCCGTCTTGTGCCGCTTTGCCACGCTTCGAGTCGCAGGCACCTTAATGCCCAAGAACTTGTCGCCATGCCCGTATTCGCCTTCGCCTGTCTTGAAGAAGCGCTGCAGCTGCTCGCTCTGTGCGTCGTCACGCAGCGCCGTCATCTCTCCGGTTATTATCTCATATTCCGTCTTTCCCATATTCATTACCTTTGTTTATTACGGCAAAGATAGTGCAAGGTGAGTGTAATGCAAAATGAATGCATATTATTTTTTATTTTCATTGGTTAAGCGGTATGAGTTGCGGATCACAGATCCTTATATTCTATGCTGTCGGATTGCAAATCCGACAGAACATTAGTCTTACAAAATGATAACACTATTTGTGGCTATATGTAAATCTACAATACGAAAAACAAGACTGATGTCATCTGTATTTGATTACATATAAGACATATTTACGATGCGAAAAAACAAGGCTATTGTTCTGTCGGATTTGCACGAGTTGTTGAGCAAAGCGAAAAATCCGACAGCATAGAGTATAAGGATCTGCGATCCGAAATTCATACTTCTTATATTATATAAAACAGGCTTCGCCTCGGCAATGCAAACTTAAAAAACTATGTCTTTCATTTTGCAGTGCACTCGGCTTGCACTATCTTTGAATAATATAGGCGGCGCCTCAACACTGCAAACTTAAAAAACTGCGTCTTTCATTTTGCAGTGCACTCGGCTTGCACTATCTTTGCACTCAATAAAGATAATTTCAGGAAAAGAGTATGATTAAGGCTTTATTTTTTGACATAGACGGAACACTCGTGAGCTTCAACACACACGAGATACCACAATCAACGGTTGACGCACTCGAACAGGCAAAGAGAAACGGCGTGGGCGTGTATATATCTACCGGACGGCCGGTGAAACTGATCAACAACCTGCACGCCATAGAACATCTGATAGACGGATATATAACCACTAACGGCGCCTACAGCTTCATAGGCGACAAGGTGGTGAGCTGCGTAGACATTCCGCTCGAAGACGCACGCACGCTGATACGGCTGGCAGACGAGATGAACTTTGCCACGATGGTGGTTGGGGCGAAAGACCTCACGGTGTATCATCCCGACGAGATGGTTGACAAGGTGTTCCGACAGCTGCTCAACGTCAACGACCTGGGCGAGGACATCAGTCTCGAAACAGTGCTAAGCCAGCCCATACTGCAGCTTACGCCCATCATAGACGAGCAGCAGGAGAAGCTCGTCATGCCGCAGCTGCCCCACTGCATAGCCGCAAGATGGTATCCGGCATTTGCCGACGTGACGGCGCGCGGGGCCGACAAGGGCAAGGCGCTGCAGCGCATGGCCGAACACCTGGGCATGGACATCAGCGAGACTATGGCCTTCGGCGACGGCGGCAACGACAAGTCGATAATCTGCGCGGCAGGCATAGGCGTGGCCATGGGCAACGCCATAGACGACGTGAAGGCGCTGGCATCATACGTTACCGACCATGTTGACAACGACGGCGTGAGCAAGGCGCTGCGCCATTTCGGCATAATCTGACGCCACGGGGGCGCACATGCCCCTGCCGGCGGCGGCATACCTACAGGCAGGACACGCTGCACGGGGAGGCAGACTTTTGTAAACTTTTATGACAAAAGGCATGACGCTTGACGCTCTCAGAATGGCCACAGCCGTGGCGCCACGTCCGTTTGGCGCGAAAAAGCCGGAAAATCAGCATTTTTGACAAGCATCTGACATTCAAGCATTTACATCAAAACGGCTGCTCGGTCGGCCGTGTTAAAAAACATTACTGTGCCGTTTGAGGTGCAAAAACGATAGGTTTAGGCACCGAAAGCGGTGCTCCTGCACCATGAAAAGCGCCCTTTTGGCGTCTGAAAATACCGGTTTTAAGACACACAACGCACACAAAAGCTAACCGATGTTAATAAAAGAATATATTTGAAAACCATATTTTAACATCCGTTATACTTTGATTTTCCAGAACGGAAAATAATTTTGTCCTGAGTTTTTACCATCTTCCTGCCCATATCCCAATACCCAAAGCCGGCATAACGGCAACGACAGAAGCCCTGCAAACACGGCCGTGCGCACGCATATGAACAAGACCGCTGCACACGCGCGCACAGGCAGAGACTGGCGCATGCACATACACGCGCGGCGCCCATAAGAAAAGTAACGCACAGGCGCACGTACATAACATAAAAGACGCAACTTTACACTTATTAAATGACAAAGGGCAAATAAAGCAGCACAAAGGCTTACAATCTGTAACTTTTTGTATTTTGCGATTGATATAAATCAATTACGATAACATAAAACTAAAAAAATATTTCAATTTTAATCTCATTTAAGATAAAAAATATTACTCTTGAAGAGAAATACAACATCAACTTATAATGTTTAACCGACTAAAAGTTAGCTTATGAAGAAACTTTTACTTATTGCATTTACACTGTTCTCAATGAACACATTTGCACAGACACCAATGCTAAAGGCAACCAGACTGAACGGACTGAAGGCTGAAAACAGCATGAAATTTGAGACTTCCAACCGCGTTAACCTGAAAAAAGCAAACAGCACAAACAAGGTGAAGGCACAGGCCGCACCTGAAGGAACAACCAAATCATACTATGCAGATTACGGCGAGTCAGTAACTCAGGTAGGCCTGATGCAGAGACTGCACGTAAAATATGACATCGTGTTCGGCAATGACGGCACGGTAAGCATACCAAACATGTTCCTTAGCACTATTGTGGGCGAAGGCATATATCTTAAAGGTACATACAACGAGAGCACAAAGGAGATAACCATAGAGAACAACCAGGAGATATACAACGAAGACGGACTGTCTCTGTATGTATGTTACATGGACGCTGAGACAGGCGAGCCTTCAACAAGCAGCAACTTCAAACTGACACTCGACTCTGAGAGCGGCATCTACTACTCTGCTGAAGGCGAATATCTCGCAGCATTCCTCACCAACGGCAGCCAGACTCAGCTGTACACCTACTGCACATCTTTCTACTATTATCCGGCAGAACTCTTCCCCGAAGCCGTTTCACACAAATATACATACAGCGACTACTACGGAAACAGCAAATCTGCAACTGTCGACATAGTAAACCTTGGCGATATTTGCTATATAAAGAGCCTCCTGCCCGAATATCCTGAGGCATGGATGATCGGAATGTTTGAAGGCGACAACATCATCGTTTCTTCTTACGGAGTGGCAAGCGACGACACTGCACTGCTCTTTGGAACGACAACAGACTTTGTTGACGACTGCACGTTCACATACAGCAGTTCGAGCGACTCTTACACATCTGAGAGCGGAATAGAACTGACTGACTACTTCTACTATCCCGGCGACAGCCAGAATGATGAAGGATACTATTTCAGCGGATCTTGCAAAAACATGACCATAACAGGCAAGTCTACAACAGCCATCAGCAATGTTGAAAACAGCAACAAGGATGTCGTAGCAACAGAATACTTCGACCTCTCAGGCCGCCGCATCAGCAATGCAGCCCAGGGCGTAAGCATCATGGTAAGCAAGTATGCCGACGGAACAAGCAAGGCAATAAAAATTATGAAATAGGACATTATTTTTTGTGAAGAGCGCTTCATTGCCCGGCGTCAGACTCTCTGGCTCCGGGCTTTATTTATGTCCGCAGCGGCAAATATACGGGCAGCCAATATAATATGGACATGACCGCCTGACCCGATGGAAACATATCGCCGTTATACCGTGTAAGAAATCACTTCGGCACATACGTTTGCCGAACAGGCACACTGCACTCCAAACGAAAAGAAACTTACAGGGACAACAAGAAGAGCGGCCTTCCGTCACCGGAAAGCCGCCCCTGTATATTACCCTGAATTGTGATTGCCCGATATTAATTAATAAAACAATTTATGGTAAAACTAAATCATGCAAATCTAAACTCAAACGTCAATAAACATATAATCATATAACATCAAAAGAAATCTTTTCTTATAGCAACCACACGGCCCGAAGGCCCCAACCTCTTTTTCGTTTGCGGCAGGAACATGCCGCAGTTTAAAATCATTACACATTATCCTTAAGACTAAAGACTTCGTATATCGTCATGTTTAAACAATATAAAATTTATAAAATTATATTATTTAGGCCAGAAATTTATGAGTTTTTTCTCTCCTTTTTTCAGATTGATCTTGCCGCTGATACCCTTCACACTGAAGGTACAGTCGGCCGTGGCCTCATAGTTTAAAGTCAGTTCGTCATCGTTGCTGAATATATCCATCTTTTTTGCATGCAAAGTTAGCATCATGCGGCTGAAAGACAAAGCACGCGCATGTCAGAAAATGTAAATTATTCGTCAAAACGCCTGCCTGAGCCCTTATTTTCGGCAGAAAATAACAAGTGTTACGGCCAACATCATAAAGCATATCTTTGCTTTTATGGTAAAAAAATATTATTTTTGCCAAAACGTTAACAATATATTATCACACAATCTAAAATCATTCACAACATGAATATTAAACATTCAGCAGCGTCGGCAGCATATCTTATTATGGCATTCATGGCCATATGGCTTGCACCGACTGAGACAAAAGCACAAGTAACCTACGAGACATTCATATACACGAGCGACGCCCTGAGCAGCGAGATACAGGACCTGAGCAACGAGCGCGCTGCCCGCGGAGGCTACATGGCCGACCTGGGCATGGCGATGGCAAACGCCGGAAAGGGCATTGCCGGGGGATACGTGACGAGCTTCATCGACATGGGCGTCAACGCCATAGCATCGCTCATAACAAGACCGTCGCGACTGAAGAACGAATGGGAGGAGACGGTTAAGGCCGAGAGCACATTCGAGACCAAGTTCGGCACGGTGAGCGAGCTCAACGACTTCTATTCGGTGCCGTCGACAGACGGGGCGATGGACCCGCGCGGCATGCGCTTCAACGGCATAGGATGCCTGCGCCGCGGCGAGAAAGGCGACACCGTGTTCTACATATCATGCCACGTAGACCACAGCAAGCTCTACCGCATAGTGAACCACTCTAAGTTTGAGCTGGTGCTCGACACGCTCATACTATGCCCGAAGGAGTCTAACCTGCCCAACTCATCGCTGCCCCTGCCCTTCTATTTCAGCGAGCGCGGCAGCTATCAGATAGACATGACCATGACGCTTACATCGTCGTGGATAAACGAGCTGACCGTGCTTCAGAAGGACAAGGAGCTGGGACGCTTCGAGCTGACTGTGCCCATCGACTCGTCGCAGGTGGCGGCCGACGGCAAATATCGCTACGTGCGCGGACGCAGCAAGGGCTCGCCACTGGTGATAAAGGGCGAAAGCTTCATCGTGCCGCGCTCGTTCATGGCATACCGCGACGAGAACGACCAGTATCACAACAGCTGGGGAACGGGCGAATACAAGATGTCTGTAACGCTGAAGGAGAGCTGCGACGTAACCGACGAATACCGCGACGAATGGCGAAACGACCGCAAGCGCCGCAAGAAACTGACGCCGAAGGAGGGCTGGACCGACAACGTATGGAAGGTGATAGAGTCGCAGAAATGGGACGAGATATCAAAGCAATGGGTGATAACCACGCTGAGCGCACCTGCCGACATGATAACGGGCGACATAATAGACAAGCTCGACCTGGCACCCGACAAATAGCAACAGGCACATGCCTAAAGCCGGGAGGACGGATGGACAAGGCGCAGGCACGACATCAACAGGCACCCGGCAACGGCTGGACAACAATAACATAAAACGGCTTATGAAACCACTGTTATGTCTATTTATACTTATGTCGCTTCTTGCCGCGCCGACGCATGCCGGCAAGACCTATGCTACGGCAGCAAGCCATGCCGCACACAGGGCCGCCGCACAGCAGGATGACGACAAGGCAAGGAGCGAAGCCATAACCGACATATTGGCCCACCGCAAATGGGCGGCTGCCAACGTAGACACGGCATTTGCCACAGACGCCGACCTGCTGAGGGCTGCCGCCGACGCCGCTGCCACGCTGTCGCGCGAGCCGGCATACACGGCAGTGCTGCGCAAGGCCGCAGCACTGGTGCCCGCACTTGCCGCATATGCATCATTCAGACAGACCGACAGCCTTGACCATGCCGACAGGCGCAAGACCGAAGCCCTCGAGGCCATAGCCCAGGCAGCACAGAAGACGGTGCCGCAAAGGTCCGACGTGGAGGCAAGGGCAAGATACCACATAGCCGTAATATCCGTGCAGACCGACGCAGGCCGCGCATACAGCTCGATATGCGACGCCTGCAGGCTGGCAGAAAAGAGCCGCGGCGGAATAAGCAAGGACAGGATTACGGCCGAAACAATGCTCTACAACGCCACACGACTCTTCATAAAAGCCAACTACACCGAGGGCGACTCTCCGCTGCTGTATGCCGAGGAGAGCAGGCTCGAGCACGATTTTCTCAGATACTTCAGAGGACGCAAGGGCACGGCAGACGACGCGCTGACCATGTCGATGCTTGCCATGATAAGGCAGGGCCGCGGCTTCGGGCGCGAGTCTGACGAAGCCGACGTGGCAGAATTCGGCGGCAGCAGACCGGCAGAACTGCCCGACAGCGTGGCAACGGCCGAATGGCTCTTGGGCAGATACTACGTGAAAGAAGCCTTCAGGATAGCATCGGGAGCGTTGGGATACAGCCATCCCGACGTGATGTCAATGCGGCTTATAACGCTTGCTGCCGGCTCGCCGTGCTTCGACAGCATGTTCGTCTACGCCCTTGCCTACTGGCCGCTGGGCACACCGATGCTATGCGACGTCAAGATAGCCAAATGGACTACTGCCCTTAACGAGGGACTCGACGTGTCGGAAAGCAGAAAATACGCCACTTACCTGAAATATTACCGCAACTATTACGGCGAAGACAGCAGGGCGTATGCCGACATGCTGCAGCAGGTGGCGCTGATAAGACTCATGGACAACATAGCCGACGGACAGGCGGGCGACGGCTCGCAGCTGGTTGAGCTCTACATAAAACTGATGAACCGGACGGACAGATGCGACGACAGATACATCGATGCGTGCGACGGATTCATGACGCTGGCATCGCTGGTCGACCCGAAGATATATCTCCGCCTGTCTGAAGAGATAATGAAATGTTATGCCGAAAGGAGCAAGCAGCCCAGCTGGACGCGCGTGGCAACAGGCGGAAAGATAGCCACACGACTGGCACAGAACGCCGAACACGACAAGGCGCTCGACATGCAGCGCAAGACGGTGGACGAGGCAACGATGCTGCCCGGAACCATAGGACGCCGATATGAAGCCAAGGCACGATACGACCTGGCAGTGCTATACGGCAGCAGCGGACAGCCCGCCGACTCGGCAACGGTGGACAGCTGCTGGCAGGCAGCACTGAAAACCTACGGCGAGGCAAGGCTCGAAAAGTTTATGCCGGCCATGAGCTATGCCGTGCATCTCGCTGACGAATACCGGCTTGACGATGCCGCCGGCGTGGTGATAAAGCTGATAAAGGACGACGGCAAGACCATGCGCAAGGCATATCTGGCAAGCGCCCGCACACTGCTCGGACGCATAAGGATGATGCAGGGCAAGAACGACAGGAAGACAAGGCGACTGTTTGAGTCGGCTGCCGAGCCGCTGCTGACAGACACCGCACAGCTGCCGTCGCTCGCCGTAAACGGATATCTGTATCTCAGCGCATGGCACATCAGCGAGAACAGGCCCGACTCTGCCGAATTCTACCTTCAGCGAGGATACCTCCTGGCGAAGAAGATAACCGACATTTCGCCCGGATTTTATCTCAACTTCTCAAAGAATCTGTACACTCTTTACATGGCTCTCGGACAAGACCACAAGGCTGAGGAGCTGAACGAGAGCATGATAGAGGAGCTTGAGAGAGACAACCTGCAGGGCACAACGACATATCTCGACTGCATGTGGAACCGCGTGGACATAACGCGGCTGAGGACTCCGGGCAACCTCAACAAGATTTTCACGCAGTGCACGGGCATAATATCGCCCACATTCCTCGTATATAAAAGGGGCAACTACAACAAGGACATAAAGTATTCGTATGTGTTAAGACTGCTCACAAACATTGTAACCAACGGCACCAGACTGTATGCTACCACACCCGCTGCGGCGGAACAGCAGGACAGAGCCGGAAACTCGCGCGAATACATAAGCAGCCAGCTGGGCGAACTGATACCGCAGCTGCTCGACATGGAGCAGGGATATCTCGGCTTTGTGCAGGGTGCCGACTACCGTGTACTGCCCGAATACTATATGCTCATACAGGCTCTTGCCAACTATTACGGCATGGTAAGAGACACATCAAAGATCACTCACTACTACAGACTGATGGCCGAAGCCGACTCGCTGTGCCACAGGCCGTGGACGGCGGCACAGAACATGGCAGGACTTTACGTCATGCGCGGCGACTTCAGGAGCGCGCTGCCCTACAACACCGAATGCTACAGGCAGCTTGACCGTTTCTCTATATTCGACCAGATACAGATAAGCCGCTGGCAGGCAGAACTGTGCTATGCGCTCAACAGAGACGACGAAGCCGTGGAAGCGGCAGCCGGATACGCCGGTCAGATACGCAGATATGTGCTCTCAAACTTCGACTATCTTGGCTCCGACGAACGCGCGCAGTTTCTTGCCGACCACAGCACAAGCGGCCTGATGATCAACTGGATGCTGCCGCGCAAGAGCCGGGAGCTGGCAGCTCAGGCCTACGACGCAGCACTGTTTGACAAAGGTCTGCTGCTGCATTCGTGGGAGCGCATACGCCGCTCGATAATACGCTCGGGCGACAAAGCGCTGATATCTCAGCTCGACACGCTTGCACGCCTTAACGAAGCGGCACGCGCTCTCAACGCAGGAACAGGCGACACAGAGACGAGCAAGCAGCTGAGCGGCATACAGCAGCAGATAGAGCGCATAGAGAAGAGCCTGGCACGCAGCACCGAAGCCTACCGCACAGACACCATGAGAGTTGTGTCGTGGCAGGAGATAAGAAAGGCACTCAGCCCCGGCGAGGCAGCCATAGAGTTTGTAGCCACCGACACGGCCATGGCAGCCCTCATAATAAAGCCCGGACTTGAACGCCCCGCCGCCGTGATGCTCAACGGTGCAAGACAGCTGACCGCGCTGCTCAGACAGACCGACTTCATGCCTGCCGAAACACGTGTGCGCAGGCTCTACACCTTCGGAAGGTCAAAGCTCTACGACATAATATGGCGTCCGCTTGAGCAATATCTCGGCAACACGTCCACCGTATACTTCTCGCCCACAGGCGAACTCAACCGCATTGCCTTTGCCGCCATACCCGTATCGGCTGACAGCTGCCTCATAGACAGATACGACCTGCGCCAGCTGTCTACAACGGCAAGACTCGTAAGCAGAGCCGGAAAACACGACATAAGGACGGCAACCGTGTTCGGAGGCATCTATTACAGCGACGGACAGGCTGCGCAGGCAGCAGGCAATGGCAGCGACAACACACGAGCAGCGATGCAGGAAGCCTTCGTATATCTTGACGAGACGCGACGCGAGACCGACGCCATAGCCCGATGCATGGCCAAAGCCGACATCAAGGCCGACACCATAACGGGCAGCAACGCCACCGAAACGGCATTCTACAAGCTCGACGGACAGAGCACGGACATAATACATCTGGCCACGCACGGATTCTTCATAGACGGCTCAAAGGATGCCGACGAATATGCGTTCCTGCGCAACCATCCCGGCTCAAAGCACCACGCCATGCAGCGCACGGGACTTGCCTTCGTAGGCGCCAACGCCACATGGACGGGCGAACGCAAGCCCGACCGCGAGGACGGCATACTGACCGCCAACGAGCTGTCGCTGCTCGACCTTGGCAACACCGACATGGCTGTGCTGTCGGCATGCGAGACGGCGCTCGGAAGCTACACCACAGAGGGCGTGTACGGACTGCAGCGCGGATTTAAGGAGGCAGGCGTCAACACGCTGATGATGTCGCTATGGAACGTGAACGACCGCGCCACGGCGATATTCATGCAGGACTTCTACAGGCTGTGGCTCGGCGGAATGACCAAGCGCGAGGCCTTCAGGACTGCCGTGAACAACATGAGACAGCAGCACCGCGAGCCGTTCTTCTGGGCTGCCTTCACCCTGCTTGACGCCGAATAAGGCCGCGCCGACCCGACGATACCTCCGACAGAGGCAAGGGGAAAGACAGCAGAAAGGACATGAATGAACATTGACTGACAACTAAAATATTACTGACATGAGAAAAATATTACTGCTTGTGCTTGCCGTATGTGCATCGGCCATACATGCGCAAAACACAACCGAACTGATGATGAAGGCCGAAAAGGCGTGCATGATGATACGCGACGCCGTGACGGCACGCTCTGCCGACAACGTGATGGCGGGCATGGAGATGATAAGCGAGATACCTTTCAGCGAACTGACGCTAAGCTCTGTCGACACCAAGAGCGCCGTGCCGATGCGCGGACATCTGCAATATAACGTTGAATATCTTGACGAACTGCTGCTGAAAAACCTCGACATGGGGCTCATAGAGGTTGAAGACGCCTACAAGATGAGGGCAACGGGCGCTCCGCTAAGATGCACCCACCGCGCCGTGGCGGCAGGCGGCAGCGTAACTTACTCGATGATGGCGCAGGGCGAACAGCAGCTGATGGTGGTGCCCGAGTGCGGAGGCAAAGTGAATCTCTACGTCGACGACAAGGGCAGCGGCCGCAAACTGGCAGACAAGGCCGACGGAGGCAAGGACTGCTGCACGCTCAACTGGACGATAGAACGTGCCGGCGAACTGGTGATAACCGTGGAGAACAAGTCGGACAAAGACCTGAGCTTTATCATCGTGTCCAACTGAACAGTCCCAGACAGCTAAAGGCATAAGACAAGCCGAAACGGCTGAAGCGGCATGACAAGCCATAAATGAGGCTCACTAAGCCATGAAAGGTTATCAGAGCGCATGCTGTTTTGTCTGTTTGCGTATCGGTGCTTCCATCCTGATTATCACCACATATTCGGGTTAAGGCAAAAAATCCAGCTGCCGCAATATTATTTATACATGTTTTCTTAATTCTTAATTTTTAATTCCTGATTATCATCGTGTTTCGTTTTCTTGCATTATTGATATTATCAGCCGCTGCCGCCACGGCAGAAGGACAGACGGTGGCAACGCTGCTCAGGGCCGACTCGCTGCGCAACGCGGGTAGCTATGCCGAGGCTATTGAAGCCTACCGTGAGGTGAACGACAAGAAAGGCATACCCGGATCGTGGCGGCTAAGGGCGCTGACGGGCATGGCCACGTGCAACAGACAGACGGGAAACTATCGCGAGGCGCTCGAAAACTACCGCACAATTGACAGCGAAGGACTGCTCGACGTGCGCGGAAAACTGAACATGAGCAACCTGTATCTCACTCTCGGACTATACGCCGACGCCGTAGACCTGCTCGAGCCGCTCAACGCCACGATAGGTCAGGACACACGGCTGATAAACCTTGCATCGGCGTATGCATATCTCGGACGCGGCAGCGACGCCCTGCAGCTGCTCGCCACGGCATCGACTGACGGCATGAGCGCAGAGCAGAAGACCACGCTGACAGCCAACCGCGGATTTATAGAGATGTCGCTCGGACAGCACGAAGCGGCTGCGGCATCGCTCGGCAAGGCTGCAGGCATGCTGTCAGACGGAGCCGGACGATACATCGTGATGGCAAACCTGGCGCTGGCTGAGAGCGGATGCGGACACGCTGACAAAGCCCTGGCGTACATAGACTCGTGCCTGACATGGCAGAAAATAAACCTCGGAGAGAAGCATCCCGACTATGCGATAAGCGTAAGAAAGCGCGCCGAAATTCTGCTGAAAGCCGGACGGAAGACAGAAGCGGCGGCGTGGTTTAAGACGTATTTCGGCCTTATGCGCAACTATGTGTGCCGCTCGTTTGCCTTCCTTACCGACAAGCAGCGGCAGGACTTCTGGTTCAGCAACGAACCGCTTGTAACCGAATGTTACGCCACCGAGGCCGCCGACCCGCAGCTGCTCTACGACGTGGCGCTCTTCTCCAAGTGTCTTCTGCTGCAGGTTGAGCGCAACATAGAGGCCGAGGCACGGCGCGACACATCTGCATCGAGGCTTTATGACAGCATAGCATCACTGAGGCGTGAGGCCGACAAGGGCAGCTCTGACGCACGGCAGCGCGACTCGCTCTATGCCGAAGCCGACAGGCAGGAGCAGAGACTGATGGCCATGATGGACGGATACAGGAGCTTCAACGCCAACATGAGGCTGACATCGGCCGACATAGCGCGGCGGCTGGGGCGCAACGAGACGGCAATAGAGTTTATAAGATACGGCAGCACATCGGCGCGACGCTATGCCGCACTGACCCTTGACGGCACTGGCAAGGTGGGCTTCGTGCCGCTGTGGACAGAAGACAGTCTGCGCAACTTCAGGCTGACCGACGGCCGAACGCTCAACGAGGCGATGAACTCGATGCGCGCTGCCGACAAGAACGCCATATACACCGACACTAAGCTTAGCTCTATGATATGGTCGAAGCTGAAACCGCTGCTGACAAAGCGCGGACGGATATACTTCGCGCCCGACGGTCTGCTGCATCTGCTTGCCATAGAGAACATGGCCGACGCCATGAACGGCAGCAACGTGTGCCGCCTCAGTTCTACGCGCGAGCTTGCCAATGACGACAAAGACATCAGGGGAAAAGCACTGATAATGGGCGGAGTGAGCTATGACGAATGCGACGCAAAGACCCAGGACGACGCCACAGCAGCGCCCGACCGCAGCGCAAGCAGCATACTCTCTGCCCTGCATCTGCCGCCCGCAGCCAACGGAGCCTACGCCTATCTGCCCGCCACGGCGGCAGAGGCTGACACCATAAGGAGCATGATAGCAAAAGGCAACGGCATAAAGGCTGAATGCATAAAAGGCACGCAGGCCACCGAAACGGCCTTCAAGCTCGCCGCCCCGTCGTGCTCAATGATACATCTTGCCACCCACGGCTTCTGCTTTGCCGACACCGACAGGCCCGAGCCGCTGGCGTTCTGCCGCGACAGTCTGCGCGAAGACGACACGATGAGCCGCAGCGGACTGGTGTTTGCGGGTGCCAACCGCATGGTGCAGCCGGCATACAGCGCCTACGACGACGGCATACTGCTGGCACGCGAAGCTTCAGAGATGCACCTCGACAGGGCAGCCCTCGTAGTGCTGTCGGCATGTCAGACGGGTCTCGGACCGATAACTTCCGAGGGTGTGTTCGGCTTTCAGCGCGGACTGAAGAAGGCAGGAGCCGGCGCTATAGTGGCAAGTCTGTGGAACGTTGACGACAAGGCCACCAAGCTGCTCATGACCCGTTTTTATCATCATCTGCTCGGCGGCATGACTATGTTGGAAGCCTTCGTCCAAGCCAAGACCGACCTGCGCTGCCATGAAGTGAAGATAGAAGTGGAGACAGACGAGGACGACAAGTCGCACGGACAGATAAGGCGCTTAGGCCGATGGGTGTGGCCGAAGAAGAAAGTAATGAAGACCGTTCACCCCTACTCGAAGCCTCAATACTGGGCAGCGTTTATTTTAATTAAGAAGTGAGAAAGTATGTATTAAGACAATAAAGAACGTACCGTTGGTTATTATTTCAACGGGACGTTTTTCTTTTATACCTAATAGTTTGTCAATACCTAACCACAAAACATTTGGATTTTTCACTCTTAACCATTCACTTCCGTCAGGCGTTTTTCATTTTTAATTTTTCATTTTTAATTACGCTTTTGCGCCTGCTTTTCATTTAAAAAAAGCGGTATTTTAAGCGGATCAGGAGATCCTTATAATAAATTCCGGCGGAGCGCAGATCCGCCGGCACAATAGCAAACGTAGTGCTTGCGAGAAGAACAAATAATACATTCGGATTTAATTACTCTAACTACTTTAACTTCTAAAACCAACATTGCATTTGACTTTAACTACTTTAACTACTCTAACTCCTTTAACTACTAAAAGAAAAACATTCGTCTTAACTCCTTAACTACATAACTCCTTTACTCCTAAAACAACATTGCATTTGACTTTAACTACTTTAACTACTCTAACTCCTTTAACTACTAAAATAAACAATATTTCCCCAATTCTGCCGTTCTATATCTTAAATGGATAAAGACGAAAGTAAAGACAGCTACGGACATGTGCTGAAATATACTGGAATATTCGGCGGCGTGCAGGGACTCAACATCATCATCGGCCTTGTACGCAACAAGATTACTGCCCTGCTGCTCGGCCCTGCAGGCATGGGACTGGCGTCGCTGCTCAACTCTTCGGTCAACTTTATCTCGCAGGCCACCAACCTCGGAATATCCTTCAGTGCGATAAAGCACATATCAGAACTCTACGATCAGGGCGACACGGAAGGCATGGAGCGCTTCATCAGGATTGTCAGGGCATGGAGCCTCGTGGCAGCACTGCTCGGCATGCTCGTGTGCATAGCCGCCGGACCGCTGCTCAACAGCCTCGCCTTCTCGTGGGGCGACCACACGCTCCACTTCATGCTGCTCTCGCCTGCCGTGGCGCTGATGGCCATAACGGGCGGCGAAACGGCCATACTGAAGGCCACACGACGGCTAAGGGCGCTCGCCGTGGTGCAGATATGGTCGGTCATAGCCTCGCTGCTGATATCCGTGCCCATATACTGGATGTTCAGATGGACCGGCATCGTGCCCGTGATAATACTCATGGCGCTTGCCACGATGATAATAACGGTGGTGTATTCTTACAGGGCTTATCCGCTGCGGCTCAGCGGAACCAAGGGCCTGCTGGGCGAAGGCATGGAGATGGTAAGGCTGGGCATAGCCTTCATCATGTCGGGCATAATGGCAAGCGGAGCCGAGATGCTGCTGCGCGCGCTGCTCAACGCCGAGGCCGACCTCGACATAGTGGGACTATACAACGCGGGATTCGTGCTTACGATAACCTACTCGGGCATGGTGTTCTCGGCGATGGAGACCGACTACTTTCCGCGCCTGTCGGCCGTCAACCACGACAACCAGGCCATGAAGCTCACGGCCAACCGCCAGATAGAGGTGTCGCTGCTCATCGTGGCACCCATGCTCACGCTGCTCATTGTGGCTCTGCCGCTGGTGGTGCCGATGCTCTACAGCCGCAAGTTCACGCCCGTGGTGCCCATGGCTCAGATAGCCGTCATGTCGATGTATCTCAGGGCCATAACGCTGCCCATAGCCTACATGACGCTCGCCAAGAGCCACTCTAAGGCCTTCTTCGTGCTCGAAACGCTGTCGGCAGCCATGCAGGTGGCAGCCGTGATGGGCGGATACCGCCTGATGGGACTGACGGGCACGGGCGCCGGACTGCTCGCATCGTATATATTCGAGCTGGCGCTGATATACACCTATGCCCACACACGCTACGCCTACCGCCCCTCGAAAGGCGTATGCACCTATGCCGCCATACATCTGCCGATAGGCATAGCGGCATATCTTTCAACACTTATCGGCAACACTCTGCTGAGCGCCTGCCTCGGCATAATGCTAACCTTGGCGAGCACTGCCGCCTCGCTGTTTATACTGCACAAAAAGACATCGCTGTGGAACAGCCTGACAGAACGGCTGAAAAAACTGCGCAGAAGATAGGCACATCAGAAAAACACACCGGAAAGAATAAGCATAACGGCACTTTTCAACAATATTTCAACATATCATAAAGACGTGAGCCTAAGGCCGTTACAAAACTTATCAACAAAATAAACACCATTTATCAACAAGCCGAAAGCACATCTTTCAGCACACGAAAAGCCACATATCGCAATGCAAAAAGCCACCTGTTGCAAGGCAAAAGACGGCATATCACAACACGAAAAACGCATACAGCAACACCAAAACCGGGATAAAGCCACGCCACAGACCGAAAACAACGCAGAAAACACCATTAAAACAGGCACAAACGCCACAGCGGACAAAGAACACCGAGACACTGTTGAAAACCCTGTTGATAACCATGTGGAAAACCGTTGGAAAAATATGTGGATATCAACACGCCACGCGGGCACGACATTATACACGTGTATATCAACACCTTTATACAGACAAAATAAGCAAGTTTTCAACAGATAAATGGCGAAAAAAGATATAAACTTATTAAATTTGCAGTCTGACAGGAGAATTGTGGATAAGATGCCTTAACGCCTGACAGTCAGACAGAAGATATTAATGGCACATGTTGAAAACACATAACCACGGGTTGATAACGAAATAAGCAAACTTTCAGCCCTAAAGTTTTGAACAAATCAACGGCATATCATACAACTCATTCTCTTTTTTAAAAAAGGAAAACAAAGGATAAGAATAATTATGTGGGTGTGGAAACCTGAGGGTAACCTGAAAGCAGGACAAGCACACACGGCAAAAGAAACAAACACTATGGTTAAAGAAGAATGGACAGAGAAGGGCTACATAGACGAGCCTGCTGACAACGGCACCGACCTGGCCGCCGAGATAAGAAGAATGTGCAAGGAGAAAGACGCCATAATACTGGCCCACTACTACACCGACGGATCGGTGCAGAAGGTGGCAGACTTCATTGGCGACTCGCTGGCCCTGGCGCGCAAGGCTGCCAAGACCGACGCCAAGATTATCGTGATGTGCGGCGTTCACTTCATGGCAGAGACGTGCAAGATACTTTGCCCCGAAAAGCTGGTGATCTGTCCTGACCTAAACGCCGGATGTTCGCTGGCCGACTCATGCCGCGCCGAAGACCTCAGGAAGTTTAAGCAGGAGCACCCGGGCTACACCGTGGTGAGCTATGTCAACACTACGGCTGCCGTGAAGGCGCTGACCGACGTGGTGGTTACGAGCGGCAACGCAAAGAAGATAGTAGACCAGCTGCCGAAGGACGAGAAGATAATCTTCGGACCCGACCACAACCTGGGCAGCTACATCAATGCCGTTACGGGCCGCGAGATGCTGCTGTGGAACGGCGGATGCCATGTGCATGAGCGCTTCTCGCCTCAGGCCATCGTTGAGATGAAGAAGGAACACCCCGACGCCATCGTGCTGGTTCACCCCGAGTGCAAGGGTCCCGTAGTGAAGCTTGCCGACGTGGTAGGCTCAACGGCAGTGCTGCTCGACTATGCCGTGGCACATCCCGACAAGGAGTATATCGTGGCAACAGAGCCGGGCATACTGTTCGAGATGCAGCGCCAGTGCCCCGACACGGTGTTCCTGCCCGTGCCGCCCGAAGTGAGCGAAGGCTCCGCAGGCTGCTCTTGCAACGAGTGTGAATACATGAAGATGAACACCCTGCTCAAAGTTTACAACGCCCTGAAGCATGAATGGCCCAGCGTAGACGTTCCTGCCGACATAGCAGCCGAGGCAGTGAAGCCGATAAACCGCATGCTGGAGATGAGCTAGAGACTGTTCATAATTAAGAATTAAAAAGTAAAAATTAAAAGGCTGGAAAGAATGAAGGGATAATAAAAGACGGAAAACTTTAGCCGGCTATATTCATGCAAGCCGCAAAGCCGTTAGTTTCCTGACATTCCGTTCTTTCCCGCCTTTTAATTTTTGCTCCTTAATTTTTTAATTTTTACTTTTTAATTTTTAATTTTTAATTCCAAAAAATCCGTGCGTATATTATTAATTGGTGAGGCGAGCTATCTGCACAACACTCTGAAGAAGGGACTTATTGAAGACGGTCATCAGGTGGTGCTGATGTCTGACGGCAACAACTGGCACAACTCTCCGAGGGACATCGACCTGAAAAGAGACATGCGCTGGGGAAAGCTGAGCGGACTGAAAGTGCTGTGGCAGCTCTTGAGGCATTATAAATGTCTTGTGGGCAACGACATCGTGCAGATACACAACTATCAGTTTGTGCCGCTGAAGATGGGGTGGAACAGACATCTTATCAGCTTCCTCAAACGGCATAACAGGTATATGGTAAAGGGCTGCTTCGGCGATGACCCCGTAGTGTTAGACAGTCAGGCTGAAGGAGTACCCGAATATTCGGATACATATTGGGACGGCCGGCCGCAGAACGTTGAGCTTAACAAGGAGCGCACAGCCGAGATGGATATGGTGCCGGTGCGCCATTGCAGCGGCTTTGCCAATCGCGAGTCTGACGCTCTTGTGGCATGCCTTTACGAATATTATCTGTGCTACCGCTCATGGCTCAGCCACGGCAAGCTGCACTATATACCTCTGCCCATAGAGATTCCTGAGGGGACACGCGCAAAGCATATAGCCGACGGCCGTAAGCTGAAGGTGCTCGTGGGCATACAGCCCAAGCGCGACTATCTTAAAGGTGCCGCTTATATAGGGCGGCTGGTTGAGCAGGTGGCAAAGGAGAACGACGGACTGATTGAGGTTAACACGGTTGAGGGCGTGCCCTACGACGAATATTGCCGTATGCTCAGTGAGACCGACGTGCTGGTGGATCAGCTCTACAGCTACACGCCGTCGATGAATTCGCTGGCTGCCATGGCGCGCGGAACGGTGGTGATAGGCGGCGGCGAGGAAAAGTTCTATAAGTTTATCGGTGAGGAAGAGCTGCGGCCGATAATAAATGTGAGGCCTGGGCGCGACGAAGACAATCTGAACACGCTGCGCCGGACGCTGACCGACCGCAAGTTGCTGGAGAAGATGTCGCAGCAGAGCATTGATTTCGTAAAGAAGTATCACGACTACCGCAAAGTGGCGCGACAGTATGAGCATCTGTATGAACGGCTGCTTGCCGGAGAATTTGACATCTATTAGAAAGATACATCAAGCCCAAACCAATGCACACAGACTGAGGCTTTCAGCCGGATTTGGGATAAATAATAAAAAAATAAGCTGACAGAACCGTGTTGTTGTCTGTCAGCTTATTTTTGTTTATATTCTGTGTCTGTAAATAATATTCTTTTGTTCAGATTAAATCGGCTTGTCATTATTTATGCCTTATTTCTTGCCTAAAAGCGTCTTATTTCTTGTCGCAAATCGAGCCAATCAGCTCTTTCCATTTGTTCATGATGTTGTCTCGGTCAAACTTGTTGATTGTGAGCCTCGCATTTGCCCCATATTTCGCTCTGAGAGCCTCGTCGCCCGCCATGCGGATAATTGCCCGCGTGAGAGCCTCCGGGTCGTTCTGAGGCACAATAATGCCGTTGTAGCCGTCTTCTGCGATGTCTCTCGCGCCGTAGATATAGTCAACCGTAACGCAAGGCAGTCCGCAGGCCTGTCCTTCGGCAAGCACGAGCGACAGTCCTTCGTATCGCGAGGTTACAATCTGCATGCTGTGGCTTGCGTAAGCCTCGTTCATGTCTTCGCACCGTCCGCGCAGCACCACCCTGCCGTCGAGTCCGCACCTTGTTATCTGTCGTTGCAGTTCGTCGTGCAGCGAGCCTTCGCCGTAGATGTCGAGTTGCCAGTCGGGGCATGCCTTGGCAACATCCTTCCAGCAGTCTATCAGCAGGTCGAAGCCCTTAACGTGTTCGAGTCTGCCCACGGCTATCGCCTTTTTCACGCCATAGTCGGCCACATATTTGTCGGGCGTGTTCACAAAGTTTGGTATCACCTCCACCCTCTTAGCCGCCTTATATTCGCGTGCGTCGTCGGCCGTAAGGCACACCACGGCGTCGGCCTTTCGCTCCATTAGCCCGAACATACGGCTGTAAGGCGTGAACCTGCGTGCCGAGTGCGATTCAAATATCTTTTTTGACTTTATATTGCAAAGCGGCAAAAGCAGTGCGCTAAGCGTGGTTGCAAAGAATATTATGTCGGGCTTAAGTTCTGAAAGTGTGCTGTTTAACTTTATTGCCGCATCAGCTAATGTCTTTATTCGATTAACGGTTCTTGTTATAGTGTTATTACTTTTCTTTGCCATCGGAACATCAAGAAACAGCAGCCTGACGTTCTTGTTGAGGTTATATGTCTGGCGTGGTGTGTCGCGATATATAGAAACGATGGTTACTTCGTTTCCCCATTCTTCCGACATTATGTTTGCCTTCTCGGATATTATGCGCTCAACACCGCCACCTATATAGAAATCTTCAATAATATATGCTATTTTCATTGTCTTGAAATTAGTTTGAAAATTTTACAAGATAGTTTCAGACCAAATAAATTTAGCATTACGGCTTTTATCCAGTCCTTGTTTCCTGCATAACTTTTAATCTGTATCCGTTGTGGCCAGAGTAATATTTTTCCTGTTTTTCTGTAAGAGTAAAGTTGCGATGTCAGCATGTTTAGATAAAGCCTGTGCCAGCGCTTTTCCCGTGTGTTGAGGTTTAATTCCTTTGTCAGGCTTATTTGCGCTTCAAGCAGAGACGTAAGTCCGTTGAGGGCTTCTTTGGCAGCTATTCCGCTTTTGTTCAAGCAATAGTTGTACATGCCTTTGTTTGTTGTGGCTATAACTGGGTTGAGCTTTATAAGGCTTGCAATGTTATATACGTCTTCATAAATTTTTCCTTTTGGGAAACGCACATTGCTGAAAAGCTCTTTCCTGTATATCTTGTTCCATGCCCAGCAGTGTTCAAGGCCATTTGTCGACAGCCAGTCAAGGGCATTGTCGTATACAGTAGTACCGGGATTAAACATCCGTTCGTTTTTGCATCCGGGATTTTGCAGTACAGGATATTCCAATATGTCGTATTCTTTATGTCCGTTTAATATAGGCATAAGTTTGGCATAAGTATTATTTTCTACAAAATCGTCGCTGTCTACAAATGTTATGTAATCTCCCGTTGCCCGGCTTATTCCATAGTTGCGCGCGTCAGAAAGTCCTCCGTTAGGTTTATGAAAAACTTTTATGTTATTGTTTAGTGATGCTGCCTTGTCAGCCAGATTTCCGCTGTTGTCGGTCGAGCCGTCGTCAATTATAAGTATTTCATAATTGTCGATGCCCTGTGACAGCACGCTGTCGATGCAGCGCCGGAATGTCTTTTCTACGTTATATACCGGAATAATAATGCTTAATTTCATGAAAAAATGAATTTAAAAGACAGACATTTTATCACCGTCCATCTTATCATCAGCATCCGGAATAATGAATTTCCGCTCTTTACTGATGCTGTGAATGAACTGTTTCTGCCGTGACAACGAAACTGAATAAGTTTGTTTGGGATAAACTTTACATTGAATCTGTAGGCGGCAATGTTGCCTATCCAGATGTCGTGCATAGGTATGTCTTTCGGAAATGGTAGAGATGCCTTGAGCACCCTCTTTGTAAAGGCCATGCAGCAGCCCATATAACCGTTTTTAATAAGGGTGTTATAAATGCGTGACTGCTTGGTGTTGTGTACTTTATAATATGATTTTTCAATAATGTTGAGATTCTCGTCTACCATTTCTGCATCACTTATCACGCAGTCGTAATGTTTGAGATACTGCATGCAAATGCTTATTTTATTATCTTTCCATACATCGTCTTGATCTGATAGAAATATATATTCGCCTTTGGCGTGCATCAATGCGTTTTCAAAGTTTGATGTGGGTGATTTCTTTTTAGGACCTTTAATCAGCTTTATCCTTTTGTCGTCGATTTCTTTTATAATGTCTATGGTTGAATCGGTAGATCCGTTGTCAGATATAATGATTTCGTCTTCGTTACCGAGTTGATTTATTATCGAGCTGATTTGCTCTCTGATAAATCTCTCACCATTGTATGTGGCTATGCAGACTGAAATCATTTTATGCGACAAAAATTATCTTTATTATTATGTTTTATAATGAAAACGTTTATCTGTTTTTGTTTTATACATCCGTCAGTTCACTATGGCAATCTTGCACACGGTGCCCTTGTCGCCCGACGATGTGGCCGTCTGAACCATATACACGCCCGATGCCACACGCTTGCCGTTGAGGTCGCAGCCGTCCCATGTGTACGATCCGCCCGTGCTTCTTCCCTTGTTTACCAGCGCTCCGTTGGATGTAACAATCTTTATGTCGGCGTCGTAGGTAAGGCCTGTGATGGTTATCAGGCCCGTGTAGTCGGGTCTTACTGGATTGGGATATGCGTATACGTTGTCCTTGGTCATCTCGTCTGTCGGCTCTGTTGCGTCGCTCTGATAAGAACATAAGCCCTTGTCTGTGGCGAAATATACGCGGCCCGTGTTGCCGTCGATGGCTATGTCCTGCACAAGGTTTGACGGCAGCGGCGAGTTGTCCGTGGTGAAGTGGCTTATCTGCGTGTTGTTGTCGGCACTGATGAGGAACACTCCGTTAGAGTTGGTGCCTATCCATTTGCGGTTGCCGCCGTCGATGGCTATGGCGCGCACGTCGATGCCCGAGAGCAGATAGTCGGCATAGTTGGTGCCGTCGTTGCGCGGCACTTTGTGCTGCGTGAAGTAAGTGGAGCCGTTCTGTATGGCGCTTGCCGAGAGATAAACAGGTCCGGCGTTGGTGCCTACCCATACGTTTCCTTCCCTGTCTTCAACCGGACTGAATATGTAGTTTGCGCCGAGGCTTGTTCCGTCTTGGTTTATTATGCTCGGTCCGTATTTTGTCAGCACGTCGTTGGCATAGTCGTATGAGTAAAGTATGGTGTTGTTGTAATAGTTGTTGACAAACCACATCTTGCCGTTGGTATTGCTGATAAAGGCTTTTTCAAGGTCAAAACTATTTTCCTGTGAAAATTCTGAATGTTGGTATGTTGTCCATTTGCCGTCTGTCTTGGAAATGCTTTTAATACTGTTTCCAACTTGGGAGTTGAGTATCCACAGATTACCGGCAGCATCATATTTAACTGAACTTACAATTGTGTAATCTTTTGACACCGGATTTACAGCTGATTTTAAGTCGCTGTTGTCATAATTGTAGTGCTTCACGAACTTGCCGTCCTGAAACTCATACATGCCGCTCTTGGCGCCCACCATGACGTGTCCGCTTATTGTTGGGTCGAAGTCGAGGCACAGCACGTCAACGTAGCTGTGGCCTATCTTGTCTGTTGTAACCTTTTCAAACTCCGACCAGCTGTCGCCGTTCCACACGTGAACTTCGCCCGGGCGGTTGCCGTCGGTCTCCTGCGACCACAGGCCGCCCACGCCGTAGAGGCTTCCGTTGTTGATGTATATGCGGTAGAAGTTGTTGGATGCGGGGCCGTCGGGTGCAACGCCTTCGGTTACATACACGGGCACGTTGTCGCTGTTTATCTTATATCCTGTTAGCTTTCCGTCTTCGGTCTTGGTCCACCATGTGCCGTCGGTCTGGTCGTACACCTTTGTGCGGTCTATGTTCTGCGCCACATAGTCGCCCGTGCGGCTCCAGTTGCCTTTGTCGAGCAGGTTGTCCTGCATGTTTCCGCGGTAGATGCCCTGCGTGCTCGATGCAGCATAGATGTAGTTGCCCTCGATGTAGCAGTAGTCAACCTGGAATCCGAGCTGATACGAGTCGGCAATGCTTCCGTTGCTGACGTTCATCTTTACTATGCCGAAGGCTGTCGACAGATAGGCATATTGGTTATATATATAAATGTTGTTTATGGTCTTGTCGTAGGTAGCTTCCTTCATGTAGAGGTCGGGCACGTTGATCACGCTGCCGTTTCTTGAAAGCAGGTCGATGTTAGAGTTTGTGTAGGTAACGATAAGTCTGCCGGCTGATTTTGACCATGCTATGTGCGATATCTCGATGTCCGACAGCATATTTGTCTTGTCGTAGGTGGCAACAAGTCCGTCTGCGGGGTTATACGAAAACAGACTGTTGGATGCCAGCACGTACACCTCCTTGCCCGTGGGCTCTATTTCTGTTATGTTGCCGTAGCTTGGATAGAGGGTCCAGCCGTCTGTGCTGCCGCCGCTTATTGCATTGGCCGGCACTGATAATAGCAGAAAAAGGCACGGCAGACAGCATGACATGATATGTCTGAGGATATGGGTGTTTATTTTTCGCATAATTGTTTTGTTTACAGCTTGTGGCTTGTTGCTCAATGATATAACGCCGGCAGGTAAGATTTGTTTTATAAAATGCCAAAATTCTTCGTTCAGCGGCATTGCCGTTGCGCTGCCAGAGCGCTTTGCGCAGCGCTTGCCGGCGGCGGTGATGATAATATAAAGGCAGGCGGCTATCTGTTGCCGCTTGCCTGTTTAAGATATTCTACAAGTTTCTGCACGGCCCTGGCGCGGTGAGATATCTTGTTCTTTATCTCGTGGCCCAGTTCGGCAAATGTCTTGTCGTAGCCTTCGGGGCGGAATATGGGGTCGTAGCCGAAGCCCTCTCCTCCCCTCTTCTCGCGTATTATGTCGCCTTCTGCCACGCCTTCAAACAGCTTCACGCCGTCGTCGCCGCTGCCCGTTATCAGGGCTATCACCGTGCGGAAGCGCGCCTTGCGGTTGTCGTTGTCGCCGAGCTTCTGCATCAGCTTTGCCATGTTTGCCTCGCTGTCGTGACCTTCGCCGCCGGCATATCGTGCCGAGTAGACTCCCGGCTCTCCGCCCAGTGCGTCCACCTCGAGTCCGGTGTCGTCGGCAAAGCAGCTCATGCCGTATTTGTCAAACACGTAGCGGGCTTTCTGCAGGGCGTTTCCCTCCAGCGTGTCTGCCGTCTCGGGTATGTCCTCGTGGCAGTTGATGTCGGCCAGCGACATCACTTCTATCTTGTCGCCGAGCATGTCTCTTATCTCGGCCAGCTTGTTCTTGTTGTTTGTTGCGAAAACTATTTTCATCTTTTCTTTATTGTTTCTCTGTGCGCCCGTGGCAGCGGCCTTTTGCCGTCACTTGCCGTTTAGCGTATTGTCTTTCATCTTCTTGGGCACTTTCACCTTTATCTGGTCGAAGCCCTCGCCGTATACGCCTATCACGGAGCTCTGGCTCACAAAGGCGTTGGGGTCGATTACCTTTATCAGTCGGAATATCGTCACGCTCTCGTTCTTCTTTGCCAGCAGACAGAGCACCTTGGTCTCCTTGCCCGTATACCATCCGTGACCGTCGAGTATGGTTATCGTGTGGTCGGTGGTGGTGGCTATGGCGTTGGCTATCTCCTGATATTTCTTTGAGAATATCATGAACTGCACCGACTGGCGCTGCCAGTTCATCACGTAGTCGAGCATGGTGCACTCGATGAACATGGTGCAGAAGCCGAACACCACCTTCTGGCAGCGAATCTGCACGGGACCGAACGTGTCGATGAACAGACAGCTGCCTATGATGCACACGTCGATTAGCAGGATTACGCGGCCGAGCGATATGTTGCGGTACTTGTTGACCGAGGCCGCTATGATGTCGGTGCCGCCCGTAGAGCCGTTGTTGAGGAACACTATGGCCAGGGCCGTGCCGGTCATCATACATCCGATGACGAGCGACATGAAGTCGTTGCCGTCGCCCAGCAGCTTGTAGAACGTGCCGTCGGGCTGTATGACAACTCTCTGGGCCACGTCGAGCAGGAACGTCAGCATGAACGTGGCGTAGATGGTCTTCATCAGGAAGCGCCAGCCCAGTATCTTCAGCGCGGCCACGATGAGCACGGCGTTGATTATGAAGAATGTGTACTGAACGGGGAACTTCGTGGCGTAGAACACCACGGCGCCGATTCCCGCTATACCTCCCGTAACTATCTCGTAAGGCAGGAGGAACACCGTGAAGGCGAACGTGTAGAGCATCAGCCCGAGGGTGATGTTGAAGTAGTCTTTGGCTTCACGAATTAATATTTGCTTCTGCATGGCTTGTGATTTTTTTAAGGTGAAAGTGTGTTTCTTTTTAATTCTGTTGACATAACGGTTTTATCATGAGCGCGTCGGCTCCTGTGAGTGAGTCAGGCCGGCTCAGGGGCCGGGCTCTGCTGTGTTGCCCGGCCTTTGCCGCCTGTGTGTGTCCTGTTATTTTGCTGTTTGCCTTAGTGATATGGGCGCGGCTGTTATTTAACAACCACGTTGACCATTCTCTTCGGCACGATGATAACCTTTACTATCTGCTTGCCGTCGATGTATTTTGCCGTTCTCTGGTCGGCCATCACAGCCTGCTCTATGGCTGCGTTGTCGGCGTCGGCTGCAAACTGCATCTCGAAGCGGCGCTTGCCGTTGAAGGCTATACCCATCTGAACGGTGCTCTCAACGAGGTATTTCTCGTTGTATTCGGGCCAGCATGCGTCGAATATGCTGCCGCTGTTGCCCAGTGCGTGCCACAGCTCTTCGGCTATGTGCGGAGCAAACGGAGCTATCAGGCCTACCACGTCGGTCAGCAATGCCTGGTTGTGGCATTTGAGCTGATGCAGCTCGTTGACGCAAATCATGAAGGCAGATATGCTGGTGTTGTAGCTGAACTGCTCGATGTCTTGCGTAACCTTCTTGATGAGCTTGTGGACAGACTTATATTGCTCCGGCGTAGGCTCGCTCTGGTCGGGCAGGAATTCGCCCGTGCGCTGATCGTAGAACAGTGCCCAGAACTTCTTCAGGAAGCGGTGGCAGCCGTCTATTCCGTTTGTGTCCCAAGGCTTGCTCTGCTCTACCGGACCGAGGAACATCTCGTAGAGACGCAGCGTGTCGGCTCCGTATTTGTCGACAATCATGTCGGGGTTGACAACGTTGAACATCGACTTAGACATCTTCTCTATAGCCCATCCGCACACATACTTGCCGTCTTCGAGGATGAATTCGGCGTCGTTGTATTCGGGGCGCCATGCCTTGAATGCCTCTGTGTCGAGCACGTCGCCGTGAACGATGTTTACGTCAACGTGTATAGGCGTTACGTCATACTGGTCTTTCAGTCCGAGACTAACGAAGAGCGGCTTCTTAGAGTGGTCGTCGCTGTTTACGCGGTAAACGAAGTTAGAGCGTCCCTGAATCATACCCTGGTTGACGAGCTTCTTGTAAGGCTCCTCCTGGCACGACACTCCGAGGTCGAACAGGAACTTGTTCCAGAAGCGTGAGTATATCAGGTGGCCCGTGGCGTGCTCTGTTCCGCCCACATACAGGTCAACGTTCTGCCAGTAGTGGTCGGCCTCCTCGCCCACGAGGGCGTTGTCGTTGTGCGGATCCATGTAGCGCAGATAGTAGGCTGATGATCCTGCAAAGCCCGGCATGGTGTTGAGCTCAAGCGGGAATATGGTCTTGTTGTCAATCAGGCTCTTGTCCACAACCTCGTTCTTCTCTGTGTCCCAAGCCCATTTCTTAGCGTGTCCGAGCGGCGGCTCGCCTGTCTCTGTAGGCTTATACTGGTCTATCTCGGGCAGCTCGAGCGGCAGCTTGTCTTCAGGAATCATGTAAGGCATGCCGTCCTTATAGTAAACCGGGAACGGCTCGCCCCAGTAGCGCTGGCGTGAGAAGATGGCGTCGCGCAGACGGTAGTTAACCTTCACGCGGCCCATGTTGTGAGAAGTTACAAACTCCTTGGTCTTCTTTATTGCCTCCTTTACGCTCAGACCGTTGAGCGAGAATCCGTCGAGAGTCTCCACTCCGCTCTTAGGCGAGTTGCATACGGTGCCCTCTTTGGCGTCGAAGCTCTCCTCGCTTACGTCGCATCCCTCTATGAGCGGACGTATCTCCAGTCCGAAATGCTTGGCGAAGGCATAGTCGCGCGAGTCGTGCGCAGGCACAGCCATGATGGCTCCTGTGCCGTATCCTGCCAGCACATAGTCAGAAATCCAGATAGGAATGTTCTCGCCCGTGAACGGATTGATGGCGTAAGAGCCTGAGAACACGCCCGTAACAGAGCGGTCGCTGATGCGCTCGCGCTCGGTGCGCTTCTTTGTGCGCTCTATATATGCGTCCACCTCAGCCTTCTGCTCAGGTGTGGTAAGTTTCTCTACGAGTTCGCTTTCAGGTGCCAGCACCATGAACGTTACGCCGAATATTGTGTCGGCACGTGTTGTGAAGATGGTGAAAGCCCCCTCAACTCCCCCCGTGGGGGAGCTTTGGTTAGCTTTAAATGTTATTTTTTCCTTTATTTTATTTATTACATCTTCGGTGTTGCCCAAGACTTCTTCGTTTGTAAACCTTAGTACGGTGAAACCTATTTCGTTCAGGAATTTTGTCCTTAACAGGTCTGCTTCTTTTTGTTCAGGTTCGTTGTGGTAATCTCCGTCTATTTCTATTACGAGTTTGCTGCTTAATGAGATGAAGTCAGCAATGAAGTCGCCTATTACGTGTTGTCTTCTGAATTTTTCACCAAGCTGTTTGTTTCTGAGAGCTTCCCACAGGGCGTTCTCTGCGTCTGTAGAATTTTTTCTGTTTTCCTTGGCATATTCTTTCAGAATATCATAGTTGAAGGGATTGGCAGTCTTAAACTGCTCCCATTTATTTTTTATGGAAGTTTCATCTACAAGAGAAACCTGTTCTCCCCCACGGGGGGAGTTAGAGGGGGCTATTTTAAACTGCATCTCTGTTCCTTCAGAACGGCCGATCCAGTTGCGCTGAGTCTCCTTCAGCGACTCAGTCCAGTCTACAGTGTCGAGTCCGTCGAGCAGGCGCTGTGCATAGGCACTTACGCGCAGACACCACTGCATCATCTTCTTCTGAACAACGGGATATCCGCCGCGCACGCTCACGCCGTCTACCACCTCGTCGTTGGCAAGCACGGTGCCCAGTCCGGCACACCAGTTAACCATCGTCTCGCCCAGATAGGCTATGCGGTAGTTCATCAGCACTTGCTGCTGTTCCTTCTCGCTCATGGCGTTCCATTCGGCTGCCGTGAAGCTCATCTCCTCGCTCTGTGCCACGTCGAGTCCCTCGGTGCCCTTCTGGCTGAAGTGCTCTATGAGCTTCTCTATAGGCTGTGCCTTCTGGCAAGTGTTGCAGTAGAACGAGTTGAACATCTTCTGGAAAGCCCACTGTGTCCATTTGTAATATTTAGGCTCGCAGGTGCGCACCTCGCGGTTCCAGTCGAACGAGAATCCTATCTTGTCCAGTTGGCTGCGGTATCTGCTTATGTTTTCGGCCGTAGTTATGGCCGGATGCTGTCCTGTCTGTATGGCATACTGCTCGGCGGGCAGTCCGTAGGCGTCGTATCCCATGGGGTTGAGCACGTTATATCCCATCAGCCTCTTGTAGCGGGCATAGATGTCGCTGGCTATGTATCCCAGCGGATGTCCCACGTGCAGTCCTGCTCCCGATGGATAAGGAAACATGTTGAGCACATAGAATTTCTCTTTGCTCTTGTCTTCAGTAACCTGGTAGGTCTTCATCTCGGCCCACTGTTTCTGCCATTTCTTCTCAATCTCTCTGAAATTGTATTCCATTGTTCCGTATCGTTGTTTTTTTATTCTTCTGTTGCTTTATATTTTTGTTCGGGATGGTTAGGTGTCTGTGCATAAAGTCTTTTCAACTTATTTTTCCTAATCATTTCCGGTATTATCTTATTTTTAAGATAACTGGATTTTTTCCCAGTTCTTAAAGCTATTTCTTCCAAAGAAATGTATTCTTTTGCTTTTTCTGTTATTAACCGCTCAAGTTCATCTCTTTTTAGATGTGTATTAGTATTGTCAACCTTTTCTTCTGAGGTGTCAACCTTTTCTTCTGAGGTGTCAACCTTTTCTTCCGGGGTGTCAACCTTTTCTTCTGAGGTGTCAACCTTTTCTTCCGAGGTGTCAACCTTTTTATTAATATAATATTTTGTTCCCCTGCCGTTTCCTTCAGATATTAAAAGTTTATTGTTACATAAATCTTTAAGTAACTTTGTTATATCTGTACGATGTAGGGTGAGCAATTCTTTAAGCCTGTCATTTGTTATTACATTTGCTGTCAGGCATGACACATAATTATAATATGCAAAGATAATGCAAAAATTCGATTGTACGAAATAAAATTGTTTTTATTATATTTTGTAAACTATGTTGCAAATTGAACATCATCCGCCCCATATCCTTCTCGTAAAGGGATATATGGGACGGATGATGTGTGTTCAGCCGCCGTTGCGTCCTGTCGTGTCTGCGGTGTGCGTGTTGCCTGCGGCGTCATTGTGCCGGCTGCGTGCCGTATAGAGTGTCTCCTGCGTCGCCTGCCGTAATCACCACTTTGAAGGTTCTTTCCTTTCCTGTATTGTTTGGTTGTGCCGTTACATACAGATTTTCGCCGTCGCGCTTCACGGTCAGCCATTCGTAAGTTTTTTCAAATTTGCCCGTGTCTGCGCAGTTTTCTTTTTCATCCAATGTGGCATAATAGATATTATCGTTAATGTAAGTGCAGTGTATTATCCATGCAATGTCTTTGTCTGTCGTGCATGTCTGTGTGCCGCCTTCTGCCGGTATCGTAACTTGTTTTGGCTTTAGGTTTATGGGGGTGCCTCCTCCCGTCATCAGCTCTTCCTGCGTGCCGTCTATGCAGTCGTGGTAGTCGCCTGCCTGAAGATGTATCTTGAAGGTTCTGCCAGCTCCGTAGTTCATGTCTGCCGATATGTTCAGCGTCCAGTCGTCCACGCTTACGTTGAGCCAGTCGCACTTTTGGCTGAATTTGCCCGTCTGATACATGTTTCTGTTCTCTGTTCTGTCGTAGTACGAATTATATATAGTCTCTCCGTCAACCTCTATTGTTGTTATCCACCAGTGTTTTCCTTCGGTAGTTACAGTAGCAGGGTCTCCTGCCCCGTTGAGCGTTACGGTCTTGGTCGACAGGCCTATATTGTCGTCCCAAGAACCTGTCGGCATGTCTTTCTGTATGCCCGTAATAGTGGCTGTAGTGTCATATGTGGCAAGTGTTATTCTGAACGTCCGTTCTATACAATCGCTGTTATCTATGGCTATTTGTATCTTTTTGCCGTTGCGTTTCACGTTAACCCATTGGCATTGTGCTTCGTATGCTCCTCCTTCCATCATTGTTTGTTTTTCCTCATACGTAAGTTTAATCACTTTTTTTTCTGTTGCGATTTCTTCTATCCACCAATCTTTTTCGCTACCAATATCAACAGTGCAGGTGTCTGCAAATAAGTAAAATGTCAGGGTGGTATCGTTTAGCTCCACGGCTTTTGGCTGTTCCGGATTAATAGGCTTTTGGGGGTCGTTGTCGTCGTTTGAGCATGCCGTGAAACAGATTACTGCCATGAGCATAAATATCAGTTTTTTCATAAGCGATAAGTTTAACAGGTTAATTTTGTGTAATGATTTTGGTCTCTTAGATTTTGGCGTCCATCATTTTCCCATAGGCATCAAGGTTTATGTGTTATATGTTTGAGTTTAATTTGCCAAATATAATGAAAGACGAGTGCAATGCAAAACAAAAACACTCTTTTGAGTTTGTATTGCCGAGCCGCCTCTTGTATTTGGCAAATATAGCGATTTATTTTTACATTATGTGGCTTTTGTGATAAAAGTACACATATTTTATGTATATATATTGAATAAACATAAAAATCCGGCAGACTGAAATGCCTGCCGGACCGGTTGGTTGATTTTGATTAACTGCATCCTTTTCAGATTGCCGCGTTCACTCCGAACACGCCCAGGATGGCTGTTGCCACTGCCACTATCACCTTCAGAATTATCGAAATGTTGTTCTTGTCCTTTGTTCCCATTGTCTGTTTTGTTTTTGTAAGTTTTTTAATCCAAATCGGTCATCAGACCGCATATTACTTTATCAATTTTGTGCATTGATGCTTTCAGTCTGTCTTTTTGTTTCTATTGGCATCTTTTTGTCAGATTTTTCTTGACATAGCCTGCTATGCCTGCTAAAAATCTAACGAAAATCTGCTCAATATAAAGCTAAATCCCGACCGAATCCTAATGACCGTTTTGGGTTTAATTTATGTGTGTTACGTTCACCGTCTGCATTCATTCATGCCCTGCTGCTACACGGCTTCCACGTCGTCGAGGGCGTCGCTGACAGCGTTCTTGGGCAGCTCCTGCACCTTGCAGCCCGTAAGCAGTGCGCGGGTGCGGGTCTTGTTCTTGTCAATCTTGGTCTCGGGCTGAAACAGCACGTGCACCGACTTGACGTTGCCGCTTGCCGTAAAGTCCTTCACGGTGTCGGCCGGACTGGTGTGCATGCCTATCTTGAATGTGCCGAGGCGGTCGAGCTTCACGCGGTGCGACATCTGCAGATGCTTCTGCATCGTCTCCACCAGCTCGCTCAGTACGGCCACGATGTCGGCCCTCTTCACCGTACAGTTGGCCTGCATCTCGTCTGCCAGGTCGTCTATTGTAACTGTGCCCGTGTGCACGGCGCGTGCATACCACTTGCCCTTGTTTGCCGAACCTTCTCTGTTTTCCTGATACAACTTATAAAAAACTGCCATAATCTTTTTTCCTTTCTTTTTTTAATGGTTAATAATCTGTGTGTGTTTCTCTCTGCATTAAGAAGCTTCTTTGTGTCAGTTGTGTCTTTCATGCTGCCCAGCGCCGTTTCGGCGACTGATGGGTTGCCGGCTGTCCATGCAGTCCTTTGAGGTGCCTGCGGCTTCATGTCGTTCACGTTTGCAAAGATACACTTTCTGATCAGCGATGTCAAGTTTTACCACGATAGACTGTATGCTCAACTGCTGTTAGTATGCTTTCATGATCAGTTCCGATGCTTCGTTTCCTGCTGACAGTCAGGCGCTTACGCCCGCAAGGCTACCCTTCGTGCTTATGATGCTTTCGGCTCGCCGGGCTGTTCGTGCCTTGGCTGACTGCCGTCGTAGGCCGTGCTTTGCGCTACGGCTTGTGTTGCTGCTTGCTGTTTGGTTAAAATAAGTTTTCGGGATATGCGTATATTAAAAAATATATTAAAAAAACAGTTTCCCGATAGGTGGTTTTCAGCATTTCCGTGTGATATCTTTGCCGGTTTATGCCATCGGCCATGACATTGCTTGACACACCGGAAAAATTAACGAAATGATGAAAAGTAAAGAAACGTTCAACTTCAGGATCATCCTCATTATGCTGCTGCTCTGTGCTGCTTCAGGCGTCAGTGCTGCCGACAGCCTTAGCTGCGATGTGCAGCGGCGTTGCACCTTCGACGACGGCCACAGGCTCAGGGCTGTCGACATAGTGGTGCCTGCCGCCCTCGTCGGCGTGTCGGCGCTGTATATCGAGAACGGATGGATGGTCAGGCAGAAGCGCGCCGTGAGATACGCCCTCGTGCCGAAGGACAGGCGCAAGATGCATGCTGACGACTATGTGCAGTATTCGCCCGTGGTGGCTGTCTACGGGCTCAACCTTGCCGGCGTGCGCGGCCGCCACTCGTTCAAGGACCGCACCATCATGCTTGCTATGTCGTATGCCACGATGGGCATTATCGTCAACACCATGAAGCTGGCCATAAGCGAGCGCCGCCCCGACGTAAGCACGCGCAACTCTTTTCCGTCGGGACACACCGCCACGGCCTTCATGGGCGCGCAGTTTCTTTATGAAGAATACAAGTCGGTGTCGCCCCTTATAGCCTGGTCGGGCTATGCCGTGGCAGCCACTACGGCTTATCTGCGCATATATAACGACCGCCACTGGATAAACGACGTGGTGGCGGGTGCGTGCATAGGCATCGTAAGCACCAAACTGGCCTATAGGCTCTATCCCCTGCTGTTCCGCAAGTCGTCCTGCCGCCGCTCCACGGCTCTTGCCGCCCTGCCCTACTACGACGGCCGCAGCGTTGGCGTGAGCATGAACATGACGTTTTAGTTTCATACCTATCCGGCCGCATTACGTTCATGGCATTTGCGGTGTTTTTCCTTTCTGTTTCCCGTGTTTGCCATGTTCGTTTTGCGGCATATATTTGCCTCGTATGCCTATGTTGATTATAATAACATGGTCATGTATACAGGCAGATAGTTGATGCCGTTTTCCCGGCGATAATCCTTGGTGTGTTTCACACATAGATGCCCGCAATTCTGCCTTCCACCAAATTTTTTCTGCGCGAAGTGTCGATATCCACCAAATTTTTTCAGTGTAAAATGTCGGTATCCACCAAATCTTTTCTATGCGAAGTGTCGGTATCCACCAAATCTTTTATAAATATACGCTATGCCGTGCATAACAGAAAGGCCGCCTTTCGGAGTGCGGAAGACGGCCTTTTGCATGATGAAAGATAACTTTTTGCAGCACGAAAGGCTGCCTTTTGCAATGTGCTGGGTGTCAGCGCGTTGCGTGGCCTTATGCCGCTTTGTAGAAAGGTATGGCCTGACGGCGGTTTTGCCCCTTGCCGGCTTTGTAGGATACGTGCAGCCAGCATGCCCCGTTGCTCATCGAGTGTTCAAAGAGCAGCTGGTCGAAGTCGAGGTTGGCGGTTATGTAGGCATACATCTTGCGCCCCGTCTCCATGCCCGATATGTGTATGTCGGCAGCCTCGCCCCTCATGTGCTGCGAGGTGTTAGCCCCGCCCACTATGGCGTTGAGCCGCTCGGAGCGGAATCCGCTCGTTATGCGTATCACGCCGAATCGCCTGCGCAGCGGTTCCAGCACGTTCAGGCAGAGCTGCCTGAGGCGTTCGGTCTGTTCTTTGTCGGGCGTGTTGTCTATGCGGTGTCTTACTGCCGCGCCCGAGCGGCACATCTCCTCCAGCGTGAAGTGTTCCGATAGTCTTGTCTGTGTGTTCTTGTCCATTGTCTTGTGTTTTATGGTCTGTTAATGTTTTTCATGGTTACCTTGCCGTTGCGTTGTCTGTTCAGCGCATGCATCTTATCATGGCGTAGAGCGGGTTGCGCGAGTGCCTGCAGTACATCAGCCAGCAGTAGCGGCTGAAGAACGACTTCTGCTTCACGCCCTTCCTCTCCCTTGCGTTATACACCATGGCGTAGGGATTCTTCGGCATGGGCACGTGCAGCACGGTGCATGCCCTGCGCGCCATCTCGCTGAAGCTGTAGGGGCGGCCCAGCCTGTCAACGGGGCTTTCGGCCATGTAGACGTCGTAGACCAGCTCCATCAGGTCGGTCTTGCTCTCCGTCCAGTACAGGTTTTCGGCCGGGTTGCGTGTCAGCAGCTGGCCCAGCTGCTGCGCCATTATGCGCCTTGCGCTTTCGCGCTGTTCCTTGCTCAGCATGTCGGCAAAGTCTTTCTGTCTCTCTTCGTTCAGGTTAATACTTACAATCATTTCTAAAATCAGTTTTAAAGGTCTGTTGTATTTGCGCCCTCTGCCCTGCCCCGCGGTAGCTTGCGTGGCGGCGCCGGGCCCGTGTTATCTCATGAAACAATCTCTCCTTGTCGGGCTAAGGTCCTGTTCCGGGGGCAAAATTATGCCGCTTTTGTGCAATATATGTTCGCAATGCGATATAAAAACATTAAAAAAAGTTTTATTTCCTGCCCCCTCTGCCCTGCCCTTCAGCCACGGCAGTTGTGCCCGTCTGTGCCGTGTGCGTGGGCAAATCCCGCTGAATTGTAGGGAAAATCCGACGCTGTTGTAGGGTAAACTGCTTGCACTTTAGCCCAAATTTCACTATCTTTGCTCTCAGAACATTTGTTTGATACTGCTGATTGTCTAACATTTTAAAAATTGACGGTTATGAAACGATTACTTACATCCTTCATCATAATGATGATAACCACGGTTACGTTGCAGGCAATGACATATACGCAGGCCCGTGAGGAGGCCCTGTTCCTGACAGACAAGATGGCATACGAACTGGGACTGTACGAGAGCCAGTATGACGCCGTGTATGAAATAAACCTCGACTATCTCATGGCGCTCAACTATCAGGACGACCTTTACTCTACGTGCTGGACGCGCCGCAACCTCGACCTGAGCTACGTGCTCACCGCGGCACAGTATAACCTGTATATGTCAAGGACATATTTCTACCGTCCGGTCTACTGGAGCTCGGGCTTCAGATACAGCATCTACACACGCTACACTGACCGCTCTTACTATTATTACAGCCGCCCCAGCGTCTACACCACCTACCGCGGAGGCCACAGCTGGCGCAGCAACGGCGGCAAGAGCTGGTATAAGGGCCGCACATACAGCAGCGCTCACAAGCTGACGCCGGTAAGGACGGGCACCACAAACCACTCGGGCCACAGCGTGACGACAACCCCGAAGCCCTCTAAACCGACTAATCAGGGCCACACGGTTACGGCTCCCAAGCCTTCTACGGGCACCGCGTCGCACGGCCGTCCCACTACCAACAAGAAGCCTGCAACCTCAGCCGGCAAGCCCGCTACGGGCCGTCCGTCGAGAGGTACGGGCACATCGGGCAGCACAACTGTAAAGCCTTCAGGCTCGTTCAGCGGTACAAAGCCCGTAAGAAGCACAGGAAGCAAGCCCTCGACAACGACGCAGAAAACCACTCCGACAAAGGGCTTCAGCGGAAAAAGATGACAACAAACTTATAAGAAATAGAAAATTGGGATTTGAAAACTGGGAATTGGAAGAGATTAAGAACAGCCGCTTAATTGTCTTTCAATTCTCAGTTTTCAGCTGTTTTTCCTTTTCTGTCAGTCAGAAATTGGAAAAAAATTAGTAAGTTTGCAGCTTGAAAATAACCCATAGTGCCTGACTTACAGACCAGAACAGGCAGGCTATCCACAACAGATCATGGCAAAGAAAGACAACGAACTAACCCCGATGATGAAGCAGTTTATGTCGCTGAAGGCAAAGCACCCCGACGCGCTGCTGCTGTTTCGTTGCGGAGACTTTTATGAGACATACCTTCAGGACGCCGTAGACGCCAGCAAGATACTGGGCATAACGCTCACCAGGCGCAACAACGGAGGCTCGAAAGACCCTACGGAGATGGCCGGATTTCCGCATCATGCGCTCGACACATATCTGCCAAAGCTCGTAAGGGCGGGCAGGAGAGTGGCCATATGCGACCAGCTGGAGGACCCCAAGCTCACCAAGAAGCTCGTTAAGCGAGGCATAACCGAGCTGGTTACGCCCGGAGTGGCCATGACCGACAACGTGCTTAACTACAAGGAAAACAACTTTCTGGCAGCCGTCAACTTCGGCAAGACGGCCTGCGGAGTGGCGTTTCTCGACATATCTACCGGCGAATTCCTCACGGGCGAAGGCTCCTACGACTATGTAGAGAAGCTGCTCGTCAACTTCTCGCCTAAGGAAGTGCTCTTTGAGCGCGGCCGCAGGGCAGAGTTTGAGCGCTGGTTCGGCAACAAGTTCTTCACCTTCGAGCTCGACGACTGGGTTTTCACCGAGCAGTCGGCCAACCAGAAGCTGCTGAGCCACTTCGACGTAAAGTCGCTCAAGGGCTTCGGCGTGGAGCATCTAAGGAGTGGAGTGGTGGCGAGCGGAGCCATACTTCAGTATCTCGAGATGACGCAGCACACGCACATTGGCCACATAACGTCGCTCTCGCGCATTGAAGAAGAGCGCTACGTAAGGCTCGACAAGTTCACCATACGCTCGCTCGAGCTGCTGCACCCCATGCAGGACGACGGCTCGTCGCTGCTCGACGTCATTGACCGCACCGTGTCGCCGATGGGCGCCCGCATGCTGAAGCGCTGGGTGGTGTTCCCCCTGAGAGATGCCCGCGTGATAGAGGACAGGCTCGACGTGGTGGAATATTTCTTCCGCCATCCCGAATTTAAAGACCTTCTCGACAGTCAGCTCCACCGCATTGGCGACCTGGAGCGCATCATATCAAAGGTTGCCGTGGGCCGTGTGTCGCCGCGTGAGGTGGTGCAGCTCAAGACAGCCCTGCAGGCACTGGTGCCCGTAAGGCGTGCATGTCTCGAGGCAGACAACGCCGTGCTGCGCCGCATTGGCGACCAGATGGCGCTGTGCGAGGGCCTGCGCGACCGCATTGAGCGTGAGGTGAACGAAGATTCGCCGCAGCTCGTGAGCAAGGGCGGCGTGATAAAGAACGGCGTAAGCAGTGAGCTCGACGAACTGCGCAACATTGCCTACAGCGGCAAAGACTATCTGCTGAAGATACAGGAACGCGAAACCGAGCTTACGGGCATATCGTCGCTGAAGATAGGCTACAACAACGTGTTCGGCTATTATCTCGAAGTGCGCAACATCTACAAGGACAAGGTGCCGGAGGAGTGGGTGAGAAAGCAGACGCTTGCCAACGCCGAGCGCTATATAACGCAGGAGCTGAAGGAATATGAGGAGAAGATTCTGGGTGCCGAAGACAAGATATTGCAGCTCGAGAGCAAGCTGTTCTCCGAGCTGGTGCTGTCAATGCAGGAGTATATTCCCGCCATACAGACCGACGCCTCGCTCATAGCCCGTATCGACTGTCTGCTGTCTTTCGCCAAGACTGCCGCCGAGCACGGCTACATCCGTCCTGCCATTGATGCCGACAACATTGTGCTCGACATACATCAGGGACGCCACCCGGTGATAGAGACGCAGCTGCCCGTGGGCGAGAGCTACGTGCCCAACGACATATACCTCGACGACAAGAAGCAGCAGATAATAATAATCACAGGTCCGAACATGGCCGGAAAGTCGGCTCTGCTGCGCCAGACGGCGCTGATAGTGCTGCTGGCCCAGATAGGATGCTTCGTGCCGGCAGAGAGCGCGAGGATAGGTCTGGTGGACAAGATATTCACACGTGTGGGAGCGTCGGACAACATATCGCTGGGCGAGTCGACCTTCATGGTTGAGATGACCGAGGCCGCCAACATCCTCAACAACGTTACTCCGCGCTCGCTGGTGCTCTTCGACGAGCTCGGCCGAGGCACGTCCACATACGACGGAATAAGCATAGCGTGGGCCATTGTGGAGTATCTCCACGAGCACCCCAAGGCTCAGGCGCGCACGCTCTTTGCCACTCACTATCACGAACTCAACGAGATGGAGAAAAACTTTGCCCGCATAAAGAACTTCAACGTAAGCGTAAGAGAGTCGGGCGGCAAGGTTATCTTCCTGAGAAAGCTCGAGCCTGGCGGCTCTGAACACTCTTTCGGTATACACGTGGCGCAGATAGCCGGCATGCCAAAGAGCATTGTGAAGAGGGCAGAGACCATACTGAAGGAGCTTGAGGCCGACAACGCCCAGGTGGGCGGAGTGGGCAAGCCGTCGGCAGAGAAGATAAACATGAGCCGGCAGGGCATGCAGCTCAGCTTCTTCCAGCTTGACGACCCAGTGCTGTGCCAGGTGCGCGACGAGATACTGGGGCTCGACATCAACAACCTGACGCCTGTGGAGGCGCTCAACAAACTGAACGACATAAAGCGCATAGTTACAGGCAAATAGGGCAGGGCAGGGCTGTCGCCGTGGCGCGGCGCGCGCTGTAGTGGCGGCAGAAAACCAACCACAAACAGGTCATCATACCGCACATGGTTTTATCACTTTTGTGCATTAAGGCTTTCATACCGAATCATAATAGCCGATTTGGGTTAAAGACGAGGCGCCGCATGGCAGCCCATCAGACATTTTAAGTCTATGACTGTCGGCATGAATGAATGTCGTAAGTCATCAACATATACGCACACTGATAATAAGTTCTGCGCCGTGATTTAAATCAGAATACAATACAAAGGAGAACATTTCTCCGTGGAGAATAAAGACAAAAGAAAGGATAGCATAATCAGAAAGGAGAACAGAATAGTTGCAGGGGATATCACAACATCCGTAAAAGCCAAAATACACCGGCAGCACGCTCAACATCCGGCATCCCAATACCCCTCAAGTCAAATCATAATTATCAATTCTCCATTCTCAATTCTCCATTAGAACAGATTTGTTTTCAAGTCAAAATATTATGCAGAAAAAGACAATATTTCTAACAAGGCGTTACATCCTTTTTATCATTTCGGTGTTTATCAACGCCTACGGCATTGCCTTCATCACAAAGGCTCTGCTGGGCACGTCGCCCATAACGAGCGTCAACTACGTGCTGAGTATGTTCACGCCCCTTACCATGGGCCAGTGGACCATCATCGTAAACCTTCTTTTCGTGGCCACAGAGCCGCTCATGATGAGCCGCTCACAGCTGCGCGCCGACCTCCGCATGTATCTCATACAGATACCCGTTACGCTCTGTTTCGGCACGTTTATCGACATATCCATGTCGTCGCTGTCGTGGCTTCAGCCCGAGGCCTATCCCATGCAGCTGCTCAGCATGCTCGCCGGATGCGTCATTCTGGCGTGCGGCATAACGCTCGAGGTTAAGGCCGACGTGGCAATGGTGGCGGGCGAGTTCTTCGTCAGGGTGCTGGCAAGGCGCATAGGCGGCGACTTCGGCTACGTCAAACTGGGCTTCGACGTGGGCAACGTCATCCTTGCCTGCGTGTTCTCGATGCTCTTCATAGGCGGCATACACGGCGTGCGCGAGGGCACGGTGGCTGCGGCGCTGCTCGTGGGGCCGATAGTTCACTTCCTCACACCGTTCTGCCGCGTGCTCAACGGCGTGCTGGGCTACTCTAAGCAGACCGAAGGCAAGGCTGCCGCGGCGCCTGCCGACGTGGTGGTTACCATAGCCCGCGAGTTTGGCAGCGGCGGCCACATGCTGGGCGAGATGCTGGCGTCGAGACTCGGCGTAAGGCTCTACGACCGCGAATTTATAAAGATGGCGGCAAAGAGCAGCGGCATCAACGAAGACTACATAAGGCGCAACGAGCAGACCATACCGTCGTTCTGGCTGAAGTGCATACTGTCGCAGGGCTACGGCACGCAGGCGGGCAGGGGACTGTCTGACGACGACGTGCTCTTCCTGGCAGAGAGCAAGATAGTGCAGCAGCTGGCCGACAAGGAGCCGTGCGTCATCGTGGGGCGCTGCGCCGACTTTGTGCTGAAGGGCCGTCCGGGCGTGGTGCGCGTGTTCTGCTATTGCGACCGTGACACGGCCATCGACCGATGCACGTCTGAATACGGCCTGGACAAGGTTAAGGCGGAGGCTGAGATAAAGAGGCTCAACAAGGCCCGCGGCACTCACTATGAATATTACACGGGTCAGCGCTGGGACGATCCGCGCAACTACGACCTGATGATAAACACAGGCTCGATGACGCTCGAGCAGGCATGCGACATCGTGGTGGGCATGTATGCCGGTGCAGGCATTGCATCCAAGGGTGTGGCTGGTGAGTGAAAAAATGCTTGAATGGCTGTCTATGATGTGCGGTTAATACGGACGGCGCAAAAAATTGCGCCGTGCTGTTCATTATATGCATGTATATATGGCACACTGATTTTATAATTTACTGTTTATCAAGGTTTTATAAAATAATTCATTTTGCGTGCCGATACGTGGCTTTTCAGTCTTCAATATGTGGTATATGCCTGTGTCCTCCATGCCGACGACAACTCTTGAGCGGCGCACGTGCATGTCCGACACGGCCCAGGAGAGGAACGAGGTGAAGCCCTCCTCGCCATTGAAGAACTTGTTGTGCCTGCATTCGCACGGCTTCACTGCCTTTTCGCTGTAAATCACTGCGTCAAAAGTCTTTTTTGACACGTCGATGCCGATAAATATTTTTTCTTCATATCTTTGTACCATAGTATTATGGTTTCATAGTTGTAATTTATTTATTTAATATACGATATTGACAAACACTTTGACTTATTTCATTATTTTCACCGTCTTCATGGTGTTTCCGTCCGTAGTCCTTATTATGTTAAGTCCCTTCTGCAGTGAGTTGAGCTTTCTTCCGTCAGAAGAGAAGTATTCTGTCTTGACATCTTTTCCTGCTGTTGTTGTCTCAGGGCAGCTTATGCCTGTTGTTCCGTCAAATTTTATGTTCTGCATGAAAAGCGACATCTGCGAGTTGCGCTTGTCGTCCCATGCGGCGACAAACTGCCCGTCTGTTAGCTCAGACACTCTCAGGGTCTGCTTGCTCGAAGCGGCTGTCGTAAACGGCACCGGGTCTGACAGTATGCTACCGTCGCTTTCTATCACCTGCATGTATGCCTTCACGTCATTATAGTTGCTGTTGTCCATCTTCATGTAGAACAGTGCGGAGCGTCCGTCTCCAGCGTTTCGTAACACGTAGTATCCGTATTGGTAATCAGTCTGGAAGGCAACCAGTTCTTTAAGTTCATTCCGTATGATGTTTCCGTCTTTGCCGCTGTATTTCCCCAGCCATAGTGACTGATGTGTCGAATGGTCTATGTCGAACATCTTGAAGACGCACGTGTACGTGTCGTCTTGCTCGTTGTATGTCACTGCCGGTGTGCCTGATGCAAAATAGCCGTCGTTGAGCTGTGCTCCTTTGTTGCTTCCGTCAAGGCCTATGCTTCCGTCTCCGTTGATGACGAGCATGCGGCCATGGTATCTTCCGTCTACGATTGTTACAAGGGTCTTGTTTCCTGGAAGTTCCTCAACCTGCATGGCCTCCCATATCTTTGAAGAGGCGAATCCTTCAGTGTATACAGTCTCAAAATCTTCCTTCTCAAGCGTTCCGTCAGATTTTATTACCTGTGCTATTATTTTTCCGTTCCCGGTGGTTATAAGTAATAGCACTCGTCCGTTTCCGGCATCTGTAACGAAAGGATAGGGGGAGGTAAAGTTCTCGCTTTGGTATAATATTTTCTTCCAGAGTGACTTACCTTCATTGCTTATTTTCTCTACAATGATGAAGTCAGATCCTTGTTCCTCGTCTGTATACTGATATGCGCATATACATCCGTCGTCGGTGGCGCACATAGACAATCCTGTCTCAAGAGCATGGCCTATACCGTCGTTTAGGGTAACGCCGTCGAGAAGCTTATTGCCTGACTGATCGTATTTGTATATTGTATAAGTAAGTTTTTCTTCTTTTACATTATTTCTGTAGTCCTGCACTCCTATGAAGGCGTTGCCGTCCTTGTCCAGCTCAATATATTGGTTGAGTCCGAACCACGATCTGTTTGGCTCCTGCGATATGATGTCTCCGCCTTTTGACAGCAGCCTCTCTCCTTCAGGGTTTACAATCTGAAGGCGCATGGATATTTCCGCGCCTCCGCACAGCATGAAAACGTATGTCATTCCGTTTTTGTTGGTTTTAATATCATTTTCAATATAGGTCAACCCTGTGGGAGTGATCTGTGTGTTCTTAGACACATCGTCTTCCCATCCATACGCCATGTTGTTCATCATGGTGGCTACAATCAAGTAGAGTAAAAACTTTTTCATGCTAATAGAATTTTAGGTGAATAAAATAAAATGTCGCCGCTAATATATGCATTAATAGTCTTTCAATGGCAATTTTTTATATGTAAATAGTTTATATTTTAAGAAATATAATAATATTATCGTCTTTTTTTGCTGTTAGAATTATTTTTTAGCATTTAATCGGTCGTTAGTAAAAATTATAACTTTGCTCTTCAAAATCTTAAGTCTGATGAAATATAGAAAAATTGTCAATATTGCATTCGTTTTAATAGTGTCATGGCAAATTTCATTTGCTTTGTCAGTGCCGGCTTCACAGCTTGTCAAGAAGGCTGATTTGTACAAGCAGAACAACGAATACGAATACGTAAATGCATTCCAGTTTACATAAAAGGCCTGATAGCAGCTCTTGATACTGACGATGACAGCATGGCCATGAAATGCTACGGCAATCTGAGCATAATATATCATGATTTTGGAGATATTGACAATTCTCTATATTACGCTTACAAGGGATACGAAATTGCCCTAAGGCTTGGCTTCATGGAGCAGATAACGTTTCTTTCAAATTTTGTATCGTTCTACAGTCAGGCCTCAGACATCGCCAATGCTTCTAAATACTACTGCATGATGAGCGAGATACTGCCAAGTGCAAACAGCGTGGTAAACGGCTATTTTTTATTTATGAACGAGCAAGGCTTGAGCGCGCAAAGAAACAGTATGACAAGGCGTTGGCCGGCACGAAATGCTGTTTTTTCGGGCAGGGTCTTTCGGTTTGTTGTTTTTTTCTTATTTTTGCACGGAGAAACGATCGGCTATTTTTACAAATAAAACAAGTGAACACATACATTTCTTGAACATTAAAAAAAATATTTATGAAGAAAATTATCCTTACATGTCTGGCGGCGGCGATGACCCTGGCAGGCAGCGCACAGGAGACGGCTACAATCGACGGAATAACTTATCTGCTCGACGGCGGAAAGGCATCGGTGATGCAGCAGAAGGGACTTACGGGCGACATCGTGATACCTGAGACCGTGAGATACGGCGGAGATGACTATACGGTTACCACCGTGCAGAACAACGCCTTCAGCGGAAACGACATTACGGGAGTTGTGCTTCCCAACACTGTTACCGTGATGGGCTCGTCGTGCTTCTCGTCGTGTTCTAAGCTTGTATCGGCAGATCTGCCCGACAACATAACTTCGCTGGGTGGCAACAGCTTCTCTTTCTGCTACTCTCTTAAGTCGGTAGACCTGCCCGAAAATCTCGTATCGCTCGGAGATATGTGCTTTGAGAGCTGCAACATGCTTGAGGCGATTGAGCTGCCGGCAGGAGTTACATCGCTTGGCAGCGCATGTTTCTCAGGCTGCGACAGGCTTAAGGCTATCAGTCTGCCCAAGGGCATCACGGAGCTTGGCTATCAGTGCTTCTACGCCTGCAAGAGCCTCACGTCGGTAACTCTGCCGGCAAGTCTGACCACTATGGGCGAGAGCTGCTTCCACAGCTGCTCGTCGCTTGGATCGGTGAAGTTTGAGGGAAGCCTGACGGAGCTGAAGAAGAGATGCTTCTATCATTGCACTTCGCTCGAGTCGATAGACATCCCGCAGGGTGTGAGGGAGCTTGGCGAGGAGTGTTTCTCGGGCTGCACTTCGCTCACGTCGGTCAGTCTGCCCGACGGCATCACCGACTTAAGGAGCAGTTGCTTCTCAGGCTGCACCGCTCTTCAGGCAATAACATTGCCCAACAGCATAGACAACATAGAGAGCAGATGCTTCGAGAGCTGCTCAGCTTTAGAGTCGATAGTCGTGCCGAGCGGCGTAACGAGGCTCTACGAAGAATGTTTCAGCTACTGCTCAAAGCTGGCTTCGGTAACCCTGCCGGAGAGTATCGAGAAGCTGTATGAATACTGCTTCAGCAACTGCACCTCGCTCAGCGGAATAGCTCTGCCTGCCGGACTGAAGAACATTGGCGCCGGATGCTTCCGCAATTGCAGCGGACTGACCTCGATACTGCTGCCAAGGAGCGTAGAGACGCTGGGCAGCGGCAGTTTCTCGGACTGCACTTATCTTGCGGACGTAACCTGCCAGTGGGACGACCCTGACGAGGTGAGCACGAGCAATTTCGTGTTTGGCGACATATACACAGAGTGCCGCCTGCACGTGCCTACAGGCACCACGGCGCTCTATAAGGTCAAGGAGCCGTGGAGCGGGTTTAAGTTTATCATAGAGGAAGACGGACAGGTGGTTGACCCCGTTAGGTGCGCCACGCCGACAATAGCCTATGCCGACAACTCGCTGACGTTCGGATGCGCCACCGAAGGGGCAGAATATCACTACACGATAAGCGCGTCTGACGCCGTTGAAGGAGCCTACTCGGCCGACGGCAATGTGGCTCTCGGCGCGGCATACGACATAACCGTGTATGCATCGGCACACGGCTATCTTAACAGTGAGGAGGCAAAGGCCGTGCTGTGCTTCATCGACGCCACGCTGAACACTGCCGGAATAAACCTTGGCGAGCGCCGAGGCGTAGTGGTAAGCTCGCATGGCGGCAGCATCACCGTAAGCGGACTTGCCGACGGCGAGCAGGTTGCGCTCTACAGCGTGGGCGGCATGATGCTCTCGGCAGGCAAGGCGTCGGCAGGCAGCATAACGCTCAGCGCAGGCCGCACGGACGGCGTCGTGCTGGTGAAGATAGCCGACCGCAGCATTAAGATCAGCGTGAACAGACAGTAAAGCCACGCCGGGCCGGGCACGGCCGGGGCTCGGATTATTCATACTGCAATCGAGGTCAGGCGCATGTCAGGCGTCAGGCTTCGATTGTGTTGCATGTATGCAAGGACGCCTGCGGCATCTGTCAGCGCATGGCAGGCAGCGGCACGTAGAGGATAAAGAGATAAAGTAAACATAAATTATACAGAAATGATACGTTACGTTGAGGAAAAAGACATTCAGGAGATAACCGCGCTCTACAACAGATACATCGTAGAGGGCGTTGAGACATTTGAGACCGAGACGCTCACCGAAGGGCAGCTTGCCGAAAGGGTGGGGCACATATCGGCAAGCTGCCCTTATCTCGTGGCTGAAGAAGACGGCCGCGTGGCAGGAATATGCTATGCCCATCCGTGGAAGGAGCGCGCAGCCTACTGCAACACTTACGAGACGACGATATATCTCTCGCCCGACTTCACCCGCCGCGGCCTCGGCACTGCACTGATGCACCGCCTGATAGACGAGTGCCGCCGGCGCGGATACAAGGTGCTGATAGCCTGCATAACGGGCTGCAACGAGGCGAGCATAGAGCTTCACCGCAAGCTGGGCTTCAGTCAGGCGTCGCATTTTCACGATGTAGGCTACAAGCTCGGGCGCTGGCTCGACGTGGTGGATTTTGAGTTGAAGCTTGATTAATCCTTGTCAGATTATATGCTCTATATGTCAGCATGGCATCATTGTTGCGCGTCAGCATCATGAAGTCATGCTGACATTCTTTTATAACGCCATTTTAAGACCGCGTGAGCCGTTTTCTCATGCACAGCCTTACATCTTAATGTTGAACACAAGAAAACGCGTCAGAACGGATTTTATGTCCGGCAGAAAATCCCTTTTGTTATGTTTCTTGGCTTGAACGTAATGGGCAATAAAAAAGAAATTAGGGGAAATTTTCCGTAAATTTCCCCTAATTTCCCTTGTTTTCCTCTGTATTTCCCTTACTTAATTCATTTATTCTCTCCTCAAAGTTGTCGGCTCTGACATATCCCGTCATTCTGTTGTTGAGCTTAATCTCGCTCATTATTCCCATTTGTACAAGAGCCTGGAGGTCTGTTCTTGCCGTCTTGTCGGTTACGGCAAACTGCGTTGCTATCTCCTTGGCGGTTATTATGTTGTCGCCGTTTTTATACAGCTCCTTTATTATCCTTGCCTGTCTTAGGTTTATGCCGTTCATGCCGCTTAGGGCAGTCATGCTTTCGCGCTCGCTTATCTTGCGCTGCAGGTAGAGTTTAAGTTCCTCGTATGCCTTCTTCATCGTTATCAGATTATACTGTATGAAGTAAGACAGGTCGTTGCCGTCGGCCTCGGTGTATAGGAACGCCTTTTCGTATTGCGCCTTGTTGCGGTAGATAATTCTCGATATTGAGAGATACTCCGTGAGCCGGTAGCCCTTCTTCATCATGTACCAGTAGACCAGCGAGCGCGCCGTGCGCCCGTTGCCGTCTACAAAGGGATGTATGAAGGCAAGCATGAAGTGGATTATTATCCCCTTGATAATCGGATGTATAAAGTTGTTGGGGTCGTCTGTGTTGGCAAAGTCGCACAGCTCCCTCAGCATGCCTTCCACCTCGTCGTGCGGCGGCGGTGTGTGGGCTATCTCGCCCGTTATGCCGTTCATCACCACTATGTCGTCGGTCTGCCTAAGGCTTCCTTCATATCCGCCGTTGTCGAGAGTGTCGGCAGATATGTATCTGTGTATCTCGAGAATCCTTTCGAGCGAGAAGTCGTCGTGCCTGTGTTCGGCAAGATAGTTTATCGTGGCGTAGTTGTTGGCAATCATCTTCTGACTCTTGTCGCGCGGTTTCTGTTTCTTCCGCAGCATCTCTTTTGCCACCTTGCGTGTGGTCGACGCTCCCTCCATCTGGCTCGACGCGATGGCCTCTTCCATAACGGAGCTTACGAGATAGAAGTTCTTGTCGCTCTCGGGTATTATGCTGTCGGTGCCGAGGTTGCCGCCTATGTTGAGGTCAAACTCGTGCATCATGGCGAGCATGTGTTCTGTAACGGTGAAGCTGAACGTGTAGCGTCCGAAGCTTATCTGCTTTGAGTTGAGCATCCGTTGCAGTTTTACGGCATGCCACAGCACCTTGCTGCTGATGCCTTTTGGCGCGAGATATTTCACCTTGTCCCAATAATCATACCCGTTGCTGATCTTTTTCAGCAGCGGCATGTGGCTCTTGTCGGTAAGCAGTTTCATGGCTTCCGTCAGGTCGCTTTGGGTAATTTCGGGTGTTTTCTCAATCATTTGCGTCGTTATCTTTTGCGCAAATATATGATTATTTTCGCATAAATACATAAAAATAGGGGAAATTTTCCACAAATTTCCCCTATTTTCCTCTATTTGTTTCCTTTCCGGCCGTTAAGCCGTAGGATATTGGTCTATTTCTCAATGCCCAGTTTCTGCATCCATTTTCCGCCCTTCATGCAGAGTATGCCTATGATTACGAACGGTATGCTGAGCAGCTGTCCCATGTTGAGCAGCATTGAAGCCTCAAACTCTTCCTGTATGTCCTTTGTGAACTCTATGAAGAAGCGTGCCGTGAAGATGAGCGTTATGCAGAGTCCGAAGAAGAATCCTGTACCAACGCGCTGCGGCTTCTTGCGGTAGAAATACCAGCCTATGACGAAGAATATGGCGTAGGCTATGGCCTCGTAGAGCTGTCCCGGATGACGCGGAGTCATGTCAACGCGCTCGAAGATGAACGCCCAGGGCACGTCGGTTGCCTTGCCTATGATTTCAGAGTTCATGAGGTTGCCCAGTCGGATAAAGCATGCCGTTACCGGCGTTGCTATCGCCACGTTGTCGAGCACGCGCCAGATGTTGACCTTTGTGCGGCGGACGTAAAGCCATAGGGCGATGATAAGTCCGATGGTTCCGCCGTGGCTTGCCAGTCCTTTATATCCTATGAACTTCCACGAACCGTCCTCCATGAAGTGTATAGGTAAGATCATCTCCACTATATGCTTGCCGCTCGACAGAAAATAGTCAGGATCATATAACAGACAGTGGCCCAATCTCATGCCTACTAGTATACCCACGAAACAATAGATGAACAGCGGATCGAACAGCTCCGGCTTTATTTTCTGTTCCTTGTAGAGCCTCTTCACAATGAAATACGCTGACGCGAGTCCTAAGAGCCAGCACAATGAGTACCAAAATACAGATATTGGTCCTATGTTAAAGGCCACCAGGTCAGGATTCCATAGTATGTAGAGTAGGTTGTTCATCTTGTAGGTAATAATGTCAATGCTTATTCTTTATTGGCTTATTCACCCTTATTCGCTCTTCTTGTCTTTGCTTATTTGTTTTTCAGTTCCGAGTCGTTCCATAAGCTTTCGGTTGAATATGCAAAGTAAGCCGACTATAACAAACGGTATGCTGAGCAGCTGTCCCATGTTGAGCAGCATTGAAGCCTCAAACTCTTCCTGTATGTCCTTTGTGAACTCGATGAAGAATCGTGCCGTGAAGATGAGCGTTATGCATAGTCCGAAGAAGAATCCTGTGCCCACGCGCTGCGGTTTTTTGCGGTAGAAATACCAGCCTATGACGAAGAATATGGCGTAGGCTATAGCCTCGTAGAGCTGTCCCGGATGGCGCGGAATCATGTCGACGCGCTCGAAGATGAACGCCCAGGGCACGTCGGTTGCCTTGCCTATGATTTCAGAGTTCATGAGGTTGCCCAGTCGGATAAAGCATGCCGTTACCGGCGTTGCTATCGCCACGTTGTCGAGCACTCGCCAGATATTAATCTTTGTTCGGCGGACATAGAGCCAAAGGGCGATGATTAGTCCGATGGTTCCGCCGTGGCTTGCCAGTCCTTCATATCCGGTGAACTTCCACGAACCATCGGCCATGAAGTGTATTGGCAGTATCATCTCCACTATATGTTTGCCGCTCGACAGGAAATAGTCGGGCTCATAGAACAGGCAGTGGCCCAGACGGGCGCCTATCAGTATGCCCACGAAGCAGTAGATGAACAGCGGATCGAACAGCTCCGGCTTTATCTTCTGCTCCTTGTAGAGCCTCTTCACGATGAAATATGCCGACGCAAGGCCCAGGAGCCAGCACAGCGAATACCAGCGTATGGACATCGGCCCGAGATGAAATGCCACCAGGTTGGGGTTCCACAGGATGTATAGTAATTCGGAAATCATGATAGGTAATATTTATGTAGTTAGAGTAGTTAAAGGAGTTATCGCAGGCTTGGGCCTGCTGGTAGTTAAAGTCATTAGCCTTGCCTGTTGAGCAGAGCCTGTGCAGTTAACGTTTTTATGGTGCGCAGGTTTAAAGGCATTTGACTTTAACTCCTGAGCGACCACAGGGAGCGGTAACTGCTTTAACTCCTTTAACTACTCTTTCAAGCCTCTTTTGCTCTTAAAAATTTATACATTAAACCTGAAGTGCATGATGTCGCCGTCCTGCACAACATAGTCTTTGCCCTCAATGCCCAGCTTGCCGGCTTCGCGCACTGCAGCCTCAGAGCCGTATTTGATGTAGTCGTCATACTTTATCACCTCGGCGCGGATAAAGCCCTTCTCGAAGTCGGTGTGGATTACGCCGGCACACTGAGGAGCCTTCCAGCCCTTGTGATATGTCCATGCCTTGACCTCCATCTCGCCTGCGGTGATGAATGTTTCGAGGTTAAGCAGGGCATAGGCTTTTTTTATCAGACGGTTTACGCCGCTCTCTTCAAGGCCAAGCTCGTCGAGGAACATCTGCTTGTCTTCGTATGTCTCAAGGCTTGCTATGTCTTCCTCTGTCTTGCCTGCTATTACGAGCACCTCGGCGCCTTCGGCCTTTGCCACCTCCTCAACGCGGCGGCTGTAGTCGTTGCCGGTCTTGGCAGATGCCTCGTCGACGTTGCAAACATACAGCACGGGCTTAGCCGTCAGCAGGAACAGGTTGCGTGCGGCGTCCTGCTCTTCCTTGCTGTCAAACTCAACCACGCGTGCGTTCTTGCCCTGTTCGAGCACTTCTTTGTATGCCTCGAGCACCCCTACTTCTATTTTTGCCTCCTTGTTTCCGGCGGCTGCCACCTTCTGCTGCCTGCTCAGGCGTCCCTCTATGGTCTCGAGGTCCTTCAGCTGCAGCTCGGTGTCGATGATTTCCTTGTCGCGTATAGGGTCTATGCTGCCGTCAACGTGAGTGATGTTGTCGTCGTCGAAGCAGCGCAGCACGTGTATGATGGCGTCGGTTTCGCGTATGTTTCCGAGGAACTTGTTGCCCAGACCTTCGCCCTTGCTGGCACCCTTTACGAGTCCGGCAATGTCCACAATCTCGCAGGTTGCGGGCACGATGCGTCCCGGATGAACTATCTCGGCGAGCTTTGTCAGGCGTTCGTCGGGCACGGTTATCACGCCGACGTTAGGTTCGATGGTGCAAAAAGGAAAGTTGGCTGCCTGTGCCTTCGCGCTCGACAGGCAGTTGAAAATCGTAGACTTGCCCACATTAGGCAGTCCTACTATACCACATTTTAATGACATGTCTTATAAACGTTTATATTCCGGGCGCAAAGTTATAACAAAAAAGTGATATAACTGTCATTGTGGCGGCATAATTAATGTTATGATTTGTTGCGTGGCTGTCTGCCTCCGGCTTTATGTTGCCGCCGTTCTGGCTGCATTCTCTCCGGCATGGCCCGCCGCACAGGCAGAAAAAGCATATGCCGTACGGCGCAATGTCATACGTTGTTAAGGCCTTGTTAAGGCGGCAGGATAGGGCTTAATTTACGGCAAAAAGACAAAAATAGCGGATAAAGTGGCCACGTTTTGATTAATAATTCGTACCTTTGAGACCGGCCTTGTCTGATATTATGTTTTGAGTATAGCGGCTCTCTATGCATACAAGTCTTACGCCACGGCCTGCCGTCATGCAGCGTGATGCTGGCATGGGCGGTATTTCTGTTTGATGTTTTGCCGCTGAAATTAATTTTATCTGTTATGCGCTTGATGTATACCCAATACGGCAGACCTGCCTTATGTCTGCCTTTCCTTTTCGCCTGTGTCATTGAATGTTGCGCTGCAGCATGCCGCGGTGTGCGCTGCGTGGCTCTACGCGCCGCTGTGGCAGCATTGCTGTTATCGTGTGTGTGTCCTGCTGTGGCAGGCGGGGCAGAAAAGAATGCGCTGAAGGAGCGGTGGACGGCATATCTGAAGGAGTATGTGCAGCACACGCCCGGCAGGAAGTTTTATCTGAACGAAATCAACAAGATTAACCGCAGCAACGCCGACTCGCTGAAGCCTGCGCAGCTGGCAGCAAGCTATTATCCCATGTGCAAGATGTTCACCGAGAAGGGCGACTTTCTGTCTGAGGTGCTCTTTGCCAGGATGGTGTTCAACGAGGTGAAGAAGACGGCTTCAAAGAAGACCGACTTCCTGATAATGGCAAAGTATGCCAACTCGGCCGGAATAGGCTACACGATGCTCGGATTTCATGAGGAAGGCCGCAAGATGTTCGACAGGGCAGCGGCCATAGCCCGCAAGCACGGCTTCAGGAAGGTGCTGTCGCAGATATACACCAATCAGGCACAGCTCTACTACGACACGCATGACTATGCCAAGGCTCTGAGAATGCTGATAAGTCTGAAGAGCCTGGCAGGGGCAAGCAGCATACTGTATAACAACATGGCGCTGGTCTACTGCGGACAGAAGGACATGCCCAAGGCCATTGCCTGCCTCGACAGTGCGCTGCAGTGTACCGCCGGCAACAGGGATGTGCTGTCGCGCGTTTATATCAACAAGGGCGGACTGCTCACCGAGATGGGCAAATATAAAGAGGCTGAGAAGGCTCTTGTGATGGCAGAGAAGACGCTGCCGGGCGAAAAGTTTACGGTGTCAGAGCTGATGATAAGGCTCAACTTCGTACAGCTTTACATAGCCATGGGACAGAAGCATAAGGCTCTCAGCGAGATTGGGTATATCGAGGAGAAGGTGATACCGAAGCAGTCGGACGCCATAAAGGGCAAGTATCTCAAGGAGATAGCCACTCTCTACATGAAGCTCAACTATTACGAAAGGGCGTCGAGATGCCTGCAGGAGAGCATGAAGCTCAACGACTCGCTCAACTTTGACAACCAGAAGAGGCAGCTCTTCCAGATGATGACATGGTATGACATAGCACAGCTGCGCAACGACAACATGGAGCTGAAGATGAAGTATGATTTTGCCAACATAAAGCTGCGCAACCGCACGATAATAGCCGTGGCCACCATACTCGTGGCCGTGCTGCTGTCGGTGCTCGTGGTTGTCAGCATAAAGAAGCGCAAGAACGAGCAGAGGCAGAGCGCTATAATACTCGAGCAGGAAAAGAAGCTGAGGATGCTTGAGCAGAAAGAGCACGAATGGGAGAAAAAGAGAATGGAGAGCGAAATAGGAAAGAAAAGCCGCGAGCTGACAACATTCTCGATAGCCCTTTCGTCGATAGACAATCTGCACAAGAACATCTGCGAGGAGCTGGCCGAGCTGAGCAAGGACATAGCCGAGGAAGACACGCGCAAGCGCGTCAACGGCATATCGCTTAAGCTGCGCCAGCAGACCGCCAATAGGCTCAACGAGGGTTTCAAGACATACTTCAACGAGGTGTCGCCGCTCTTCGACGCCAAGCTCAAGGAGGCTCACCCCAACCTTACGCAGAACGACTGCCGCCTGTGTGCCTACATATACATGGGACTGACCTCGAAGGAGATATCGCAGATAACGTTCCGCGAGGTTGAGTCGGTAGAGAAGAGCCGCAACAGGCTCCGTAAGAAGATTAGCCTCGGCAGCGACGTGTCGATACGCGGATATCTGCAGTCGATAATAGACGACGGGCAGGACAGCGCGTCATGATATATATGGGCCATAGGCCGCCTGATATATATTTATCCTTATTCTTTACCCAACCCGGCATCATCATATCAACAGCCGCCACGCGTCACTCCGATGCGCATGCTGCCGGCTGCCGGTGTCTTTATGTGTGACTGTAGGTATGGCAGAAGTGTCCGGCAAATATTTTCCCGGTGTGGCGTATGGGGTTAAACATTCAGGGGTAAATGCCTTACCGGGATAGCTGCCTGCAGGCTGTGCATCTTTGTGGCGGTGACGGCTGTTAAGATAATATTTTTTATGCTATGAAGCCGTGTCATAAAAAGACGGGGCGCCGGCCTTAATGTTTCACAACAGTTATGTCATGCCGGCGCCCCATTCAATATGCCGTGCCCATACGTGATTCAGATTAAGCACGGCATGCTAATCAGTGAGTGATGTGCATTTTTCTTACTGTCTTGTTCTTTCCGTTATCTACCACGAGGATATACATGCCCTCGGGCACGTCGGTTACGTTCATCGTGGCTGTTGTGCCGCTCTCTGCAGCTGTCTTGACCATGTTGCCCGTCAGTCCGTAGAGGCTAATCTTCACGTTCTCTGCCGAGTTGAGGTCGATGTGTATCATGTCTGATACCGGGTTAGGATATATCCTCACGCTGTTGTCGGCTGCTGTCTCGCCGAGGCTGATGCCTGTGCCTTCAGCATTAAGGTCGATGACGCAAGCGCCTGACTCGCTGCCCTTGCGGATTGAACATACCAGATATTGTCCGTTGTCAGACACGTCAGATATTGTGTAAACCCTGTATCCGTCTAAATCGGCGTTGTATTTCTCTGCTATCCAGTCGTTGAGGTCGCGCATGCCGTCTTCCTTAGTCCAGATGAACGGCACACCCCATATCTCTATGCCGGGCATTGTGGTCTGGAATGTACCAAAGGCCAGTGAGCCGTCGTCAGACACTCCGTTTACAAGACCATAATAACCGTCCTTGGCAGGTGCGTTCTCGAGCATGCCTAACTGTATCACGCCTGTTTCCTCGTTCCATATATAAGGCTCGTTCATCAAGTGTTCGTCGGCTGTGCCGTCTGCTGCATAGGCAAGCGGTCCTGTAGGTATGTATAAGCCGTATCCTCCAACCCATTTGCCGTTTGGAGAAACGCATGAGCACTCCTGCATTACGTTCTTGTAGTCAGCAAGGCCTACTTCATTGTCCTTGAACAGAATGACGCCGTCGCCCCAAACTCCGTTTTCCTTCTTCCATACAGATGACACCCACATGCCGTCAATGTCCTGATATCCCGCAGCTATTGTGCCGTCGGCGTTCAGTACGTCAACACGTGCCATAGTTTTTCTTTCCTGATACAGTCCGGGCAGTTCTGTTAGTTTTCCGTCTTCTTCTGTCCATATTGCAGCCACGGATATACTTTTCGAATTAAATGAGTTATCGTTGATCATTGCATAAGAGTTGCCGCCCACGGTCTTGCCGTCGCCCGACACACAGTAGCCTCCGCTGGCACTTGTACCCATGGTTGCGAAGTAGCCCAGAGGTGTCCATTCGTCAGCGCTTCTGTCATAGCGTGCCATTTGGCATATCTCGGTCTCGGCAGACTCAAACTGACGGAAATAGAATGTGCTTGAAGTTCCGCATGTGTAGAACTCGGCTCCGTTGTATACAATGCTGTTTACTGTTCCTTCAGTGTCGGCCAGGTCAGTGTTTATCTGCTCCCATGTCTTGCCGTTGTCGGCTGAATATATTATGGCCTCGCCCTTGCCTGCCACGTAGACATCGTCGCCGTTCCATACGGCAGATAGCCATGTGCCGCTTGCATAGGCTTCAATTTCAGTCCATGTGGTTCCGCCGTCTGTGGTTACGGCTATGATGTTGTCGCCTACTACTATTCCTTTCTCCGTGTCAGCGAAGCTTACAGCCTTTAGCGCCTTGCCAAGGTCGCCGCACTGTGTCCATTCGCCTGCGCCTTCAGATGTGTATATGCGTCCTTCCTCGGTAACCATGTAGAACTTCTTGTCTGATGCATGGCATATAGCTGCGGGATGGCCTTCCCAGCCTGTAGCTGCGCTCCATGTCTCTGCACCATTCTCCGAATAGTAAAGCGCGCCGCTGCCGTCAGCCAGAACTGCTACTGCAGCACCGTAGAACTCGCCGCTGAAGTCTACATCCACAAACTTGTCAACATCGTCGTCCTTGCCCGGATGCTCATATTCGTCAGACCAACTTAAAGCCGAGTTGAGAGTTACCTGATACAGTGCGTTGTCGCCTACGGCAATGCCCACGTCGTTGTTGAGGAAGCAGATGCTGTTAATGGCAGATTCCATGTTGGCAAAGTTCCATTTAGCGTTATATCCGCTGTTTCTGATCACTACGCCCTTATTGTCTTCAGTCTTTCCTACGGCTACGTAGCCTCCGCTGATTCTTACAATGTCGTTGAATGTGTATTTCTCTATATAAGACTTGCGTTTCAGCTCTGTATCTGGCTTTAGTATCGTATGTGCAACACCCGAAATATATTTGCCGTCGGCTGATATTACTCCGTTGCCTGCCGACCCCGGACCGTTTGAAGATCCGCCAATATCTGTCATGTTTCCGTCCTGCGACGACCATAAGAAATATGGTGTAGCCTGTCCATAGGTTCCGCAAACAGTTCCGTCGTTAGAGATGCTTAACGGAATAAAATTGTCTTTCTGCATTTTAATCTGAGCAGAAGACGGGGCAGAAGCTAATAATGTTGCAACTGCAGCGAAAAGTACTTGCTTTTTCATAGTTCGTAATTATTAAGGGGTTAATACTTTGGTCTGATAAGGCAATATTATATTATCTTTGTTATTAACGTCTTGACTTTTATTTAATACTGTTTTTTACATTGACTTTCGTATGTGAAAATCTTAAATTATGTCGCAAATTTATCTAAATCAGGCATTAAAGTCAAGTTTTTCTACCCTGACAAATCCCTGACAAATCTCGAAAATCTCTTATTTTAGGCTGTTTTTATGCTTAAATATGGTTTTTTTGTAGAAAAGAATGTGTTTTTATAATTTTTGAGTATCGTTGCCGCTATGTTGTCCCGAAATGTATTTATGCCCTGTTTAGAGTGTAATATTTTTTGATTTATTGGTGTTATGCTTTTATTCTCCTGCTATGTGGTGCGTTGTGGGTGGCTTCAGTTGCTGCGTAAGGCTGTCTGATGATTGGCAATAGCATTAAAATAGCTTTATTTTGCAAGCTTTGATGTAGTTAGTCATAGTATGATTTAATTTGAAAAGTAGATTTTGGCTTTCATCCGTTTTTGTGTTTCTTATTGTAGTATTTCTTTATACTTTTCTTGCCATAGTCAGTTATGCCTGTATAAAGGGCTATACGTTCAATATAAATGAATCCTAACGTGGCTTGGTATAGAGCATCGTACCTTTTGATATCTTGTTAGAGTGAAGACGTACAGAAGGCGCCTCCTGTAGCTGCTGAAGGCCGTCTGCGTGCTGCGGCAAGTCTTCTGATTTAATGCCTGCCTTATGCAGCCTGACGGCTCTGCTGACGCTATTATATGACAAAGCCCCTATGCGCCGCGTTGTGCGCATAAGGGGCTTTGCTGTGTTATGGCGGCAGCTGCCTGAGGCTTTTGTCCTGTCAGCTGCCTGATGTGCTTTTGAAGAAAATTACTTCACGATAACTTTTATTGTTCTGCCGTCAGACATCTTTACGATGTTCAGGCCCTTCACAGGCTTGCTTATCTTGCGGCCGTCTACTGTGTAGCGCTCAACCTCTACGCCAGTGCCCTTGTCTGTTATCGGGGCTTCGATGCCGGCTGTGATGTTTTCGCCAAGCTTACATATCTCGGCGTTGTTGATCCATACGTCGTCCATGGTTGAATTATCGGTTACCGGACGGTTGATGAATGCCACCACGTGCATGTTCTCGGGCTTCCATGAGCTGTCGAGAGTGATAGTGTACTTGTTGCTGTATGTGTTGCCGTCCCAGTTGATGGCGCTGCCGAATGCATCTGACAGGGCCTTGCGCATAACGTTGTCGTGTATTTCATCTCTGCTGCCGCCTGTCTGGGCTGCCTGTATGCCGTCTTCTGTGAGGAACACTGACAGAGCTGCGTCTTCGCCTACGTAGTCTTTAAAATCGCTGACGCCGCTACCGTAAACCTCAACGCTCAGTTCTCTTGTGCTTTCGTTGTATTCTGTCTTGATGTTGATGTTTGCGAATGCCGGCACGCTGTTAGAGTTTTCAACCACCTGATTGAGCATCTCGGCAGCCAGGTCTACATACTGTGAGTTGTATCCGAGTCCGAGAGTCAGTGTCTGATCAGCGTTCAGCTCCATGCTGGGCTCATAGTATCTGTTGAACATTCCTGACGGGTTGCCGCTCATGTTGAACATGTCTGATATGGCTAGTGCATCGTCGCAGATCATCGGGTCGCCGGCTGCAGGTATCTTGTTGTGGTGTGCCACGATGATGATGTCGCCGCGCATGTCTGAAAGCTTCTGGAGAACGGGGTCTGCCAGCGGGCAGTATGTACATTTTGTTGAAGTGAACTGCTCAACGAGGTTCTTCTGTCTCAGCATGCTTTCGGCATATACGCTGACGTCCATGCCGGCAATGTCGTCCTCGGTGTACTCTGTAGGAGCCTGTCCGTTTATCTTTGTCACCTTAACGGCCAGTGTGTGCTTGCCTGATGCAGCGTCTGCAGGTATGGTGGCGTTGCCGTTCACGGTCTGCGGGCTGTTTGTCAGAGCAATGGGTGTTTCGGCTGTAGCTATCACGTTGTTGTCAAGCAGCACGTCGATGGTGTATGCAGACGGGATGTTGTTTCCGTTGTTCTTTATTTTGTAGCTGTAGGCTATGTTCTGTCCTGCCTGCACGAATTTTGTTGATGTGAATGAGCTTATGGTGATGTCTTCATCGGGGAAGCTGCCGCCCTTAACAACGGCCTGTATGCAGAAGTTGCCGTACTGTGTGCCGAAGTTGTACCATCCTTCGCCGCCCTCTCCGAGGTTTCCGTACATGAGGCAGCCGCCGTCAACGGCTCCGCCCGGGTTTACGTCCTGGTCTACTACCAGCGGATATTTTCCAGGCACTGATGTGAAGTCGTAGCAGATGAGATAGTCCACACCGTCTTCTACGGCTACAGGTGTCGTGAGCGTAACGTCGTTCCATCCCTTCTGGGTGCTGGCTACGGCCTCTTCCGACATGAGTGTCATCTCACCGCTTTCGAGCGCAACCTTGAAGATGCTTACTTTAGATGCTCCGATGAGCTCGCCGAGGGCGAAGCGCACTTTGGTTATCTGTCCGCCAACGAAGTGGCCTATCTGTGCCTTGGTGAACTCAACGCCGGCCTTAAACTGGCCGCTGCCGTTCAGTCCGAGGGCATTCTCGCCCATTTCGTCTGAGTCGTAGAAGCCCATTATTCTCTCGTCTGCGTCCATCGCTATGCGGTTGGGACCCATAGCCGGAGCCATGTGCTTGTTAATTACGGCTGTGCGTTGTTTTGTTACTGTGATGCTTCCGTCTGGTGTGAGCATCTGTGCGTTGACTGTCGTGAGCGACAGCAGCAGTGCAATCAGTGTAAAAAATGTTTTTCTCATAACGTGATGATTATGGTTAATGATTTTGGTAAATTGCCGTTTCAGACTTCCAAAGATAGCATTCTTTATTGATTTATGATGCATAAAATAGGGGATAAAAAGGTGGACAATAGTGTTAAATAATGTTTATTCATTGATAATCAGGTATTTACAGACATGCGCCGCAGCTATGATTTTGCCGCGGCGCATGCTCTTCTACTCTCATTTTACTACAACCTTTCGGCCGTTGATAATATATATACCCCTTTTCAGATTGTTTCTTACCTCGTTGTATTCGCCTTCAGCCACGATGCGTCCCTGCAGGTCGTATGCCTTAATGTGGCTGTTGCCGCTTTGCTCAATGCTTGTTTTTATATCTAAAATCATATTTTAGCCTGAATCATGCATGATGTGGGTGATAAAATTCATATTGTCGCGCTGATGTTTGAGCTGGCAGCGTCAGCTGTTGCGCGTGCGCTTTTTGTCGGTTGATGCCGGCATGGAAAAGCCGCGGGACGGATTAATGTCAAAAATCTGTAAGCAAAACGCCCTGCTTTGCTTAATGTGCAGTCTCGGTATGGCGTCGTGCGACATAAACCGTAAGCAAAATCTTGTCTGCTGCTTTCAGACTGTTAACCTATCGTTTTCGAGTCGTAAACGGCCCACTTTTGCATCGAAAGTGGCCCGTTTTTTATCGGCAAACAGCAAGTTAATAGTTTGAATTAAGAAGGAATGTGTTGAGTAGCAAAGATAAAATATTAGTCTTGTTGTTCTCATTCAACCAACGATATAAATCTACAATGCAAATGTGCCGGCGGATCTGCGTTCCGCCGGAATTAAATATCAGGATTTTCAATCCGCTGTCTTCCTTTTTATTATTCAACGATAGCATGATGTAGATTAATTTGTAGAAAAAAATATGAATGTTTTTCGGATCACAGATCCTTATATTCTATGCTGTCGGATAGCATATCCGACAGAACAATAGCCTTGTTGTTTCCGTTCAACTTGTTGGCGCTGACTCAGCCATCCAATGTCTCCACCTTTAGCAACCAACGATATAAATCTACAATGCAAATGTGCCGGCGGATCTGCGCTCCGCCGGAAATAAGTATCAGGATTTTCAATCCGCTGTCTTCCTTTTTCTATTCAACGATAGCATGATGCAGATTGATGTGTAGAAAACAAATCTGAATGTTTTTCGGATCTCGGTGCAGGCTGATTATGGAAAAAATCTGAATGCTTTTCGGATCACAGATCCTTATATTCTATGCTGTCGAATTTTTCGCTTTGCTCAACAACCCGTGCATATCCGACAGAACAATAGTCTTGTAGTTCCGGCCAACTTGTTGGCGCTGACTTAGCCATCCAATGTCTACACCTATAGCAACCAACGATATAAATCTACAATGCAAATGTGCCGGCGGATCTGCGCTCCGCCGGAAATAAGTATCAGGATTTTCAATCACTAGTGTTCGAAAGATTTTAACTGTCTAAAAGTCAGGTATTTACTTGCATATATCAATATTTTTTTGTATCTTTACATCATAATAATAGAGCAAAAAATATTGAAATGAAAGATGTAAAAGTTCATGCAA
>ENA-OQIE01000115-OQIE01000115.1-human-gut-metagenome-genome-assembly--contig:-NODE-115-length-65400-cov-6.165761_pt1 | contig 65400 bp, 62 predicted proteins | sample MGYA00242569_ERZ504731 | MGnify/ENA primary metagenome ERZ504731 (study PRJEB26092, sample SAMD00036208) | human gut metagenome | host: Homo sapiens | study: EMG produced TPA metagenomics assembly of...
TTAGAATTGACCCGCCGATGGAACCTGAACAGGAACGCCTTTCCAAGCTTTATTCCGGTTCGGGTATCCACAGCCTTTCTGAATTAAATCCCAAGTTAAATTTATAATATGATATCTCCGCTTTTCACACCCGTATTCATATCATAAGCTTCAATAATATTTCCGCTGATCACATACAGCGTATCTTCTATATAGATTCCCCGGATTCCCTGAGATGTATTTCCATTGACTTCTTCTTGCAGGATTGTCTCAAATTTCCTGTCTGTCCGGTTGTATGTCAGCAGATAATAGCTTTCCCCATTCTGGCTGTAACCGGATAATCCGATTACGTTTTTCTCCGGATCGGCAAGCACCGATTTATAATCATATGCCGCATGGCTTCCGTACAGATCATCCAGCACAAGTGTAGATTCTTCTTTTACATCTGACCGGTCAGTTATATCGAACATTGTTATTTTTACTCCTTCTGCCACGCCGGATTCTTCATCGGTTGACATTCCGATACCGAGCAGTCTGTCTTCTCCATAGAAATGCAGGTATTCGGAAAATCCCGGAATCTTTAATTTACCGAGAATCTTTGGCTTCTCCGGATCGGACAGGTCTACACTGAATAACGGATCGACCTGCTCATATGTCACAAAATATCCGGATTCGCCCATGAACCTTGCAGAATAGATGGTTTCGCCTTTTGCCAGATTTTCGATGGTACTGATCTTATCCAGTTTCTTATCCAGTATCGTCACCAGATTTTCGTCATTATTTGTCGTGAATAATCTTAAATTGCCCTTGTATTCATCCAGCGAAAAGGTATCATTCAGATAACCTTTTACTTTTCCCTGTGCTGCTGCCTTTAATTTTCCCTTATTATAAGAAATTTTTCTAAGTATTGTCACAGTCTGATTATCCTGCTGCCACCCTGATTCATAATAGTAAATATTTTTTTTGCTGACATACATCTGACCGCCTTCAGATAGAATCGCTTTATGATCTGCCGTTTCATCCGGTTTACTGATATCCACGGAACTGATCACTTCGTACATCATTCCACAGTTTTCCGGAGGCAGGCAGATACTGCTTTGGCTCATTGCTTTGTCATTCACCATCGGTACATAGGTGACCGGTTTATCTTTAACCACATTACTTCCTGTATAATACTCACTGAACAGATACAGGTATCCGTCTGCCATGCGCGATGAATTGTAAGTACCGCTCTGTGTTACTTCACCTTCTTTTACCGGCTTTTTGATATCACTGATGTCATAGGTGACTGCCGCAGTTTTTGTCTGTTGCCGGACAGCTGTACCGACCTGCTTTTTATTGTCTGCATCTGTACATTCTTTCTGACATACCGCCACCAGTTTCTTCTGGTCTGTATTTATATAAAACTCCTGGATCGCATATTCTTTTTCCAATGTGATCTCACTGTATTTTTTCAGTTGCCCTTTCCCTGCATCTACGATGTCGATCGTCCGGCCATTATCTTCCCGTACATACAGATACGTTCCATCTGTTTTTGCAATATCTCCTTCATCTACACCGGACTGCCGGACATTGGTCTGCGAATACCCGCCATCTGCGTCCACTGCTGCCGCTGATGTCTCATTCCCACTGCCTGTATCCGCTGCTGCCGATGTCTCATTTCCACTTCTTGCATACATTGCAATTCCTTCGTTACCTTGCGACTGTTTGATATATTTATAGATTTCATCATAACTTTCGGCTATCCTGATCTTCCTGCTGCCGCTGATCTTCCTTTCTGCATTATCTGCTGACACCCTTTTAGAGTCTGTCATTCCATGATGCAGGCTTCCATACTGCCACACTATGATTCCCGTCACAACTGCTACACAGGCTGCTGCAAGTCCGATCCGGTATGAATGAAAATGTTTCTTCTGCTTTTTCCCTTTTAGTAACCGATCTATATTTTCCGGTCTCAGACTGTCCGGTACCTCTGTGTTTTCTGACAATCGTGCAATCTGATCCACCATATCCTGTTCGCAGTATCCGTTCTGCTTTTTTTCCTGTTCATTCTCACGCCGCATACACTTCTCACTCCTTTCTTCCCTGCTCTGTTTCTCCGTAACTGCCCAGCACACATTCCATCTTTTTAAGTGCCCGGCTCCGCTTCGATCGTACCGTGTTCGGATTCAGCCGCATCATTTCCCCGATCTCCTGACTGCAATACCCGCCGAATACGGATAATCCGACTAATATCTGTTCTTCTTCCGATAACACGAAGAATGCTTTCCTGACGTCCATTGCCAGATCATAATCCGGTACAACCGGCTGTTCCGGAAGTTCTTCCTCTCTTCCCGGCTCTTCTTTTAATGCCTTCTTCAATCTCTTCTTACATTTATTCGTCAGAATTGTAAATATCCAGCTGCGGAATGCTTCTTCTTTTTTTAATTTATGTATGTTCTCGTATGCCGCAACAACCGCCTCGCTCACTGCATCCTCCGCTTCCTGTGGATTCTTCATCAGGCACAGTGCGTAATGGTACAGATCACGGTAAACCGTTTCATACATTTCCGAGAACCTTTTTACACTGCATATCATATCGTAACCTCCCTCAGATATGAATCTGTTATTACTATTTTTAATCTTCCGGTAATTATTATAAATCCTATATAAATAAGAGTCATTTCCTACTCACATTGTTGCAGGTATTTTATCATATTATACAAGAATTTTCCTTATTTAGGCAGTGTCTGCATCTCCGAATAAGGAAAAACAGCAGGAAATCCGTGATTTCCTGCTGTATACATAAGTCCGAATGTCAGATCAAAATTTTCCAAAACAAAACGGTACCAAAAATAAAACATATTATCCTCTGTAATAATTGATCAGACATCCTTTCAGGATGATCTCTCTTTCGGCATCGGTCATATCACCCAGCTTCAGCGTGATCTCTTTCAGAGAATCTCCAACCACATAAGCCTTGATCTCGGCATTCTTATCTTCCACTGCTTTTCTGATCTCCGGCACGAAAATATAGTCGCCGTTACGGAAGCTTAAGTTCTCGTGATCTTCCTCCGTGATAAATGGAAGCATACCCCAGTTGATCAGGTTCGAACGATATCTCTTGGTTGCATATTCGTTCGCAATATTTGCCCAGCCGCCGAGTACTTTCTGACAGGATGCTGCCTGCTCTCTTGCAGAACCATCTCCCGGTTTTACTGCAAAGATCGTGCTTCCGATTCCGAGATTACCTTTTCCTGTCTCCGGATATGTCTCGTGAATCTTATCCATAACCGGTTTCAGTTCATCTAATACTTCTAACGGACACTGTCCTGCTTCAATTGCTTTCTCAGCTTTCTGTACTTCCTTCGCACGGCCTACATAAGCAGGATCTTTTCTGGACAATGCAAATTCTGCAAGTCCCAGAGGGTTGGATCTGTAAGAAGAGGTCTCACCGGATGGAATCAGTTCATCTGTTGTGGTGACCGGATCATGGATCTCAGATACCACTTTCAGAAGTAAGTTTTCCGGAAGTGCTGCCATTGCAGGCCAGTCTTTGATATTTGGTCCGAACTTGATCTCTACCGATGGATCTGCTACACCATGGCTGTCAAAGACACGGTTCGCATAAATGTTCTTATCAAAATGATAAGTCTGTCCTTTATATTCCACATCCAGGTCAGTTGCAGGTGTAAGGAATCCCTTATTCGCTGCTGTTGCTGCGATGGAACGTGCATCCATAAGTGCAACCGATGCGATCTGTCCGCTCTGAAGTTTGGATCCTTCACGGTTCGGGAAGTTTCTGGTTGAGTGACGGATTGAGAATGCGTTGTTTGCAGGGGTATCTCCGGCACCGAAGCATGGTCCGCAGAATGCCGTCTTCACGATCGTTCCTGCTTCCATAAGGTCAGCAACTGCTCCGTTCTTCACAAGTTCCATGTAGATCGGTGTACTTGCAGGATATACACTGAATGTAAACTCATCGGAACCGATATAATGTCCTTTGATGATATCTGCTGCTGCACAGATATTTTCAAATCCGCCGCCGGCACATCCTGCGATGATTCCCTGATCCACATATAACTGCCCATTTACAATCTTATCCTGCAGAGAATAGTCAACTGCTCCGTCGAGACTTACCAGTGCTTTCTGTTCTACATCATGAAGGATGTCTTTTAAGTTGGTTCTCACTTCATCGATCGTGTATACATTAGACGGATGGAATGGCATTGCGATCATTGGTTTGATCTCACTTAAGTTTACATATACCATACCGTCATAGTAAGCAACATCTCCCGGGTTGAGTTCTTTGTAATCTTCACTTCTTCCATGAATGTCATAGAATTCTTTGATCTTATCATCGGTTTTCCAGATGGATGACAAGCAGGTCGTCTCTGTCGTCATAACATCGATACCGATACGGAAGTCCGCACTTAACTTACTCACACCAGGTCCTACGAATTCCATCACTTTATTGTTAACATAGCCATTGCCGAATGTCGCACCGATGATCGCAAGTGCCACGTCCTGTGGTCCGACACCTTTCATCGGCTCGCCATCTAAGTAGATTCCGACTACCCCCGGCATCTTAATATCATATGTCTTATTCAGAAGCTGTTTTACAAGCTCCGGTCCGCCTTCTCCCATAGCCATGGTTCCAAGTGCACCATAACGTGTGTGGCTGTCTGATCCTAAGATCATCTTACCGCCGCCAGCCAGCATCTCACGGGCAAACTGGTGGATGACTGCCTGATGAGGCGGTACATAGACTCCGCCATATTTTTTCGCGCAGGTGAGACCGAACATGTGATCATCTTCGTTGATCGTTCCTCCGACTGCACAAAGAGAGTTATGACAGTTCGTAAGTACATAAGGGATCGGAAATTTTTCAAGCCCTGAAGCCCTGGCTGTCTGAATAATTCCAACGAATGTAATGTCATGAGATGTCAGCTTATCGAATTTGATCTGCAGACGCTCCATATTTCCCGAGGTGTTATGCGCTGCCAGAATGTTATATGCCATTGTATTCTTTGCAGCTTCCTGTGGAGTCACATCTTTACCTGTCTTTGCAGCAACTGCTTCTTTTTCTTCCACAATCTCTGTTCCATTCAGTAAATAGACTCCCTTGTCATATAATTTCAGCATGTTTTGTCCTCCTACTATCGTATTATGAATATATCAAAATGTCTGAGTCCAGACATCTGCTAACCTGATTATTCTTTCATATATTTCATATGATCTGCTACCATCATGGCAATCTTGAATGTTAGTGCATCATCAAATACACGCACATCCAGTCCTGTTTTCTTCTGAATCTTCTCCAGACGGTACACCAGTGTATTTCTATGCACATACAGGCGCCTTGCCGTCTCTGATATATTCAGGTTATTATCGAAGAATGTATAAACTGTCGTCAGTTCTTCTTCTTCAAAAATATCGGCCTTGCCATCTTCAAATACTTCATTCAGGAACATCTCGCAGAGTGATGCCGGAAGCTGATGGATCAGCCGCCCGATTCCGAGTTCATTGTATGCAAGGATCTTCTTCTCTGTATAAAACACTCTTCCGACTTCCAAAGCCATATCTGCTTCTTTGTATGATCTGGATACATCCTTTAATTCTTCTACAATTGTTCCATATGCCGCTCTTACACTTACCATGGCTTCCATATTCAGCGTCGTGACCAGCTCTTTGGCGATCTGTTCTACCTGCGGATAGCTGTCGGTAGACTGCAGTGACTTCACAAGAATAATATGTTTTTCATCAATTGCCGTTACGAAATCCTTTGTTCCCGTCGCATACAGACCTTTCAGAGTTTCCTGTACCAGGACATCTCCTTCATTCTTCGGTTCGATCACGAATACGACTCTCTTGAGTTCTGCCGGAATCTTCATCTTCTTTGCCTGATTATAGATATCAACCAGAAGCAGATTATCCAGAAGCAAATTCTGAATAAACCGGTTCTTATCCATCCGTTCTTTGTATACATAAAGAAGATTACGAAGCTGACTGGCTCCCATACGTCCTGCCAGTTCCATGCCGTCTGCATTTCCATGCAGCATCAATACATATACCGGATCACTGTCTTCATAAATGCGGAACATTCCCATCTCATCTAAGATCATCTCTTCCGGTTCTTCTTCGTCATCACGGAAATCCTGAATCTGGATCTCATACCCGGTCAGAGTCTCATTCGTCCTTACGAGACAGAATCCCTGCATATCCCATATTGCACAGTCAAATCCTGTAATCTCCCTGATATCCTGTGCTGTTTTGTGTAATATCTGATTTGATAACACGCATTGTCCTCCATTTCCTATCCGCAATGCTGTTCTTCGTGTTCTTTTGCATACTTGTATACATTTTAGCACGCTAACGAACTGCATTACGAATACATTATAGCAGATAATCATGCTTTAACAAAGCAAAATTTTATTGTCTGCTGAAAAAAACGAAAAGACCGGACGCTTTCTTACGCCCGGTCCTCTTATATTCATCTGTTTTTTACGATAATTGCGGCTCTTATACCAAGCCTTCATTACAGACTAGTTTGTGATTGTAACCTGTGTCTCTTTATCAAAGATATGGATCTTCTCAGCATCCAGAGCAAATTTAACAGTATCACCTGTTCTTGCTGTTGTTCTAGGATCCACTCTTGCTGTCATGCTTGATCCTTCATAATCGAAGTATAAGAATACTTCTGCACCGAGCATCTCATATACACGGATCTTTGCTTCGATTACTGTATTTGGAGAAGCTTCGATGAACATCTGCTCATCGTGCACGTCTTCCGGACGGATTCCGAGAACAACTGTCTTTCCTTCATATCCGCCATCGATCAGCTTCTTCGCTTTTGCCGGTGGAAGCTCGATCTCTGAAGGTCCTGCTACCAGATATACTTTATCTCCTGCTACTTTACATTTCGCATCAACGAAGTTCATCTGTGGTGATCCGATGAATCCGGCAACGAACTGGTTGCATGGATAATCGTACAGAGTCTGTGGTGTATCTACCTGCTGAACAATACCTGCGTTCATAACTACGATTCTGGTTCCCAGTGTCATAGCTTCTGTCTGGTCATGTGTTACATAGATGATGGTTGTACCTAATCTCTGGTGCAGTTTAGAGATCTCGATACGCATCTGTCCACGGAGTTTTGCATCCAGGTTTGAAAGAGGCTCGTCCATAAGGAATACCTTTGGATCACGAACGATCGCACGTCCCATAGCAACACGCTGTCTCTGTCCACCGGAAAGAGCTTTTGGTTTACGGTCAAGCAGTGGTTCCAGATCCAGGATCTTAGCTGCCTCACGAACCATTTTGTCGATCTGGTCCTTTGGTACTTTTCTTAACTTCAGACCAAATGCCATGTTATCATATACTGTCATATGTGGATACAGAGCGTAGTTCTGGAATACCATTGCGATATCTCTGTCTTTTGGCTCTACGTCATTTACTACTTTGTCCCCAATCTTCAGTTCTCCGGAAGTAATATCTTCCAGACCGGCGATCATACGGAGTGTTGTAGATTTACCACATCCGGATGGTCCTACGAAAATGATAAATTCTTTATCTTCAATCTCAAGGTTGAAGTCTTTTACTGCTTCAAATCCATTTGGATAAGTTTTGTTAATGTGTTTTAATGATAAACTTGCCATTGTTATAATCCTCCTGATTTATAATCGTTTTATTTCATTTTGTTACCTGTTTCGTTCTGATAAAAAGTATATAAAAAAAGTTCAACCTGGGTAATGCCCAAGTTGAACAATCTTTTTTTCATTTTCTATACAAGTTGACGAACGGAACGTTATTTAAAGTCAGGGTATCTGTAACAGTGCCTGATAGACGTCTCTTTTCCCTATACCTCTGTCCTTTGCCACCTGTTTCATCGCAGCTTTCTTATCCATGCCCTGTCCGAGATAGAGTTCCATATGCTCTTCCATGCTCATCTCTTCCCATCTGGCTTTTTCTTCACTCCGGATCTCTTCCCTGCTTTTTCCTTCGATCACCATGACGCATTCTCCCTTCGGCTCCTGTACGTCATAATATGCCAGTGCGTCTTCTATCTTTGTGGCAAATACCGTCTCATGCTTCTTCGTCAGTTCCCGGCAGATACTGATGCGTCTGTTGCCAAGCGTCTCCCGAAGCGTCTTCAACGTGCGGACCAGTCTGTGCGGTGCTTCGTAGATCACCATTGTTCTTGTCTCATCTTTCAGTTCATTCAAGACAGCCTGTCTCTCCTTCTTATCCGTCGGAAGAAATGCTTCAAATGCGAATCTTCTCGTTCCAAGCCCGGATATCGTAAGCGCCGTCACACATGCGCAGGCTCCCGGAACAGCTGTAACCGTGATCCCGGCCTCCTGGCACATCTTTACCAGTTCTTCTCCCGGATCAGAGATTCCCGGCATACCTGCATCCGTGATCACTGCAATATCTTCACCATTCTGCAGGCGTTCCACAAGTTTGTGTCCTTTTTCAATCTTATTATATTCATGATAGCTGGTCATCGGTGTCTTAATCTCAAAATGATTCAGAAGCTTGATACTGTTCCTGGTATCTTCTGCCGCAATCAGATCTGCTTCTTTCAAAATCCGCACCGCCCGGAAGGTCATATCTTCCAGATTTCCTATCGGTGTCGCACATAAGTACAATGTTCCTGCCATCTCTTACTCCTCCATCTTATGCTCGCTCTTGTTCATCCCGTACATCTCAAGCAGTTCTTCTGTATAACTTCCATCCTTCTGATATACGATCAGTGGCGGCTCCACCTGCATTCTCGGATTTCCGCCTTTCATACCCTCGATCAGAACCATGTTCGGTTCTTTGTCTATATGCGGATATACCAGCCGCATACGTTTTGGCTCGATTCCGTATGCGCACATCTTTGTTATGATCTCCGGAAGCCGGAATGGCCTGTGGACCATGTAAAACCTTCCTTTGACCTTCAATAGTTTCGCACTTTCTCTTAATATATCATCCAGCGTGCAGAGTGCCTCATGTCTGGCAATATACAATGCTGTATTCTGATTCTTCAGTCCGTGGTCTCCGATCATGTACGGGGGATTGGTCGTAATAACTCCAAAAGAGGCGGCTCCGAATATGGATGCTGCCTCCTTGATATCTCCCGTTACAATGTCGATCCTCTCTTCCAGTCCGTTATGGCTGACGCTGCGCCTTGCCATATCTGCGCTCTCCTCCTGAATCTCCAGTCCTGTATAATGCAGGCCCGGATATTTAGCTTCTAGAAGGATCGGAAGAATCCCCGTTCCTGTTCCGAGATCCAGTGCTTTTTCGTGCTTTTTCACATTTGCAAATGCGGACAAAAGCACCGCATCCATTCCAAAACAGAACCGTCCCGGACTCTGGATGATCTCGTATCCTCTGATCTGCAGGTCATCCAGTCTTTCATTCGGAAGTAATTTAGTCATCATTTAACTTTGACGCTCCGTTCTTTTCTTCTAACGCCTTCAGTTCCTTCATCTCTTCTTTGGAAAGTCTTACGTCTTTCTTCTTACGTCTCGGCTTGAATCTCAGTTCTGCTGCCGGATACTCACGGATCTCTTTCTCGTCATTATCCAGTGTTACAACAACCTTCACCAGCTGACGGAGTACGTTAACAGACTGGACATCTCCTCTTAAGCCTTCCGGTGTTGTGACATGATCACCATTTGCCGGAAGATGGCTGTTCAGTTCTTCGTATGTCTCCTCTTCATTCGTCAGACAGCACATCAGTCTTCCGCAGACACCCGAGATCTTCGTCGGATTCAGTGAAAGGTTCTGCTCTTTTGCCATCTTGATCGATACCGGTGCGAACTCAGATAGATACGTATGACAGCAAAGTGGTCTGCCACAGATCCCGATCCCTCCGCGGATCTTCGTCTCATCACGCACACCGATCTGTCTTAACTCGATTCTTGTACGGAATACACTTGCCAGATCCTTTACCAGCTCGCGGAAATCGATTCGTCCGTCTGCAGTAAAATAGAACAGCACCTTATTATTGTCAAATGTATATTCTGCATCGATCAGCTTCATCTCCAGCCCGTGCTTATGGATCTTCTCCAGGCAGATCTTGAATGCTTCTTTTTCTTTTTCTTTGTTCTTTTCTTCTTTTTTCTTATCTTCGTCTGTTGCAAGACGGATCACGGATTTTAACGGCTGTGTGATCTTATCGTCTTCCACTTCCTTCGGTCCGGTGACTACAGAACCAAATTCCACTCCTCTTGCAGTCTCAACGATAACCTTATCGCCCGTCTCTACCTCCAGTTTTCCCGGCGAAAAGAAATAGATCTTTCCGGCGGTTCTGAATCTAACGCCTATTACCTTCGTCATATGATTAGTTCTCCTTTATGGTCAGGAACAAAAGCTCCATAACCAGATCAAAGTTAACATTCGCTTTCAGTCTGGCTTTCGCTTTCTCAAGGCTCTCCAGGATCAGTTCAATTCCTTCATAAGAGCTTTTTCTCGCCTGTTCTTTTATACTCTGTAACTGGTCTTTGAATACGACCTTGTCAATCTCTTTTGTTGCTTTATACAGTAAGACATCTCTGTACCAGATCATGATAATGTCCAGATAATCCGTGATCTCTAATTTATATACAGATATATTCTTAACCGCAGCAACAATCTCACTCAGTTCCATATCATGGATATGCTTCAGGAGCTGTACCGCTTCCTCTCTGATCTCATTAAAATGCTCCGAATTCGCCAGCATGATCGCGCGTCCCACATTTCCCTGGGCAAATGCGGTACACATATCTGCTTTGTAATCCGGTATCTCCAGATTCTCCATCAGATACTTTCTGATCAGTGTATCTTTGATGTTACGCAGCTTCAGCATAACACATCTGGAGTTGATCGTCGGAAGTAACATCTCTGCATTCTCCGTCAGCAGTAAAAATACCGCATATGCCGGCGGCTCCTCGATCGTCTTCAGAATTGCATTTTGTGCCTGAGGTGTCATCAGATCTGCCTGAGGGATAATATATACTTTGTATGGTCCCTGATACGGCTTGATATCCACGGTATTGTTCACCTGTGTACGGATATCATCTACACTGATGCTGTTCGGCTTCTCATGTGTTACACGGATAATATCCGGATGGTTTCCGCTCTCTGCCTGCCTGCAGGAATGACATTTCCCGCAAGGTTCACTGTTCCCGCTCTCACACAAAAGAGTCGTTGCGAACAGATTCGCCAGCATCCTCTTACCGGAACCTCTCTCCCCATTCAGAATATACGCATGCGACACTCTGTTATTCTCCACTGCGCTACTGATATATTTTAATATGTCTTTGTGACCAACCACATCTTTAAAGCTTCCCATCTCGTATTACCTCTATTATCTCTTCCTTACATCGTACTTTATCGTCATTCTGATATCTTCTTGTAATTCCTGCTGCCGCAAGATTCTCTTCTGAGAAATCCTTCTGATCTGCCAGAAATCTTCTGCAGACTTCTTCGTATCCCGGATGTTCCTGCTGCCGTTCTCTTGCAATCGCGCGCATCAGGCGTTCCCCGTCTTCCACTTCGATATAAAGCGGAACCAGATTCTCCTGTCCATAATACGCTTTCATCTTCATATAAGATTCCAGCGTACCGATCATCAGATAATCAGACCCGGTCAGATGAATCTGTCCATCATCTATTGTAGCATATTTCCAGTCACCATACACGGTCTGATAGGTACGAAGTTCAATTATTTTGCCTTCTTCTCCATACTGTTCTAATATTTCGTTCGAAACAAAATAATATTCCACGCCGTCTTTTTCACCTTCCCGCATCGGTCTGGTCGTATATAATGTCAGCGTCTTCAGCTCGGGAAGCTCTTTTCTGATCTCTTTATAGACCGTATCCTTACCGGAAGAACTCTTTCCCATCATGTAAAATATCTTACCCATCTATCCATACCTCTATGCTATCTTCTGATTGCAGTCCTTCAATTGAAAAATCGTGTTCCTGATACCAGCAGAGAATCTCCACCGCTTCCTGCGTAATGCGTTCTCCCGGAACGATCAGCGGACTTCCCGGCGGATAGAGATACGCATATTCCAGGGAAATGCATCCGGCGCTGTCCTTGAAATTTCGTTTTTCCATCTTGCCTGGGTTCACCAAATACAGAATGTCTTCTGAATCCTTCTGGTGGTTCTGGTTCTGCATCTTATCTCTGCACTTCACTGCCTTCGCGATCGTCCACACCTTTTCCAGTGACGGCTGTCTTCCGGAAAGCGGGAGATCCGTGTCGGTCATTTGCATCGGTTTCTGCTCCTGCCCGGCATCTTCCTGTCCGGATCCTGACTTTAACTTTGTATCGATCTCAGCATCAATTGCAAGCAATGCATCCCGCAATCTGTCCAACCCTTCCTGCGTATCCCCTACCGTCGTCATTGCCAGGACATAGGTTCCGGCAAGCATCTCCATCTGCAAATGATAATCACGAAGCAGTCTTTCATACAATTCATGACTGGACATCGGGGCATGCTTTACAGAGATCACAAATTTAGACCTGTCATATCTGTCTGTATTCTCCGTCCGGATAATCTTCAGATACTTCAGTTTCTTCAATTCTTCCCGCAAGGTATCGATATGTGCCGCATATTCTTTGAAAATACTGCACTTCTGCAGTTGTGTCTCTTCCAGCAGATGAATACACGCATCGATACTTGCCATCAGTATGTACGACGGACTGCTCGTCTGCAGCATATCCAGATACCGCTTTACTTTCCTGCGGTTCACCCGCTCCCCGTTCACATGCAGCAACGCTGTCTGCGTCAGGGCCGGAAGCGTCTTATGAAGACTGTTGATCACAAGATCTGCGCCATACATATTCGCACTCTCCGGGAAATACGGATCAAAGCCAAAATGTGCTCCATGTGCTTCATCTACAATCAGCAGACATCCCGCTTCATGTACAATCTCTGCAATCTTTTCGATGTCCGACACCACGCCGTCATAGGTCGGTGATACGATCATCACCGCACGGATCTTTGGATGTTCTTCCAGTGCTTTCTGCACATCTTCTGCATCGATCTCTGTACTCAGCCCCTGTTCTGTATCGAACTTCGGATAGATGTAGACCGGATCCAGTTCATTCAGATATATTGCATGATACACCGACTTATGGCAATTTCTTGCCACAAGTATGGAATCGCCTTTTTCAGTTGTTCCTAATATTGCACTCAAAATTCCGACGGTACTTCCGTTAACAAGAAAATGTGTCTCATCCGCATGGTACACCTCTGCCGCTCTTTCCTGCGCTTCTTTCAAAATCCCTTCTGCATGATGCAGGTCATCAAAGCCATCGATCTCTGTAATATCGATCCTGTACGGAGAGGTTCCGTCCATCAGATCCAGATTCCTTTTATGGCCCGGCATGTGGAATGCGTAGTAGTCAGAATCACTGTAATTCTTTAGTTTATCAAATATATTATACATGCATATATTTTAACAAAATAACATTATATTATCAAGCCATAAACTCCCGCAGAATCTGGCGTATCATCTCGTCCTTTGCAAGCTCCTTCGGTGCATCTTTCTGTTCTTCCGCTTCCGGGCTTTTACTTCCGTCCATACCGGCAAGTCCTGCCGATGCTTTTGCCAGATTTTTTGCGGTATTTTGAGTCCGTTCTCTCCGTCTGTTCTCACGCTGCATATGGACTACACTGTGATCCGGTACCGGGGCAGGTGTCTCTTCTGTTCCGGCTTCCGTCTCCTGTACTTCATCCCTTTGTATCTCATCCTTTTGTATTTCATCTTTTTGTATTTCACCTTTTTGTATTTCATCTTCTGCCGGTCCGTTTTCTATGTTTACACGCACGGTCCGCTCCTTCTGATTCATCTTTTCATACTTGCGGAGACATACATTTTCCAGATAATCCACCATGTAATTCTTCGCCATCTCCATACAGTAATTCTCGTCCGTTGTCAGGTGGAACAGCCACACCAGAATTCCAAGTCCGCAGCCGGCAGCGCCCATCCGCAACGCTTCGTCTCCCATTCCATAGACCCGATATGTAAGCCCTGCTCCCGCAAGCCCGGTTACGATCAGAAGACCGGAACACATCTTTTCCAGTCTCCGGAGCGAATGCAGACGTAATCCACATACTTTGTACTCGTACAGATATTTATCCACAAATACCCCTACATTTTCCACCGTGTCACTGATCATACATGCATGTTCGAATTTCGCCCGGACCAGGCGCATCAACGGATGATTGCTTTTGCTCATACTTCCCGCCGCCTCTATCATACGTTTCATCGTCATACTCACGATACACTTGTCTGCCACTCCAAGTCCGGTCAGCATCCCCATAAGCACAAATAACAACTTCTTGTCCAATAACATTTCCAGCATAATAATAGCCCTCCTTTTTGATATGCATTATACTGTATATCAAAGAGAAGGGCGCTTTATTTCGTTCTTCCTATTCTGCACGGGAAATGCTGCTTTCTGTCACTTTCGTGCATATCCTGTAACATTCTGTACCGCGCAGGTCATCCCGTTATCTTAGATCATCGGAAGCAATTCTTTCATAAGCCTTACACTGTGGGCGATTGCTTTCTTTTCGAATGTCGGATAGTCCATTGTCGCACTGTTGTCGGCTTTATCCGAAATAGCACGGATAATGACATACGAAACTTTGTTCAGGTAAGCAGCCTGTGCGATTCCGGCACCTTCCATCTCTACACACATCGGGTGGAATAATGACACGATTCTTTCTTTCACTTCCTTATCGGAAATGAACTGGTCCCCGCTCGCCACTCTTCCTGTAAATGTATGAATATCCGGGTTCGCTTTTTCATTCGCTGCTACCGCCTTCTCCACAAGCTCCTTGTCTGCCGGGAATGACAATGTATCCATTCTCGGAATCTGTCCTGCCGGATCACCGAATACAGTCGCATCCATATCATGATGCAGTGCATCCGTGGAAATGACCATGTCGCCAATATCAATCTGTGCATCAAGCGAGCCGGCAATACCGGTGTTGATCAATGTATCTGCTCCGAATTGATTCACCAGGATCTGTGCACAGATTCCTGCATTGACCTTACCGATTCCGCTTCTTACGATTACAACATCTTTTCCGCCGAGCCTTCCCTTGCAGAATACCATACCTGCCATCTCTACGGTCTCTTCGATCTGCATATCTTTCTTCAGTTCTGCAACTTCTTCTTCCATTGCGCCGATAATACCTATCATATATTTATATCCTCCTGTGTTTCACGAATTTACCTACGCCTTATTATAGACGATAGGAAAATGGATTTCAACCGACGAAATGTATGGATAATTTGACGGTTTTCTGTTATAATTAGGAAGTATGACAGTCAACAGATTTTCTGTCTGTTGATACCGAATCATGTAAAACTTTGCAAGAACATTATCAGGAGGTAATAGATATGGATTACAAACCAACCGGAGTCTGTTCTCGTCTCATTCACGTAGAACTTGACGGAGATAAAATTGCTAACGTAGAATTCGTAGGCGGATGTGCCGGTAACACATCCGGAATCAGCAGCCTTGTTAAAGGAATGGATGCACATGAAGTCATCAAGCGCCTGGAAGGAACCAGATGTGGTGAAAGACCGACATCTTGTCCTGACCAGTTATCCAAAGCTTTGAGACAGGCACTTGGCGAATAATAGGCCAGCAGCTGATCTGAATAACGCAGACAAAAAAGGATACTCGTTCCCCGACCGGGAGACTTGTATCCTTTTTCATTTTGGTGATTTTTTAATTTTGGTATTTTTTTCTCTTTTTTTTCACACCCTGCTTTTCCCTCGTCAAAACTTCCGTTGACTGGTTACGAATAAATAATTATTAATAGTTACATTGTTTCTTTCATTGTTTTTCATTGTATTTTCTAATTATTATTCGCTCCTACATATTGTGCACTTACTTTTTGATGAATTTATTTATGGTTTTTTTATTGTCGTCTTCTTTTTATTTACATTACCTTATGGTTTGCTTTGTCTGTTTTACCTGTTTCATTCAGCTGTAATCTTCACTTTATCCCAACTACTGTTTGACTGTCATGGTCTGCATGGTTTCTGGTTTTTCCGTCCACTTCTTTACTTTAATCTCTTCATCTTTTGATTTGTAATCTTTTTGTTTTGCTCTTCTTTTTTTAGTCTTATGTTCTTATCCTTCTATGCTTTTTGAGGATTGTTAGTCGATGTAAATTCCGCCGGTAAAGGAACTGCTCACGTCACTGTTGGCAGCATGTGTCCAACGGACACGGTAATAGTAGCCACCTTCTACATAAAGTGTTCTGTTGGACATTGCTCTGTTGGTATTTTTATTTTCCTTATGCCAATTATCATAATATGACCATTCTGTATCTTCTTCTTTGGCTCTTTCTACCAGTACACCTATTTGCACACTTTTTACTACCTGTGCTGCTATTGTTGTTCCACCTGCATAAATTTTCCCATCGCCAAGCTTTGTACACTTGGAATAACCGGTCAACAGGTCTTCACCTCTGGTAATCTTTGTATCATACCCTATCGACTCTTCATCATGCGTCAACTCCGAACCGTCTATCACTTTACCCTCCGCGGCTCTCGCCTCCTGCATGGATGTCATCGACAATCCTCCGACCAGCATTGCAGTCAGACATACAGACACGATTTTCTTCTTCATATCTCACCTCCATTCGTGCTTTTTCTGCCCTCATATATTAATACACATTATTTTTCAAAAACTGTCGCTTTTATTTTTGAAAAAATAAATTATTTATTATTTTTTCAAAATCCTGTTGTTTCATTGTTCCACTTAATAAATATTCTATATTATTATATTTAAATTTTGCAACACAACCCGGAATTTTTTCTCCATCTATTTTATATATTGTAATTTTAATTTCACAATCATTAATTTTTTTTGTGTATTCCTTTTTCACAGAATCTTCAAAATCTATCCCTAATGAATTATCCTTATATGGAGCATTTATAATATATGCTATTGTTTTCTCTCTATAGCTATAATACATTTCTGCTACTTGTTTGTCTTTTTCTAAATTCATTGTATCAAAAGCCATATCCGGTAAACATACAACTACTTTTACTATATCTGTATTAAACGCATCTCCTATTTCCTGATACGCCTTTTCCTCGTCTTCACCTTCTATCATTTTTATCTTATGGCTCGTACTTGATTTCTCAACCTCTCTATCCCCCACATTCTGCGTCATCATCCGCACGATCCTCTCCGGACCTCCCATACTGGTAATCCCCATTGCCAGTACACAGACAATAACTGCTGCCAGTGCGAGATACATTTTCAAAGGCTTCTTTTTACGGCGGACTTTCTTTCCGGAAGGTTCCTCCGGATCCTTTTGTCCGATCCCTGCTTTCAGCATCTTGCGTCCCAGCTCCAGAGCCTCGCGGTCTTCTTCAGAGAGATGGTTGATTGCTTCTTCTCTTTCTTCTGTTTCTTTCCTGGTCTGCTCCATCTCATATGCACGGATCTGTTCTCTTACTCTTGCGAGGACAGCTTCCTTTGTCCCTTCAGGCACGACAAGACTGGTGTCATTTTCCAGAAATTCTTCTTCCTCTCTGGCAATCTCTTCAAATTCTCTGGCAATGCATTCTTTAAATTCGTCTTTCTTATCATTCATTTTGCTACCCTCAAATTTTTGACTGGTCTGTAAATTTCTCCATAGTTTTGCCACTTGACCTATTTCTTTCAGAAAGTATAATATAGATATAATCTTTATTATATTTGATGTATGCAAGAATAATACATATTCAAGTCTGGAGGTAATTATGAAACGTATTATCTTAACCGGTGGCGGTACTGCCGGGCATGTTACACCTAACATTGCTCTTCTGCCACGCCTGAAAGAATTAAACTATGATATTCACTATATAGGTTCTTATAATGGAATTGAAAAAGAACTGATTGAACAGTTCGGTATTCCGTATCACGGAATCTCAACCGGTAAACTCCGCCGCTACTTCAGCGTACAGAACTTTACGGATCCGTTCCGTGTAATCAAAGGACTCGGCGAAGCCAAAAAACTTGTGAAGATCCTTCATCCTGATGTCATCTTCTCCAAAGGAGGCTTCGTATCCGTTCCTGTTGTTCTTGCCGGTAAAAGCCGTCATGTTCCGACCATTATCCATGAGTCTGACATGACACCGGGACTTGCTAATAAGATTTCCATGCCATCGGCATCAAAAATCTGCTGTAACTTCCCGGAAACCATCGAGCATCTTCCTGCCGGAAAGGCTGTTCTCACAGGCTCTCCGATTCGTCAGGAACTGTTATCCGGTGATAAATATAAGGCATTGGAATTTCTGCACTTCACTCAGGACAAACCAGTGATCATGGTCGTTGGTGGAAGTCTTGGTTCTGTTGCCGTCAACGATGCTGTCCGCAGTATCCTTCCTGAATTGCTTCAGTCTTTCCAGGTGGTTCATCTCTGTGGTAAGGGAAAAATCGATGAATCTTTGAAAGACCTGGAAGGTTATGCTCAGTTCGAATATATCAAAGACGAACTGAAGGATCTCTTCGCTCTGACAGATCTTGTTATTTCAAGAGCCGGAGCCAATGCGATCTGCGAACTTCTTGCACTGCACAAACCGAATCTTCTGATTCCACTTTCTGCAAACGCAAGCCGTGGTGACCAGATCCTGAACGCCCGTTCTTTCGAACGTCAGGGATACAGTGTTGTTTTGGAAGAAGAGGAACTGAATCATGATGTCCTCCTGAAAGCAATCACGGACCTTTATCAGAACCGTGAGACGTACATTCAGGCAATGAAAAATTCTCCTCAGCAGAATTCCATCGATACCATTATCGACCTGATCGAATCTGTTGCCAGACACTGATCTGCATTTATCTCTGTAATACATAAAAAACAGGTGGTTGTACTTCCACCTGTTTTTTATGTATTGTGTAAGCGGTCATACTCATCTTTGTACCTTTTTATCATCCATTTTCTTGCTCTTTTCAGCATACCTTCCAATGCATATAATGTAACGCCCATCTGCTTAGCGGCTTCCTTCTGCGGCATATCTACATAATATACAAGTGTCACTGCCTGATACCATCTGGCCTTTTTCTGATACAGTTCCCGGAATATATCAATTCCAAGTTTGCGGAAATCCTGTTTCTTGAGCATCGCTATCACATACTCTTCTGAACTGTCATCAACCAGAGCGTCCGGATATTTGTCTTCCGACATCGTTATTTCCTCTAACGACACTTCGCGTTTATGGTCTCTTATATAATTCATGGCTCTGTACTTTGCAAGCATCAGCATCCATGCTTTGATCTGCTGCTTGGATTCATTTCCATTCTGTACATATGCCATGAAGAAGGCATCCTGCGCAATTTCTTCTGCTACGTGATGGTTTCCAGAGTATCTGAGTGCCTCCCTGTATACAACGTCAAAGTATTCGCTATATGCATCCACAAAGGCACTTTCCCCTGTAAACTCTCTTCCCACTTTACGCTCCTACCTTTTATCTACTTAATCTTTGATAAAACATCTTCTTTTTCTTCTTCTGTCAACTCATGCATCGTCCATCCAAGTCCGACTTTGTCATCTTTATGTCTCGGGATCATGTGTACATGATAATGAAATACTGTCTGTCCGGCAGCTTCACCGTTGTTCTGGACAATATTGTAACCATCGCAGCCCAGTGCTTTTGTGAGCTTTGTGATCATTTTCTTCGCAAGGATCATTGATTTTCCTGCAAGTTCATCATCAATCTCATACAGATTGGCATAATGCTCTTTTGGCAGGATCAGTGCGTGTCCTTTTGCTGCCGGATTGGCATCCAGGATCACCCGGAAATCTTCATCCTCATACACAGTCGCTGTCGGAATATCTCCATTCGCCAGTTTACAAAAAATACAATTCTCATCCTTCATAATCTTATCCTTCTTTCTTTTAAAATTTATGATTGATTATTTAAACCGCCAATGCTAAACTGATACCTCAGAAAGGGGCGGTAATTATTATGTTATCATCGACAGACCATGACAAATTACAACAGATTATGCAGGAAAATCCTGAAAACGAAGCACTTATAAACCGGCTTTTAACCTCTCATCAGATGGAGATCAGTACCATAAGTCACGAGATCCGTAATCCTCTGACACTGGTTTACAGTACACTCCAGCTTATCGAATCACAACATCCGGAAGTCCTTACATTTTCCCATTGGACGGAACTGCATCAGGATATCGAATACATGAAATTTCTCCTGGAGGATCTGTCTTCTTACAATAACGGAGAACGTCTGGAACTTACCCCGGTAAGTGCAAGTACCTATTTCCGCAGGATTGCTTTATCCTTCGCAGCTTCTATTGTTGATACAGATATCGAATTTGTTTCCCGTATTCCCGAGGATCTCCCGGAAATATCTGCAGATCCCGTAAAGCTCCGTCAGGCAGTTCTGAATCTTCTTCGTAATGCCTGCGATGCACTGAACAAAAAAGCTCCTGATTCCCAGAAGCCGGTCATTACATTCTCTGTCAGTCTCCAGACAGATTCTCTGCATATCGGGGTCAGGGACAACGGTTGCGGTATCGCTCCCGAAGACCAGAAGACTATCTTCGAGCCCTTTGTCACTCACAAACCGGACGGGACCGGTCTTGGACTTGCAATCACCCGCCGGATCATCCAGGCTCATCACGGAACAATCGCGTTCAACTCCGTCTTACATAACGGAACCACGTTTACCCTTACGCTTCCGGTACAGTAATACTCCCATCAGGAAGCCGGCTGCCAGACCTCCGATGTGTGCCATATTGTCTCCGCCGCCACTGGTAAATCCATAATATAATGTCAGCACAACCATAAACACTAATCCTTTGCCGGATATCTCTCCTATCCTTCCCCGGTTACGGATCGCCACATACAGAAGTGCACCGATAATTCCGAAGATTGCACCGGATGCGCCTGCCGATACTGCCAAACTTCCTGTCAGTATGTCCCACCATGCAGACAGGATATTCCCTGCAAGGCCGCTTACAAAATATACGATGAGGAACTTTATCTTTCCTATCTCAAGTTCCAGATTCCACCCCATCGCTACAAGCACAACCATATTATTGAAAAGATGATCGTATCCGAAGTGGAGAAACATACTCGTAAACAGCCGGTAATACTCTCCGTTCTTTATCAGATATGGAACATACATTGCCCCATGCTGTAACATGAATCTTCCATCCTCCGTCATTCCCTGAAATGACAGTACCAGAAAGACTATTACATTCACAACTGCCAGTAATACAGTACATGGTGCTTTTATTGTGTTCTTATTCATCTTCTATCGTCCGTTACCTTTCAATCTATTCATTTTCTGTCTTTATCAGTATAACATAGATTACTTAAATATTACAATTCCTCTTCTTCAATATGCAGTCCGTCCCATTCTCCCCATTTTGTTTTTTTATGTTTATTCAGGAAACGCTTTACCGGGATCCACAGGTTGTCTGTCTCACGCATGATCGAGCTTCCCATCTCCTGTTCCGTAATCCAGTCATGTTCTTCCGTATCGTAATAAGATGTCCGCTCTCTTTTTTCTTCCAGCAGTTCATCTATCATTGTTTTTCTTACTGGTTTTTCCATATCTTTTTCTTCTCTTTCCCCACATTCTGCGATTAGTTTCTCCAGACTGTAATTTTCTTCCATCGTTCCCTTATGCAGCAAAAATGCCAGCCGGACACATTCTTCTTCCTCGTAATCCGCAACTTTCACCATGTACTCTGTCAGCACATGGAATTTCTCCCATAGATCCTGCGTTGCCGGCGGATAATAACAGAAAAAGAATTGCCCTTCCTCATAAAATATATATTCCGGTTCCAGTAGAATACAGTGGATATCCAGCAGATATTTTCCGGTTTCTTTCAGCACATTCCCAAACTGGTACATAAATTGCCGTATATCCTCCGCCTTTAGCTTTGCTCTTGTATACATTGCCTGCATAGATATCTTTCCGCTTACATCATAATCATAATAACTGCTGCCATTCATGCCTCTTCCTGCCACCTTAAGGAATCCTTCCGGTGAATTGGCTTTCAGCATCTTCATCTGATAGTCCTCTTTATATAATACATGCTCTTCTATCGTTATCTTTCGTTCCATTCTTTCATTCCCCATTTATTTCTTTATCCTGCGGATATCCCGGATATACCGTTCCGGTTCTGTTACCGCTGCCCTGCTTTCTACCGCAAGTGACATCTTCCGTCTTTTCGCCACGGCCGACACACGGATCTCTTCTTTGCTCACGGAACATACCGCTACGGCTCCCGGAAAGAGGATGCACTTTTTCCCGACCCGCTCCTGAAATAAGGCTTTTAATTCCGCTTCCTGTATTCCGTCCTTTTCTCTGGCTTTCGTACTTCCGACAACAGCAGTCTCGTATGCTGCTCCCGCAATAATATTCTTGTCATGATAATAAAAACATGCCAGGACGCACCCCATAACAAGAAATAATATCATCGGCATCAGCAGGGACATTTCCACTGTAAAGCTTCCGTTCAGAGCATGTTTCTTATCTATGTTTATGATCCGTTCCATCTCACAGTCCTCCGATACATACGCCAAACAGATAGCCCACTGTCAGAAACGGATAGAATGGGAATGCAAGACTCTTCTTCCGTCTCAGGGTCACGCATCCCAGAGCAAGAATCCCCAGAATAAAAAATGAAGTCGCAAGAACTTCCAGAAGTCCCCATACTCCCAGATAGATTCCAAGTATCAGAATCGCCAGACTGTCCCCGTATCCAATTGCTTCCCGTGTAATCTTACTGATTCCTATAAATATCATACCGATCAGCCCGCCTCCCAGCGATACCATCCAGTCTATATTCTGTGTAACTGCCTGATATAGAACCGTTCCTGCCATACACAATAACAGTACATCTCTCGGAACTTTCCTGATCTTATAATCCATAAACGACAGTCCTGTCAGTATGACCATCGCCACGATGCGGCTTACCGTCCACATTTGGAACATGCCCCCTTTCCCGCTACCTCCGATACCGGTATCGCATAGATTGTCCGTTTTAATCCACTGCATGACAATGAACTATGATACCGGTCTCCAAAATTTGTAATGTATATAGTTCCTGCATTTCCTTTCATGCAATGTTCACATGGATAATATCTGCCGCCACTTTCATTACGAAGATCAGACACCGTACCCATATGTGTCATCCGGATCGACAGATCCAGATAGGAACAATGATAATCTTTGTGATATACAAGACCGTTCTCCGTCACATAGACCGTATCATTTCCCATATCGGATAATCCCTCTTTTTCATATCCGCTCCATGCTTTTATCTTCATGGTTTCCCTGCATTTTACCGGTCTGATACCGAATACCGGCACAGGAATTTTCACCTGATATTCTGCGTTCAATGTTCCAATCCCGGTACGCACAGACATTCTTGATGCCGAACAGTCCATCCCACTGCTGCCGCCTGCAATGATACTTCTTTCCATCCTTGTCTCTCCGATTGCATAGACGACATCACGCTCTACCTTTGACGGCATCAGCATCTGTGTGATACAGGTGTCTTTTGCCGCCTGTTTTCCTGCATACTGCAGACTGCTCCTGACTGCAGTATGTACTGCCATCATTTCCAAAAGGTACAGCAGTGTCACAACCGCCAGGAAAAACAGCGGTACCGTTGCTGCCGCCTCTACGGTAACGCTTCCCTTTCTTTTATTACGGAATAATTTTTCCAATCGTGTTGAGGCGGATAAAGATACCCTTTCAGATACTGAATGATTGATAGGTTGTGAGGGGGAGAATAAATTATTTCTCATTTTGCGAATCCTGCTCCTTTCTTTATTATTTTTATATTTCCGGGATTTCTAACGATACCTGAAAGGGCATCTTTATCCGCCTCATGTTATTGTTCTTATACTCACTACTGATAGCCGTAATATGTCTGAAATCTATACGATATCCCTCTTCTCAGCTTACACACCGTGTCCACTTCCATTCTTCCGACACAGTAATCGATCCGAAATGACGGCTGGCTGTAAACCGTCTGCATATCCTTCTCGATCACGCCCATGGTTCTTACTGTTAATTTCCCTTTATCTTCCAGGAATAACAACATTCGCACATAGTCTTTGTAGTCCATACCACCTTCTACATCCGCCCCGTCGCCGGTGTCTTCCTCTGTTCCAAGCTTCATAAGACCGGATAATGAGAGCTGCCAGCTTGCATCATCCTTTACAACTGCAATCTTTTTTCCATTCAGCAATGTTCTCACATCCATCACGGATTCCCCGTATGCCCATGCCAGAAGAATTCCCTGCGCTACAGCTTCTGTAACCGCCGGTACCGCAAGCAGTGTACATAATGTCCCTGCCGCTGCCCGTGCCTCAGCCTGTCTGGTACTGTTGGTCTGCAGATACAGATAATTCGGCACGAATCTCAGCAGCACTAATTTGTTCGCAACCGCTTCCAGATTCTCCCGGTCACTTTGCCTGCCAGCCAGAATATATTCCACTTCATAGTCCAGGCTCCCACCCTTCGGTTCATCCAGAAAATCCGCAAAATGTTCCTGTATATACCCGCCCAGCAATACGGAATCCAGTGTTCCTCCTTCCGATTCCACATCTTCAAATGTTCCGTGACCGGTCTGATTCTCTCGGTTCTCCGGCATGTCCTCTGACACAACCTGTTTTTCTGATACCTGTGTTTCTTTCGGTAATACCAGATTCAAAATCGGTGCCTGCTTCAGTCCTGCTACATGTTCCAACGGATTCTCTTCGCCCGGAAGTTCCATTTCCTGCCCGCTCAGAAGCTCCTCCAGACGATCTGTCTGCGCTTTTTCTTCTCTGGTAATTTCATCTGCCTGCCGTTCCTGGTTCTTCCAGATGGAAGTACTCCCAAGATACTTGTCTGCCCATGAGATCCCGTATTTGTGTTTCATGTATTTACCGGCCTGATCCATGAACAATTCCCCATTCTGATCTGTGAACAGCCGGATTCTCTTTATATCATTTTCCATATCAGCACCGTAATATGACAGGCGGTCTAACAAATTCTGCTCACTGTATGTCCCGCTTTCATATCCTGCTTCTATGGCAAATACATCATAATGTTCCAGAAGTTCTTTTTGATATTCTGCAAATACGCACTCCACTGCCCGGTTCATATCTGCCCTTCTGTAATTCTTTGCCATCTGAATGGATGCGCTTTCCGTCAACGCAAGTACAAGCGAGACAAGCAGAATAAATGTCAGTGTCAGATATACCGTTACCTCTCCTCTTACATACCCTGTCGTCAGCTCCTTCTTTCCGGTGCTCACCACACTTAAATTCCGGAACTTTCGCTGGTAATCTTTTCGAATATTGTCTGCACCAGACTGGTAAGCTGTGATTTGAAGATGATCACAAGTCCGATCAGTACGACCAGGATCAAGATCACTTCTACCACCCCAATCCCCCGGTCGTCTTTTAATACCTGTAATGCATATCGAATTCTCCACATACTGTATTCCCCTTTCTTCTTTTTCTTTTATTTTTCATCTATATCTGCAATGTCAGAAATGCCGGTACTATCACAATGACCAGTACCACCGCCAGCATAAGAAACATTGGAAGCAGCAGCTTTGTCCGAGCTTCTTCCCCAAGCCTTTTTGCCTGTGCTTTCCGCTCTTCAAATGCCTGTATGGATTCCAGTTTTAACAGTTCTGTCAATCCTTTTGTTCCTTTCCGCAGATTCTGTGACAACAAAGCCCCCAGTCTTATATACACCTGAACGTCACACCGTCTGCCGAAATTCTCATAGCTCTCCGATTCTGTCACACCACTGTCCATCTCATGACAGGTCTGTATCATTTCTTCATATGCGTACCTCTTTTTCCCTTCTTCTTTTTCTCTCGCATAGCCCTCGGTTACCTTTCTCCAGGCACGCTTTACCGTCATGCCTGCTCCCAGATACAATGTCAGTTTATTGATAATATCCGGATAGTCCTTAAGCATCTGTTTTTTTCTGTCTTCCAGTGCCTTTTTTTCATTCTGTTTCTGTAATGCACAGAGCAGTATTCCGATCATTATGCTCATTGTGAGCACAATCATTCCCCGGTTATTAAACGGATGATAATAACGAAGTTCATTTTTCCCCAGACGTTCCGGCAGGATCAGCGTTTCCTGTTCCCGCTGCTTTTCATCTGCCTTTTTCATATTTTCCGTTACTATTTTCTTTATCTTTTCCTCTCCGCTTAACTTCTTAGGATATACACAGACCACGCACTGATAAACTGCCTGTTCTTTTTCATTTTCCGTATAAGTAAGTACCGCATTCAGTTTTACAAGCGTTCCCTTTTTTGCAATATTCTTCTCCTGTATCTCGCCCTTAACATTCATTACATCATACCTGTCCAGTTCCCAGGAGACCGTCACCGGTTCTCCCGGAATCTCTGTGATCAGGTTCAGGTCTGTCTCCACATGATCCGGCGTCTGGTTTTCATTTAGTATCAGCCTGTCCATCCTCCGGATGATCCTTCCGAACAGTTCCTGTATCTCTTCTGTCGTATACCGGCGTTCCGATACTTCTATATCCGTTCTTATTTTTTTCTTTGTATCCCCGACTTTTACATCTAAAACTTCCGTCTTTGACCCTTTTCCGTAATCATTCCTCTCAATGGCCGGTTGTAGCTGCTTTACAGAACGAACGGCATCTGCTCCGGTCAGTAATATTCCGGATATGACCAGTACACAAGTCACCCGCACTATACGTCGATTCTCAATATCCTTATTCCCAGATAATAAGCGCCTGCGTAGATTCCAAGACATAATGTCATCACCCCGATTCCTGCCATATTCCCATATAATTCATTCATGAATTCCGGAAAACTAAGTGACATATAACCGATAATTCCATACGGCACTACCGACATGATCTGAAATTCATATTTCTTTGCAGCGAGCATGGTATCGATCTCTCTTTTCACTTCTATCTTGTCTCCGATCTGATTCGCTGTATTACGGATAATATCGATCATGTCCCCACCGCTTTTCTTTGCCGTTACGAATACGGTTACAAAACTCTTTACATCCTCCGACAGAACCTGTTCTGCAAATTCCTCCAGCACCTGTTCAACCGGAATATGTATCCGCAATTTTCTCGTAATAACCAATAATTCCTTAGAAATCCGGGCCTCCGGAGGATAAAGGATTTTTAATTCTTTCTGCGTTTCATAGAATGCATTTTCTACCGAATAGCCCGTGTTCAGTGCTGCCGACAGAGACTGTATCATCTCGCGGAACTGCTTCTGGAATTCCTGTTCCTTTTTCTTTTTCTCTTCTTTCAGAAATTCTCTGTACAGCCATATCCCCAGCGGGATCAGTGCCGGCACAGCCCATATCTTCCGGTAATAAAGCCATGCCGTAATCCCAATGAGTGTGGCAGCCTTTCCCCCGGCTGCCCCACGTTCTTTAAATGTGATATCCTGCTGCCATAAGCTTCTCGCGGTGACAAAGTTCTGCAATTTTTTTCCAGTCTCCGCTGACTTTTCTTTCCATCCTGATTTCTCTTTTTTCTTCATCTTCTGTTACATTCACCGCCTCCTTATATGCTTCTTCAAAGCAATACAGCGTCTGCAGGTGGATTTCTTCCTCCCAGTATCCCAGGACTTCTGTTACTTCCAGGACTTTTCTGGTCTTATCTCTTAGACGGCCGAGATGTACAATGATATCCAGACCAGAGGCGATCTGTCTCTGAATTGCAGGAAGGGGAAGATCCATTCCCATCAGTACCATCGTTTCCAGACGGCTTAGCATGTCCTTCGGACTGTTTGCATGGCCGGTGCTGAGACTTCCGTCATGCCCCGTATTAAGTGCCTGAAGCATATCAATTGCTTCCGCCGAGCGCACTTCCCCCACGATGATCCTGTCCGGTCTCATACGAAGTGCCGACTTGATCAGATCCCTGATGGTAACTTCTCCTGTTCCTTCTACATTTGCATTTCTTGCTTCCAGTCTTACCAGATTCTTTACATTTTGAATCTGAAGTTCTGCGTTGTCTTCGATCGTTATGATGCGTTCATTTTTGGGTATATATTGCGATAGTGCATTCAAGAAAGTGGTTTTCCCGGATCCGGTTCCACCACTGATGAATATATTGTATCCGGCGGCTACTAATAAAGCCAGAAAACCCGATACTTCTGAATTGATTGACTGCCATTCCATCAGTTTTTTCATTGTAATTGCTTCTTTTGCAAATTTTCGAATTGTAACGATCGGCCCATTTAATGCGACCGGCGGAAGTACGACATTGACTCTCGATCCGTCTGCCAGTCTGGCATCTGCAATCGGCGATGCCTCATTTACCAGTCTGTTGGATCCTGCCACGATCTGCTGGATCACATCCTCCAGTTTGTCTCTGGATAAGAATCTTTTGTCTGACTGGATGATCCTTCCTGCTTTTTCAATAAATATATTCTGCGTCCCGTTGATCATGATCTCTGTGATCTGTTCGTCTTCCAGAAATTCCTGCAGCAGATCCAATTTCCGGAATGCATTGAAAAGTTCCTTTCCAAGCATTGTTTTCTGATCCAACGGCAGATATTCTTCCTGCGAAGCTTCCTGAAGTACTTCATAGATCAACTCTGTCAGTTCTTCGTCCTCCATGTCCCTTGTCATATCCAGTCTAGATAATATCCTTGCATGGAGCTGCTCTGCTTCTATCATTTTCCTCATCCTTCCAGCTCTTTCTTTACCATCTTCTGCTTTACATCGTCATAACCCATCAGATGTAATTCTTCTTCAAACTGGAATAATTTTGCCTGCGCCACCTCCTCTTTTATGACTGCCACATGTATCTCCGTACACATCCTCAAGAGCTCATATACTCCACGGATCCCTTCATCGATATCCAGTATCAGGACTTCATATATGCTCTGTTCTGCAATCTGTTCCACAAACCCTGTCCACTCTTCGATCTCCACTGCCTTCAGATCTTCCGACATCCGCATAGGCAGAAGATAGTCAAGCGGTCCCATATGTTTTACCATACCTGCCAGAGCTGCTCTTAAGTGTTTCTTCTCCTGTCTGGAATAATAAAGTGCATCCGCTACCGTCTGTCCAGCATCCGGAAAATGTCCCCCGATCCCTCCATATACTTCAAGATTCAGGTACAATACATTGTACGTCCTTGCCAGTTCTTTTCCCAGCTTTAATGCATACCCGGTCTTCTTACTCCGGTGCACCGGGGAAAAGATTCCGATGATCCTGACATTCTGCTTTTTCGCTGTCCTAAGGAAAAATCTTTCCGGTTCCCCGGACTGCGTACACTGTTCGATCACCGCTCCCATAATGGCCTCTCCGGACTGGTACTTATTGATAAGTTTCTCATTTGTCTCATGTGCTGCATTTTCCGACTGTGCCAGAACGAACACATTCCCGGCCTTTATCTTCTTCCTGTCTTCTACCGGATAACTGCTTCCGATCAACAGGATATCAACCGGTGATTCCTCCTGCAGTTTTACAGTCTGCTCAACACTGTTACATACCTGTACGCCAAGTGCCAGCTCCTTCGCTTTCATAAAAACTTCCGCAAGGGCCGCAGCGTATCTCACTTCCTGGTCACAAATCACCAGATTTCTGCTTACCACATACTATCCCTCCTTCAACACGTTTACACAATGTCTGAAACGTCTGCCGATACGGCATTGAATACTTCTTGAATTTTTTGAATCTAACAATTAGAACTACAAATCAGATGCAAGCTACTTCGTAACTTGTAGGCTGATTATATACTGGATGATTTGTATTTGTCTATGCCCTTTTTAAAAGTTTTCAATCTTTGTGCAATGTTTACATAATTTGATAAAAAGTTATACCGTAAAGTAGAGCAACCCCAGGAAATCCAAAGGTTCCGGATGTCAAAAAAGTGATCGGATTCATCCCGACACAGGCAGAAATTCCCTGTCCGTCAAGAAATTCGTTTACAAAAAATATGATCGCGAACCCAATAATTCCACGGATCAGAAAATTTACAATGATTTTTGTTCCCTTTTTTTTCATATTTTTCTCTTTTTTATTATTCTGTTTTTTTATTATATGATGATCTGTATCTGTCTTATACCTTTCATAATTATCAAAAAGCATCTAAAAAAACAGGCTTGAAAACTTTTTCTTTTTCAAACCTGTCTCATGATCTCTGATCTGCTTTTTATTTTATAACGAAATCTTGATTTCCCGTTCTGTCCGATGGTATTTATGATAATTCACGCCGGCAGAATCGAACATCTTCATGGAAGCCATTACAGCTGCTGTACCTTCATACTTGTTGCTGTCATAGATAACCTCTTTGATTCCGCTTTGTATGATCGCTTTCGCACATTCGTTACAAGGGAACAGCGAGACATACAATTTTGCCCCTTCCAGACTTCCTCCACGGTAATTCAGGATCGCATTCAGCTCACTGTGAACCGTGTATACATATTTTGTCTCTAAAGGATCTTCTCCTTCCCGCGCCCATGGAAATACATCATCCGAGCACCCTGTCGGAAGTCCGTTATATCCCATTGACAGGATCTTGTTATCCTGACTGACGATACAGCATCCTACCTGTGTATTCGGATCTTTGGAACGCATTCCGGAAAGCTTTGCAACGCCCATGAAATACTCATCCCAGCTGATATAATCTGTTCTTTTATCTCCCATATATATCACCTCGCCACTATTTTGTCCCAAAAATACGGTCTCCTGCATCTCCCAGTCCCGGAACAATATATTTATGCTCATTCAGATGGTCATCAAGTGCACCGATATAGATATCTACATCCGGATGTGCTTCCTGCAGACGTTTTACACCTTCCGGAGCTGCAATGATACACATAAAACGCATATGTTTTACACCTTTATCTTTCAGCATCTGAAGTGCTGCCACACAGGACCCGCCTGTTGCAAGCATCGGATCTACGACAAATACTTCTCTTTCGTCACAGTCTGACGGAAGTTTGCAGTAGTATTCTACCGGTTCATATGTCTCCGGATCTCTGTAAAGACCGATATGTCCGACCTTGGCAGACGGGATCATATTCAGCATTCCATCAACCATTCCAAGTCCGGCTCTTAAGATCGGCACTACTGCTAACTTTTTACCGCTTAATTGTTTTCCCACCATCTCGCAGATTGGTGTCTTTATCCTGACATCCTCCAGTTTCAGATCTCTTGTTGCTTCATAACACATTAATGATGCGATCTCCCCAACGATCTCTCTGAATTCTTTTGACCCTACCTCTTCGCTTCTGATGTAGCTGATCTTGTGCTGAATCAACGGGTGATCCATAACCTGTACTTTTGACATGTTTCTCCTCCTTGTTGTGAAATGATTCTATACCAATTTTTCTATATGATGTCCTGCAGCTTTCAGAAGACGGTTCATAATTGCGCTTCCGATTCCTGCAGTATCAAACGACTCACTGTAGATATAATCTACCTGATCGTCATCAAACTCTCTTAAGATCCCGAACAGATTTGCGGCGATGGTTGATTCATCCGCTCTGGTTCCGATGCATTTTACGTCACCGGCCTTATATTCTGCCACAGTCTCTTCCGTTCCGATAATGCCGACTTTATAGCCTGCACGAGACTTTTCTTTTGCACGCTTATTGATCTCTGCCGTCACCTTCTCCAGTGGACCTTCTATAATGGTCAGATCCGCTTTCGGTGCATAATGACGATACTTCATTCCCGGTGCTTTCGGAACCTGCCTGCTGTCCGGTCTGATCAGCGTCCTGTCGATCGTGACTTCTCCGATCACTTCCTCGAACATCTCTTTTGTAATGGCTCCCGGTCTTAAGATCATCGGTGGTTCTACCGTCATATCCAGTATTGTAGATTCTACCCCGATCTCTACTGCCCCGCCGTCTACGATCATGTCTACCCTTCCGGTAAGATCCTCTGCTACATGCTGTGCGGTTGTCGGACTTGGCCGTCCGGAAGTATTCGCGCTCGGTGCCGCAATGTATCCGCCGCCCGCATCGATTACTTCTCTTGCGATCTCATCTACCGGCATCCGGACAGCTACCGTATCCAGCCCTCCGGTGGTTCCGTACGGCACAATATCACTTTTGTTAAATATCATTGTAAGCGGCCCCGGCCAGTATTTTTCAGCAACCTTTACAGCCTTTTCCGGGACTTCGGAAACAATTTTTTCCAGTGCTTTCATATTCGTGATATGAATAATCAAAGGGTTGTCAGACGGTCTTCCTTTTGCGGCATATATCTTCTTGGCCGCATCTTCATTCAATGCATCTGCTCCCAGACCATATACGGTCTCTGTGGGAAATGCAACCAGACCTCCTTCTTTTAAGATCCGTCCTGCTTCTCTTATAATATCTGTATTATTTTGATTTTTATCAATTTTTTCTAATATTGTTTTCATGATTGTTATTATACTACACTCTAGTTTTCCATACAAGCAAGGATTCCTTCTGCGATCGCTTCCGCAAGCTTCTCCTGATACTTTGGACTGACCAGCTTTGCGGCTTCTTCCGGGTTACTTAAGAATCCGCACTCCACAATGATCGTCGGTACTTCCGTCCGTTTCAGAAGATAATAGGTATCATTCGCTTTTGCCTGTCTGGTATTCTCTTCATCTGCCTTCAGCAGTGCTTTCTGCATCACTTCGGCCATTCGCTTTCCCTCTTCCGAATGTGAATAATAGAAGACCTGCGCCCCGTGGATCTGCGCATCCTGATAGCTGTTCTGGTGGATACTGACCGCAGCCTGCGGCATCGTCTTATTGATTCGTTCCACTCTCGCTTTCATATCATGGATTTTTTTATTTCCTGCAGCCGGATCTCCAAGCATTACATCCTTTTCTCTTGTCATGACGACCTTCCATCCCTTTTTCTCCAGTCTCTCTTTTGTCTTTTTTGCAATTTTCAGATTTACATCCTTTTCTTTTGCCTGATTCACACCGATCTTTCCTGGATCCTCTCCGCCGTGTCCGCTGTCCAGGACAATACATGGATTCCTTCCTGTAACCCTTCCGCTTGATACCATTTCCTCCAGATGATTACTCATCATGATAAGTACCGCCAGCAGCAGCAATACTATTGCAAATTCTATTTTTTTCCACAAATAAAAATACCTCCTGCAATTCATATATTCTACTATATGACTGCAAGAGATATTTTATCTGTTATTCTGTTTGATTAATTGACATATTTCTGGATCAGATTCCAGATATCCGAACTCTCCTGTCCAAGAGACCACTCAGCTGTACCTGCAAGCTTATATTTCTTCATGAGTTTGAGCTTTGCTTCGATTGACTTGCTGTCTTCCAGCCAGATCTCGTATTTTGATCCGTCTGCTTCCCATGTGGCATAGTTCTGTCCGGCCTTCTTATCCCAGGTCGTATCGACTCCGGCCTGTTTGACGAGGGCCTGTGCATTATCCATGCCATATGCATCACTCTCTACTGTTGCAGAATACTGTTCCGCATCCGTTCCTTTATCACTCTTCAGTTCTTCTTCCGTCTTCGGAGTCTCTTTCCACAGACGTGTAAAGAACGGAATACCGCTGATAACCTTCTCCGCCGGAACCTCTTTTAACGTCTCTGTGATTCCTTCTTTTACATAATTGTAAGAAGATACCGGACCTGCTTCAGGCGAACCTGCATAATACTCATCATATCCCATGATCACTACATAATCTGCTACAATTCCCTGCTCTTTACGGTCATACTGTGTGTTAAAGCTCTTTGGAACATAGTTGTCCACCGACAACACCAGTCCGTTCTGTCTGCATTTTACCGATAATTCACGGATAAATTCAATATAATGTTCTCCGCACTTATCGGAAATCTTTTCGAAGTCTACATTGATACCATCAACGCCGACACGGAGTGCCTCTGCGATCAGCTGCGTGATCAAAGTCTCACGTCTGGATGTATAGCTGAGCAGTTCGTAAGATTCCTGCTCCGAACTGATGCCTCCGTCAAAATCCCTGACGGTCATCCACACTTCCACATTCTGCTTATGTGCGTAACTTACATAATCTGCCGATGCGATAGAGCTGATGTTACCGTTCGTATCTGCCACATGGATCCATGTCGGAGCCAGTGTCGTAAGCCCTTTCGTCTGGGCGATCCTCTGCGCCACCGCATTGTTCGCATCCTGGTTCGTCACATTATGCCATGCCATATTGATCGTGTAATCTTTGCTGATATTAGAATAATCCTGCTCTTCAAACTTTCTGGTAATATTCTTCTTTTCTTCGTTCTTCAGAGTCTTGTTCTTTACATATCCGATCACACCATCTGCTGTGCGTACCTTTTTCCAGTTCTGTTCACTCTCAACGACTGTTACTTCATCTTTTTTCTTAAGTTCTGCCAGCACAGGGCTCTTTACTCCGCCCTGATAACGCACCTGTGTATTCTTTTTCACAGTTGCAACATCCGTTTTTCCCCATTTTGTCCTGATCATAACATGATCCGGATTATTTGACACTTCATAATCAATATTCGTGTACTGCTGGACAAAATCCAATGCAATATATGCTGTGTTTCCTTCTGTTTTTAAAATAACGTAATCTTCGCTTTTCTTTTTTTTGGATATAGAGTAATCCTTACTGCCGACATCTACCGATATCATATCTTCCGGGAGCATATACAACAGAACATTTTCATTCGGATCCCAGTAGAACCGGCTGTTGATATAATCTCTTACAATATTATATGCAACATATACTTTTCCACCTGCCAGTTTTCCTTCTGCCTCCACGACTTTATTATCCACCGTGATACCAACCTGTCCATCCTTTTCTATCCCATAATATTTCTTCATATCATATTGTTCTTTTGATGGGCTGTAACGTTTCCACAAAATGATTCCTGCAATTGCTGCAATGATTAATATGATCAACAGGACAAATCGTATCATGCGTTGTCTTTTTCTTCTCCGCCGCATACGCGCACGCTCCGCCGGAGTTCTCTGTCTTCTTGGCGGATGATTATCTGACGGTCTTCTTTCCTGTGATTTTCCATATGTTCTTCGGTTTTCATATGTGCGGCTACTTCTTCCTCTGTCTTCCATGCTGCACCTCCTACAGGTCACATTATAACAAAACGTAAGATACACGTCATTATATTTCGACATTTTCCTTAAAACTTTCGTCTTAATCTGCGGGGTATTTACATATTTTTCCTGATTAAATTGCTATATTCTGAAACCACAACTCTTTTACATCACCTTTGTCATTGAGCACATAATCTCTCATATATGCCTGATTTTCACACATCGTATGTGCCTGTACAATCTGCATGGGGCTGGCTGGTATTCCATTGATCCTGAGGCTTATATTTTTCTTTTCATAGCCTGTCAGTTCTTGGAACATATTCTTCCATTCGTCATTGTCCCCCATGTTCCTTCCTCCTTTTTACCGGATGATAACTATGGATGTTGCGCATATCTGCAGCGAAGGAGATGCCCGTGATACAATGCTGTTTTTATGCAGCAACAAATTATGTTTCAACTGGAAATAGTCCCCGGCAATTAAATATTTTTCATATTATGTCAAAATTATACTGTGAAATGTCTGCCTGAAACGGCTGTGTAATCTGATTTGCTTTTGATAGATCCATCCCACCCGGAACGTGGAATTGAAATATAAATGCCTGGTACGGCGTTCTGTTCCGTCCCCAAAATTAAAATTCAAGAAATTCTCCCTTATTGGTTCTAACAACATAGTTATCAGGGAAAACTATCTTCCAGTAGCGTCATTATATCTGATAAAATTTGAAGAATCAAGTCTTTTTTTATTTTATTATTCCGTTTTGTTTATACTAAATTTATTGAACATCAAACATTTTCTATGATATACTATTTTAGAAGGAAGTGATGATTATGAAGATTGAAAAAATCAGTGACAACCAGATCCGTTGTACTTTGACACGCGCCGATCTGGCTGACCGTCAGTTACAGCTCAGTGAACTGGCATACGGAACCGAAAAAGCAAAATCACTTTTCCGCGATATGATGCAACAGGCAGCCTTCGAATTCGGATTCGAAGCAGAAGACATTCCTCTCATGATAGAGGCAATCCCTTCCGCCGATTCGATCGTGCTGATAATTACAAAAGTCGAGGATCCTGAGGAACTCGATACCAGATTTTCAAAATTTGCACCTTCTTCCATTGCTGATGCCAGGAAAAAGAATACTCCGGGCAAGCTGGAAGGAGCAGAAGGTTTACTCGATCTGCTCGGAAAGGTTCAGGAATCATTTGAAGCACAGGCAGTGAAGTCTGCCTCGGATACCACATCTGCTTCCGGTGATGATACAGAAAAAAAGGATTCCGGTAACAATATCCGGCTCTTTTCTTTCCCTGTGATGGAGAATGTACTGAAAGCCGCCAGACTTCTGGCTCCGATGTACCACGGTTCCAATACTTTATACAAAGACGAACAGGAGGAGATGTATCTGCTGGCACTTGCCCGGTCCGATCACTCCGCCGCAGATTTCAATCGGATCTGCAATATGTTGTCTGAATACGGTGCTTTAGAAAGAGCGTCCGGCGCAACTTTCGCGTTCCTGGAAGAACACTGCAAGACATTTCTTTCCGGAGATGCGGTTCAGCAGCTCGCCAATATTTAGCCGGAATTATGATCCGGAATTGTCATAAAGATCTGCTAGCGGCAGTTCTTTACAAATAACTGCAAAAAAACTCTACAGGAATCCTGTAGAGTTTTTTGTAGTTATTTTTATATTATGCCTGGCTTGCTTCCAGTGTTGCATTCAGTTTTGCAACTAAGAGGTCTGGATCAATTCCGTGTCCCATAGCGCCTTCTTCGATAGATTCCATCTGAGAATGTGGGCATCCGATGCATCCCATTCCTGCTTCCATCAGATCGTCAACAAGCTTTGGACATGTAGAATAATATTTGGAAAGCAGTTCACCAAATGTCATGTCTTTTGTAATCTGTGCCATCTTATCGCCTCCTTTTTATTTCAGTGTTTCCATTATAGTAGCTTTTTACCATTGTGTAAACATTTTCCGCAAATTTATTCTTAATATTTGACTACTCAAATGTCAATATGGATAACTCTTTTTTTCGACATTTCTTCATTTTTATAACAACTCTACAAAACGTGCGTTCTTTTTCTATCCCCGAATAATCCCCCGTTTTTCCCGATTTGGGTGTGGATAACGTGGATAACTTTGTGAAAATCCCCATTTTTCTACATTTTTTGCATTTTTTGATGTGGATAACTTTTTTCATGAATTTTTTTGTATTTTTTGTTTTTTGCAGAAATATATCGATTTTTGTGGATTTTGTATATTGTGGATAACTTTCAATTCATGTGGATAATGTGGATAAAAAAAGAACCGGGGAATTTTTCATAAATTCCTCCGGTCTCTTTTCTTATATCAGCCGTCTTACGGTCACAATATTCGTATAGGTTGCCGGCAGGATCCCGATTCCTTTTGCACTGTTGATCGCATTTACGATCTGCCCATTTCCCATATAGATTCCTACATGGCCATTATATAAGATAATGTCTCCTGCAACTGCCTGATCGTAACTTACCGCCGTTCCCGCATTCTCCATATCCCATGTCGTACGCGGAAGTGCGATTCCAAAATGTGCAAATACCGACTGTACGAATCCGGAACAATCCGCCCCGTTTGTGAGGCTCGTACCTCCCCATACATACGGATTTCCGATAAACTGACACGCATAATCTACAATTGCCTGCCCGTTTCCCGCAGCCTGCGCCTTCTGCTCCTCCTGCTCCTTTTGAAGTCTTGCCGCCTCTTCTTCTCTCGATTCGGCATACGTAAATGCATCTTCTGCATTTCCCGTGTCATTGTTCTGCACTAACTCTTCTGCCTTCTTCTGTGCCTCATTTCCTACCGTTATATATCTGGAATACACATACCCGGTCACATTTCCCGACTCAACCTTCGTCCATTCTCCCACAGGACCGGTGATCTTTGCCGCATAATCCGGATATAGTTTTCCAACCCATTCGCTGTCTGTTGTTGGTTCACTTCTTATATAAAGAAACGATTGTACATTTGCGAATGCCATATCTGAATACTCACCCTTTTGTTCCGGTACAAGATGATCTTTTACCGATATTGTCTTATCTGATGTGTAACAATCTTCCAGTATCTGTGTGCTTTCCGCCGCTGGTATATTCTGCGTATCATCTATGTCTGCAGCATGCACCACCATTGGAAATGCTGTCATGATCCCGGTCACACTAACCAGGAGCACTCCTTTTTTAAGAATCGAATCCATAAACTCCCTCCTTTATGTTTTCTCGTCTTTTGTAATTGTTACAGAATTGTTACATATGTTACGTTTGTTATTATATCATCCGAATACATTTTGTCAAGTATTTCTTTTATTTTCAAGCGTATCATCTGATATTCCTCTATCTTCCATTCGTTTCATTTTTTATTTTATTACATTTTGTTACATTTATTTCTCCTTATTGACAAATGATATAAACAACACTATACTAAAGATATCAATTATAGTAATTATTATCGTTATTGGAAGGAGGATGTTATGGCTGCTTTAAAATACAGTAAACAGCGAGCCTCTATCAAAGAGTATTTATTACACACAACCGCACATCCTACGGCTGATACCGTATATCTTCATATAAAAGAAGAATTTCCGAATATCAGCCTCGGAACCGTCTACCGCAACCTGAATCTGCTTGCCGACATCGGTGAAGCACTCCGGATTCCGACACCTGCCGGTGGCGACCGTTTTGATGGGCGCTGTGAACCTCATTACCATGTAGTATGCACGAATTGCGGAAAAGTATTCGATCTGGAAATGGATGATTCTTATATCCAGAAGATCAACGAAGATGCCAACGCATGTTTTGATGGAATTATCGAATCTCACAACACACTTTTCCATGGTCTTTGTGCCGACTGTATAAAGAAAAAGAACGAGAATAAATAATAAAATTTATCAAAAACTAATTGACAAAATAGTAATATCGTGCTAAATTAATATCAGTAACAATTACTAATATTAATTTTAATAAATCAAAAAATTATTTCAAAGAAAAGGAGAACAACATTATGAAAAAATTTGTATGTACAGTATGCGGATATGTTTACGAAGGAGAAGCTGCACCGGCTGAATGTCCAATCTGCCACGCACCGGCTGATAAGTTCAAAGAGCAGACAGGTGAAAGAGAATGGGCTGCAGAGCACGTTGTAGGTGTTGCAAAAGGTGTCAGCGAAGATATCTTAGCTGATTTAAGAGCGAACTTCGAAGGAGAATGTTCAGAAGTTGGTATGTATCTTGCAATGGCAAGAGTTGCCCACAGAGAAGGTTATCCTGAAGTAGGATTATACTACGAAAAAGCTGCCTGGGAAGAAGCTGAGCATGCTGCTAAATTCGCAGAACTTCTTGGCGAAGTTGTTACAGACAGCACAAAGAAGAACCTTGAGATGCGTGTAGATGCCGAGAACGGAGCTACAGCCGGTAAGTTCGATCTTGCAAAACGTGCAAAAGCTGCTGATCTGGATGCGATCCATGACACTGTTCATGAGATGGCTAAAGATGAGGCCCGTCACGGAAGAGCTTTCGAAGGACTTCTTAACAGATATTTCGGATAAAAATAACGGATTCAGATATCAGAAGAGCGGATACACCACTTACGGCGTATCCGCTCTTTTTGTTCAATTCATTATTTTTTTCCACTCTCCCGCTCTATGCCATGCGCACATAGATTTTTTTCACCGGCTGATACAGAACCGCAATTGCGATCACCATAAAGACTGCATTGATCACTGTAGCCGGAAGAGATGTAAATGCTCCCACCGCAGCCGCTGCGAATCCACTTCCCATGATCATCATAGATATGGTTCCCATAATAAATTCCATGATCACGTTGATGCATCCGTAAACCACGGCACAGATCATCGCTGCTCCGTATTCTTTCTTTTTATCACCGGCTGTCTTTTTCTTCAGCATCACAAAGAGTGCTCCGACGATCAGACACTTCAGCGCCGTCTCAACAAACGTCTTTGGCGCATCCTGCATATATCCATTTAACATATCAAAGATGGTAAGTCCCAGCGTTCCGGATACGGCTCCTCTTTTTCCTCCCTGAAGTAACAATCCCATTACGACAAATATATGTCCGAAATGAAGAAATGGTGTTCCGACTGCTGCCGGAAGCGGAATCCTGAAAGACTGGATTCCAAGAAATGTAATTGCTGTAAAGAATGCCGTGATCACCAGATTCTTCACCTTATCATTATGAATGGTCTTTCCTGCTGCTGTATTTGTACTCATTGTACTCTTCCTTCCTGTTGTAATATGTAATGAAAAATAAATTCTGCTGAATATATTAGCACGATAGTGGATTCGTCCAAACAGCCAGTTGTAACATTTCCATGCAGGCCAGTTTATTTTTCACACCAAAGGAAGTCGTACCCTCTTAATCTTATATCTTTTAATTCCATCTTTTCACTCGTCAGCAGATTACGATATACTCCATCTTCCTGCATCCACGCTGTCTTCTCCTGATCACTGAAGTTGAATATTCCAAAAAATCTTCTTCCCTTATATTCACGTAATATGCAAAGGACACTGTCATCATGCACATCGTATGTATACACATCTGCATCTTTATCAAATGTTATTTCCTGTCCGCGGATCTTTTCCAGCCGGTCAAGAGTCTGGAAGATACTTCCCTGAACAGTTGTGGGATCATTCTTATTCTCTGCAAGCTCCCACTGCAGCTTACCACGATGGATGTATCTTGAATCTGCACACTTAGCAGGATCTTCTTTATAACTATAGTCGTTCACCTGCCCCAGTTCATCGCCACTGTATAACATCGGAATACCCGACTGTGTCAACATATATGCATGCAGCATAAGATCTTCCCTGACCGCAGTTTCCATTGCTTCTTTGTTTTGTTCAAATCCGGCTTTTTCAATTCCACACATCGATGCTGTTGTCCCACAGAAACGTGCATCCTGCGTTACCGGATCATCATTATACAATTCTCCGCGGCTTATACTTCCCGCTATTTTCCCTGTAAAATAATCATTCAGGTAACGCTTATGTGGGATCTCTTCCTTTCCCCACTGTTTCAGGGTCTCATAATCCAGTCCCCATCCGATATCATCATGACAGCGCAGATAGTTTAAAAATACATACTGTTTCGGCAGATGATTCAGAATATCCATCTGTTTTTTCAACAATCGGATATCTCGTGCCGCTATGCTGTTCCAGGTCGTTGCCATGGTAGTCACATTATAAAGCATGTGACATTCCGGTTTTTCTATCGTCCCAAAATACGGCACTACTTTTTCCGGTTCCATTACAACTTCACCAAGAAGTAATACGCTCGGACATACAATTTCTGCAATCATACGCATCATACGGACGATTGTGTGTACCTGTTTGAGATTTCTGCAGGTAGTTCCTAGTTCTTTCCAGATATATGGCACCGCATCAATTCTCACAATATCTATTCCCTGATTTGTCAGATACAGGAAGTTATACATCATCTCATTAAACACTCTCGGATTGCGGTAATTCAGATCCCACTGATACGGATAAAATGTTGTCATTACATAATGGCCATTCTCCGGAAGATACGTAAAGTTTCCAGGAGCTGTTGTCGGAAATACCTGCGGTACTGTCTCCTCGTATTTCTTCGGTATCTCATCATTATCATAGAAGAAATACCGGCTCATATACTCTCCTTCGCCAGCTCTTGCCCGTTTCGCCCATTCATGATCTTCTGACGTATGATTCATAACAAAATCCATACACACATTGATATCTTCCTCATGACACTTTTCTGTCAGTTCTGCAAGATCTTTCATCGTACCGAGATCCGGACGTACCTTACGGAAATCTGCCACCGCATAACCGCCGTCAGATCTGCCTTCCGGCGTATCCAGGAAAGGCATAAGATGAAGACAATTAATGTTGCATTCTTTCAGATAGGGAATCTTTTCTTTTACACCTTGCATATTTCCCGCAAAATTATCTATATAAAGCATCATGCCAAGCATATCTTTCCTGTGATACCAGCCGGCTTCCTGCTCTCTTTTTGCATCTCTTTCTTTCAGTTTGCTACTCCGGTGTCTGTAATACCCATACATCTGGGAACACAATTCCGCGAACATATCATCGTTCTGATAAAGTTCCATGTAAAGCCACCTGAGCTCATCATGATGTTTCTCTAACCTATATTGAAAAATACTGTTATTTTTTTCTACTCTTTTTCCCATTTTTATACTCTACTCTTCTGCTGCCAGATGCATCTGGTATGCCTTGAATTCTCCCATTTCCACAGGCATCGGAATTCCTGCTTCCATCAGTGCTGCACCATTATATATTTTTCCTGTTTCCGTGTCACGATAGATCGCACTACATTTCAATCCTTGAAGCTTTACATAATTCACAGTCATATTTCCATGAATTTCCTGCAGTACGACGTTCAGAAGAACTTCTTTCTGATCTTCGGATACAAATGCCCATGCTGCATATTCCTCCCTCGCAGGATCAGACAGCCGGTAGTACAGTCCCGTTTGGATCAGTGGTGCGAACTTCCGGTATTCTTCCACCTGTAACCGGATCTCCTGCTTCTCTTCTTCGGAAAGTTTTCCAAGATTCAATTCATATCCGAATGTTCCGGCCATTGCCACTACACCTCTGGTATGCAGAGATGTGATCCTTCCTGTCTGATGATTCGGCACTGCTGATACGTGTGACCCTACAGCGGATACCGGATAACCGAATGATGTACCATATTGGATCTGCAATCTGTCCAATGCATCTGTATTATCACTGCACCAGATCTGCGGTGTATAATACATCATTCCGGCATCAAATCTTCCACCGCCGCCGCTGCATCCTTCGATCAGCAGATCCGGATATCTTGTCACAATCCTTTCCAGAAAATCATATAATCCAAGAACGTAATCATACATGACCCTTCCCTGATCTTCGGTTCCTCTCGAGAACACATCCATAAGACTCCGGTTCATATCCCATTTCACATACTCAATATTTCCCTGATCCAGGACTTTACAGATCTGATCAAATATATGATCTACAACTTCTTTTCTCGAGAAATCCAACACCAGTTGATTTCTTGCATGAACCGGATTCCTTCCCGGAATAGTAAGTGCCCAGTCCGGATGTTCTCTGTACAGATCACTGTCTTCCGAGATCATCTCCGGCTCCACCCAGATTCCGAATTTTACACCCAGATCATTGATCTTCTTTATCAGATCTCCCAGTGTCCCCCCAAGCTTTTTCTCATTGACAAACCAGTCCCCGAGACCGCTGTTATCATCATCACGTTTTCCAAACCAGCCGTCATCCAGCACCAGCATGTCAATGCCTGCATGCTTTGCCTCTTTTGTCAGTTCGTATAAGGTATCACCATCAAAATCAAAGTAAGATGCTTCCCAACTGTTCACCAGAACCGGACGGACACTTTCTTTGTACTTTCCTCTGCAGATATGCTGTCTGATACATCTGTGCAGATTCTGTGAAAGAAGGTTCATTCCATTTCCGGAAAAAGTAAGAAGTACCTCCGGTGTATAGAATGTTTCTCCTTCTGCCAGCGGATACGAGAACATCTCATCCTGCAGCCCCATAAGCGCACGTGTCTGTCCAAACTGATCTTTCAGTGTCTCACCTTTAAAATTTCCACTATATACGAAAGACATTGCATAACAATTTCCATATTGATCCGTCGTATTCTCATCTGCAAGAATCATCATCGGATTATACTGATGGCTCGAAGTTCCTCTCACACTTCCGATCACATGACTTCCATGTGTGACCGGCTCTCTCTGCATCGTTCTCTCCATTGCATGTCTTCCGTAAAATGTCAGAAGATCATATTTCCCCTGAACAAAATCCAGACATGCAGACTGCGCTTTCCTGATACATATCTTTCCTTCGCCGCGATAAACGATCTTCTCGCTTCTTGTGATCACATCATAATCAGGAAGCACACCATACTGCAATGTAACTTCTACGCCTGTAACCGCATCTTCCATTACGATCTCCAGCGTCTGGCTCTCCCTCTCATCCGCATAGACTGCCGGAAGACCCGGAATCTTATATTTTCCATTAAAAATATGATGCGAACGGTAACGCAGATCACACGCTGTACTTCCATCTGCATTTTCAACGATCAGTGCCGTGCTTCTGTAATCTCCGGTTCCATAGGAAGGATACTCCTGCGGAAGTGCATCCATAGAATATGTTCTGTCATCCCCTGCATCAAACGGATTTCCAGAGAATCCCCTGTCATAATACGTCAGCAGATAATCCATGCAGCTTCCATCTGTTTTCTTTCCATAATACAGGTGCAGGAGGAACCCATAAGGGTCCACCTGCATCTGATACGTTGTATTCTTTGTCTGTATTGTAAATGTCCTGTCTAATTTACTGTAAACAATTCCCATTTTCCAGTCTCCTTTTTGTGTCTTTTATCCGATTTGTATTTTCTTTATTTTACAGCTCCATTTACCACACCGTTCAGGATATGCTTCTGACAGATCAGATAGAAAATCAGTATCGGCAGAAGTGCCAACAGGTAAGAGGCAAATGCCAGGTTATAGTTCGTTCCAAACTGTGTCTGGAAATTAAGCTGTGCCAGCGGCAGTGTATTCTTTCCTGTGCCTGACATAATAACCAACGGTGTCATAACGTCATTCCATGTTCCAAGTGCTGTCAGAACCGCAACCGTTGCATGCATTGGTTTCATGATCGGAAAGATGATCTTCCAATAAGTTGTCCATGTACTTGCTCCATCCACGCATGCTGCCTCTTCCAGCGCTCTCGGAATGTTTGTCAGATATCCGGAATACAGCAGCACATTCATCGGCATATAAAATACCAGATATAAGATGATCACTCCTGCTCTGTTCGCAAGTCCCATCTGCGCCGTCTGTTTTACAACCGGCATCATCAGGATTGCGAAAGGTACGAACATACCACTGACAACATAAAAATAAAGAAACTTATAAAATTTACTATGTGCCTTATTTCTTGCAATTGCATACCCAAGCAGTGAATGAATCAGAATTGCAAGCACTACCGTCACAACTGTGATCAGCAGACTGTTTCCCAATGAGTTCCAGAAATCTGTCACTTTCATCGCCTCTGTAAAATTACTCAGACTGAAATGCTTTGGAAGTGATAAGATTCCTGCGACATCATTCGTCATTTCCGAAGGTTTCTTCAGCGCAATGACAACAGTCATATACAATGGAAATATTACAGTGATCAGCCCTGTGATCAAAAGAATCGTTACAGGCCAGTTTATTCTTTCTTTCCCAACTTTTTTCATTACAACTGTTCCTCCTTCTTACCGGTGATAGTCAACTGCATTACCGAAATCACTACAATCACGATAAAGAAAATAACTGCATTTGCGCTTTGGAATCCAAACTGTCCGCCGCTCATTCCGTTATTATAGATCAGGTATGAGATGGATTCTGTACTCTGGGCAGGACCTCCTTTTGTCAATGCCATGATCTGATCAAATACCATCAGGAAGTTTTTCACACTCAGAACCATATTAATAGAGAAAAATGGAATGATCAGTGGAAATGTCAGGTTTCTGAACTTCTTCCATCCTGTGGCGCCATCAATGGCACCTGCTTCATATACATCCTCCGGAACTGTCTGAAGTCCCGAAATATAAATGATTGTGTTCATTGCTATCGACTGCCATGCACACACGATCACAATCGCGATCCACGCAAGATTTGTATTAGAAAGCATACTGGAACTAAATGTCTTACTTCCGATCATTTTTCCAAATACAGGGAGGATATACGTAAAGAAATAGTTAAAAATATATCCTACTACCAATGCTCCCAGTACATTCGGGATAAAATATGCACCTCTGAGTGCGCTTTTGAACTTAATCTTACTATTTAGTCCGAGTGCCAGCAAAAGACTCAATACATTTGTCAAAATTGTCGCCGCAATTGCTAACTTAAATGTAAAGATATATGAGCCTCCGACCCTGGAATCGGTAAACAGGTCTTTATAATTGCGAAGCCCTACCCAGTCGTAACTTCCATATCCTTTAAAATTGGTAAAACTATAGATTACACCTTTGATCAGCGGCAGCGTATTGAAGCAGAAAAATAATGCAACAATCGGAATCGTGATCAGAAGAAATGTCCGCTTTCTATCATTTAATTTATTCTTTTTCATCATACTAACTCCTTGAACTTCCGTATTACCGGTAACTTATCTGTCTTAGTCATTATGCGATTTCTCGTAATCTTCCACTTTACGGATAATATCACGATTATATCTTACCCAGTCTGTATCAAATTTCTTAAGAAATGCCTCGCTGTCTTTTTTCATCAGGAATGTCTGGATCTGGGCATCTACTGCCATTTCCGATGGATAATAATGATCCTGGTAGTCAGACATTTTTCCTTCTTTTATATATTCTTTCATTCCTTCAAGGGTTGGTGGCATTTCAAAATCTCCTTCTTTACAAGCAACCGCCTTCTGCGCATCCAGATATGCCTGTACATTCTCATCTTCCAGGAGAAAATCTAATACTTCATATGCTGCCTCTTTATTTTTGCAGTCTTGCATTACGCAGAACTGAAGATCTATTCCCGAGTTCAACTTATTATCTTCCTTATTATTACTTGCCGGCATTACAAATGAATCAATCTCCATATCCGGATTCACCGTCTGGATCTGTGGAATTGCATAACTTCCGATCGTATACATTGCGGATTCACCTTTTGCAAATGCCGTACATGCCCCGTTGTAATCATATGCAAACGGGTCATCCGGTCCATATGGAAGCAGCTCCAGCATACGTTCTGCCACTTCTTTATATCCTTTCGAAAATGTTGTCTTTCCGCGGTTCACCTGCGCACACACATCTGCAGGTGCAAGATCTACTGCAACCGCATTCCACGGTGCAAGACAAGTCCATGTATCTTTAAATCCAAAATAAAATGGCTGGATTCCTGCATTTTGTATTTCCTGACACAGGCTCATGAGTTCATCCCAGGTAGTTGGTATTTCCCACCCATGTTCTTCGAACATTTCCTTGTTGTAAAGAATTCCTGCTGCATTTGCAACGTATGGCACCGCATAAGTTCCTTTTTGCGGAACAAATTCCAGATTTTTATCAATTTCTTTATATGCCTCTTTAATATCTTCCAGACCTTTATAGTCAGAAATATCCATCAACATGTCAGAATCGATAAAGTTTGAATAGTTCACGTCTCCTCCGATTCCAATAATATCCGGATTATCCTCCCGGATAAATCTCGTCTTCAAAACCGTCATTGCATCATTCGGAGATTCAATTGTAAGATGAATATCATCATGTGTACGGTTAAATTCTTCTTCTATTTTCTCAAATGTTTTTACTGCTTCCGGCTTATACTGCACAAGTTCTATTTCTGTCTTTCCTGTCTTCTCCTTCTGCCCGCATCCTTGCAGCGTCATAGCCCCAGCCATCGTAAGAACCAGTCCGGCACTTACCAGTTTCCTGTACTTCCTATGCATGTTTTTCAAACTCCTTTTGTTCCGTTCCTTCCTGATTTTGAACCTTTCCCGGGATATTTTCTTGTTTTCATCGTCAGGTTTTTTTATTTTTTATTTACAATTGAATTGTAACATACCCTTATGCGTCTATAAATATCATTATATTATATGTTTTATTGCAAAATGCGATTTTTCCCGTTATATATTGAAGTCATCTAGCATTTTGGTATATACTGTTTTAAAAAGGAGGATTCCTATGAGTGATCTTTTATTTTCCGTTTTCCCAAATGAAAATTTTGTTGATATCGGACTTTATCAGTATGGCTGGGAACAATGTGAACCTTCCCATTCTTTTGGACCTGCCGCCAGAAACCATTATATCTTTCACTATGTGATATCCGGAACCGGAACTTTAATGGCCGACGATTCTTCCGGCAATACAATAAAATATCAGGTGAAAAGCGGACAGGGTTTTATGCTATTTCCTAATCAGATCAATACTTACATCGCAGATCAGGATCTCCCATGGGAATATACCTGGATTGAATTTGACGGACTCCGTGCCAAAGAGATCGTCTCTACTGCAGGACTCAGTCCGGATCATCCGGTCTATCATGCCGGTTTGAAAGATCTTCGTAATGAAATGATGAACGAAATGTTATATATTGCCAGACATTCCGGTTCCTCCTGCGAATCACCGTTCCATATAATCGGACATTTGTATCTCTTTTTGGATTATTTCATGCGTTCTGCTGCTACAGTGCGTATGAACCATAGCGGGAAGATCAGAGATTTTTACATCAAAGAAGCATTATCTTATATTGAGCAAAATTTTCAGAACAATATTACCATTGAAGACATTGCTTCTTTCTGTGGTCTGAACCGGAGTTATTTCGGAAAGATTTTTCATGACTCCATCGGAAAATCTCCTCAGGAATTCCTGATCAGTTACCGCATGACGAAGGCTGCAGAGCTTCTGAAACTGACCTCTTTATCCATTGCGGATATTGGAAATGCCATTGGATATCCGAATCAGTTACATTTTTCAAGAGCATTCAAGAATATCTATGGAACTTCTCCAAGAAGCTGGCGCAATGAAAATAAATTAGAACCTGATATGTAAAAAATCAAGCGGAAAAGGATTATTTTGATTTTAAAAATATTTTCCTTTTCTGCTTGATTTTTTTCTTTTCCTGGTATAATATACACATATAGCAAACATAGTATCAAAAACTACATGTCATATTTTCGACATTCAGGAGGTGCATGACTATGGCAGAGCAGTTAAAAGAACACATTAAAGATCCGGGAAGTGCGATCACACATTTTATCGGAATGCTGATGGCAATATTCGCAGCAATCCCATTGCTTTTAAAAGCAGCGCGCGAACCAAGTAAGATTTACATTATCGCAATTGCTGTGTATGCGGCAAGTCTGATCTTACTGTATGCGGCAAGCACAACTTACCATACATTCGATAAATCAAAAAAAGTAAATACCATTCTTAAAAAGATCGATCACATGATGATCAGCGTTCTCATCGCCGGAAGCTACACTCCGATCTGCCTGTTAGTACTTGGCGGCAGGACCGGGATCATCCTTCTTGCGATCGTATGGTCATTTGCCATCGCCGGAATCCTGATCAAAGCATTCTGGGTATACTGTCCGAAATGGGTTTCCTCCGTGCTTTATATCGGCATGGGCTGGACCTGCGTACTGGCATTTACACAATTGCTGAATTCTTTAAGTCCGGCGGCTTTCGTATGGCTGCTGGCCGGTGGTATCATCTACACCGTTGGCGGCGTGATCTATGCGTTGAAGCTTCCGATCTTTAACAGTAAGCACAAATATTTCGGAAGCCATGAGATCTTTCATCTGTTTGTGATGGCCGGAAGCGCCTGCCACTTTGTGGTGATGTATGCTTTTGTACTTTAATGAAATTCATATGAAAAAAGCTGCCGGTGGCAGCTTTTTTCACTTAATATCATTTATTTTTACTTATTCTGCGAGTTCGAATTCATTCGGGATCTTCTCTCCAATCTCGATCTCCTTATCCACACTCTTTTTCACATAAGTTTCCGTTTCCTTTGATCAACAGTTCCTTTTCTCTCCGTGTCAACTGTTTGATCGCATATTCCCGGCTCATTGCCTCATTCTTCGTCTCATGTTCTTCGTAATACACAAGCTTCACCGGTCTTCTGGTCTTCGTGTATTTCGCGCCTTTTCCACTGTTATGTGCTTTTATCCTCTTATCCAGATCATTTGTCCAGCCTGTGTATAACGTACTGTCTGCACATTTTATGATATAGGTATAATTCATGTAGCTGTCCCCACTTATCCACAATCGGTCTGATTTTTCCTGTAATAATCCACTTTATTTTATCCGTTATCCTGCGGAAAGTCAATTTTATCCACCCCAAAAAGAAGGACTGCACAAGAAAAGGACAGAGATCTCCGGGAATCCCTGTCCTTTTCTTTTAATCCTGATCCGCTGTATACTCCACCGGGTTCACCGGCTGCCCGTTTTTCCGCATCTCAAAATATACATTACAGCCTTCTTTGCTGTAATACTTCGTCGGCTGGCTAACATAGCCAAGCACACTCTTCGCTTCTACATAATCCCCGACCTTCACAGGTACTTCTTTCAGCTGCCCGTATAACAGCTCGTATCCGTTTCCGATGTCTACATTGACCGTTGTTCCCGTCTGTGCACTGACATCGATCGACTTGATGATCCCGGGTGCGCCACAGAGTACCTGATCTCCTTCTGCACCTTCGATGATCACGGCCGGATTATACTTGTACTGATCCAGCGTCTGGAAATATACCGTCTTATCCATGCTGTAACTCATGATCACAGCCCCGTTCACCGGCCATAGGATGTAGCTGTCTTCTGTAAAATTGATATTATGACTCTTTCCTGCTGTTGCCTGGGTTCCCGTTGTATTCTGTTCCGGCTGATCTGTCATTCCGGTTCCGTCTGATCCGTTTTTTTCATTATCGGTACTCTCAGTTGTTGTGCTTTTCTCCGTACTGCTTCCGGTATTCTCACTTTTTACTTTTGATGTTCCGGTTTCTCTTGTCAGATCGCTGTTGTCTTTGTTGTCTTTCTTTGTCTCTTCCTGCCTGCTCTTTTCTTCCGCCTTCGCCAGCTCATTTTTCTGCGTTTTCCTGTAATCGTTAAATGTATATGTTCCTGCTATTGCAATTGCTGCCACAAAACATAACACTGCTGCCACGGTAGCACGCCGTTTGGACATAGACGTTTTTTCGTTTTTCTTCATTTCATCACCACCTCTGACCATATTTTTGCCAGATCGTGATGTAGTTATACATTTTTTATAATTTCTGTCACTTCTTTTATATCCGTTCCTTTAAAAAAATATTTTAATATTTTTCTATATCCTTGTTTCTTTTTTGCCATCTCATTCGCTGTGTACTGGCTCATACCGATTCCGTGACCGGCTCCTCTTGTGGTTACTCTTAACTTTCCATTATAAGGTTGCAGCGTAAAACAACTGGAAGCCAGTTGATATTTATTTCTGAATTCTTCCCCGCTCATTACCTTGTCTCCCACGCGGATCTTCAATACATATCCCACGGAATCCGTCTTTTGTATCTCCACATCCAGCGTTTCAATACCTGTAGTTCCTTTATTTTCGCCTTTTTGTTCACTCTTCACTTCCAGTATCACCGTCTGTATCTCATTTTCAGCATTTACATCCACGGGGCATTCCACGATTTTCAGATAAGGATACTCTTCCTTTCCAAGCACCTCTTTTGCATCCCTTGTATATCCGTTACTCAAATTAAAAAATGGTGTCATTGCCAGACCATTTCCATAGAACAGCACTTGTCCCGCAGTAGATTCCAGTGCGTTTTTTAACTTCCGGTAATTTTCCGCATACCGCATGCCCCACGCGGATTTCATCTGTTTTTCTGTCCAGAATTCGTCTGCTGCTTCTTCCGGCAGTGTACCGTCTCCACCGGCTTCCTGAATCATGCGGTATACTTCTGTCCGGATGAGCACTGCCTGTGCGTTCAGTGCTTCTTTCTCATAATCTGCCGGCATATCCCTGGCCAGCACTCCGATACAATACTCCTCCACAGGCATCTTTCCGTTTTTCTTTATTTTCACCATCGTTTCATCTGCTTTGGAAGCAGTGATAACCTTCGGTCCGTTTAAAAATACGGTTATGATATACGGAAGCAGAACTATGATAAGCAGCCAGCAGCCGGCCTGTTTCACTTTTTCACTTATTATCCTGTATCGTCTCATATATTGCACACCTCCCCGACGGCAGAGCCACTTTCCCCGGCCCCACTGGCACAAAAAAGCCCTCCCATACCTTATGGTATGAGAGGGTTTTTTTTAATATTCCAGTTCATCCTCATTGATCACAACATGATCCAGATGCCAGATATCATCTACATATTCCTGGATCGTTCTGTCTGCCGAGAACTTACCGCAGCAAGCGGTATTCTTAAGAGCCATCTTAGCCCATTTGTCTGTATCTTTGTAAGCTTCCATTGCACGGGCCTGTGCATCTGCATAAGAACGGAAGTCTTTTAAGATAAAGTACATATCTGCTCTTGCACCACCCTGATTGTTCAGAAGGCTGTTGTAAAGGTCACGATACATCTCTTTATCACCGTTTGCATAAGTTCCGTCTACCAGCTGGTCTACCACTCTTCTGATATCCGGATCGTTGTTGTAGATATCGTATGGATTGTATCCACCGTTCTGCTCATAGTTGATAACTTCGTCTGCTCTCAGTCCAAAGATAAATGCATTGTCGATTCCAACTTCGTCTACGATCTCTACGTTCGCTCCGTCCATCGTTCCGAGTGTCGGTGCACCGTTCATCATGAACTTCATGTTACCTGTTCCGGAAGCTTCCTTGGAAGCTGTAGAAATCTGCTCACTGATATCTGCTGCTGCGAAGATCAGCTCTGCGTTCGATACGCGGTAATCTTCAATAAATACAACTTTCAGTTTGCCGTTGATGCTGCGGTCATTGTTGATCACATCTGCAACTGAGTTGATCAGTTTGATGATCTCTTTTGCACGGATATATCCTGCGGAAGCCTTTGCACCGAAGACGTATGTCTTAGGATAGAAGGACATCTCCGGATGCTCTTTGATCTGATTATACAGATACATTACATGCAGGATATTCAGCAGCTGACGTTTGTATTCGTGCAGACGTTTTACCTGTACATCGAAGATCGATCTTGGATCTACTTCTACACCGTTGTGCTCTTTGATGTAAGCTGCAAGACGCTCTTTGTTCTTGAACTTGATCGTCATGAATTCTTTCAGAGCCTCTTCGTCATCCAGCCATTCTTTCAGTCCGCTCATCTTGGATAAGTCTGTAATCCACTCTTTTGTTCCGAGCTTCTCTGTTACCCAGTCGGCAAGCAGCGGATTCGCATGCATAAGGAAACGTCTCTGTGTGATACCATTGGTCTTGTTGTTGAACTTCTCCGGCATCATCTGATAGAAATCTTTCAGTTCCTGGTTCTTCAGGATCTCTGTATGCAGCTTTGCAACACCGTTGACAGAATAGCCTGCAACGATCGCAAGATGTGCCATCTTAACCTGACCGTCCATCAGGATCGCCATCTTCTTTACTTTCTCTTCATTACCAGGATACTGTGCTCTTACCTGCTCGACAAAGCGGCGGTCGATCTCCTGGATGATCTGATAAATACGTGGAAGGAGTCTTGAGAACAGATCGATCGGCCATTTCTCAAGGGCTTCTGCCATGATCGTATGGTTCGTATATGCACAGCATTTTGTTGTGATATCCCATGCTTCATTCCATCCGAGATTCTCCTCATCAAGAAGAATACGCATCAGCTCTGCTACTGCTACTGTCGGATGTGTATCATTCATCTGGAATGTTACTTTCTCCGGCAGTTTGCTGATATCACCATGTTTCTTTTTAAACTTTGTAATTGCAGCCTGGATACTTGCTGATACGAAGAAATACTGCTGTTTCAGTCTCAGTTCTTTTCCTGCGATGTGGTTATCATTTGGATAAAGCACTTCTACGATATTCTTCGCAAGGTTCTCCTGCTCAACGGCTTTGTGATAATCTCCACGATCAAAGGAATCTAACTGGAAATCTACGATCGCTTCTGCATCCCAGATACGGAGTGTATTCACGATGTGGTTGCCGTATCCTACGATCGGATAATCATAAGGGATCGCCATTACAGATTCATAGTTCTCCTGAACGAAGTGTGTCTTTCCTGTCTCATCGTATTCCACACGGATATTTCCGCCAAAACGTACTTCTTTCGCATATTCCGGTCTGCGAAGCTCGAACGGGTTGCCGTCTTTTAACCAGTTATCCGGTGCTTCTACCTGATAGCCGTCTCTGATCTTCTGCTTGAACATACCATAACGGTAACGGATACCGCATCCATAAGATGCATATCCCAGTGTTGCAAGAGAATCCAGAAAACATGCTGCCAGACGTCCGAGTCCACCGTTACCAAGTGCCGGATCCGGCTCCTGGTCCTCGATCACGTTCAGGTCGATTCCCATCTCTTCCAGAGCTTCTTTTACTTCCTTATATGCCGTCATATTGATCAGGTTGTTTCCGAGAGCTCTTCCGAGCAGGAATTCCATGGACATGTAATATACGGTCTTCGGATCGTCTTTCTCATACTGTTTCTGTGTTGCAAGCCAGTCATCGATGATGGCTTCCTTTACAGCATAAGAAACTGCTTGGAACAACTGCTGCGGAGTTGCCTCTTCTACTTCCTTACGGAACAATGTTTTTACATTGTTCCGTACATCTCTTTTAAATACGTCTTTTTCAAATCTTGGATTATACATTTTCTACTTCCCTTCTAACAAACTGGGCTTTGATTATCTCTTTTCCACACCGATCGTTACAGCTTCTCCATTGATCTTCCACTCTTTCGTGTAGCCTGCAGGTACTGCTTTTGTAACTTCCAGTGCAAGTGTTTCATCTGCGATCGTAGATGCATTGTCTGCAAATACTTTCTCTGCTTTTTCTGTACCTTCATAAGATACTGCGATCTTATCCATAACTTCGAATCCGGCTTCCTTACGCATGGTCTGTACTTTACTGATGATCTCACGTACAAATCCTTCTTCCAGAAGTTCTTCGGAAAGGTTTGTATCCATAACAACTGTAATTCCGTTGTCATTCTCAGATACATATCCCGGCATCTGTGCAGATTCGATCAACAGATCTTCGCGGAACAGAGTCACTTCCTGTCCATTGATATCAAGCTTCAGGGCATCTGTAGCATTTAACTCATCCATTGCTGCATTTCCTTCGAGGTTATCGAGTGCTGCTTTAATACCTCCTAACATTTTACCATATTTTGGTCCCACTGTCTTTAACTGAGGTTTAAAAGTATATGAAGTAAAGTCACGAACATCTTGTGTAAATGTTACATTCTTTACATTTAATTCATCTTTTACGATGTCTTTGTAAAATTCCGGTACTTCAAAATCAGCTTTTACATACATCTGTCCGATCGGCTGACGGTTCTTGATATTTGCAGTATTTCTGCATGCACGTCCCATAACAACCATCTTCAGAACGTTGTCCATATTAGCTTCCAGCTCTGTATCGATGTGTGCTTCATTTACAACCGGGAAGTCACACAGATGGATACTTTCCGGAGCACTCTCGTCCACGCTTCTTACCAGGTTCTGATAGATCTCTTCTGTCATGAACGGGATCATCGGAGCAGCTGTCTTACAGATCTCAACCAGTGCTGTGTACAGAGTCATGTAAGCATTGATCTTATCCTGTTCCATTCCCTTAGCCCAGAAACGTTCACGGCTTCGTCTTACATACCAGTTACTCATATCGTCTACGAAGCTCTGAAGTGCCTTTGCAGCCTCCGGGATCTTGTAGTTGGACAGGTCATAGTCTACTGCCTTGATTGCGGAATTGAGCTTAGACAGAAGCCATTTATCCATAACGGACAGCTTGTCGTATTCCAGTGTGTATTTTGTTGCATCGAAATCATCGATATTCGCATACAGTACGAAGAACGCATAGGTGTTCCACAATGTTCCCATGAACTTTCTCTGTCCTTCTACAACGGCTTTTCCGTGGAAACGGTTCGGAAGCCATGGTGCACTGTTGACATAGAAGTACCAGCGGATCGCATCTGCTCCGTATTTCTCCAGTGCGTCGAACGGATCAACTGCATTTCCCTTGGACTTACTCATCTTCTGACCATTCTCATCCTGCACGTGTCCAAGTACGATAACGTTCTTGTATGGTGCTTTGTTGAAGATCAGTGTAGAGATTGCAAGCAGTGAGTAGAACCATCCACGTGTCTGGTCAACAGCCTCGGAGATGAAGTCTGCAGGGAACTGCTTTTCAAATAACTCTTTATTCTCAAATGGATAGTGATGCTGTGCAAATGGCATAGATCCACTGTCGAACCAGCAGTCGATAACTTCCGGTACTCTGTGCATCTGCTTTCCGCAGCATGGGCACTTGATCGTTACTTCGTCGATGTATGGGCGGTGAAGTTCGATCTCATCCGGGCAGTTGTCGGACATTTCTTTCAGCTCTTCGATGCTTCCGATCGAATGCTGGTGTCCGCATTCACACTCCCAGATATTCAGTGGAGTTCCCCAGTAACGGTTACGGCTGATACCCCAGTCCTGAACGTTCTCAAGCCAGTCGCCGAAACGTCCTTTACCGATGCTTTCCGGAATCCAGTTGATTGTATTGTTGTTGGCGATCAGGTCATCTTTTACTTCTGTCATCTTGATGAACCATGATTCACGAGCGTAGTAAATAAGTGGTGTATCACATCTCCAGCAGTGTGGATAACTGTGCTCGAACTTCGGTGCATCGTAGAGAAGTCCGCGTCCGTCGAGGTCTTTTAATACTTCCGGATCAGCCTTCTTAACGAATAATCCGGCAAACGGAGTCGTCTCTCCCATGTTACCTTTTTCGTCTACCAACTGAACGAACGGCATATCATATCTACGTCCGACCTTGGCATCGTCTTCACCAAACGCAGGAGCGATATGAACCACACCGGTACCGTCTGTCAGTGTTACATAGGTATCGCATGTAACGAAGAATGCTTTCTTGTTCTGCTTGGAAGCGCAGTCGTAAGCACACTGGTATAATGGCTCGTACTCTTTATATTCGAGATCTTTTCCTTTGTATGTCTCAAGGATCTCGTAAGCCTTTGTTCCGTTTTCTTCATCGGCAAGTCTGCCAAGTACGGTATCGAGAAGTGCAACAGCCATGTAATAAGTATAGCCGTCGGCAGCTTTTACTTTCGCATAATCTTCTTCCGGGTTCACACAGAGTGCAATGTTAGACGGAAGCGTCCATGGTGTGGTTGTCCATGCGAGGAAATATGCATCCTCTCCTACTACTTTGAAACGAACGATCGCAGAACGTTCTTTTACATCTTTATAACCCTGCGCTACTTCCTGTGCAGAAAGCGGAGTTCCGCAACGAGGACAGTATGGCACGATCTTGAATCCTTTATACAGGAGCTTCTTGTCCCAGATTCTCTTGAGTGCCCACCACTCAGACTCGATGAAGTTGTTATCATATGTTACATATGGGTCATCCATATCCGCCCAGAAACCTACGGTATTAGAGAAATCTTCCCACATACCTTTGTATTTCCATACGCTTTCTTTACATTTCTTAATGAATGGCTCCATACCGTATTTTTCGATCTGGTCTTTTCCGTCCAGTCCGAGAAGCTTCTCAACTTCCAGCTCTACCGGAAGTCCGTGTGTATCCCATCCGGCCTTTCTTGGAACTTCGTATCCCTTCATTGTACGGTATCTTGGGATCATATCCTTGATAACACGTGTCAGAACGTGTCCGATGTGCGGTTTTCCGTTGGCTGTCGGAGGACCGTCGTAGAACATATAGATCTCGTTGCCTTCACGGTCACGCATACTTTTTCTGAAGATGTCATTGTCTTCCCAGAATTTCTCTGTCTGTTTTTCTCTGTCTACAAAATTAAGATCCGTAGAAACTTTCTTATACATATTTACCTCCATAAAATTAAAACATTGAATTAAAAAAGCTTCCGCCCTGTATAGGACGAAAGCTGTACTTACGTTTATAAACCACCTAACATACCATCATATGTCTTCCCTGTAACGGAGGAATGCCGTCAGTTTTTACTCGGTCACCGGATCTTTCTACACATCTTACCGAAACCTTTCAAAATCTGCAACTCAGAAGTGATATTCAGATATATCTTACTTGCACCGGACTTCCACCATCCCCGGCTCGCTGCTGCGTTCTGTTATATCCTACTGTCTTCGTCAGCGTTTTTCACACCCTTTATTATATGCAACAATCCTAAAATCCGTCAAGGGGTTTTACCTTATTTTTCATGTATCCTCTGCCATTTATCTTCTCCGGCGTATCAATACAACGATCAGACTGAAGATCAGGATCACCAGCGCCACACATCCCCCGGCGATCATATATTGTTCCGAAGCTGATTTCCCGGCAAATTTCTTCTGACTGAACGTCCATGCCGCTTTTGCTTTCTGCACGAAATTCGCCCAGATGCTCTTTGCACTTAATTTTCCACCGGAGTTCTTCGTTGTCCAGGAGTTATCCACATTCTCCTTCTTATTATCCACACGTTCTTTTCCCGTACTTATTTTCTGCAGGTATTCTTCCGTGAACTTTGCTGTCGCACTTCCTACCGGATGACCATCATAAGTATATTGGATCGTCCCTTCTCCGGTCTTTTCATCTACGTCTGTAATCTCATAGTCTGTATCTTTGTATGAGACATCCTTCGGCAGGATCACATAGCCATCTTCCAGCGGCCGGTACTCATTCCCGCCCGTCTGTGCGGATCTAGCATCCTCACTTTCATCCGATACCGATATGAATTCTTTTACTTCCGCCGGCTTCTTCTCATCTGCCACCGAAATCTTCTGGAAATTATTAAATACATATTCAAACAGATTCTTTGTATCCGGATATATATTCGCTCCATGCGTCCTGAGTACGACACACACCAGTTTCATATTACCATTATCGGCCAGAGTGATCAGTGTGGATAAAGCGTTGGATGTATATCCCGTCTTTCCTGCAACCACATACTGGTAGTAATTTTTATTTTCTTTTATGAGCATCTTATGATGCTGTGGAAATACGTGTTCTTCCGTTGTATCGGATGCCGGGATCGTATAACTCTGCTCCTGACAGATCTTTAAGAATTCCGGATAACGCCAGATCTCCCGACCGATCAAAGCCATGTCACGTGCGCAGGTATAATGATTGTCATCATGAAGCCCGTTCGCATTGACAAAGTTCGAGTTCTCCCCGCCGAGACTTTTGCACTCCTCGTTCATCTGCTGTATGAACCAGTTGTAATCATGCCCGGCATTCTTCCCGACATTTTCCGCAACCGCATAGGCTGCTTCATTTGCCGAGGCAAGCAGTGTCGCATACAACGCCTGTTCCAATGAGATCACATTTCCTTCTTTTAATCCTACGGAAGAATCTCCCGGCTGCATAAAAGATATACAGTCATTCGAAAATGTTACCTGATCTGACAGGCTGCCATATTTTAATGCGATAAGACTGGTCAGAACTTTTGTGATGCTGGCCGGATATTCATGCCCATCAATATTCTTCGCATATAAGATGCTTCCGGTTCCTGCATCCATCACGATCGCTGCTTCTCCGTATGTTCCCGGTCCTTGCGGCCAGTTCTTCCAGCTGTTCGACTGGATCTCCATCTTATAGGCATCTTCTTCTGCCTTCTTCTCCAGCTCTTCCGGAGTCATGTCTTCTTCTTTTTTCTCTTCTTTCCGGGTATCATCTGCCGCTGCGTCTGCTGACTGCGCATTCCCGGTGCTGTCCGGCTCCGCGTATACCGTACTGTGCGGCATCCCTGCTGTCACCGCCAGTATCACCGCAAGAACTACGGCTGCTGTCTGTTTTTTCCCCCGCATAATTTCTATTCTCCTCTGTCGTTCTGTTATGGTCTTCCCATATACCACTCAATTTTTCCTTCGATATCGGACACCTTCACCGTTCCGATCTCTCCGTTGTATCTTACTTTTTCTCCGTTTACATATACTTTGCCCTTTTCCTGTCTTTCCTGCGTCTTATTCCACGCATTCTCCATTATAATCCTTTTCCCCGGTTAACTCAACAAAAAAGAACGGCCGGTCCTTTTTCCGGTCCGTGATCCTTTTCTTGATTTTTATTACTTTTTTGTTACTCAGGTGCAAGTGTATCTAATGTTACATTAGCTCCATTAATCGTTCCCTTCTCACCTTCAACCTTTGTGATGACTGCTGACGGTGGTATCACCTCTGCATTCGAGATCATGATCGTCAATCCTGCGATCCGCAACATGATCCGTAATAACAAGATCCCGCAGATCGACGGTCTCATCTATTCCTCTGCGGGAAATGATCTGGTCTCTATGGATTCCAGTCTTCTTTCGCTCTATAAAAACGGACGCATTACTGCTGACACGGTACTGGCTTATGCATCCAATCCGGAAATGTTAAAAAAGAAGCTGTAGGAGATTACTCCTGCAGCTTCTTAATTTCTTCGATTGTTGCCTCATATTCTTTTGTTACTTTTTCCATTGCTTCCGGTATCCCCGGCTTCTCTCCGGTCCGGTCTCTCAAAAGTTCTGTCAGCTCACTGCTCACTTCATACAGACGGTCAAAGGAAAGATTCTGACATACACCTTTCAGTGTGTGTGCACCACGGAAAGCCTCTTCATAATTGTTATCCCCCAAAGCCTGCTTTAACAGTGAATAACTCTGATCTTCAAGGAACTTTAATGTGAATTTCCGGATCAGTACTTCACTGCGAAGGCGTCTTAAGACATCTTCATAGTTTCCTCCAATCGCTTCATAGCATTCCTGTATTGTCATTTTTTACCTCCTTCATTTCCGGTCTAATTCTGGAAAGACACGATTACTTCTTTTCCATTCGATACATTTTCGAACATGCCCTTGATTACTTTCTTTGCATTCTTGTCCGCATTTTCAAGAAATCCGTATTCATCCGATCCGGCTTTTTCCTTTGCTTTCTTCTCAGCCTCTGCGACAAGTTCCATAACCGCCTCTTTATCGATACTCATAATCGCAAAATTCGTATCATATATCTTCAGATCACTGGATTTGATCTTAATAGAATCCTCATTGACCGTGCAGTGCGGAATAGATATCTGGATCTTGTCGTCTGTCTCCTTTATGACAGCTTTCTGTACATCCAGTCCCGCAGTCACTGTCGTCTTGTATTGTACGAGAAATCTGTTCTTGTTGATCAGCGGGATCTCTCCCTTTGTGCTCCTGAATACATCCGAGATGATCATCTTCTGTGTCGTCAGCTCCGCTGCATCTTCCAGCGTCGTCTCAAGCGGTATGCTCTCTTCTTTCGGACCGGTAATATGCTTATATATGGCTATCGAACCGATGCTGATCGCAATGGCAAGAACTGCCGCGATGATTATTTTAGCTTTTGTCTTCATATGTTTTCCTCCGTTAAAATGATTTAACTTTCGGCCGGTAGCGCATATCGGATACCGTGTATACGGTTACGAATGCCTCCGGATCTTTTTTACTGACATAATTCATCAGTTTCTGATATTCGTTCTTATCTACGATTGTAATGATCTCTCTGTATTTCTGCATATTGTAAGCACCTACTGCCTCGTAGAACGTTGCCCCGCTGTGCAGCTCATGCAGAATGAACCGGCGTACCTCTTCTTCATATTTTGTGATGATACAGACACGTCTCTTCACATTCTGTCCAAAGATAAAATGATCCAGCACAATACCGTTAAAGTATGTACCAAGCACACTCAGTACGACCGCTTTTTTATCATAGATCAATGCGGAAGAAAGTGCCACACACATTCCTGAGATGGACATCGCTTTTCCCAGTTCGACATGAAGATATTTATTCATGATCTTTGCCACGATATCCAGTCCGCCGGATGACGCATTCATATTAAATAAGATGCTGAGTCCGAAGCTTACGACGAGAACATAACATAACACGTCCAGTTCCGTACTGTTCGTCAGCGATTCAAAATCCGGAAATACATGTTCAAATACTGCCAGATACAGTGGCAGCAAAATACTTGTATATACCGTCTTCGCCCCAAATTCTTTCCCACAGGTTATAAATCCGATCAGCAGTAAGACCACATTCAGTATCATCGTAACCGTTGATACATGTAACGGTACATAATGCGCAATAATGATCGCCAGCGCAGATACGCTGCTGATCGAGGTCTGGCTCGGAATCAGAAAGAAATACACGGCCGCAGCGATGATCCCCACTGCTATCGTCATGACGGCAATTTCTTTTAGATTGTCCGGTGTGACAACCTGTTTTTTTTCTTTGTTCATTTTTTTATTCCCCACTTTTATAAATATTTCATCATCGTTGGCGCAAGAATATTCATATCAACAGGCTTGGCAACGTGATCATTCATCCCGACAGAAAGCGCCTTCTGTCTGTCTTCTGCAAAGGCATTGGCAGTCATAGCTATGATCGGGATCATCGCTTTTTTATCATCCTTCATCTTCCGGATGGTTAATGTCGTATCGAACCCATTCATAACCGGCATCTGAATATCCATAAGGATCATCTTGTAATAGTCCGCATCTGCCTTTTCAATCATGCTGATACATGCAACTCCGTCAGTTGCAACTTCGACAATACACCCTTCTTCTTTCAACAGTTCTGTCGCGATCTCCGCATTGATCTCATTGTCTTCGACCAGCAGGACCCGGACGCCTTTTAGCGACTTCTTACTTCGTGGATTCTGATTTTTCTTCTCTAAAGCTTCTTCTTTTGATGCTTTTTTGCAAGGGATCGTCACTGTAAAAGTGGATCCCTCACCAAGTTTACTTTCCACCTCTATCGTACCACCCATCAGATCCACAAGCTTTTTCACGATTCCCATGCCGATGCCGATACCCTCAATATGGGTAATCGTAGAAGTCCGCTCTCTTTCAAACGCTTCAAAGATATGCTTTTGGAACTCTTCTGTCATACCAATTCCATTATCGGTAATACTGATGATCATATCACACCAGTCTTCATTCTCACAAGGTCTCTGTGCAACCTTACAGGATATTGTACCGCCCGCATTTGTATACTTGACCGCATTACTTATGATGTTGATGCAGACTTCCGATAAATGTGGTTCATCCACATATACATACGGATACAGGATATGTTCTGTCATACACAGAGTCTGGTTCTTACTTTCTGCCTGTTGCTGGAACATTGTAACACAATTCGTAAAGTCTTCCCGGACATCCGACACGGCATATTTCATTTCGACCTTGTTATTTTCAATTCTTGCAAGATCCAGGACATTACTGAGTAACGATAACAGTTTTCTCCCGCATATCTGAATGTTATCGACATATCTGCTAAGTTTTTCTGTGTCTTCCAGGTGTCTGGATGCCAGATCTGCATAACCGATGATCGCATTCATAGGCGTTCTGATGTCATGGGACATATTGAAAAGAAATGCGGATTTTGCCTTACTTGCAGTTTCCGCATTTAATTTAGCTTCCCGCAGTTCTTCCTCCTGCCTCAATTCCCGCAGTTTTTCATCTGTCACATCCCGGTTTGCAAGCAGCACCGATGTAACATTTCCGTCTTTATCATAGTTCTGTGGAACGATCATGGCAAGGAACCATTTCCCATCCTTTTTTTTGAATTCAAAAGACATGGACTCTTTATTACGAAGCCGTGCGGCCATGGTCTGTGTATCAAAAAAATCTATGTACTTTTGTACAAACGGTTCTGCTATCACATCTTTGATGACCTCAAACTGCGAATTCCAGTCTGCGCTTTTTTGGGAAATGCCCAGCTCCATTTTCCGGGATCTTTTCACAAGTTCGATCTTCTTTGTCTTTAAATCCAGACGTGAGATATGATAATAAGCGGTACCTAATGCACTGATTGCCCGGTGTGCCTCTTCCACCTGTTTTCCCAGCGTAACCGGGAATTCTTCCCCTGTCATCTGGTCTCTGTCCGGTACTGACTGATGCAGATGCTGAACCAGCCATTTCCCGTTCACCTTTTTATAGATAATACTAAACCGGGTGTCCATCTCAAAACAGACGGACCCATCTTCAAATAAACCGGTAAAAACTACCGTTCCATACGCAAGGACCTGGGCATCTCCAAGCTCTGTTTCTTCCTGCTGTAAGTCCCTTATTTGAAGTCTGATCTTTTCTCTTCGCTTTACATCGAATTTATATGATTCCTGAAATTCATGCAGATTCCGGAAAAACTCATGCTTTCCTGTTCCGATTATACTGCTGTTATCATCAAAGAAGTTTTCAAAGCCTGTATCATCTATGGATTCCGTGTCGATATAAAATTTTAAAAGCTGCTCTGTAAGTTGTTTAAAATCATCCATAACCAATCCCTCTCATCCCGTATATCTTGAACAACTTTTTGTTTTTCCAGTTTTCTTGTTTACTTCATTTTAACATAATATCGCAGCACTGGGGACGGTGTTTATGGCTTTTTTACTGTCTTTTTATGTAATGCACGAATACAAATATAATACAGGCTAATCACCAGTGGAAGCAATAATGCCGAAAACTGAAATTTATTTTACACACGCTTTTGCCGTATACGAATCTACATTTATTTCAATTACACATACCGCATTTACCATTTTTTCATTAATTTCGTGTTCCTCTCCGGTTTGCGCTCTCATAAGAATGCGAAGTGCCGCGCACTTATCCGCTGCATTCTGGAGGATTTTTGCTTTCCCTCGGCACATGACACTCGCATATTCAGCACTATATTTGCAGGGAACATCTGCTTCTATAAGTTTTTCTCCGTAATCAATTTCCACAAAAACACTGTCATTTTTCCGAATGCAATCCAGTTTATGCCCCTCTTTCGCACTATGAACATAAAATGTTAGTTTCCCGCCGTTTATCTGATAACCGTAATGAAGCGGCACAACATATGGGTATTCATCATCTAATACCCCCAGATGTAAATACTTTGCACTCGACAATATTTTTTCAATCTTGTGTATATCTGTGATTTCTCTATCTTTTCTTCTCATATTATTCCTTCCTTATAATCACATGTCAGTTCTACAATCAGAATTTGCCATTTCACTTATTACTATTTTTTATTTGAAAACTAATTTTATTTTACATCCTTATTTCTTTGCATACAAGAAAAAACACATTGTCTTTTTTGTGGAAACTTATAAAGGAAGAGGCACCGTTTAATACTTGGTTTGAAAACTGATGGAAGAATAACACGATACTGTGATAGAATAAGGAAAATGGTTAAACTAACTATTGCTGAGTGAGCAACAGCAAAAGTAAGCATGACTGGAAAGTGCTTGTGATCTTAGGGATTAAGAGAGGATACAGATTATGGAAGATTCTTACGTATTGCAATTGTTAAAACCAAAGTTTAAAGATTTTCATTTGTGTTTCTGCGGATTTGCAGAATGCAAGCCATTACATAGCTACGGGCCAGCCGCAAGACCCAATTATATTTTGCATTATGTAATGAAGGGCAAAGGTATCTATCAGGTCGGCGAAACGAAGTATCAGCTGAAAGAAGGACAGGCCTTTCTGATCGAGCCGGAAAGCCTTACCTTTTATCAGGCAGATAAAACGGACCCATGGTCTTACCTTTGGGTAGGATTTGGTGGTACGGAAGCACAGAGATTTGTCAGAGATCTTGGACTGAACAGTCGTCAGCTTACATGCGAATGTGAATATGGAGAAGAACTGAAAGAAATTGTATTTGAAATGCTTCATCATACATGTTCAACTGCAGAAAATCTTTACTATCTCCAGGGGAAGCTCTATCAGTTTTTCTCAGTACTGGCTCGCGGGATTGAAATTCAGCAATATGCGGATGATACAAAAGAAAGTAT
>ENA-OQIE01000120-OQIE01000120.1-human-gut-metagenome-genome-assembly--contig:-NODE-120-length-63072-cov-6.511517_pt1 | contig 63072 bp, 56 predicted proteins | sample MGYA00242569_ERZ504731 | MGnify/ENA primary metagenome ERZ504731 (study PRJEB26092, sample SAMD00036208) | human gut metagenome | host: Homo sapiens | study: EMG produced TPA metagenomics assembly of...
CGTGTCTTGCCTTGCGCAGCAGCAGTTCTTCGAGGGCGGCTATATCGGGTTCGCAGTCGCCGATGGCTACGGTCTTTCCGCCGTGTCCGTCGCGGCGGGCAGGGTCTATGAATATACAGTCCACGGGGTCCATCTCTTGCAGATGGCGGACGCTGTCTGCGTGGCAGACGGAGATGTGGTTCAGGCCGAGGACAGGGAAGTTGTGCGCGGCTATCTGGCAGAGGGCTTCCTGGCGCTCGACGTAAGTGGCATGCCCGAAGCGGGAGGAGAGATAGGCGCAGTCGATGCCGAAACCTCCGGTGAGGTCGGTAAAGGTGCCGGCTGATGCGGGGGTACTGTTCTGCGCGGGATGTTCTTGTTCTGTATGTAGCAGGTTAGTTATAATCTCCGCTTTATACTGTGCCGTTGCTTGGGAGGAGCATTGTTCCAGAGAAAGGTGGGCGGGGTAGAGTATATGCTCGTTCTCGGCCCATGCGGGTATCTTCTCTTTGGCAATCTGCCAGCCGGAAATCTGTGTGATGGCGGCGGGCATGTCTACCGAAGGGTAGCGGCGTGCCTGCAAGGCAAGGCTGCGCACGTCGTCGCAGCGATGCTCGCGGATGAAGCGGAGGGTGTCTTGGGATAAAGGCATGGCTTGGCTTATTTATTCTGATGCAAAGTTATCTCAAAAAGGACAAAGTGGGGCATAAATTCGCAGCTTTCTGTCTGATTATTTTTCAGACAAAGATGACGCTGATAATACAGATTAAGAATATTAAAAATCCGCGTCATCCGCGTCATCTGCGTCATCCGCGTCAAAGCGATAGCAAATTTAAGTTTCCGGACAAGCTGGGGGTGAGAGTTAAGGGATGACCCGGTATCGCTCCTTTGCCGTCTGCCTGCTGACGCGGTTGAAGTGCCACCATTCGCTGGGTAGCGGGTGGAATCCGGCTTCTTTCATTACCTGCCGGAGCAGCAGCCGGTTTTCACGTTCTTGTTCCGTCAGCTTGCCTTGTGCCACGAGCACGGCTTCTTCTGTGATGTGGGCTTCCCTGCCCAGATGGTCTACCGGGGTGCCCATGGGCAGAGGGGTTCCTTTATCGTCGAGTATGCTGATGTCCACTGCCAACCCGTAGTTGTGCAGGCCGCCGCCGCGTGAGGGGTTGGAGACATAGATGTATTTGGAGGTTCCTTTCACTACGTTCCACATCTTCTGCTGTACGGACAAGGGGCGCGCTGCGTCGTAGACGATGAGGCTGTAGCCGGGGTACTGTTCTTTCAGCAGGCGTTGTGCCCGCTTCAGGCTTTTCATGGCATCGGGGTGCAGGTAGGCTTCTTTCAGGTCTTCGTACAATAGGGTTCCGGTGAAGTTGTCGGCACGGGTGTACATCAAGTCGATGGCGATGCTGCTGTCCGCTTCGGCGATGTTGACGAAACCGAGGGAGTCCAGGTAGCGGGCTGTCCGGCTTTTAGCCAGAGCCGGAGGGACGGGTGCCGCTATGGTGTCGGCGTACGGGATGGTGGTCTCCGTATCCGGGTCTTGTGTCTGCTTTGGCGCTTGTTTTCTGCTACAACCGCATAGTGAGCAGCCAAGCAGCAGATATAACAAGTAAAAGAAATATCGTTCCATCTTACAAGGCATTCTTGGCGGTAAGGATTTATTTCATCAAAGCTATGTCCGAACTGACTTCTCCCTGCATCAAGTATTTGTTTTTCCGTTGGCAGGTGGCTTCGTAAATCTCCTTTGCCTTTGCTGTGTCCTTGTCCCGGTAGAGTGCCAGGGCGCAGAGCAGCCGCTGTTTGGAAGACGTCACATCCTTATATTGCCGGATGTAGGTATCCAGCTCATCGGTATATAATTCTTCTGCCCGTGCGGTCCTCTTTGTCACCAGTGCGGTGAAGAGCAGCTCGCAAGCGTTTTCCTTTATCAAAAGTCCGATGACTTCGTGCCGGTGGCTCATTATTTTCTCAAATGCATTGTAGGCGGCTTCCCATTCTTCGCAGTCGAGCAGGCGCGAGGCGCTCATCAAGGCTATGGTGACCTGCAGGGCATCTTTGTAGTTGATGTCTTCCGTTTGGCTGAACCATTCGGCAGGCATGTCCTTAGGACGCATGCCCTCTTGCACCAGTGCGTTGATGCGCAGCTGGGTGACCAGTGCCTGCTTGCTCTTGCTGTCCTTGAGAAGCAGGCGCATGTTGTCGGCATCATTGCCGATGCCGCCCATCTTCATGGGGATGCCGTTCATCCCTGCAAGGAGAATGCCAATCAAAGAGAGCATCAAAAGGAAGAATTTCAGCAGGTAAGGCAGCCCGTCTACGGCCAGTAACGGAAGGACGGTGAGGATGGCAGTCAGTAGATTAGTGAGTACTCCACCCAGGTTGTATAAGACGGTCGGGATGTCTTCCAGAGGCTTGTCGGGTGGTGTAAGTAGGCATTGCCCTCCAGTTCCGGCAATACTGAAACGCTTGATGCACAACTTTCCGTCTTTCCGTATGAAGGTAAGGTTGAAGATGCGGAAGGAGACGAAGCGGTAGCCGGTTGCCAGTCCGCAGACAAGATGCCCGCCTTCGTGCAGAAGCACTTGCAGGAAGATGGAGAACAGCAGAATCAGTATGGCTAACAAGGAAACTCCTACTGTCTCCAGCATGCCGGTTTCGGCAAACTTGCTGTGTAAACCGTCGAACGAGTCTCCTAAAACCAGGACTCTTACACCTATTATTCCTACAAAGCCGATGCATGCCCCGACCATGAATCCTCCGGCCAATTTAAATACTTTCTTCATCCTGATATCTTGATAAATGTGTTTGCCGGCAAAGGTAAAGGATTTTATCTGAAATGCAACAGCTTGCCCCATGTATCATAAAAAGAAAGAGATTGTGATTGCCACAACCTCTTTCCGTCACCTAAACCCACTACGCAGGCTACAGATAGGGAATTATAGTAATATAGATACCCGTAATGATGGCTTCTTGCTTTTCTGTCCTTATCTTAGGGTATACTTTCCCAAATCTTTGTTATGTTCGTAATATTTCCGAGTATATCCTATAGATCCCATCTTCTCTTTATTGACAGTTTAATAATCTGCATTTTCGAATTCCACAATATGAGGCAGTATTGGAAATCGGTTATCATGATGCTGGTTTATTCTGTGCTTTTATCAGTAACCAACTACTGACTCGCTTTTTCAATATTTTTGCATATGATAGTTGCGTTCTTGGTATACTCTTTGTCAATCCCATTATGCTGGCAATGGTCGTTTTAAATTTCGAACATTCTGCTCCGTGCCAGCATGCAGGCCCCAACTACTCCAGCCTTGTCTTTTAGCTTGGAAACAGTCACCGTGGCGTCTTTGTTGACCAGATTCAATGAGTATTTCCTTATTGCCGTTTTGATTGGCTGCACTATATAGTCTCCTGTTGATGATAGTGTACCCCCGATTATTACTAGTTCCGGATTGAATATGCTTATTAATCCAGCTATTTGCCTTCCCAGTTTTTGGCCTATTTCTTCCACTATCTCAATGCATAGCAAGTCCTCTTTATTGACTGCGGTGATGATTTCATCCAAGGTGGGCGGATTTTCTGCAGTCCGTTTTGATAGTATGGAACTTTCTCCGCTACCGATTCTTTCCAACAGGATGCGGTGTAGTGCCGATCCTGAGGCTTCCGTTTCCAGGCATCCTTTTTTGCCGCAGTGGCACAGTATTTCATTATCGAAAACATTGACATGCCCGAATTCTCCGGAAAATCCAGATTTTCCCGTGTATACCTTCCCGTCTATGATGATGCCGATTCCGAGTCCCCAGCTTATGTTGACAAAGATGATGTCCTTTTCCCCTTTGACGCATCCTTGCATATGCTCTCCATAGGTCATGGCCCTTGTGTCGTTGTCTATGCAGACCGGGTATCCTATCTTTTCATTCAGTACATCCGCCAAAGGACGCTCTGAAAAGTTGAACATGCTGAAACTATATCCTGATTCCGGATTTACTCTTCCGGAGATGTTGATGCAGATGTTCATTATCTTCTTGTCGTTGATTTCCGTTCCCTTTATGAAGTTTCGGATGAGTGCACACAGTTCTTCCAAAGCTTCCTGTGTATTTTCGAACTTGTATGGTATGTTCATCTTGATTTCCACCATATCCCCCTTGAAATTGATCAGTCCGATGTTTATGGCAAATTTCTTAATGTCCACTCCAATGAAGTATCCTGATTCCGGGTTGAGTCCGTATAGGCTTGGATGGCGGCCGCTACTGGTCTCCAGTTTCCCATAGTCGTTTATATAGTTGTCCTCACACATTTCATTGATGAATTTGGTGGTTGTGGGCACACTCAGATCGAGTTCCTTGGCCAAATCGGTAATAGTGGAGCTCCCATTATATATATAATGTGTGATGATCCTTTTTTTTAAGAGTGCATTCTTGCTCCCGGTTTCCATTTCTTTTAATAAATTCTGTTTCATATGTATGTATTTTTATGTTATTTACTCTATTTTGCTTATTATATTAATAAATACGGATTTATTATTCTGAAATATTATGTATTTGATTTGTTATTATGTAAATTGTTTTGTAATTACGCGTTAATATATATTAATTGTAGGTTATATATTAATTAAATACTTTATTAAGTCTTGCAAATATAATAAATATATCTATATTTGCAGCGTGATAATTGAATAATAACAATTAATATCTAAAACAATGAAAAACATAATTGATTTTTTATCTTAAAAAAGTGTATTCGATAGGTTTAATATATAATGGTTGATCTTAATTTTATTAATAATGAAAACACGCAGGGATTTTTTAAAGAGGACCGCTTTGTTCGGTGCGTCTGCATTCATGGCCCCTTCATTGTTGGGGCGAGAGGGTGATGGGGATTGCTTCTTTTCTCAAGAGTCTGCCTCTTCCATGCTAGTTCCCATGGGCGATGCACTTAAAATTACCGGCACGTTCTTGGATGAGATATCCCATGATATTCCCCATCAGAATTGGGGGGAAAGGGAATGGGATCAGGATTTCCGGTATATGCAGAGTATTGGAATTGACACGGTCATAATGATCCGGTCGGGTTATCGCAAATTCATTACTTATCCTTCGGCGCATTTGCTGGGCAAAGGGTGTTATATGCCTTCCGTCGATTTGTTGGACATGTTCCTTCGGCTGGCGGGGAAATATCACATGAAGTTCTATTTTGGTTTATATGATTCGGGCAAGTACTGGGATACCGGTGACCTTTCGTGGGAGGTTGAGGATAACAAGTATGTGATTGATGAGGTGTGGAGCAGGTACGGTGAGAAGTACAAGAGTTTCGGCGGATGGTATATCAGTGGTGAGATAAGCCGTAAGACGAAGGGTGCCATTGATGCCTTTCATGCGATGGGCAAACAATGCAAGGATGTCTCCGGCGGTTTGCCGACTTTTATTTCTCCGTGGATTGACGGGAAAAAGGCCGTGATGGGTACAGATAAGTTGACAAAGGAGGATGCGGTTTCTGTTCAGGAGCATGAAAGGGAGTGGAATGAAATTTTCGATGGCATTCATGATGTGGTTGACGCCTGTGCTTTTCAGGACGGACATATCGATTACGATGAACTGGATGCTTTCTTTACGGTGAACAAAAAGCTGGCTGATAAGTATGGCATGAAATGTTGGACAAACGCTGAAACCTTTGATCGTGACATGCCCATCGACTTTTTGCCTATTAAGTTTGACAAGTTACGGATGAAGCTGGAGGCTGCCAAGCGAGCCGGTTATGACAAGGCCATCACTTTTGAGTTTTCTCATTTTATGAGTCCCCAATCAGCATATTTGCAGGCAGGACACTTGTGTAATAGGTATAAGGAATATTTCAATATTAAGTGATTATGAATTTTATGCTCAGATTGTTTTGCAGTTGTTGTCTGTTCTTGGTTGTCTCAATCATGCAGGCTGCAATTTATCCAGATCCCGTTGAAGGCGTGGTGACCTGTAAAGGCAAAGGGCTTGCTGGTGTTGTGGTGACAGATGGTTTTGACGTGGTGCTGACTGATGCTCAGGGCCGTTATGAGTTGCCGCGCAACCGGGATGCTCGGTTTGTATATCTTTCCACGCCTGCAGGTTATCTGCCGCAAGAGGGTGGTGGGCATATCGCTTTCTTTTTCCCGCTTAAGAAAGGCCGTTTAAAGTATGATTTTGAATTGAAGAGGAATCTGAAAGATGATATGAAGCATGTGTTTATGGTACAGACTGATGTGCAAGTCAGCTGTCAGGAGCATTTAGACAGTTATCGTTCTTATGTAGGTAAGGCACGAGCCTTTATGGAAAAGTATGCCAAGGAGCGTGATGCCTTCGTGTTGGATTGTGGTGACATTGTGGGTAATACTCCTGGTTTATACCCAGATTACATTCAAGTGTCTGGCGGTCTGGGATTGCCTGTTTACCGTATCATAGGAAATCATGATATGGAAATGGGTGTGCGTTCTTTTGAACATTCATACAAGACCTATGAGGACTATTTTGGTCCCATTTATTATTCTTTCAATCGTGGAAAGGCACATTATATTATACTAGACAATTGTTTTTATATCAATAGGGATTATCGTTATATAGGTTACATTGATGAACGTACACTGCAATGGATAGAGAAAGATTTGGCTTTGGTGCCGAAAGATCATCTGGTATTTGTAATGATGCATATTCCTTCCAGCACTACCAAGGACATCAAGTTCAATGCCTTGCTACCCGACGAGACAAGCAATGCCAATAGTCTGTATGATTTGCTGAAAGACCATGAGGCACACCTCATTACCGGACATACCCATGTGAACGGTAACGTGGTGTTCAACGACCGGTTAATGGAACACAATACAGCTGCTGTATGTGCAGGTTTTTGGAAATCCATGCTTTGTTCTGACGGTACCCCCCAAGGCTTTGGACTTTATGAGGTAGATGGTAATCAGGTGAAGTGGCACTACAAAGCGGTAGATTATCCGCTGGAATACCAGTTTCAGGCTTATGCTCCGGGTAGTTCGAAAGAGTTTCCCGAAGAAGTGCTGGCCAATGTCTGGAATTGGGATGAGCAGTGGAAGGTAGAGTGGTTCGAGAATGGTACTTGTATGGGTGAGATGACCCGTTGTAAAGGTTTGGATCCGGCTGCTGTAGAAGCTTTTTCCGATCGTGAAAAGATGGGTGCACTCTGGGTGAATGCTTTTCCTACCAATCATTTGTTTAAGGCTGTTCCTAAAGATAAAAAGGCTCGCATAGAAGTACTGGTGACCGATCGCTTCGGTACTGTTTATAAGCAACTTGTAAAAGAATAATTTGAATTTAATCGATAAATTTTATACTATGAAATCTTCGGTCAATATTGGTTATGTAGTTTTCTTGTCTGTTGTGGCTGCTTTGGGAGGATTTCTTTTCGGATATGATACAGCAGTCATTTCCGGTACCATTGCCAAGGTAACCGCTCAGTTTAATTTAGATACCATGTCGCAAGGGTGGTATGTAGGCTGTGCGTTGATAGGTTCCATTGTAGGAGTGCTCTTTGCTGGTATTTTAAGTGACAAGCTTGGTCGTAAACGTACCATGATTCTGTCGGCCATACTCTTTTCCATGTCTGCTATCGGTTGTGCGGTATGTGCAGATTTCAATCAGTTGGTGGTTTACCGTATTGTCGGAGGTGTAGGTATCGGTGTGGTTTCCATTGTATCCCCTCTTTATATATCCGAGGTGTCGGTAGCTCAGTATCGTGGACGCTTGGTATCACTTTATCAATTAGCGGTTACCATTGGCTTTTTAGGAGCTTATCTAATGAATTATCAGTTGCTTATGTATGCTGAGACCCATGCAGGAGCTGCCGATAGCTGGTTTAACTGGATTTTTGTGAATGAAGTATGGAGAGGAATGTTGGGAATGGAGACTTTGCCTGCTTTGCTGTTCTTTGCCATTGTCTTTTTTATTCCGGAAAGTCCGCGTTGGCTGATTGTCCGCAATCGTGAAGAGCGTGCGGTCAATATTTTGGAGCACATTTACAGCTCTTCCAAAGAAGCGTTGGTGCAATTGAACGAAACGAAGTCTGTTCTTACTTCCGAAACCCAATCAGAGTGGTCCTTGCTTTTGTCGCCGGGTATTATGAAAGCCGTTATTATTGGTGTATGTATAGCCATCCTCGGACAGTTTATGGGAGTGAATGCAGTCTTGTATTATGGTCCTTCCATCTTTGAAGGGGCTGGCCTTTCCGGTGGTGATTCCTTGTTCTATCAGGTGTTGGTGGGGCTAGTCAATACCCTGACTACTGTACTGGCTCTTGCCATTATTGATAAAGTGGGTCGTAAGAAATTGGTGTATTACGGTGTTTCAGGCATGATTCTTTCATTGGTATTGATAGGCTTTTATTTTATTGCCGGAGAATCATGGGGCATTTCAAGCCTATTCCTGCTAGTTTTCTTTTTGTTCTATGTGTTTTGCTGTGCGGTTTCCATTTGCGCAGTCGTGTTTGTATTGCTTTCCGAAATGTATCCAATCCGGGTGCGTGGACTGGCCATGTCCATTGCCGGTTTTGCATTGTGGATAGGTACATACTTGATTGGGCAGCTTACCCCCTGGATGCTCCAAAATCTTACCCCCGCCGGAACATTCTTCCTGTTTGCTGCCATGTGTATTCCCTACATGCTGATAGTTTGGAAACTGGTGCCGGAGACCACCGGAAAATCATTGGAAGAGATTGAACGTTATTGGATGAAAACAAAAAATTGACCTTAATAATAGATATGATGAAAATTAGAAAAATTTTATTGAGTGGTTGTTTGGTGGCAACTTTATGCTCATGTGGTGGTTCTCAAAACGAGAATTTGAATCTTACTCTATCAAAAGATGCTCTGTTTGATAAAGTAAAAGGTGCTTGGGCCGGTCAGGTTATCGGCTGTACGTATGGAGGTCCTACAGAGTTCCGCTATCTGTCTACTATGATTCCGGATTCGATAGTGATGCCTTGGGGACCGGGTGAAATTAAAAAATGGTACGATGGTGGTGGCGGCCTTTATGACGATGTATATGTCGACCTGACTTTTGTGGAGACTTTTGAAAGATGCGGTTTGGATGCTCCGGCCGATTCTTTTGCCACAGCCTTTTTGGCTAAAGAATACCCTTTGTGTCATGCCAATCAGATGGCCCGTTACAATCTTCTTCATGGCTTGACTCCTCCCGCCAGCGGGCATTGGAAAAATAATCCCCATGCCAATTGTCTGGATTTTCAGATTGAAGCGGATTTTGCAGGTATCATGGCTCCAGGTATGGTAAATAGTGCTACTGAAATTTGCGATCGTGTAGGACACATCATGGCGTATGGCGATGGCTGGTATGGTGGTGTATATGTAGCAGCCATGTACTCTTTGGCTTATGTGAGCGATGATGTTGAGTATGTTGTGACGGAGGCGTTGAGGTCTATTCCTCGGGAAAGTCGTTTTCATGCATGCATGGCTGATGTTATAAATTGGCATAAACAGTATCCAGAGGATTGGAAAAAATGTTGGGAAGAAATAGAGAAAAAATGGGGATCCAATGATATTGCTTGTCCAGATGGGGTTGAGATGCCTTTCAATATTGAGACTTATGTGAACGGTGCATATATCATTTTAGGGCTTCTCTACGGGCAGGGTGACTTTGAGAAGACGATTGATATTTCTACACGTGCCGGTCAGGATTCAGATTGTAATCCGGCTTCTTCCGGGGGAATTTTGGGAACAATGATTGGGTATAATCGCATTCCTGAGAAATTCAGAAAAGAGCTGACTGTAGTCGAAGATATTCCTTTCAATAATACAGTGAGCTTTAATAAAGGATGTGAATTGAGTTTTGGGCACGCTTTACAAATGATAGAAAAAAACGGTGGAAAAGTTGGAAGCGATGAGGTGACTATCTGTTTTCAAGAACTGGAACCTGCACAATTGGAGATTAGCTTCGAAGGCTTGAAAGTTGATAAAAAAGTGGTAGTGGAGAATTGGATTGCTAATTTCCCGACCTTCGAATTTGAAGGTGTGGGGGCTGTCATTAAAGGTGAATTGAAAGGTGAGAATGTGCCCGAAGATTACGTTGCTGAACTGGAAGTGTATTTCAATGATAGATTGATTGAGGTATGCAAGCTTCCGCTGAAGTATAATCACCGTAAGCATGAGTTGTTCTTTAATTATGTACAGTCTTATGGCAAATATACCGTGACTTGTAAATGGGTAAACCCCGTTGAAGGAGCAGATATTTGGGTAAGAGATGTAATTTCTTATACAACAGATAAATAATGTGAATGTAAAGGGCTGGTTTAGATGCATGCCGGATAAAAAACGTTCCCAGCCCTATTTAAAAAAGAATGAAGATGATGGATTTTAAGAAATTGGCGAATCAGTATAAGGACGAACTTATGAATAATGTTCTTCCTTTTTGGTTGAATCATTCCCAAGACACCGAATACGGTGGCTATTTTACTTGTCTGGATCGGGAGGGGAATGTTTTCGACACGGATAAATTTATCTGGCTGCAAGGCCGGGAAGTATGGATGTTCTCCATGCTTTACAATAGGGTGGAGAAGCGTCAGGAGTGGCTTGATTGTGCCATTCAGGGTGGTGAGTTCTTGAAGAAATACGGGCACGATGGGAATTACAACTGGTATTTTTCATTGGACCGTGCAGGACATCCGTTGGTAGAGCCTTATAATATCTTTTCATACACTTTTGCAACGATGGCATTCGGGCAACTGAGTTTGGCCACCGGAAATCAAGAGTATGCAGATATAGCTAAAAAGACTTTTGACATTGTTTTGTCGAAAGTTGATAATCCGAAAGGAAAATGGAATAAGCTTCATCCGGGAACAAGAGATCTTAAAGGCTTTGCTTTGCCTATGATTCTATGTAACTTGGCATTAGAAATTGAGCATTTGCTTGACGAGGATTTTTTGGTGGAAACAATGGATACGTGCATCCACGAGGTGATGGAGGTGTTCTTGCGTCCGGAACTTGGAGGACTTATTGTTGAGAACCTAAATGGTGACAATAGTTTGGTAGACTGTTTTGAAGGACGTCAGGTTACTCCGGGGCATGCTATTGAAGCCATGTGGTTTATCATGGATTTAGGTAAGCGGTTGAAACGCCCGGAATTGATAATGAAGGCTAAGAACACGGCTTTGAAGATGTTGGAATATGGTTGGGATAATGAATTTGGCGGTATCTATTATTTTATGGATCGCAAGGGATTCCCTCCCCAGCAATTGGAGTGGGATCAGAAACTCTGGTGGGTGCATATAGAGACGCTGATTTCATTGCTTAAAGGCTATCGGTTGACCGGAGACGAAAAATGTTTGGAGTGGTTTGAAAAAGTACATGGTTATGTATGGACGCATTTCAAGGATCAAGAATATCCGGAATGGTTTGGCTATTTGAATCGTAGAGGTGAAGTTCTGTTGCCTTTGAAGGGTGGCAAGTGGAAAGGTTGTTTCCATGTTCCCAGAGGGCTCTATCAATGCTGGAAGACCTTGGAAGAGATTGTTCTGGATAAACAATATTAAAAACTAATTCAATTGTTCGATTTTAAATTCTAGTTAAAATGAAAAACAAGTATTTTTGTTGGCTGTTCTTGTTGTTCACTTTGGTAAGTTTAGGTGCAAGTGCCCAAGTGAAGGTAGAGGGTAGTGTGTTCGACGAGATGGATAATCCGTTGATAGGTGTATCTGTTTTTACAGAGAATCGCAAGACTGGTGCAGTGACAGATGTGGATGGTCATTTTACGATTACTGTGCCCAATACTAAAGTGTCATTAACCTTTTCTTATGTAGGATATACTACTCAAAAGATTGCTCTGAAAGATAGAAAGCTTTTGAAAGTGGTTTTGAAAGAGGATTCCGAATTGTTGGATGAAGTGGTGGTAGTAGGCTATGGCACACAGAAAAAAATCAGTGTAACAGGTTCTATTGCTCAAGTGGGTAACAAAGAGTTGAAGAAGGCTCCAAGCGGGACACTTTCTAATATGTTAGCTGGACGTATTCCGGGGTTGATTGCTAAACAAAGCAGTGGACAGCCTGGGCAGGATGGTTCAAATCTTTATATTCGTGGTACAGGTGCTGGTGACGGTAACGCTTTGGTAGTAGTGGATGGTGTGATACAAGATTATTTTCCCTCTTTTTCTCCAGATGAAGTAGAATCAGTTACTATTTTGAAGGATGCCACAGCTGCTGCCGTGTATGGCGTACGTGCTGCTGCCGGTGTAATTTTGGTAACGACAAAACGTGGTACTGTACAAAAACCGACTGTAACGTTGAATTCTTCCGTTACGTTGAGCCAGAATACTAATTTTCCGAAATTTTTGAATGGTCCGGATTATGCCTATTGGTATAATAAAGCTCAGTTGATGGATGGTGTAGCTGAGGAGAATTTACGTTTTTCTCCCGAAGATATTGAACGTATAAATAATCCTGGAGAGGATGAAGAGATCTATGGTAATACAGACTGGTTTGATTTGCTTTTTAAAAATGTAGCTCCTACATATACGAATACGGTTTCTGTTTCTGGTGGTAATGAGCGTATCAAGTTCTTTGCTTCTTTGGGAGCTTATAATCAGGAAGGTATTGTCGAAAACACATCTTATGATAAGTATAATTTCCGTTCAAACTTGGATGCTAAGGTAACTAATAATATTGATTTTTCTTTGAATTTATCTGGGTTTGTAGATGACCAGCGTTCACCGGGTGCTTCTGTTGGTCCGAATGCTTATGCGGGAGTATTCCAACAAGCGATGTTGTCTTATCCTTATTTGAGGCCTTATACCAAAGACGGTATGCCTATAGCAAGTCAAAATACAGCAGGTAATGGAAATAATAACCCTTTAGGTGCCAGAGACTTGTCTGGATATCAATCAAGTAAGACTACTAAGTTTCAAGGTGATATTTCTTTATGTTATAAGTTGCCTATCAAGGGGCTTTCAGCAAAATTGGATGCTGCTTTTTTGAAGAGTCATTCAATGAGGAAAGCTGCAATGACACCGTATAATGTTTATTCTTGGAATCAAACGACACATCAGGGTAATGTTGAAAAAGGGCGTATCTGTTCAATGGCATCTGTCTCACACTGGTACGGTTCCCAGCAGCGTTATACGATAAGACCTACCATTGAATATGCTAATAAATTTGGTAAGCACGATGTCTCAGGTTTGTTCTTGTATGAATATGCCAGAGAAGATTATGAAGGAATATCTGCTGGACGGGAGGATTTTCCGATTACAGATATAATGGATATGAGTTACGGTTTGAAAGTCAGCGAAAATTTAGTCAAGGGCAGTCATAGTAATGACAAACGTGCAGGCTATGTTATGCGTTTTAATTATGCTTATGATGAAAAGTATCTGCTTGAGTTTACAGGACGTGTGGATGCTTCTACTGCACTTCCGGCTCATAACCGTTGGGGCTTTTTCCCTGCCGTTTCTGTCGGTTGGCGAATTTCTCAAGAAGATTTCTTTAAAGAAGCCGTTCCTTTTATGGATAATTTAAAGATTCGTGCTTCTATAGGACGTTTAGGTAGTGATCGTGCTATTGAGAGCACTATGACTTATTTTTCTACAGCAACCTTATCTGCTGACCCCGTAGTCGTATTTGGTACTAATGCTTTGAAAGATATAGGTATGAGTGGGCCTATTTGTCCGGATTTGAAATGGCAATTGACTGATACCTATAATATTGGTGTTGAGTCTAATATGTGGAATGGCCTATTGGGGCTTGAATTGGATGTATTCTACATGAAGACCACTCGTTCTCTGGAAGGTCAGTCTGGGAAATTTCCACCTTCTTTAGGCAGTTACTTCCCGGGATATATTAACTATGGTTCACATGACAATCGTGGTTTTGAATTGGTATTGACGCACCATAATAAAATTCGAGATTTTAATTATCATGTACGAGGCAACTTGTCATGGGCTCGTAACAAAATCTTGAAAGTTACAGAAGATGCTAATGTGCCGATTTATAAACGTGCTACAGGGCAAAGTATGGGACGCTATTTGGGATTCGTTGCAGAAGGATTATTTCAATCGGAAGAAGAAATAGCTCACAGCGCTTTGTTTGAAGGGTCTACAAATACAAAACCAGGTGATATTAAATTGAAAGACATTAACGGTGATGGAAAGATTACTTGGGATCAAGATATGGTACCCATTGGTCGTAGTAGTATTCCGGAAATGGTATTTGGATTAAATTTAGGAGCTGAATGGAAGGGATTTGATTTCAGTATGTTCTGGCAGGGAGCTGCTATGTTCGATGTGAATTTATGCGGTATTTATGATAGTGGAATTCGTGACGATACGTTCTATACCCGTCCGTTTTATGCTGATGGAAATACCCCTTATTATTTGGTGGAAGGCTCTTGGCGTCCTGATAATCCCAATGCAAAATTTCCTCGTTTAGGGATTGAGGCTCGCGATAATGGTGGAAAATTCTCTTCTTGGTGGGTAAAAGATGGTACATATTTACGTTTGAAATCAGTTCAGTTAGGTTATACACTTCCTAAGAAATTGACGGAAAAGGCTGGATTTAGAACTATTCGTGCTTATGTGAGTGGTGGTAATTTGCTGACTATTTGTGGACTGGATTATATGGATCCGGAAATGCCTGGAGTAAATCAAGGATATTATCCTCAGCAGCGTACTTATGAATTTGGTTTAAACATTACTTTCTAAAAATTTAATCAGATGAAATCTATAAAGAAAATATTAACGGTATTCACTTCTACTTGTTTCATATTGGGTAGTTGTGATATTGATCCAACATTAACATCTTCATATCCTTCTGATATTATTTGGTCGAATGAATCTAACTTGATTACTTATATCAATGGTTATTATTCATTGGTGGGTGGTTATTATGGACTTGGAGGTGAAGCTTGTACTGATATGTTGAAGCAGAATAATCCTGTATCTGATTATAATCAATTCGTTTTTGGTTCGATGCCTATAACAACTACTAGTAATATGTTTGATACTTGGGGGGGGAGCCACTCCTCACAATTGTCTTTGACTCGTTTTTTGGAAAATCTAGAAAAGAATCGAACTAATTTTTCAGACTCGATTGCTACACTTGCTGAAGCACAAGTCCGCTTTTTCCGTGGTGTAACTTGTTTTAATTTAGCTAAATGCTATGGTGGGCAATATATAATCTATAGACAACTTCCTGTGTTAGGTGAGAAAAATCATCCGCTTTGTTCTTCTCAAGAAGGTTGGGATTTTATTTATGAGGATTTGAAGTTTGCCGCCGAACATTTGCCTACAAAAGATAAAGTGGAATTGGGATGCTTGAGCAGTGGTGCTGCTTATGGTATGTTGGCTCGTGCTATGTTATATGCTGAACGTTGGAAAGAAGCTTCTGATGCAGCAGCTCAGGTAATGAACCAAGATTATGAGCTATATGAAGATTACGGTAAACTGTTTACCAATTCGCGTTTGGTGCCGGTTGAAAATAAAGAAAGTGTCATAGAATTCGGATATCTGAAGGATAAGTTCACTTATTCTTTTGATTATTTCTATTGTCCGCCAAGTGATGGTGGTTATGCTGAGATTTCTCCTACAGAAGATTTGGTTTCTTCTTATCAAATGGCTGATGGTAGTGAATTTGATTGGGATAATCCTGAGATGGCTGCTAATCCTTATGAAGGGCGTGAGCCGCGTTTTTATGCAACAATCTTGTATAACGGTTGTCAATGGAAAGGGGAAACTTTATATACTTATGAGGGTAGTAAGGATGGTTTTGGCTTGGGAGGAGGTACTACCAGTACAGGCTACTACATGCGTAAGTTGATGAAAGAAGCCATTCAACCCAAAGGCACGAGTTTTACTGGTCAGGGAGATTTGACTTATTATTATATGCGTTATGCTGAAGTGCTGTTAATTTATGCAGAGGCCATGGCGATGCAGGATAAGTTGCCGGAGGCTTTAGATGCTTTAAATCAGGTCAGGAGAAGAGCTGGTTTTACTAAGGATTTAACGGCTGCTACCCAAACAGAATTCATGAAATTACTTCGCCATGAGAGAAAGATTGAACTGGCTTTTGAAGGCCATCGTTTTTGGGATCTTCGCCGTTGGGGGTTGGCATCTACTGTACTGAACGGTACAAGTATGCATGGAGTGAAGCCGATTAAGGTCGGTGATAATGAATTTACATACGAAGTTGTAGATATTGATGGCGGCAAGACCCGTGTTTGGGAAGAACGTTATGCCAGATTCCCTATACCCCTTGGTGAAATAGAACAGAATGAAGCAGTTCAACAGTTTGATGAATGGAAGTAAAAAATCAATTTATTTGCTGAATGTATTAACTTGAAAATAAAAATTAACCATGAAAATATTAAGTAAATTATCAGTAATCGCTTGTTTGTGTTGGGCTACATTGGCATCGTGTGAGTCTCCTGATTATGAAACAGGCCGTACTGCTCAAGTGAACGGACTGATGAGTGTTACCATACAGATTCCGGGAAATCCATCGAAATTTGCAGCCACCAAGACTGGACCTTATGAAGAAAATGAAGAGATTATTGTTAAGGTACCTACGACAGATGAAACCCCGTTGGATCTAACACGTCTTATCTGCATGGTGAATGTAGAACACAATTGTTATGTTACTCCTGCGGTTGGTGGTGAGATGGATTTTACAAATCCTTATCCTATAACGGTAGTGGATGCATTGGGAAATAAGCATCATAACACGATTCGTGTAGTGCCTACTCCTCCGAAGACTAAATATGCTAAATTATGGGAGAAAAATGCCGCTTTACTGAATATGTCATCTAATACTACCGGTTTGGCTTTCTATCAGAACTACTTGGCTATTCAAGAGTACAATGCTCCTATTAAATTGTATGATAGAAATAGCGGTGAGTTTGTGAAGGAAATCCCTGCAGCAAGTACCTTTATGATGAGAGCTCGTACAGATGATGCCGGTCATTTGATTACAAACCGTGAAAATGTTTATGGTGCAGGATTTATGGTCTATTACTATTCAGAGGAGACTCAAGAACATATTAATCTATTGAATTGGACAGCTGATGCAGGATGTCCCGATGATTTGGGTTATAACATGAGTGTGAAGGGGGATGTAACTAAAGGAGTAGCTTATATTTATGGTATGTGTCCTCATAATATGGAAATTTATTATTGGAAATTGGAGGATGGTCAATTGGTAACTCCTGATGCAAAACCGAATGTACTTCGTTATGGCCCTGCTGGTGGCGATTGGACCAGCGCTCCAATGATACAACGTGCAACTCTTGAAGATGATTCTAAGCATTATATTGCTTATAATCGCTATTCTGGCGCTACCGGCGATGACGCTGCTTATAAAGCTAAATTTAGTATGTTTACTCCGGCTTATGAAATTACGTCTTTGAATCAAGACAATCACGAGTATCGCATCTTAGGATTTAATGTGTTCAATATTGAAAACGAGACTTATTTAGCGTTGAACGACCAGCAAGCGGACACTTGGTCTGGTGGCGTTTCTACATTGAGTGTTTATGATATTACCGACCCGTCTAAGATGGAATTGGGACCTGATGATGCAGGTTATGATAAGTTCTGTTTATTCAGGGGTGAATGGTCTCCTTATGCTACAAGTTATAACTCTTGGGGTGATTTGACTACTGCCATTGTGCCTACAGATACTGGATATGATATTTATATTGCAACTTGTGTGATTGGTGGTGATACATCCCAAACAACAATACGCATGTATAAGATGACTTGGTATCGCCAATAAGAAGTAACATGTAGCTGGTGATTGATAGGCGGGAATTCGTCTTAAGAGTGATAATCCCGCCTATTTTTGTTTTTTGGGTTTTTATTAATTAGTTTATCGGACTTAGATTATGACATGTAAGAAAGTACTTTTTTCCCTTATGGCTTTATTGAATATTTTTACAGTATGGGGACAAAAAGAGACATTGAAATTCAATCAGAATAGAACATTTAAAATAGTACAGTTTACGGATGTCCATTATAAATATGATGATCAGGTCAATTCTCAGGTAGCACTGGATCGTATGAATGAGGTCTTGGATATAGAGAAGCCCGAATTTGTAATATTCACGGGAGATGTTGTGGTTTCTAACGAATCTTTTAAAGGGTTGGATATAGTGTTGGACGTTTGTATCAAACGTAATATTCCTTTTGCTGTCGTATTTGGTAATCATGACGACGAATACGATCATACCCGTCCGGAACTCTATGACTATATTGCGAAGAAGAAAGGCAGTCTAATGCCTACCCGTATAAGTGAGGTGGTTCCGGATTATGTGCTGACTGTGAAATCTTCAAAAGATAAGAATAAAGATGCGGCATTACTGTATTGCATTGATTCTCATTCTTATACTCAAATTAAGTCAGTTCCGGGTTATGATTGGATTAAATTTAATCAGATAGCTTGGTATCGTGAGCACAGTAAGAAGTTTGCAGAAAACAACGGAGGTATACCTCTGCCTGCATTGGCTTTTTTCCATATTGCTCTCCCAGAATATAAAGATGCATTACTGGAAGATAAAAACCGTTTGTTTGGTTGTAAGGGAGAAATGGTATGTTGTCCAACTACCAATTCTGGCTTTTTCACTTCAGTTAAGGAGTGTGGTGATGTGATGGGTATCTTCGTTGGACATGATCATGATAATGATTATGCAGTAGCATATAAAGAAGTGTTGTTGGCTTATGGTCGTTATACAGGTGGAAAAACTGTTTATAATGATTTGTCTTCTAATGGAGCTCGTGTCATTGTTTTGCATGAAGGTGAACGTAGGTTTGATACTTATATTCGCGTAGCTAATAATGAGATGGAATCTTTTGTCACTTTTCCCAACAGCTTCTATTAATAGAAATTATACTTTCAAAAAAGGTAATTATGAAATATTTATTATTGTTTCTTTTTTCTCTGTTTTGTACTGTGAATATGTACTCTAATGAGAAAGTGGGTTTAACATTGATACCTCCCGGCAAAATTTCAAATAAGATAAATTTGGATATACGTGGAGGAATTGTGAATAGGGGTAATTCTCTGCAAACTTATCAAGTTTCCCTTTTTTGGGATAAAGAGAAAAAATCTGCTTTATTGTGTGATACAACTTTGAAAATATCATCAAGTAAATCGGATGTTGTGAAGATTATGATTCCCATGAAAGATAAAGTGGGCAAGCATAAGGTGATTTTGAAGGTGTCTGATGGCAAAAGAGTATATCGTAAGACAAAAGAAATAGAAGTAATTCAATCGGACATTCGTTCCATTCAGCAGATTTCAGGTGCTTGGACCGGAATCTATCATTGGAGTGAAGAGGAAGGTAAGCACTGGAATCAAGATATCAAAAAGATGACCGATGACCATTGGAGAGAGATGATTCGTTCCATGCACAAGATTGAGATGGATATGGTGGTAATTCAGGAAGTATTTCGCCATCAAGCTTATATCGGAAGTTCTACTACCGTTGAGGATTATCCGGGGAAGGCTTTCTATCCTTCTAAATTATATCCCGGCCGTATGGACATTGCAGCTGAAGATCCTATCGAAGCCATTCTCTCGGAAGCGGATAAGCAAGGAATGCAAGTATTGATGGGGGTTGGTATGTTCGCTTGGTTCGACTTTACCCCCGAGTCCTTGGAATGGCACAAACGGGTTGCCAAAGAACTGTGGGATATGTATGGGCATCATGAGTCTTTTTATGCTTTCTATGTATCCGAAGAAAGTGGTGGGGGCCTAAATAACTGGGAACCAGATCCACAACGCAGTAAGGAAAGAAAAGTTGAAATAGTACATTTCTTCAAGGAATTTAAGGAGTTTTGTAGTGCTTTAGCTCCTGAGAAACCCATAATGCTTGCCACTAATAGTTTTGATGTCCCTGTTGGGATGGATACTTATCCGGAATTATTGAAATATCTGGATATTCTTTGTCCATTCGGCTTTGCACGTATGCCGGCAACCGATATAAGCGGCAAAGAGGCTGCCGATTTGTTGCAGAAGGTTTGCGATGAGGCGAATGCGCACTTGTGGTTCGATCTTGAGGCTTTTCTATTCAATCCGGACAATTCTTTGTATCCCCGTCCTATAGAGCAGATTATTCATGATTTGAATCTGTTTGACAATTTCGAGAAGATCCTTTGCTATCAGTTCCCCGGTGTTTTCAACGATCCGGAGATGTCTATCCGTGTGGGCGAAGCGCGTACAATCAACTTGTTCAATGGGTATATGAGATATTTGAAAGAACTGAAATATAGGAATAAAACACGTAAATAAAAAGAAAGTGATGAAGCGCTGTTATCTATACCTGTTTATCCTAATAGAGATGTGTTACCTGTCGGAGCTTTCTGCTAAGAGTTGTGGCAAGGTTTTCAAAGGGAATGATCCGGCCGTGAGATATGTTGGCAGAACGCTGGTTTCCTCGGACGGGTCGGTATCTTTCGATTGGGTGGGCACCTATTGGGAGACTCGTTTTACGGGCGGAAGACTCTCTTTGATAGTCTCTGAAACCGGAACAAGCTACTACAATGTGTTTGTGGATGATGAACTGCACCGGGTTGTAAAGGTGTGCGGGACAGATACTCTAATTAATGTGGTGTCGGGGATAGATAAGCGTCTTCATAGCTTGAGGATGCAAAAACGTTCTGAGGGAGAGTTTGGAAAGACAACCATCCACCGATTTGTGCTCTCTGCTTCGGGACAGTTGCAGGCAAGTCCTACTGTGCGTACCCGTCATATTGAGTTTATCGGCAACTCGCTTACTTGTGGGTATGGGGTGGATGGTAGGCACCGTGATGAGCCTTTTGGGGTGGAAACGGAAAACTGTAATCATGCCTTTGCAGCCATGGTAGCCCGCTATTATGATGCCGATTATACGTTGGTTGCCCATTCGGGCAGAGGAGTAGCCCGTAACTACGGTGATTCGGTGAGGGTGTCGAAAGTAACGATGAAAGACCGAATGCTAAATACTCTTGATGAAGACCTTACTGTTAAATGGAATTTCACGGGCTATCGACCGGATTTGGTGGTTATAAATTTAGGCTCGAACGATTTTTCTACAGAACCGCATCCTTACAAGAGAGAGTTTGTAAAAGCTTATATGCAGATAATAGCACAGTTGCGCGAGCATTATGGGAATATTCCTATTCTCTGCCTTTATCCGGTTGCTATGCAGGCTCCGGTGTTCAGTTATTATGAAACAATAGTGTCTGAATTGAATGATCCGAAACTCTTTCTGCTGAGGCTGGATGAAGGACTTTATAACAGGACAACAGATTTGGGTGCAGCCTGGCATCCCGGATACAGTGGACATAGGAAAATGGCTATGTGGATAATTCCTTATATCTCGACCCTCATGGGGTGGGAATTGGCTGATAAAATTATTGAGTAAAACAGAAAAAAAGAACAAGAGATGAGAAGACGTGATTTTATAAGATATTTAGGCTTGGGAAGTGTGGCTGTGACCATACCCGAAGCTATGCATGCAGTTCCTGCTGCCGCCACCACATTGTGTTCGGACAAGAAGACCAAGCCTATTTCGGGCTCTTGGTTTGAATTTCAACATTCGGCAGCCGAAGGCGGGTATTGGAATGAAGCATTGGCCCATTTTACTGCCGACCAATGGCGCAGGAAGGTGTTTGAAATCCGTGAGGTCGGTATGGAGTATTTGGTTTTGATGGGAGTGGCTCGTGCCGGCAAACCCTTCTATCCTTCTAAAATTGCTCCTCGGATTCCAATGGGGTGTGATGACCCGCTGGAAGCTGTCCTTTCTGCGGCAGATGAATGTGGTATCAAATTTTTTGTCAGCAATGATTTTTGGGGCGATTTAGATGCTTACAACATGATGTTGGACAAAGGAGTACAGACAGTTCGTTTCCAGGCGATGGAAGAGATAGCTGAGAGGTACAGTCATCATGCGTGTTTTTATGGGTGGTATTTCCCGAATGAAGCCATGCTGCAACCTTATTTTGTGGATGCTTGTGTGAACTATGTCAATGAGACTGCGGCATTTGCCCAACGCCTGACGCCCAATTGTGTGAACCTGATAGCCCCTTATTTTATCAAGGAAGCCCGTTTTGATGATCATTTTGTTCGTCAGTTGGAGAAGATGAATATTGATATCATAGCCTATCAGGACGGGGTGGGAGTGAACCATACTTCATTGGAAGACTCGGCCAAGTTCTATGAAATATTGTATAAGGCGCATGAAAAAGCTTGCAGGGCTCGTTTGTGGGCAGATGTCGAATTGTTTTATTTTGAGGATGGAACCGGTGGTAATTTGCTTCCTGCTGATTTTGGCAAACGCATTATCAGGCAGCTGGAAGCTGTGTCCCCTTATGTGGATAAGGTGCTCTGCTATCAATATTTGGGCATTATGAACAAACCTGATACAGATATTGTGGCAGGGCATCCGGATTCTATAAAATTATATGAGCAATATACAGAATGGTATAATCATTATCAAAAGAAGTGTGAATGAAAAAAGTGTTTCTCTTGACTTTATTGGTTCTGTTTGGTACCTTTGAAGTAAAAGCTGCTTTTAAAAAGAACGAAAAGAGAATTTTGTCAGAGCAAGTGCTGAAGGATAAGGTGAAAGGTGCTTGGGCCGGGCAAACGTTAGGGTGCAGTTATGGTGGTCCCACCGAATTCAAATTCCTGGGAACTATTATTCAGGATTATATTCCCATTCCTTGGAATGAACACATGGTGAAAAAATGGTACGATAGCTTTCCGGGACTTTATGATGATGTCTATGTAGATTTGACATTTGTCGAAGTCTTTGAAAGATGCGGTTTGGATGCTCCGGTGGATTCGTTTGCCGTTGCCTTTAAGCGAACGGAATATCCCTTGTGGCATGCCAATCAGGTAGCGCGCTATAACCTGCTGCAAGGAATGAAAGCTCCTCAGAGCGGGCATTGGAAGAACAACCCTCATGCCCATTGTATCGATTTTCAGATTGAGGCTGATTTTGCCGGAATTATGTCGCCTGGGATGCCCAATCAAGCGGCTGAAATTTGCGATAAGGTAGGTCACATCATGTCTTATGGCGAAGGTTGGTACGGGGGGGTGTATGTTGCAGCCATGTATTCTTTGGCCTATGTCAGTGATGATATGGAGTATATTGTGGAAGAAGCCCTTAAAATCATACCGGAGGAAAGCGATTTTCACAAGTGCATGTCCGATGTCATTCGTTGGCACAAGAAATATCCCAATGACTGGAAGCGTACTTGGTTTGAACTGCAGAACAAGTGGAGCGAAGAAATCAGTTGTCCCGAAGGCATCCACAATTCTTTTAATATCGGTACGAAAATCAACGGGGCCTACATCCTTTTAGGATTGCTCTATGGAGAGGGTGATTTTACAAAAACCATTGATATCTCTACCCGTGCTGGGCAGGATTCTGACTGCAACCCGGCATCGGCAGCAGGTATATTGGGAACCATGATAGGTTACAGCAACATTCCCGAATACTGGAAAGGGACTTTGTATGAGGTGGAAGACCGGCCTTTTTCTCATACAGACATAAGTCTGAACAAGGCTTACGAAATGACTTATAAACATGCTTGTGATATGCTCCGGAAGCATGGAAATGCGAAAATAGGGAATGCTTTTGAAATCAAGCGGGAGGATATTCGTCCTGTTGCGTTGGAAGTGGCCTTTGAGGACCTGAAAGTTAGTGGCAAACTTACTGTTGAAAAATCGATAGATGAGGTGAATCCATTCACTTTCGTAGGCACAGGTCTGGTGGTGAAGGGGTACGTCGCAGGTGCTCTTCCGACAGACTATACGGCCGAAATGGAGGTGTATATAGATGGGAAATTGCATGAGACCACTGCTTTGCCTCAGGAACTCAATCACCGGAAGTGCGAGTTGTTCTTCTGCTACGACTGTCCGGTGGGTAAGCACGCAGTGACTTTTAAATGGAAAAATCCCGTGTCCGGCGGAAAGATATGGATTACCGAAATTATAACCTATACAACGAAATGACAGCCATGAAAAAAAGAATGATTCTGGCAACCTTGTCTTCTTTGTTGCTATGTATGGCAGCTTGCAGCAATAAGCAGCTCCCCACAAGCGAGGATATCTTGACAGAAGCTCGTGCTGTGAAGACATTGAACGCTTATGATGAGATGAATTGTGTGGTGTATGATATGAAGGTAACTCCTGCCTCGCCTAAAAGTTCGATAGACCGTTTTGTCAGTGATGACTGTGTAGAAGGTGCAGGAAGTTTTGAAATCAGATACTCTTTTTCCGGCAATTCTTCCGAAGCGGAATCGGTGTATATCCAGCAAAGTGGTGGAGACTACCGCAGTGATTTATCTTTTCATCCTCTGGGACTTTCCATTTGGGTGAAGGGTAATAAGAACAACAAGGGTACATTCCGTTTTATGATAATTCAAGATGCAGGCATGTTCACCCAGGGGACACTGCACGACAAAGGGCGCTGGCAATTCTTTGAATATGTGGACAAAGAGGTGTTGACTCAAGAAGAGTGGACTCGGGTGGTGATGCCATACGAAGCCTTTACTTTTGTCAAGGGACATGATATGGGGGATAATAAACTGATGCTGAACCGCTTTGAGGGGTATCGGATAGAAGTAACCAATGATGAGGGTGTAATGTGTACCGGTTCGTTCTGCATTGACAATCTGGAGCAGTTGACTTCTTATGCTCCCGAGTTCAAAGGGGCTCCAAAGTTTTCCAGTGTGTTTATTCAATTGGACGGGGTATATGAAAACACCGATTGGGATAAGGAGTTTAAAGCAAGCCAAGAGGTGGGCATTGATACCTGGATTATACAGTATGCCGAGGGGTTCAATGACCGTGCAGAAGAAAAAACTTCTTTTTATGTTCCAACAAAACTTCCTTGGGTCACGAAACAATATGATATCATGAACCGGATGTTCGAGGCTGCCAAGCAGAATGGAATGAAGCTTATCGTAGGGCTTTATCCCGGTGATTATAGCAAAAAAGACACTGCAAGCCCCGAGCAATACGATTTCCTCGTAGAGCGGAACAAGCAGGTCTTTGATGAACTGTTTGCCCTTTGGGGAAATCATCCCTGCCTGGATGGTTGGTATATAACGGAAGAGTTTCACGATGGCTCCTATCCCGTGGGGTGGCAGCAAGAACCTTCACTCTCCATGCTGGCCAACTATTTGCAGACGGTGGCGGCTTATATAAAGTCGAAATCTCCCAAGGAAGTCTGCATCGCTCCTGCCTTGTGGCGTGGCATGCCGGCCGATCTTTGTGGGGAGTGGTTCGGTAAGATATTTGCCCAAACACCCGATATTGATGTTCTTTATCTTCAGGACATAGGCGGACGTTGTCTGGTGGACTTTGATGTGGATCTGCCCAATTGGTTTGCCGAAATAAAGAAAGCCTGCGATGCCAACGGAGTGATTTTCGGGGTAGACATCGAGTCGTTTAAGGAATGCTGGTGTCCGAAGATTACAATGCGTACCAAGCCTTGGTCAGAGTTGGAAGAACAATTAAGGGTTGCCGGAATGTTTACCGATCATATTACGAATTTCAGTTGGGCTACCTTTAAGCCGGGAACGGACACTTATGAAGGTTATAAGAGGTATATTGAAGGAAAATGACCTATTGCTGATGCAATAAAATAGCTCATTAGCGGAATTGGTAGTGTTTAATCAATAAAAAACAAATATTTTTTATGAATCAGTTCATCAAAGAAATACAAGAACAACCGGAAATGTTGGAACGTACTCTTGGCTATTATCATTCAAGAGAAGGAAAGGAGCGTTTGGATGCTGTCTGTACTCTGTGGACAACCGGTGACTATGACAAAATAGTACTTACCGGTATGGGAAGTTCTTATTTTGTATCGCAAGCTGCCGCGACCATGATGACCGCTTATAATATACCCGCTTTTGCTATCAATGCCGGGGAGCTATTGCATTTTCAGTCTTCAGTTCTGACAGAGCGCACTTTATTGGTTGCCATCTCACAGTCAGGCGAGAGCTATGAGGTGATTGAACTGCTTAAACAACTTGGTGAACGGCATCATTCACGGTTGACAGTGGTTGGGGTCACAAATGAGTCTGGAAGTTCTTTAGCGGCGATGGCTACTCTCAGTCTGCTATGTAAGGCTGGGAGGGAGGAAATGACATCTACGAAGACATTTATCACCACCTATCTGGTAGTGTATCTGCTTGCAGGAGCATTGGATGGTCGCAGGGTGGATAATGCTCTTTTAGATAGTGTCGTTCGGGAAGTCGGTCTTCAGCTTGAGAAAGGGGGGATTTATTTATCCCGTTCGGTCGCTTTTTTAAGTGGGCATCCGTTTGTTCAAGTGATAGGCAGGGGTACGGTTTTTGCAAGCGCTGCCCAAACCGCCCTGATGTTTATGGAGGCTACCAAGACTCCGGCTTCAGCTTTGTTGGGCGGTGAGTTTCGCCACGGCCCACTAGAGATGGTAGGCCCTGGCTTTATCTGTATCATTTATGCGCATTCACGGTCCGGTGTTTATCGGCAGAGCATCAGGCTTATGGCTGATGTTCTGTCTTTTAATGGTAAAGTGATCCTGGTGTCGGATATCTCCTCCGGCATTGAAAGTGTGAATTTGCTGGAAATCAATGTTCATTGCGGAGACCCTGATTTGTTTGCAATTCCGTCCATTGTTCCTGTTCAGCTGATAGTGAATGCTTGGGCGGAAGAAATGGAACTAGTGCCCGGCAGTTTTACACATGGTGCTAAAGTGACTTCAATAGAATAATGATGGGACGAAGAAAGGTAGCCATAGGAGTCGATATCGGAGGCACAAAGATCAGTGCGGGTATTGTTGGCGGAGAGGGATTGGTTTATGCTTCTCCCCGTACTATTGCAACTAATCCGAAAGAACCCGGCGAAGTAATTATTGCCAATTTGTTTTCTCTGTTGAAAAATATTCTGGCTGATGCTGCGGATTACGATATTCAGGGCATTGGTATCGGGTGTACCGGACCTCTCGATATAGGTAAAGGTATACTGCTGGATGTTGAGAATCTTCCCACTTTGAACTATTTTCCGTTGAAAGACACCGTTGAACAAGCATTTCCGTTGCGGGTGATCCTTGATAATGATGCCAATGCGCTGATTTATGCAGAGGCATTATGGGGAGCGGGTCGGAATGCCGGTTCAGTCCTGGGTTTCACTTTAGGAACGGGGATAGGATGTGCTTGGATTAATGGAGGAAAAGTATGGCGTGGGCATTCCGGTTGTGCTGGAGAAGTATGGACTTCACCTTATAAAGAAGGGATATTGGAAGATTATGTATCCGGCAATGCCGTCACCCGTCTTTATAAAGAATATACAAAGGAGGAGTTGCCGGCTTATCGTATAGCCGAACTGGCACGGTCCGGTGATAAAATGGCTTTGCAGGTATGGGATGCTTTTGCCCAGGCATTAGCTCATGCTTTGTCATGGACAGTGAATATTACCGATCCCGAAATTGTCATCATAGGCGGATCTGTTCTGAAATCTTCCGATTTATACTGGGACAAGGCAGAGTGGCTATTTCGTAAATTCATTTGTCGTTCAGCAGCCCGGCATACTACTTTGCTGCCTGCAGCCTTGGGAGACAATGCCGGATTTATTGGTGCGGCTGCATTAATATTAAAATAACAAGAAACTATGAGAAAACTCTTTTTTATACTGTTGATATGTAACATGTTGTTTGTCAATGCCCAATCTCTTGAACTGGAGAACTGGAAGATTATCAATTCTTCCGAGCTAAACGCCGGAGCTGCTGAGGTTTCGCAATTGTCTTATCCCACTGCCGGATGGTATCAGGCCACTGTGCCCACTACCGTGTTGAACGCTTTGGTGAAGGAAAACGTATATCCTGATCCGAGAATCGGCCTGAATAATTACCTGATTCCGGATGTGTCGGATGAATTTAATGCCCGGATGGATCTATCTAAATACAACTACCTGAAAAGTGGCCGTAATCCTTGGCAAGATCCATACTGGTATCGTACGGAAGTCGTTCTTCCCAAATCATATAAAGGCAAGAAGGTATGGCTGACCTTGAACGGCATCAACTACCGGGCAGATGTCTGGGTAAATGGTCGTCAGGTTGCTGATAAAAAAGATATTGTGGGTATGTTTCGTCGCTTTAAACTTGATATAACCGGATATGCCCGTGCCGGAGCCAACAATTGCATTGCGATAAAAATTTATCAGGTGGATCATCCGGGCGTCCCGACTCCCGGCACCCAGTTGAAAGTATTCGGTCCTGTACGCGGACATTCCTACGATATCTTTAAGGATGAGACATTGAAGATATCCGGTGGCTGGGATTGTGCTCCCGTGGTTCGCGACCGGAATATGGGTATCTACCAGAAAGTGATAGTGGAAGCCACGGACGAGGTGTTGATTGAAAATCCTTTTGTTATCACTACTTTACCAAAGTCCACTACCATGCCTATGAAGGTTGACACTGGGCTTGCAAAGGTCAATATTAAACTTGAAGTGAGGAATACTTCTGCAAAGCTTGTCGAGGGAAAGGTGAATGCTTGGATTACATTACTCAACGAAGTCAAATTTCCCACTTATACCAAGCATATGGAGGGATACCTCAAGCCAATCAAGCTGACGAAGAAAGTAGCCCTGCGTGCCGGTGAGAGAAAAGTAGTGGAACTGACCCCTGAGGACTTTCCTTCCTTGCTGATAGAAAACCCGTATTTGTGGTATCCGAATGGGTATGGCGAGCAATACTTGCATCACATGAAACTGTCTTTTAGCATCGGTGGAAAAGTGTCCGATACCAAAGAGTTTGATTTCGGAATCCGTGAGGTGGCAAGTGGACTGAACCGGGTGGGAGATGAATGTGGTCGTGTATATTATGTGAATGGCAAGCGGATATTCTGTAAGGGCGGTTGGATACAGCCGGACATCTTGTTGGAGGAATCTGAAAAACGTATCTATGATGAAGCCCGCTTGATGGCAGAGGCGAACATCAACCTGATTGGCAGTGAAGATATGCCGTCTCCTTCTGAAACCTGGTTTGAAAGTTTTGACAAATATGGCCTGATGTGGTGGCATGTTTTCTATCAATGTTTCCGTATGACTCCCGGAACTGAAACTGCTGACAATCCTCTGGATCATGGTCTGGCGGTGGCAGGAGTGGAAGATATGATGCTCCGCTATCGCAATCACCCTTCTATTATTTCATGGATAGGAGCCAATGAGGTCTTGATGAATGAAAGCTTGTACAAGCTGACCAAGGAGAAAGTGAGGAGTATCGATACTACGCGTGTTTATCTTCCGACTACCAGTTTTCATTGGGATGTAGACGCCTTGACTCCTTATCTGAAAGAAGATCTGCCAACAGGTACGACGGATGACGGTGCGCCCGACTATAATTGGGCGCCTTCTTCCTACTTCTTTGATAAAGTGCGTGAGGTCCATTTGCAGATGTTCCGCAATGAACTGGGGATGCCTTCCATGCCGACGTACAACAGCCTCCGGAAATTTATTCCTACCGCGGAGAGTACGGCTAATGTAAACAGCCCTATTTTCCCATTGGATAGCATTTGGGCTGAACATGGTGCTTGGGATGTAAGTAATTATTGCTATCGCTCTTATGACAATGCCATTCGCACAATGTTCGGTGATCCGAAGACGGCAAAAGAATATGCCGACAATGCCCAGTTTCTGAGTGCCGATGGTTATCGCGCTATGTTTGAAGCGGCTAATCACCGGATGTGGGATATTACTTCCGGTGTGATGATTTGGAAGATTAATTCTTGCTGGCCCGATGTGTGCTGGCAGATATACGACTGGTATCTGGCTCCCAATGCTTCTTATTATTTTGCAAAAAAAGCTATGGAACCGGTGCACGTACAGTTGAATGCGAATGATTTCAGGGTTTCTGTGATTAATGCCTCCCATCAGACACTGCAAGACGTGAAAGTGACGGCTAAAGTTATCAACAATGACATGGAAGTGGCTTGGGAGGACTCCCAGCGGATAACTGTTTCTCCCGATTGCTATCAGGAGATTGTTACGGTGCCCCGGTGTGGAAAATACTCTTATAATTACTTTGTGAAGCTGGAGCTGCATGATAAATACGGTAAACTTCTGTCCGAGAACCTATATTGGTTCTATTCCCAGCATATGGATTTCTTTTGGTTCACTTCTATGGAGAAACCGGAATTGAAGGAGGAGGTTGAAGTTACCAAAGAGGAAGGGGAATATGTCTTTTCTATTTGTTTGAAGAACGAATCGGATCGTTTGTCCCATTTCAATCATCTGACTTTGCTGGACGTCCGGGGTAAGGAGATTAATCCAGTATTCTGGAGTGACAATTTTATTACGCTCTTTCCGGGAGATGAAAAGGTAATAACGGCTCGTGTGGCAGTATCCGATGCCGGAGATACACCTCCTGTGTTCTTCCGGGCACGATGATGAATAGATTGAATTTATTTATAATATAGTGTTATGAAAAAAATTATAGTGATTGGCAGCTCCAATGTGGACATGGTGGTGAGAACTTCTCATCTGCCTGCTCCCGGTGAGACGATTCTGGGAGGGGAATTCTTTATGAACCAGGGTGGAAAAGGAGCAAATCAGGCTGTTGCAATAAAGAGATTGGGCGGCAATCTGATATTTATGGCAAAATTGGGGAATGATGTATTAGGTCGGCAATCTGTCGGTTATTTTAAAAAGGAAGGAATTGATACAAGATATATTGCTCTCGATGAAGATTCTGCTTCCGGAGTAGCTCTGATCAGCGTGGACGATCATGCGGAGAATAGTATTGTAGTGGCATCCGGTGCCAACATGTTGTTGAACGAACAAGATGTAGATAAAATGTTGGAGGAAATGTGTGAGGGAGATATCCTCTTGATGCAATTGGAAATTCCGCTTCAAACAGTGGAGTATGCTGCCAGAAAGGCTTTCGGGAAAGGAGTGAAGGTGGTGCTGAATCCGGCTCCTGCCCGCAGTCTTCCCAAAGAATTGTTCCGGCATCTGTACATGGTCACTCCGAACCGCATCGAGGCGGAGATGCTTACGGGCATAAAGATTGCCAATGATGCCGATGTTGAGAAAGTGGCGGAAGAGATTTGCGCGATGGGGGTAAAGAATGTAATTATCACTTTGGGTTCGAAAGGATGTCTTATAAGGGAAGAGGGCGTTTCTTATCGTATAGATGCTTTCAAAGTGGAGCCTGTTGACACTACAGCTGCCGGAGATACGTTTAATGGGGCTTTGTGCGTAGGATTGTCAGAGGGCATGGACTTGAAACAAGCTGCTGTGATGGCTTCAAAAGCTTCATCCATAGCTGTAACCAGAATGGGAGCCCAGTCTTCTATTCCTTACCGTGAAGAGTTGTAATCATTAAAAACAATATTAAATATCACGATTATGTTTATAGTTGAAAGTTACGGATTGGCGGTAGCGTTGTGCTGGGTCACGATGTTATGCTGGGGATCATGGGGAAATACTCAAAAATTGTCAGCCCAAACATGGCGCTATGAATTGTTCTATTGGGATTATGTGATTGGTATACTTCTTTTTTCTTTGGTTTGGGGCTTGACACTGGGCAGCATTGGAGAAGGGGGACGCGGATTTATGCAGGACTTGCAGCAAGTTGGTATGGAGAATTTTTGGAGCGCTTTTCTGGGTGGCGTCATATTCAATGCCTCGAATATATTGTTGTCGGCTTCCATGTCGTTGGCTGGTATGTCGGTTGCTTTCCCGATAGGGGTGGGGTTGGCGTTGGTATTAGGCGTATTTGTCAATTACTTTAGTGTACCGAAGGGGGATCCTGTCACTCTTTTTGGGGGTGTCTTCTTGATTGTGTTGGCCATTGTTTTTAATGGGATTGCTTCCAGTAAAGTTTCTGAAGTATCAGGTCAGACTGTCCGAAAAAGAGGAGTTCTGATCGCTGTCTGCGCTGGTATTCTGATGGCGTTTTTCTATCGTTTTGTCGCCGCTGCTATGGATTTGGAAAATCTGGAATCGCCTGCTGTTGGTATGATGACTCCGTATTCTGCCTTGTTTGTGTTTGCAATAGGTATCTTTATCAGTAACTTTCTATTCAACTCTTTGTTAATGAGGAAACCTTTTACGGGGGTGCCTGTGGCTTACAGTCAATACTTCAAAGGAAATATGAATACTCATTTGGTTGGTATTTTGGGGGGTGCCATTTGGGCGTTGGGAACAGCGTGCAGTTATATTGCTGCCGGAACAGCCGGTGCTGCCATTTCCTATGGGTTGGGACAAGGGGCTACGATGGTTGCCGCATTATGGGGGGTGTTTATTTGGAAGGAATTCAAAGGGGCTTCTAAATCTACTAATCTATTGATTGCCTTGATGTTTATTCTCTTTATTTTAGGTTTGGCGTTAATTATTACGTCCGGTGGCAATTGATCTTTTATTAATTAAAAAAATGTGTATATTATGAAGAGGATTTTTCTGCCAATCCTATTGGGGGTACTGATGATATCAGCCGTACTGCCGTCGGCAGTAGTTTTTGCTGGCAATGATGTTCCTGGCCGACAGAGAAAACAGAAGGTGAAGGAATCTGTTTTGAGGGTGAAGCCCATTACTGGTACTTGGATAAATCTGGCATATAAGGATGTACGTAATAGATATACCAATCCGCAGAGTTTTGATAATACGGATCCGGAATTATGGAAAGCTAAAGTGCGGGAACTGTCAGCTATGGGCATTGAATATCTGGTATTCATGGAAGTTGCCAATGAGGGTAAGGCTTATTATCCCTCTCAATTAATGCCCTGGTGGTATGATAAAGATAAACAGAGTCCTGTGGAAGCCATTCTTGATGAGGCTGCCCGATATGACATGAAGGTTTTTATGAGTACTGGATGGGCAAAAGACCAGGATGATAATTTGCAGGATCCTGCTATCAAACAACGCCAATTGCAAATTATGGAGGAACTGGCCGTCTTTTATAAAAATCATAAAGCCTTTTATGGCTGGTATTTGCCGGTAGAGGATTGTCTTTGCCCCATTTTTGCAGAACATGCTGTACAATCGGTTAATGCATTGACCAAAAAGGCAAAAGCATTGACTCCGGATAAGAAGACACTGATTTCTCCTTATGGTATCGGACTGTCTGATTTTGATAATCCGGAGTATGAGAAACAATTGGCAAAGCTGAAAGTCGACATCATAGCCTATCAGGACGAAGTGGGCTGTGTACGCGATAAATTCATGTTGCCTCGCTTAAAGAAGACTTGGAAACGGTTGAGAGACATCCACAACCGTCTGAATATTGAGATGTGGGCCAATTGTGAGACTTTCACTTGGGAACAGGGAACCAACGACCGTTCTTCGGCCTTGATTCCTGCCGCTTATCCGCGTCTTTTATCTCAACAAGTGGCTGCTTCTGTGGCAGGGGTTGACAGGATTATCTCATTTATGGTTTGTGGAATCATAGAAAGCCCCACGTCAACTTATCAGTTGGGGCAACCGGTGTGGTCACATAAAGTATACAATGACTATATGGCCTGGAAAAGGCGGATTGGCTGCTGGCAATTGGCCGAAGCTGCCTTTATGGAGAGATTGGCTAACGGGGCTACCATTGACATGGTGTTGGGAAAAGCGGATTTGAAGGCATTGCTTGATGGCAGGGTTGCCGAGGAAGACAGTAAAGATGCCCGTTGGGTGAAATTCGAGAAAGGTTATCATGAGCTTGTGGTAGATTTGCAGAAAAAGACCAGACTACGGAAAGTCATGCTTCGTATGCTGGACTATAATTTAGATGGAATAGGTATGCCGCTGAAAGTTTATCTGTTCACTTCGTTGGATGGAAAAGAATATAGATTAGCTTCTATCAAGGATACTCCCCATTTCCCGAACAATCGGCATGATGCATGGATTGAAAACTTGTTATTTGATCAATTGGATGAAAGCATCCGTTATATGAAGGTGGCTTTCGAAGCTTCGCAACAAGTGTATATGGATGAGTTGTTTGTTAATCCGGTGATAAAATAAAGACCAGTTGAGATGAGAGTGAGTTTGTGTTTATTAACGGTGTGGCTGTTTCTTGCTTGTGTAGGCCGCGGGGAAATTGTACCAATTCCTTCTTGGTCAAAATCGATGGCAAAGGAGAAATATATCCTAACCCCCAAAGCACCTGAGGTTCCACAGATTAATAGTCTATGGTGCAGCCTTGGAAATACAGAAAAAGTCTCTGTTCGTGATTTGTGGCATCAAAAGGATTTAGGGGAGTATAAAGGGGGATTTTGGACACAAGTCCCTTATCATGGAGTTACTTTTGTAAAAAAAATCACTCTTGTAGAGTGAACTGAAACTTTAAAATAAATAGTATGGAATTTGCTTTGGATAGATGGATTACCAAGCATAATGCTTGGATTGATGTTTTTGGACCAAACTACATGAGGTGGATATTTCGTGATGTGAAAATGACTATTTTGTTTTTGGGGCAGTTTCTCTTTGGTAAAGTGTTGCAGGTGTTTAAGGCAGGTGTGTTATTGGGAGCAGTGTCTTGCATACTATTTGTGCCAGGGCTAAAGGCAGAAAATTCTAGGCCATTTGTGATACCGGCATTACAGGAGTGGAAAGGCGGGGATGGCTATTGGCGCTCATCGTGTCGGTTGGTGTTGGACCCCCGCTATGCAGCAGAACTCAATCCGGTGGCAAACACATTTGCCGAAGATTTAGCAGTGATGTTTGGCAGGAAATATAAGGTGGCGGAAGGCGTTTCTGCCTGCTCGGGAGATATTTTTTTGACTTTGGCTGGAAAAGAAACAGAAGAGAATCGGGAGAAGTATTATTTGGATGTGTCTGATCGGATGGTGTTGACGGGTGCAACGACGCAGGCAGTGTTTTGGGGAACTCGGACCATTCTTCAAATGATGGAACAGTATGATGGGGCGGTGCCGCAGGGAGTGGCTGTAGATTGGCCCAATTATCCTAAGCGTGGATTTATGTTGGATGTAGGACGTAAATTTGTCCCCATTGGCTTTTTGAGGGATTATGTGAAGATAATGTCCTATTATAAAATGAATTGTTTCCAGATTCATTTGAATGACAACGGCTTTAAAAAGTTCTATGGCAATGACTGGTCGCAAACACCCGCGGCTTTCCGATTAGAAAGTACCGTGTTTCCGGGATTGGCCACGGAGGGGGCTCATTATTCAAAAAAAGAATTTGTTGAACTTCAGATGTTAGCCGAGCAGTATGGAGTGACTGTCTTGCCGGAAATAGATGTGCCTGCGCATTCATTGGCCTTTACGCGCTATAAGCCGGAAATTGCTAGTAAGGAGTACGGAGAGGATCACCTGGATTTGTTTAATCCGGAGACTTATTTGTTCTTGGACAGCTTGTTTGCAGAGTATTTAGGTGGAGAAAATCCGGTGTTTAGGGGTAAAGAAGTGCATATTGGTACAGATGAATACGATAATTCGGATCCTAATGTTGTTGAAAAGTTTCGCTTTTTTACTGATTATTACATTAAATATGTGGAGGGTTTTGGGAAGAAAGCGGTGGCATGGGGTGCATTGACGCATGCCAGAGGAGATCTTCCTGTGAAGTCTGACGAGGTACTATTGGACATTTGGTACAATGGTTATGCCGATCCCTTTGAAATGGCCGAATTGGGATTTGGATTGGTGAATGTGGCATGTAGCCAATTGTACATAATACCATTGACGGCACTCTATTACCACGATTACCTGAATATAGAGTGGATTTTTAATAACTGGGAACCCTATATGTTTGATGATAGAATATTTAGTCGGAATGATAGGCGTGTGAAAGGGGGAATGTTTGCCGTATGGAATGATTACATTGGAAATGGGATTACTTTCAAGGACATTCATCATCGTGCGTATCCTGCTATGCAGACATTAAGCTTGAAAATGTGGACCGGTGCTGTGGATGATTTGTCTTTCGCACGGTTTGATTCTTGCCGTCGTGCTTTGTCGGAAGCTCCGGGAGTGAATATTGGAGCAAAGGTAAAAACGATGGATGGGAAAGTGCTTCAAGTCTCGAAGTTGAAAAGGAATCAAAAGCTTTTGATAGAAGAAGTAGGGTATGATTATGAAGTGGCTTTTGATTTCACTGCAAAATCCGCAGATAAGGGCAGTGTGCTTTTTAAATCTTCCAATGCCATTTTGTATCAGAGTAGCCCAAAGTCTGGAAAATTGGCATTCTGGTCAGATGGTTATTTAAATGAGTTTGATTATATGTTTCCTATCGGTCAACGGGTACAAATTGTGATTAAAGGTGACCATACCTCTACAAGTTTATACATTGATGGAAAACTACATCAGACTTTGGATAAAAAGATACTTTATAAAATTGGCGAGGAGGTGGTGTACTACCAGTCCACTCTTGTTTTTCCATTAGCTTTTACTGGAAATTTTAGTGGGCAATTGTTAAATTTGAAAGTACTGCAAAAGTAATTCGAGTTCATGTTACAAGGATCCATTTTAGGTTATTCTTTGCCTTTAATTTGTTGTAAGAATTCATTGGTGGACACTAATGCTTTTTCATCTTTGAAGCATGTGGAAGTTGAAAAAGGATAGTGATAATTCCCTGATTTATATTCAATGGTTGTAATATATCCTGACGGAGATTATGGTGAAAATATTTTGCTGGGTCATACCAAAAGGCCTGGTTGGATATAATGATTAGTGCTAAAGTGCAATTATTAAGCCTGCTTTAAATTTCACTTTTAGCCATTAGCTTGTTACAACAGATATGTAATAAGATGTAAAGTGAAACTTAAAGTAGGGCTCATTGATTATTCTACATGTTGCTTTGAAGTACTTATGCAGAAAACAACTTCTATTATATTCATTCTTCTATGCTTCTTGTCAAGTTGTAGCTTCGAATCTAAAACAGAATTTCCAGCCTTTGATAAGGAGATTAGAGTAGATGGTGAGCAATCTGATACAGAATTGCTGATTAATATGGGATGGATTGACTGTGTTGATACATTCTTGGTAATGACGCATGTCGCCCAAAATGATTTTTGCCATGTATATTCCATTCCTTCGGGTATGAAAAAAATCCATACTTGGGGTTCATTGGGAAATGGTCCTGGCGAGTTCCTACAGCCAATAATTACATACGCTCACGAAAACACCTTCGGTTTGAATGATGTCAATATACAAATGTTGGCAGTGATGTCTCTAAAAGGCAACGGAAATGCTATTGAAATTGAAGAGCTGTCCAGAAAAAAAACTCCTTATAAGCGTGTGCAAGGTGAGCTCAATCCTGCAGATTATAATTTCGTACGACTGGATGAACAGCATTTTGTCTCCCTATTGTGCGGAAAGGACGGTAGTTTCTTTTCCTTACTGGATGCCAATCTGCAGCCTTTACAGAGGTTCGGCGAATCTCCGGTGGGGAACAAAATTTCTGTCCAGTCTTCACGGATGAATTTGAAAGGTTATCTGTCGGCGCATGACGGGCATATGGTGTTTGCGCCTAGCAAACTGCCGTATCTTGCTAAATACCACCTGGAAAATGGAACCATGGTAAAAGACTGGAACTTTTATTTTGATCGGTCTTTTTATGAATGTAAAGACTATAACCTCTTGTTTAGTAAGGCAAGAAGCTTTGGGCAGGTGTTGGATTTGGCAATGGATGACCAATATATCTATATTTTGTACTTAGATCAACTTTTAAGCGAGTATGACTATAATGACCCGCAAAAATCCATGGCGAACAAGGTGCTGGTTTTCAATTACTCGGGAGTACCCATAGCCAAGTTGATATTGGATAAACGAATCTATCAGATGGCTTTGTGTACAAAATTGCATAAGATTATCGGGCTGGGGAATCTGCCAGAACCTGCATTTGTTTCGTTTGATGTCGTTTTTTAGATATATAGTCTAGTATTTCCCTTATACACTAGAAATAGGATAGCGTATAATTATATGTTTTAATTTGTATATAACTGATATCCATTAAATTACTGAAGTGTTGATTTGATATCCTTTTTAGGCATTCTACCTTTGAAGCATGTGGAAGCCGAAAAAGGATAGCGACTAATTATAGCTCAGTAGATTTTTAGTGGGGAATTATTAGCTTACTTGCCAAACACGTACTTCGCAACCTTAGTATTAGCCTTGTTCTCATTTACGAAATCACGTTCAATATAGATGTCCGTTACTTTCATTGCATCGTCAATATGGTTAAGTGCTGCATGGACTATATATTTATCAATGCCAGCTTTATTAAGTGCAATGGTAGCCCAACTATGCCTTGCTGCGTAGTATTCCAAATCGTCAATTTCTAATATTGTACAAATTTCTTTTAAGCCGTAGTTGATAGCCTTATTGAAATCCTTCTCGTCAGCATAGTATTGATAGAAATTGAAGAGACGTTTACCAGTCTTATCCTTATACTTCTCAACAAGAGGCAGGATTAATCTGGGTATGTCAACCTTCATTTGAGCCTTATCCAATCTACGGTCTTTCGTCTTGGTACGATTATAGACGATTGTATAACCTTCCATTTCAGTGGCATTGTAAAGGTCTGCTGAATTGATTCCCATAAGACAGAATGATAGAATGAAACAATCCTTTGCCAAATTATAATGGCAGGGAGATTTTTAACCTTTCTTCATATCTTTATAGGGTAGCTTCCATAGCTTCTTTATAATATCTGCGGATATGGCTCTCTTTCTTGTTGCTTCCTGCTTGGGTATTTCAAGTTCCATGAAGGGTGAGTTGGGGATTAGGATTAAATTCTTCTCCTTCTTATTGTATTTCTTCTTGGCTTCATTGAATAACTTCTTAATGCTTATCAAATATAGAGAGAGTGAACGATTGGAAGGTACCCGTTTACCCTGCTGCATTAATCTTTTAGTCCGTATCTCACGTTCTTTATTCAAGAATGCTTTAAAGCTTTCTAAGAAGTCAAGGGTAATCAAATTAATATCCAATTCCTCTTTACCTATGAAACGGACTAAGGCATTAATGGCAGTGGTGTAGTTAGGTGCACCTTTGATAGTGGTTGAGGCTATCCACTCACGACTGAACTTTATAAAGTCAATGGTTTGTTGCTTCTCTTGTTCTCCATTTAGGTAGTTCATTACATCGTCTAACGTGTAGTTGTTTAACTCAATTTGGAGTTTGGCACACTTGTCATAGTAGCTGTGGATTAAAGCGTCTATATCTTGTTTTATGGGTGCTGAGGCTTTAATCTTGTAGTTCTTTGTTAAATCATTAGGGGTTGCGAATAGGCTTGTTGATATACGTTTCATTCTTCTGTTAAGAGTAAATCTAAGCCTTACGGTGAAACAGTCATTTGTCTTTCTTTGTACTTTAACTACTTCTGGGTTGATTGTCAGCATATTACACATTGTTTAATTGGTGAAACAATAGTGAAACAACTGCTCTTTATTAAGGCTAATATAACCAAGCAACAGACCCTTAATCGGAGGTCTCCATGAACTAAAAAAGGCTCTATCTCGTTAGAGATGAGCCTTTTAGTTTGTGGACCAGCCTGGGCTTGAACCAGGGACCTCCAGATTATGAGTCTGTTGCTCTAACCAACTGAGCTGCCTCGTTATCAACACGTTAATTATCTCTGTGTAAGTTCTGAGGTCAACAATGGGTCAACACTGAACTTATTATGCAAATTTACTAAAAATCTTATTCACAATGAAACATTCTCCATTGTGATTTGCTTTGGACAAGAATAATCACTAATTTTGTGTTATTCTAAAACAGGGAGTTATGTCAAGAGATGTGGTAAAACAAGAACTATTGGCGAAACTGAAGCAAGAACACTGCTTTTGGTCGTACAATGAAAACTTAATCAAGGATATTCCAGATGATATGCTGATTGAGAAAACCTTGTTACATCTTGACTTGGAAGAAATAAACCAACTGTTTCTAATTTATCCTTTCAAGAAAATTAAGCAGGTGTGGCTGGATTATCTTGTTCCCCAAGCGGAATATCTCTACACGTTGAATCGTTTTTTTGCATGGTATTATTTCAAGGCAAAGAAGCCAGATGCTTATATAAAGTCTATGGCTACCCGCCATCTTAATAAAATGTTTGCATGAAAGGTTTAGCTCCACACACGCTGCAAGTTTTTGAAGCCGTTTCTAAGTTGGACTGCATCAAACCCTATCTCTTGGTAGGTGGCACAGCTTTGTCATTGCAAATGGGAACTCGACAAAGTGAGGACTTGGACTTTATGAAATGGCGTACCTCTAAAACAGAGAAAATGGAAGTGGCATGGTATCAGATAGAGAAAGAGCTCGCTGTAATAGGTGATATTCAGCATAAGGACATTTTAGATATAGACCATGTGGAGTATTTAGTGTCTGGAGTAAAGTTCTCCTTTTATGCCTGTCCTAAATATTCTCCTGTAAGTATGCCTGTGGAATATCTGAATAATCTCAGATTGGCAGATGTAAAGTCTATTGGAGCTATGAAGATGGAGGTGATGCTACGCAGGAGTAATTTTCGCGATTATTATGATATTTATTCCATCTTAAAGTCTGGTGTACCTATCAACGATTTGGTATCTTTAGCCCTTACCTACTCTGGACATAAATTGAAATCCAAGAATCTGTTAGCTATGCTCACCAACGGCTCTCGTTTTACAAGAGATTCCCATTTTGAGCAACTTGCACCGATTTATGCTGTAACTGCTCAAGAAATAGAAGATTATATAAAGTTTTGTTTATTATAAACTGCTGCAACATTCTTGCGAATGGGATTATATATAGAAGTATTCCTTGAAATTGTAGTAGCTTTATAAAAAGAAAAACAGCATAAGAGTTTCCTCAAATGCTGCTCTGTCTTAAGTAGATTGGTAATTAGTCAATCTTCTTGTAAGTGGTTGTTGTAATGTCATCCAATTCCTCGCTACCATCATCCATTGTGTCCCAATCCTCAAAGGCGAGAACCAACTTAGTAGCTGTAAGTTCATTAACAGTTAGGACATCTGAATAACCATCATCGTAAGAGATAGTCAGCTTATTGTCTTTCAAAGACCAACGACTTGTTTCTGTATATCCACCGTCCGCATAGCCTTCTGTGCAAGTACCGTCAGCTTTGAACTCCCATAAACCATTGGTATATGCTTCATCAGAAGTTACTACTTCCTTATCATTCTCCACTTTGTGAATCTTCTCCCAAGTGGTCTGCCATTTACCTATAAGGTTAGCTTGTTCAATGATTGTCTGTTCATCTTCATCATCACTACATGCTGTAAAGTTTACAGCCAACATGACCATTAATAAGGTCGTTCCAATTAATCTTAAAGTTTTCATTGTTGTTAAGATATAGCTCATCTTTAGTTATCTTAACAACAGTGTAAATGGTATTCTCTTCTCCCCAATCAGTTGTATAATAAGTAACGAACATATATCTGTTAGGGAAGTATTCAAATGTATCATTTTGAGTGTCATTTTCGCCTTTCTCTGTATAGGTGTTATCCTTATTAAAGGTAAGGATTTCTCCCTCTGCTCAATGTTCTTCAATTCGTCATTGACCGTTTCGATCAAGGCTCTTTTTCTGAGCAAAATCTTGTCGGCAATACTCATCAGTGAATTCTTCATATTGTTTTTAACTTTAGTGACAAGCTGTATGCCATTAAGAAAAGGGTTCTCAAACAGAGCCTGACCAATATATCCTTTGTCTGCACATAGTTTTCCTTTGATGTTCTCCAGAAACTTACCTTGCTTCAACGGTTCCCGGTCATCCACGTTTCCAGGCGTGAACATGAAATTGAGAATTTCACCCTTGTCATTGATTATCAGATGCAACTTGAATCCGAAGGACCATCCCATTGAACATTTTCCACGCTCGGCAAGTCCCTCAAATGTCTTATGAATAAGGATCCTTTGGTTACGACAAACACGTAAGGGAGTGGAGTCCTCGCTTGTGGAGATTGACATCTGTCCAAGTGTTCTTAACAGGTGCAGGTCTTTGGATGGGTTGTAGGCATGGAACAAATTCAATGCTGCTGCAACTTCTTCTACAGTGACTGCTTCTTCTGCAAACTCACCCATGTTTAATGATTCTCTACGCTGTGCCATTTTGTAATAGTAGGCAGTGTCAAAATATATCTTGGCTTCCTTTCTGTTGTGGAACTTCTTTCCTGTTGGTAGATGAATTATCATGTCAGTTTAAATATTAGTAAATTAATAAGATAGTTTCTGCAATGAAATATAATAGGTAGTAACCTTTCCATTCTTTTTTCTCCTTGTCTTTAGATAGTTATTAAGATTAGCCCACAATCCAATGTGAACCTTATTATCTTTCACTCCCTGTTTAAGAGCCTTTGTTCTTATCTGTTCATAAGTAAATTCTTTCATTTTAGATATTCTGAATAGTTTGTAGTCTGCTTATCTGTGTGGTGAGATTATCTGTTTGTGGTACTTATTTTGGGGTCAACAATAGGTCAACAACGAAGCAAAACAGCCTGTTTCTTGTCAGTATTTCGAAAATCCAAAGAGAAGAAGTCCTAATAAAAAAGCCCCATAAACACTTGTTTATGAGGCAATTCTTCGTGGACCAGCCTGGGCTTGAACCAGGGACCTCCAGATTATGAGGCTCTAAGTTAGCCCTCACTATAAGGCTGTGAATCACTAAATTAATTATCTCTCTTTTTGCTTGTGTGAAACAATAGTGAAACACACAAGCAAACATATTGATAGCTTATTATATCAAAATCCTGCTCTTGTAATGTCACAATAAAGAGGATTGCTCATATCTTCTGTAAATAGAATTAAAACAAAGATAGTCATTATCCTTTCAATTGCCAATGCTTTTATTGCAATATTTTAGTGAATGGGGGCTATATGGGAAGTATTCTTTAGAAATGTAGTATCTAATAAAAGAAACAGCATAAGAGTTTCCTCAAATGCTGTTCCGTTCAAGTAGATTCGGTAATTAATTAATCTTCTTGTATGTGGTCGTAGTAATATCATCCAATTCCAAGCCACCGTCATCCGTATTGTCCCAATCCTCAAAGGCAAGTACCAATTTAGTAGCTGTAAGCTCATTGACAGTAAGGACATCAGAATAACCATCATTGTAAGAGATAGTCAGCTTATTGTCTTTCAAAGACCAGCGACTTGTTTCTGTATATCCACCTTCAACGCGGCTCTCTATGCAAGTACCGTCAGTTTTGAACTCCCATAAGCCGTTGGTATATGCTTCGTCAGAGGTAACGACTTCCTTACCATTCTCCACTTTGTGAATCTTCTCCCAAGTGGATTGCCATTTGCCTATAAGATTGGCTTGTTCAATTACTGTTTCATCTTCATCATCGCTACAAGCTGTAAAACTTACAGCGCATAAGACCATTAATAAGGTCATTCCAAATAATCTAAATGTTCTCATTTTGAATTAAAGTATTTATTGTGAATAAAAATATATTCTGCAATTTGCCTAAACACATCACCTGCCATCAATCCGCCACTTGCAGGTAATTCCTCTTTATGAATGGAAACAATAATAGAATATTGGGGAGCATTGGCAGGGAAGTAACCGCAGAACTCTACAATATAGCTTCCATCTTCAAGTTGTACTGTTCCTGTTTTACCTGCTACTTGTACTTTGGAAGACTTGGCAGATTGTCCCAGTCCATCAGTGACCACATATTCTAATGCTTGCTTCAAACTATCAATATTGGCTTGGTTGGCTATCTGTGGATTGATAACCATTGTGCTGCCTTTATAAAGTTGTGGTTGTACCATTCTCCCCCTATTAGCTATGGCATTATAAAAGGTTAGTGTTTGTATAGGAGTAATAGTTTGATTATATCCTATGCAGTACCATGCGAATGCGGTATTACTCCAAGAACTATCTTTAGGAGTAATGAAGTGTGCAGGTTTCAGATTAGTAATTCCTGTAATGCTGTCTGGCTTACCATAGTTCATTTTATCCAACAGATTGAAGTATGATTGTGCATCTGTTCCAAATGCTTTCTCCATTGTTTTATAAACAGCAATATTAGAACTTGAAGCCAATCCTTGTTTGATGGTAATTTTGCCATAGCCACCTCTATGCCAATTATGGTCTTTCAACTCTCTATCATGCACTTGATATATTCCTTCTCCTGTATCAACCTTGTCAGATAGTTTCACCTCTCCTGTTTCTAATGCAGCCAATATGGATATGGGCTGTATCAATGCTGATTCATGTGCTTGGGAGAAGTTCTCACAAGGTTGGTAGTCTGCACTGTCTTTCCTTTCAAGTCCCACCATAGCCTTTATATGCCCTGTCTGAACTTCCATAACGATAGCTTGCCCAGATAAGGCATTGAGTTCAGTTAGCTTGTTCTCTAAGATAGAGGTAGCTTTAACTTGTAAAGTACTGTGTATGGTAACAACTTGTTTAGCTTCCTGTTGTTTGGGGTGGCACGAAGACAGAAAGCTAATTAATATGGCTGTAATGCAAAGTGACTTTCTCATATAGAAGTTTATCGTATTATTCTATCAACTTCTTCTATCAATTGTGATAGACTTATTTCAAAAGTTGTAATCCAATCCATAAGTGAGACAGACTTACCATCCCATCTATTTACATTATTATCCATTTTAACCATAAACTGTGCGTATTCTGGCATTGTTGATAGAATATTTGTAATCTGTTCATAGTAACCTACGCATGATGGTATTAATTTAGAAATTCGAATGGCGCTATCATAGTTTATGTCGTTCTCATTCTCTCTTAATATAGTTACAATATTCTTGAATTGAATATTAATTTTCTCTACATAGCTATTTATCTTAAAAACAGCCGCACTTGAATTTGAGTAATCCATAAGTTTATATTTTAATAGGTTATTGTTTGTCTAAAGTCATATGTAGGTTGAAGAACTTATTATCTGTACCACCATATTCAATCAGTTTATATTTGGTCTGTACAAAGTTCTGCTGCTCCAACTCTAAATTAATGGTGATATTTCCATCTGTTGTTGAGTAATAATTGTTAGACACACGTTGTAGGGTTATTTTAGAAGTGGTAGGTTTATTGGATAATGTCAATTCTACTTTTCCTTTAATAACTGTAAGGTAAACTTCTTGGTTAAGAAACTCGTTGATGGTTTCCTGCTTCTCATGTTCAGAGAGGTTATTATTCTTAAATGTGACCTCAGAGATTAGATATGTCCCAGAGGTATCACAAGAAGATAATAGTAAAACCATTAATCCCAATAGATGAAATATTCTCATGTGATAGTTGTTTTAGTAATTAGTCTTAACTTGCCAAGCTGCAACCAATAAAGAATCCTATAAGCACTATAACTAAAATGAATAGCCCCAACTTAATATCATTTGCATCCATAATTATATAAGACTTTCAGCTTGTTTAAGACACATTTCAAGAAATCCAACCAATGTCGTAGAATCTACCTTATCGCCTTTAAGTCTGTAAACTGCTATTCTGGCAGAACTGTGTTGATTCAATAGGTCTTTAATTCTATCTAAATCCCTGCGGACTAACTTTGTTAATTCTTTGGATTGTATGGTATGCTTCATTCCATTCAATTCTATCATAGGAGCTAAAGCATTCATGTTTCTCTCTATCTGAATAATGAGAGAATTAATTTCATTTACAGCATTGATTCCACTAAATAAACCCATAGTACTGATAATTGTATGCCTACCTGTTCCCTATGGATAAGCTGTTAAAATAAAAAGGTGTGGGAACTATATATGTTTTACCCTACTGACTGGCTTCTCGCATTGCCTTTGGAGTGGATAAAACAATAGCCCCACACCAGTTTGAAATATAGAAACCTTATAAAAGGTAGGTATATAACAAATGATGTGGGTGCTATTGCTACCATCTTCACTCCATTTCAAATTTTGCGAGAATTTGTCAGTAGAAGATAATTTCAATAACACCTTTCGTTAAATATGTCCTTCCAACTCCCTAACGCATTAGTTCATTGGAATTGGTGCAAAGATAATGAAAGGTTTCAAATCATTAGGTATGAAGTGAGAATTAATAGTAAATTCCCTGCTCTCAAACATACTCTGAATGGGATATTTAAGCAAAGATGCATCTGAACTCTGTAAATCCATGTGGGTATCAAATTCACTTCTTCCCATATAAGAACTAAATTCAGAATATTCTTACCTGCCTTGAATTATCATCTTTAAGTTGGTATATTGTTGGATATTCAAGAAGTGCTACCTGTGACATGGGTTATAAGAGTTGAGATAGTTCTAAAGTTCGTAAACTTATGGAATTGACTTACTTCTATAAGGCTGAAATGCCAAACTACCAAGATTGGACTTTAGATGTGTCTAAGCTCAATATTTCATGGATTTGGGACAGAACCATTCAGACCACTATATAAGGTGAATCTTAATAATTCTGTCCCAATCATCAGAAACTCAAACAGTCATAAGTTTGTAAGATTTCTTCCTGTCTTAGTCCCAAGTATCTCTTAGTAATGGCAACTGAACTATGGTTGAATAGTTCCATGAGCTTTACTAATGCTAACTCTGCGTTATCACTGTTCATGTTATAGACCTGCCTACCAAAAGTCTTTCTAAGAGAATGGCAACTAAAGTTCTTAATCTTTAACCTGTACTTCTTCTTCACCTCTTTAAGAATGATATTGATTCTCTGGACTGTGAAGATAGTGCCTTTCTGACTTATAAGGATTGGTGCATTAGTTCCAACGGGATTGATATGCTCGTAGCACTCTTTAATGTGTTCCTGTAATTGTGGATTCAGTCTGATAGTTCTTACCTTGCCTGTCTTTTTCTCAATTACTGTAAACTCGTCAGCACCTAATATCTGCTTCCACCTTAGAGATAGAATATCAGATATTCTTAATCCTGTGAAGCATCCCAAAGCTATAAGGAGTGAGATTTTATAATTCTCGTCTTTAGCTAACTTCCTTATGAGATTCATTGCATCAGACCATATAAGATAGTCTGCGGTTGTGCTTGAATATTTAAGTGACATAATGTTCTGTTTTATAAGTTAATGAATAGAAGTGAATATTAATTCTGAGTTGGATTTACTAACTCATTGATTATTAAAGGAACATTCACTAATTATCAAAGTGAATATGATAAGGACACCCAACTTAAAAATTGAGTGCCCTTTACCTTATTATAATTCTCCTTCGTCTGCGAAGCTGTAATATCCTGCATCTGTAAGTATGAGGTGGTCTATTACTGTAATTCTCATAAGCCTTGCAGCTTCTTTGACCTGCTTAGTAATATCCATATCCTGCCTGCTTGGTTTCAGACTACCACTTGGATGATTATGTGCAAGAACAAGGGCTACTGAATTAGTAAGCAATGCAGCTTGCAGAATAACTCTCACATCAGCACAGGTTTCAGTAATTCCACCCTCTGATATGAGCGTATAGCCTAAAACTTGGTTGGATTGGTTTAGGAACAAGACCTTAAAATATTCCTTGTAACAGATTGTACCCTCTTTATATGTAGGGAGTAAGTATTTATAAGCGTCCTCTGAACTGACTACCTTATATATATTCTTGAATTTGGGTTTGTAGGACAGTTCCACTTCACCCACAGTATAATCTATATTCATATTGTATGATATTTAATAGGTTGGTAGAAATAAAGAAAGGACACCAACTTAATGATGCCCTTTCCTCTCTCAATCAACAATCCACTCAGCCCAAGAACCAAGCGTATTCACTATCTCCTAATTTGGCACGTTGTATGCCTTGTACAAACTCTGTGCAGTTAAGATTCCTCTCCAAGAAGTTATCGATGTAACTTGACTTCACAGAACCATTGAGCAAGTTTAAGAGTTGCCAACCTGTAATGCTGTCCCCTGTACTCTTAAAGTTTGCATCAGAAACGAATGCTCTGCAAGCTGCATTAATCTGACTGTCTCCCAATAATAGACGAGGTAAGCGTTTCTGTTGGTTGGGTGTAAGAGCTTGATATAATCTCATCCTGCCTATTATTTGGCAGAACTCGCTTGTAGAGATTGACATCTGCCCAAGTGTCCTTAACAGATGCAGGTCTTTTGATGGATTGTAAGCATGGAACAGATTCAATGCTGCTGCATATAGTTCCTGTATGCTTAGGACTTCTATCTTATCCTGCAAGCCGTCAGTAGTAAGCATTAAATTTGAGCACACGCGATTACGAAAGCCTATAAAGATTTTAAATTTCTCAACAGATTTCTTACTGTACAGGTTAATCTCGTTATATGCTCTCACTCCACCAATGGATAATGCTAAATGATTACCGTATTCATCGTGTACAATAGACGGGATTTCAAAACAGAAGCACATTCTCTGATAGAACAAAGTCTTCTCTTCATCTGTCAGTTCAGATGCTTTCTTGCCTAATGCACTTGGGATTCTGCCATTGATAGGGTGTGAGATTCTAATCTCTGGCATATCAAACTGCTCTCCATTGAAGTAGTCTTTGGCAGCATCCACTACTGCACCTATAAAGGATTGGTGACTAATGGTTTCCTCCATTGATGCAAAACTTGGAATGATGCAGTCTTGTTGTAAGTGCTGCAAGGTTACTTCCTGCGTGTTGGCTTCAATGAAATGATTTACTCTCTTGGGTGCTGCAACTTCTTCTACAATGATTGCTTCTTCTGCAAACTCACCCATGTTTAATGATTCTCTACGCTGTGCCATAGCTGGCATAATTACTAAATCTCTCATAATGAATTTGAATTAAATGATTATTGATTGAATGGATTTAACAAGAACAAACCCAAAACACAAGTGAATTACTTCGCTTGCATCTTAGGCTGTTCTATGTCTTTCCCTAAAGATTCTTTCAAAGGAAGTTGAGAGTAATAGTAAATTATTGGCAGGCTGTGGTAATAGTGCATCGTGCCCCCTCTTTGATTTAATAAGAATGCTTATCCCTGTCAGCCATTAGACTGCATTTCTAAAGCATTCTTTTTATTTAAAAGCCATGAGGGGGGATGAAATAGTGGTATGGTTGCACGTTTATATTATATTCTTCTTTTGTAGTTAGCGAATTTCCATTTATAGTGGCATGAAGGACATTCTGTATGTGTATCGTTAAACTCTGTGCCACATTTGGGGCAGAATAATATGTTTAGGTCTTTATGTCCTTTTCCTAATCTGTTGTTTACCCATTGAGGGACAGGTCTGTTAGAGGATAGATATTTATTAGCCATTCTTTCAAAAAAGTCATTAGAACAACAGGTTAGACAGTCTGGGCAAATGCACAATCCATTGGGACACCTTTTACTTTCTCTGGAATCAATAATTCCATCTTTGCAATTAAAGCAATGATTAATGTAAATTTCATGGTGGTATTCTTTACATTGTGTATTGTCACAATGGTAATATGTGTATTCATTGGAATCATTTCCTCTACTACGTTTGACAGGGAATAGAATATGACCACATTCTTTGCATTGGAGTTTATCTACAACCTTTTGAGCTTTAAGCATTACGTCAACGAATTTATTATATTCTCCATCTGCAATAAAACCGCATCCTTTATCCTCTATAATATTATGTCCTAAGATGTTTAACATATCTGTCAGTTTATAATCCTGCCATGATTGTTTATATTCAATAGCGGTTCTAAAACATGGTTGGTGCTTGCACCAGACAAAATTGTTATTAGTAATATGGTGCTTCTTATCAGATAAATTCCCATAGCAAATATCGGTTGGTCTGGGTAAACTGTTTTTGAGATTGTTGTAAATATCCTTCCAGTCTGTAAAAAATGGTGGGTTGGTTTCACCTGTGTTTTGGATATAAAATCCCTTCAAGATTCTATTAATAAGCTCCTTCTTCTGAATAGGAATAACCCATTCTTCCTTACAATTACTTCCACTCCATTCATTCAGTGTATTAATAATATTTGCTTTTATTTCCTCTTTATTAGAGAACATTTCAACAGAAGGGCTTAAAGTGAATCTTGCTTTATTTATGGTTAGAAGTTCTGGTATAAGGCATTTACTTATTTCATCTGCATCTTTCATATTCCAAGAATTATCTGGATATTTATTTCTTAAAAGGAGTAATAGATTAGGTAAATCTTCCTTGCTGTCATTTAATTCATTAATAAGAGATTCTACATAGTCAATATCATCATAAGATAAGTCCTTTAGATTTCTTATCCTGCTAATTGCAGTAGTTGTACGCTCTCTAAAATTGTCTAAAGCTAATGTGCTATTTGCCGTTATTTGGTATTCAACAAGAAGAAAGCCATTAAACTTTGGATTTATTCGTAACCCACCATTGCAGGTGTCAAACAATCGTTGTGAATCTAAGTTTATCTTTACTTTCTGATTTCCAGATTGCTGTATGGCTATATCAATAACCCCATTAAGAGTTAGAAATGTCTTTTTATCTGCATAGTTTTTTATGGCATCTATGAGTATTTCTAATGAGGGATTTACTTCTGTTCTAAAACCGAATAATGCGGCTTGATAGTCAGCCAATAGTTTACGCTTAGAGTTTAATAAGGTTTCCAAGAAACCTATGTTTATTGAGTAATTCTTATTTCTATGTTCTTCAAATAACTTCCTTATTATAAGCGTTCTGATGGTTATTCCTAAATAGTAGAAGTATTTCTCAATAATGCTTATATCTACCATTGTATGCAAATCGTTAAGCCATAACATTAGTTGAATGATTTCATTATGTGCATTTGATGTGATTTCCGCCAGCCCATAGTTCATAGAGTCTTTCTTCTGTTGCTGAATCCTACTAAATATAAGTCTGAATTGCTTGAAGATTCCTAATCCTCTATAAATAAAGGCATCACCAGTGATTGCCATTGCATTAGTAAGTAATGGTGATTCTATTACTTTAAAATTATAGCCAAATTCATTTAATATGGGCAAAATAAGCTCTTGGCTATTAAGAGATGCGAATGAAATGTATTTATATAAGTCTTTTATGAACCATTCTTGTATAGTAGGATAGTCAGTTATCTGTCTGTGAATGGCTTTTTTAAATGCTTCTGGTTGGAATTTAGATGTGTTGATTGCATATAGTACTCTTAAAATGTATAGATAATAAAACTTATCAGTAATCTTATCATGGAATATATATTCTTGAAACAAGGTATTCCAATCTTGTTCACTGTAATTAAAGAACCTGAACCGTTGAGTTTGTAGATTATAAAATCCTGTAGCTGTTTTCTCTCTGGATTCTAATATAACTTCTGGCAAGTGTTTAACTTGTAATCCTTTATCTGTAGCCCAATAGCCTTCTTTGGTCTTGTGATTAAGAAGCTCAAAGTGTATGTAGCAAAGTTGTTCCATGAATAATATGCTTTTAAATGTATCTACAAATATAAGATTTAAAAAGGAAAAATAAGTTGATTCTTTATTGTCTATTGTCAGTATATTGCTTCCCAATTTTGGGAAATTATATGTTATGTGCTTATAAAGTAGATTTAAGGTAGGTTGGGGATTATTCGTACTATCTCTTAAAGTAATAGACAGTATTTAACATCCCCATTGCCTGTTATTGGAACATTATTCGTTATAATTATGAATCTTTCTCTCTGCAATATCTTCATCTGTAAGAATATTGGGATAGATGTTCTTTACTAATGCAAATGATGTTTCAGAGGTAATGATGAATATCTTCCTGTCTTTAAGATGTATTCCTTTATCATCCCTTTTTATATATCCGCTATCCTCTGCCTGTTTTAAATATCTTGAAACGGAACTCTCACTTATGTTCAGTTCTTTAGCTAATTCACTTTGGATATATTTACAGGTATTTGTGCCATTCAAGCACTTGCATTTTAGTAAAACAAGAAATCCTTTTAATTGGCGTGATATGGGTTCATTGTATAGCTTCTTGCTTATAAGGACATAATGCTCTGTATTCAATATATATCTGCATCTGTCAAAACTCCCGTATTTGCCTTTAATTGAATGCTTGTCTATCTGAATCAGATTCAAGTCCTCAAACTTATGCAGCCATTGCCTTATCTGTTCTTCTTTCTTTATTCCATAAAACTCTGTCAATGCCTCTTGCTTGACATTTGAAACCATAGTATAGCAATCAGAGCATAGAGCCAAACAATAGAACAGGTATGCTTCTAACAGGTCAAGTTTGCCTGCAATAGTTTCAGTTATTCTTCTGTATGATAATTCTGTTCCTGTCATTAGCAACTGGTTTATTATAGTCAGTAAAGTATATCTTGTTCTCTTTTACCAATCTCCTGTATCTGTGATTGCCAAAATAAGACTTGGCATCTTTCTGGGTGGTAAATTCCAACCCTGTGGGTAAATGAATAATCATAATGAATAGATTGAGTTTATAAATTATCATCATCTTAATAAATGGGTATTCATGCGACTTGCGTAGCAAGGCGAATGATAGGTAGAGTATTTTTAGGCAATAGGTATTTATATATAGGTATTTATAAGTAGCCTACCTATTTGAAAGTCCCACCCCACCTATTTGCAAGAGCCGCCCTACCTGTTTGAAATCTCAATGTTTCAGACTTTAGATGTGTGTCAGCTTAAATATTACTGAGTTAATAAGCCAACTTCTGCAATGCGATATAATAGGTAGTAACCTTTCCATTCTTCTTTCTCCTTGTCTTTAGATAGTTGTTAAGATTAGCCCATAATCCAATATGAACCTTGTTATCTTTTACTCCCTGTTTAAGAGCCTTAGCCCTTATCTGTTCATAGGTAAATTCTTCCATTTTGATATTCTGAATAGTTTGTAGTCCGTCAATCTTTGTGGTAGGATTATCTGTCTGTGCTACTGTAAAAGTAGTAATTCCACAATTGGGGAACTAATGATAAGACCACAATTCAGAAGTATTAAGTAGGCAGGGAAACCTCTCACATTTCCCTGCTCCTTGTCAATCCTCCTTGTTATGTTCAAAGCATAGAACTAAGTGTATAATTCCATTCTCATTCTTGAAAGCTATTCTTGGATTATTAACTTCCTTATATGTAATGGAAGTTATAATAATGGGGAACAGTTCATTTTCATTATAAAGTTTGAGACTATTCTTAATATATTCATTAGAACTGTATTCTGGGAGAATGAAACTGAACAGGTAGAGCTTAACATCATTATATTGCTGCATTTTAGCTCTTACCATTTCTTGTTTAGCAATTATTGCTTCGTAGATAGTGCTTAGATATAAGTTGGATTGTATGAAATATGGGTTCATTGTTTTATTATTTAATTGGTTAAGAATTAAGCCCACCTGTCACATGGGCTTGTTTATTGATGGCTTATGCAGCTTGTTCCTCTTTAATCACCCCATGATTCTTTAGATATTGAGTGAGCATTTCAGAATAGATAGTGTTCACATGGTCTGATTTTACTTCATTTATAATTTTAATGCTGCTTTCATTCAATGTCTTTATGGTGTTGAGCACCTTATCTAATCCAATCTTCTTGTCTTCTCCATTCGGTGCATAGTTGGCAAGTTGGGTGATTGCATCAATCATGTAGCGATGTCTGATAGTGTCCTTAGAAATCTTCATGTCATTTAAAGTCTTGATAATTTCATCTCCTACTGTCAAGTCATATTCTGCAAGTTTGGTTTCACAAACTCCCTGCATGGCACTGTTCCAGACTTTTAAACTTAGTGTCTTACCAAAATTATAGTATTTGGTGATTACGCTGATGTTTGCTTTCAATTCCAATGCCTTTTGGAACACTCTGTTAAAGAACTCCTGCTGTGTAGCTAATGCTGCGTTACCTGCCTTCTCCAATCCATTGAAACCTCTGCTCAACACATTGTTCACCCCTCTGTATTTGCCAAACTCCTGTAAAGAATCAAACTTTTTAATTCTTACATTCTCTATGGTCAGTTTGGTGTCGTCTTTGACTATGGCATTGAGATTGTACTCGTGGTAACTTGCCCATTGCCAATATCCATTTGCATTATCAACAGGAACGTAAACATTGGGGGTGTCTTTAGGTATGATGTTTCCGTTAAGGTCTTTCAGTTCAATGTCTGCATTGTAAAACAGGGCAGCTTCCGTAATGTAAAGAGGAACTTTATCAAAGTCCTTATTGGTTATCAAGTCCTTTCCGCATTCGACGTTTACCTTGCTTACTGCCATGCTGTAAACAGATGTGGCGATGATAATTTCCTTTTGTTCTTTAGTGAGGATTACCTGTTCGGCTGTGTTGGTAACTTCATTCCAAACTTCTATTTTAGTGGTTGGAAGTTCCACCTTTTTAAGTGCTTCAAGGTATGCAGTTTCAGCCTTACCAACATTGACCTGTGCAGACTTCTTGATATTGGCTTCTGCACTCTTGTTAGCTTCAAGCACGTTCTTGGCTTCTATCAATTTCTGACGGGCTTCTTCTACTGCTTGTAATTTAATCTCTGCGGTTGTCATTTTTACTTCTTTCATATTATTGTTCTGATTTAAAGATTCAACTTCATTCTTCACTCTCTCTTCGGTTACATTTGTTAATTCTGCCATAATTTTAATCTTTTAAATTGTTATTATTCATTCAGTGCAACCGTCAAACCTATGCGCACTTGGCTTTCTGATTACGCTGCAAAACTACTTGCTTCTGGGCTGATTAAAAGAGAGAATTTAATGGGCTGTTTTACTTCCCCTCTTAATTGGTAGCTCGTCCGCTATCGTTTTGACGGTGCAAAGATGGTATATAATGGCAGGATTAAAAGAGAGAAAAAAAGTCCTACTCTTATGTACCCTCTTAATGGTACGGAGTAGGACTTGGTTGGTTATCAGTGTGTTGTTAGAAGTATATGCTATTCACAGTATCAATTCTCTTGTCTTTATATTGCTTGATGTAGCCTTTTAAAGTAAATTCATCCTCTGAGAAATTCTTATTCGTAGATAGCTTAGTGAAATAGATAAGTCTTGATATGAGTAATGTCTTACTAAGTGATATGGTGCTTCCTTTCTTCTGTCTGACATTAAACAGCTTATTATAAGGAGATAGATTGAAGAAGTCGTTGAATATCTTATAGAACAGCCATATCTGAACGGATTCCTTTTCTTCTGCATCAGTAGTCATGCTGACTTGTTGGCTCTGCATCCAAGGGTGTTCCTCTATCTCCTTTAAGTTATTGACAATGGTCGTAGCCAAATATCCTATGGCATTGGCATTATCAATTACTATCTGATGCTTGCCTTCAATCTTTACAGAGACAGTAATAGGCTTTTTAAAACTTACTCCAAATTGGTTAATCTCCTTATGGTTGTCTGCTATGGCTTTGGCGAATTTGGTGAGCTGTTCTATTCCAATGCCTGTTGCTTTCATTCCATCCAAGCACGTTCCACAAGTATAGTCAAAGATGAACAGAAGTAGAAACCAGAACTTATCTATATCAACTCCCAAACCTTTCAGAGTATTCTGTATATCCTCATGGGCTATATAATCTTCGTATGTGAAGTTACCATATAGTTCATTCTGATTATATCTCCTTATAAATATAGGTAGGGCGGTAGTGCCACAGATATATCTTTCTCCTGTGGATGAGTCTATATCTACGTCTGGAATATATTCAATAGCTATGGCTTCCATATATTCCAAACGGGTGTCAATGCTTATATAATCTTCCTTTAACTGCTCCATGATTATTAGTTTAAGGCAAAGTTAAAAAATAATCCCCACCTGCATTGCTACAAGTGGGGAATTATTAGCCTACTTACCAAACACGTACTTCACAACTTTGGCATTAGCCTTGTTCTCATTTACAAAGTCACGTTCAATATAGATGTCAGTTACTTTCATAGAATCGTCTATGTGATTGAGGGCGGCATGAACTATATATTTGTCTATGCCTGCTTTGTTCAATGCAATGGTAGCCCATGAATGGCGTGCTGCATAGTATTCCAAATCGTCCACATCTAATATTGCTCCAATCTCTTTCAGACCAGAGTTGATAGCCTTGTTAAAAGTCTTTTCATCCCCATAATATTGATAGAAGTTAAACAGACGTTTGCCTGTGCTATCCTTGTACTTATCAATAAGAGGTTGTACCATCTTAGGAATATCTACCATCATCTTTGCACCATCCAATCTACGAGCCTTGGTCTTGGTCCTGTTATAGATGATAGTATTCCCTCTCATTTCAGTAGCATTGTAAAGGTCTGCTGAATTGATTCCCATAAGGCAGAACGAGAGAATGAAACAATCCTTAGCCAAATTATAACGGCAAGTGGACTTATATCCTTTCTTCATGTCTTTATAAGGCAACTTCCACACCTTTTTAATAATGCCTGCTGGAATGGCTCTCTTACGGGTAGCTTCCTGTTTAGGTATCTTGAAGTCCTCAAAGGGTGAGTTAGGAATAAGAATGAGGTTCTTGTCTTTCTTATTGTACTTACGTTTGGCTTCATTGAACAGCTTCTTAATGCTTACCAAGTAGAGGGAGAGGGTACGATTAGAAGTAACACGCTTACCCTGCTGTATCAGTTTCTTGGTACGTGCATCACGTTCTCCAATCAAGAATGTTTTGAACTGTTCCAAGAAATCTAAGGTGATAAGATTTATATCCAATTCTTCTTTACCAACAAATCGTACTAAGGCATTAATGGCAGTAGTGTAATTGGGTGCTCCTTTAATGGTGGCAGAAGCTATCCACTCACGACTGAACTTTATAAAGTCAATGGTCTGCTGTTTCTGGTGTTCACCGTCCAAATAATCCATTATATCTTCGATGGTGTAATTGTTTAACTCAACTTGGAGCTGTGAGCATTTCTCTTGATAATCTCTGACGAGACGTTCAACCTTACTTTTTAAGGGGGATGAGGACTTGATTTTAAAGTCTTTAGTCAAGTCCTTAGAGGTGGCGAACAGGCTTGTAGATAGCCTTTTCATGCGCCTGTCAAGAGTGAATCTAAGGCGAATGGTGAAACACTCGTTGGATTGTCTTTTAGTCTTAACGACTTCTGCGTTGATAGTCAGCATATTGTACACTGTTTAATTGGTGAAACAATAGTGAAACAACAGCTATATATTAGGGCTAAATCAACCAAGAGCAACAGATTCATATCTGGAGGGTCTGCAAACAAAAAAGGCTCCATTCTGTTAAGAATGAGCCTTTTAGTTTGTGGACCAGCCTGGGCTTGAACCAGGGACCTCCAGATTATGAGTCTGTTGCTCTAACCAACTGAGCTACAAGTCCGATGCATCCTTGCTTGGATAGCGGGGGCAAAAGTAGCATTTTCTATTGAAATATGCAAGACTTTTGGATAAAATTCCTTATAACCTTTGTCCTTAGAACTTATAAGTTCGTTTTGGATTCTTGGGAAACCAGCCTTTTTTCACTCGTTCTTCCTGCTCGAATATCTCCTTGATGGTCCAGAACGAGGAAAATGCAAAGACGCCCAAAAGGGAGGCTATCATGATGTTCTCCGTATAAAGGGAGGCAATGATGCCGCCGATGCCGAGTAAAAGGAAAATCCACCAGCACTTGGTGCCCCAATAATATTCGGCTTTCACAACTATGGGGTGAAACAAGCCGATGATGAGGAATGTGCAGATACCTATGACAAGGCCCGACAGATGATATTCGTTCAAGAAATCCATTGTTGTTCGTTATTTCTCGGGGCAAATAGGAATCTCCTTCTTGATGCTCTGTTCCAGGGAAATCAAGGTCTCGGTAGCGGTTACGCCAGGAATCTCCTGCATCTTGTTGTTCAGCAAATCCATCAGATGCTCGTTGTCGCGGGCATATACCTTGGTCAGCATGGTGTACGGACCAGTGGTGAAGTGGCATTCTACGATTTCGGGAATCTTGCCCAGCTCAGCAACTACCGTCTTATACATGGAGCCCTTTTCCAGCTTGATTCCTACGTAAGTGCAGGTTCTGTATCCAAGGGACTTGGGATTTACATGATAGCCTGAGCCAACAATAACGCCAAGGTCAATCAGGCGCTGTACACGTTGATGGATGGCAGCACGTGACACGCCACATTCAGCAGCTACGTCCTTGAAAGGGATACGGGCATTTTGGGAAATGATTTCCAGAATCTGCCGGTCAAGATTGTCTATTTTTTCCATAATAGTAAATAAGTAAAGTTCTTGTTGTTATCAAATAGTAAGCAAATATAGGACTTTATTTTAATTTATCTATAAAAAGGGACGGAAAAATGAATAAAAGTGAGGGGTAACGATAAGGCGCGGATTACGCGGATTTCACGGATTTAGTTTACCAAATCCGCGTTATTCCGCGTAATCCGCGCCTAAAAGAAGTATCAAGAGGGTTTTGCCCCTCCCTTCGGATTGTTACATTACTTCTCGATACCCAGCAGTTCCACTTCGAATATCAAAGTAGAGAACGGCTTGATTTGGCTACCGGTTTCTCTTGAACCGTATGCCAGGTCGTAGGGGATATAGAGTTCCCACTTAGAGCCGACGGGCATCATGGTGAGGGCCTCTGTCCAGCCTTTGATTACCTGGTTGGCACGGAAAGTAGCAGGTTCGTTGCGCTTGTAAGAGCTATCGAATTCTGTTCCGTCAATCAGCGTACCTTTGTAGTTTACTTTCACCTTGCTGCTGTCGGCAGGAACGGCACCGTTACCCTTGGTGATGATTTTGTATTGCAGACCGCTCGGGGTAGTTACTACACCTTCTTTAGCCTTGTTCTCAGCCAGGAACTTTTCACCGGCAGCTTTGTTGTCAGCATACTTTTCTGCGGTTGCTTTTTCTTTGATGGCATCCATCTGAGTACGCATGTACTCTTGAGCTTTCATCATATCCATAGCACCACCCTTGCCGATGACACCTGCTACGAAACCTGCCAGCAGATTTTCGCGACTGATGCTCTGTGTAGAGTCGTTGCCGAAGATTTGTTGGTTGAAGCCTTCCACCCATTGCTTGCTGACCATCTGGCCTACTTGCAGACCGGCCATGTAAGCCACGTCTTTCTTATCGATTTTGGCTGCGCCTTCGTTGAAACCTTTCAGGAATTCTGACATCTGGGTTGAGTCAATTCCTTGCTGTGCAAGATACTGGTCCAAACCTTCTGTACGTGCCATACCGATGGCGTAAGACAATGAATCGATGTCCGTCTTCAAATCAGCTTTCGGACTTTGAGCAGTACAAGATGCCATACCGGCAGCTACTGCAAGAGCCATGAGAAATGTTACTTTTTTCATTTTGCTTTTACTTGTTGTTTATTTAGATAAAATTTTCTGTAATTCGACTTCGAATACGAGCGTGCTGTGGGGAGGAATCATCTCGCCGGCACCCTGCGCTCCGTATGCCAGGTCGCTGGGGATGTAGAGTTTCCACTTGGCACCTTCGGGCATAAGCTGCAGGGCTTCCACCCAACCGGGTATCACTTGGTTTACACCGAACGTGGCAGGCTGGCCGCGTTTGATGGAGCTGTCGAACAGCGTTCCGTCAATCAGTGTGCCTTCGTAGTGGCATTGCACCTGGTCGGTGGCTTTGGCATAGCGGCCCACGTTTCCTTCCGTGATAACTTCGTATTGAAGTCCGCTGGGCAGCGTAACAACTCCCTCGCGTTTTTTGTTCTCTTCCAGGAACTTTTTGCCGGCTTCTATGTTTGCTGCGTTCATCTTCTCCTCCAGTTCGGCGAAGTACTTGTTGACGATGTCACGGGCTTCTGTGTGGCTGATTGCCGTCTGGTTGCCCTCCAAAACGTCTTTGATTGCTTGTGCAAAGTCATCTACTGCAATGCCTTTGGCACCCATGCTTAAAAGATTCTGACCTATTCCAAGGCCGATAGCATAACTGAATTTGTCCATAAGATTCTTTTGTTGACGACCGGATTGGTTTCTTTTCCAGTCTATTGCAAATTTATGAGTGGCAAAAGTACGTCTTTTATTTGAATGATAAGGCTTTTAAGTATTTAATTTTTCTTATTTATATCACAACTTGAACATTCTTCTTATATTTGTCTTACTTTAATAAAGGAAAGGAGCAGAAAATGAAGAACTTGGTCATATTGTCGGGTGCCGGTATGAGCGCCGAGAGCGGCATCAGCACATTCCGTGATGCGGGCGGATTATGGGACAAATATCCGGTGGAGCAGGTGGCGACTCCCGAGGGGTATGCACGTAATCCGGAACTGGTCATTAATTTCTATAACGAACGTCGCAAGCAGTTGCTCGATGTGGTGCCGAATGCCGGGCATCTGGGCGTTGCCGACCTGGAGAGGGATTTCAATGTAACGGTCGTCACCCAGAACGTAGATAATCTGCACGAGCGTGCCGGCAGTACGCACGTGATACACTTGCATGGGGAACTGACGAAGGTTTGTTCCAGCCGCGACCCTTATAATCCGCATTTCGTCAAGGAACTGGCGCCGGAGGAATATGAAGTAAAGTTGGGCGACAAGGCGGGCGACGGTACGCAGCTCCGCCCGTTCATCGTGTGGTTTGGCGAGTCGGTGCCGGAGATTGAGACTGCCATCCGGTATGTGGAGCAGGCGGACATCTTCGTCATCATCGGCACCAGCCTGAACGTTTATCCCGCTGCGGGACTGCTGAACTACGTGCCCCGTGCCGCCGAAGTGTATCTGATAGACCCCAAGCCGGTGGACACGCACGTCATGCGTCCGATACATGTCATTCAAAAGGGAGCTTCGGAAGGGGTAAAAGAGTTGAAGGCGCTGCTTGCAGCTACCCAGCCTCCTTTGCTTTAGGACTTAATCTCCTACTTCTTAGGACTTAGCCCCTCACGGTATAGGACTTAATATGCAGAACATCCGGATGTCTTTCTCCAAAACACCCGGATGTTTTACCCCAAAACATGGGGATGTTTTGCCCCATTACATCCGGATGTTTTAGGTGAAAACATGGGGATGTTTTGGGTACTCACTCCTATACTGTAGAGAGCTGGGTATAGGGGAGATTCCCACAAGGTATAGGTCTTGCGGGAATAAAGTATATTTGCTCTCGAAACTTGTGCTATTTCTTTATTACGGCCCGTAATACGAACCAGGCATGATGGGCTATGGTACTCGCCAGTCCGTAATGTCGCGCCATGATGCGGAAGCGTTCGCGCAGGGATGCTTGCCGGTTCTGGGTGGTCATTCCCTCTTCCAGATAGTCGATGAGGGTGAGATGGGTGTTGTGTAACGCCCTTGCCTTCTTCATCACCCGGATGCACCAGTCGAAGTCGGCGGAGAAGCGGTATTGCAGGTCGTAGGGTTCTACAAGGGAAGCTTTGGCAAAGAAGGCCTGATGGCAGACCAGCATGCCCTGCTTGAAGCTTCGCCAGGTAAGCACTTCCGGGGCGGCGAGGCGGCGCATGCGGATGAAGTGACCTTCCTTGTCCACCAGTTCCGTTTCGCCATACAGCACGTCGGGTAGTTCGTTGCCGGAGATGGAACGCACCATCTGCTGCAAGGTGTCGTCCTCGTGGAAGCTGTCGCCGGCATTGAGGAAGCAGAGGTAATCGCCGGTGGCAAGGCGGATACCTTTGTTCATGGCGTCGTACAGTCCCTTGTCCGGTTCGCTCACGATGCGGGTGATGCGGTCGCGGTAACGGTCGATAATGGAGAGCGTGCCGTCTTTGGACGCACCGTCCACAAGGATGTATTCTACGTGGTGGTAGGTTTGCGAGATAACGCTTTGAATCGTGTCCTCCAGTACCGCTTCGGCATTGTAGGTCACGGTGATGATGCTGAATTTCGGGGTGGGGTGGTTATGCATTTCTTCCGGTCACTTTGTTGTAAAGGTCAATGTATTTCTTGGCGACGACGTTCTCCGAATAGTGGGAGATGGCTTTCCGGCAGGCTTGTTCCGAGAGGCTGGGGTAGTCGGGTTCGGTCAGCGTCCAGTAGATGCCGTTGGCAAAGTCTTCCGAGGATTTGTATTGTGCCACGTAGCCGTTGTGCAGATGGTCTATCATCTCAGGGATGCCGCCCACGTTGAATCCGACGCAGGGAATGCCGCATGCCATGGCTTCCATGATGGTGTTCGGCAGGTTCTCTTCCAGCGAGGGGGTCACGAAGATGTCCACGGCATTGTAGATGTTCACCAGTTGGTGTTCGTTGCTGACGAAGTTCAGCGGGTAGACTTTGAATGGAAGCAGGTTTTCCAGTTGTTGCGATTGGTTGCCGAAGACGACGACACCCAACTGTTCCCGGAGTTCGGGATGCTTGTCGGCCAGCAGTCGGCACGATTCTATCAAGTAGTCAATGCCTTTCCGTTTGTCCGTAATCTTCACCGAGCCGAACAACATGAGCTTTTTGTCTTGCGGCAGTAGGCAACGGCTGCGGGCTTCCTGTCGGTTGCGGGGCTTGAAGAGGTTGGTGTTGATGGGGTTGGGGATGCACGTCACGGCATGTCCGCAGAAGAGGGCGCTTGTCCGGGCACGTTCTTCCAGCCAGCGGCTGCAGGTGACGAAGTTGATGTGACGGTTGCGATACAATGCCTGCTTTTTGTGGAAGATGCGGTAGGAAAGGTCACGTTTGCCTCCGCCTCCGTGGATGAAGGGGCAGTTGTGGCATTCCTGCTGGTAGTGGGTACACTCGCGAGCATGGTGACAGATGCCGGTGCAGGGCCACATGTCGTGCATGGTCCAGACGACGGGCTTGCCCGAGGTGAGAATCTTCTCGATGTTCTTCAGCGAGAGCATCCCTTGGTTTATCCAGTGCAGATGGATGACGTCTGCTTGCTGGAATTCGGGCAGTGAGGTGATGTCTGTCCCCGTGTTGGCTATGTCGACGGCAAAGATGTTCTTCTTGTTGAAGCGGTTGGCGCTCCAGATGACGATGCGCTCCCAGACGAACTTCCACACCATGCGCCAGTTATGGTCCAGTGACACAACGGAGATTTGGTCGGTCTGCTTGTCGCGTACCAGCAGCTTGGCTTTGATGCCGTGGTTCTTGAGTGATTCCATCAGACGGCTGGCGGCGATGGCTGCGCCGCCGATGCGTTCGGATGTATTGATAAGTAGTACTCTCATGACTGTTGTTCGTTTCTTCTTTTTTGAATGTTTTTTCTTGTTACAGATGCCGGTCTTGTTTCATCCATTTCCGGATACGCTTTTGCAGCGTTTGCCATATGATGGTGAAGTTGCCGTACCGTAGGTTCAACGCCAGTTCCTCGAACGACCGTGCAATCTTTATCCAGGGATGCCGCCATGCCATGATGCGGTAAACGCTATCCTTGTAGGCTGTGTTCTCGATGACGTGGCGAGGGTGCTTCAGTGGAAACTCCACTTCGTGGCGTTTCATGGTGAAGATGCGGCGGTATCCTTTG